>Ga0302319_10016092_pt1 | contig 13805 bp, 10 predicted proteins | sample Bog_T0_2_FD_203319 | JGI IMG/M metagenome (GOLD analysis project Ga0302319, IMG submission 203319) | Peat permafrost microbial communities from Stordalen Mire near Abisko, Sweden - Bog_T0_2 | ecosystem: Environmental > Terrestrial > Soil > Wetlands > Peat | place: Sweden: Abisko, Stordalen Mire...
CGATGTCGTTCACCTGAATCCAGATGAAATAGAAACCAAAGGAGAAAAACACTTCAACCCGCAGAACATCATGAAAGAGGCCGCGTAAATAAATCCATTTATGCGACAACTAGCTTGACGGCGGCCGACACCGGACCCGGATGGCGCTGAGTCTGCGACGCAAACCCTGGTGTCCGGAAAGGGCGATCTGCAATCGCTACTCCAGTCGCTTTTTCGAAGCAGCGAATTCGCGTCGAAACAACGTGAATTCCTCCAGCACTACATCAAGCCCGAGCTCCGCAATCTATTTTTCGACCATTCTCAAAACGGCGAATTCGGCTATATAGCGCGATTTCTAATGGAACGTGCGCAAACCAATAAGATCATCGTCGATGTCGGGGCACGCGGGCGCGAGCGATCCAATTCGTTTGACCTCTTGCGTCACTTTGGCTGGCGCGGACTACTGATCGAGGCAAATCCATCGCTCTTGGAATCAATCCGTGCAGATTTCGCCGGCACGGATTTTTTCCTTGAGTTTTGTGCTGTCTCCGATTACGAAGGTCGCGCCGAATTCTATTTTGGCGTGAATGACGACGTTTCATCGCTCAGTCAGCACGCAGCCGAAGGCTGGGGTGACATTCGGGGAAAAACGGCTGTTGAGGTCCACAAGCTGGCCACCCTGTTGAGCAAACACTCGATTCCGTCGGATTTTGATATTTTATCCTTGGACATCGAGGGTGAAGACATCCGCGCATTGAATGCGCTTATTGCCGAATCCAGTTTCAGACCTAGACTTGTGGTCATAGAAGTTGGAGCGATGCCTGACCCACGGGATTTTCGTTCGAGCGGATTATCCGTTGCTGTGCGCCGCCACTACGAATATTTCGCGCACTGCGGGCCCAATCTTTTCTTGGCGCGAATTTGAACACGGGTCGGTCGGTATCGATACAAGGGAGCTTGCTTATGGACACCGCGCTCGACGTTGAACAGGCGAATCCAGCTGTGCGCATGCTTTATGATCATTGGGGGGACAAACTTCCTCGCTCGACTGGTTTTGAAGCAGTCCCACTTGAGCCGGAACGCATATCGTATATTCAGGAACGATATGGAATTTCGATATCGGCTCAGGGCACCGCTAACTTGCTTGTCATAGGCCACGATGGACCTCGGCTGGAAGGTCGGCCATCAATAACGGTGCGGGGCTCCGACAATATCATCTTGATCGAGACTCCGTCGGCATTTTCTGGGACGGTACAGATGGGCAGCGGCAACGTTTTGCGCGGCCATCAGCATGCGCTGTCGCTGGACGTCAACATGTATGACCGCAGCACGCTGATCTGGGGTCACGGAAGCAGCACCTACAGAACCCGCATTTGGATGTATGGCGAAAAGCGGATCATCGTCGGCAGTGACTGCCTCTTTTCTGAAAATATCATGATCCATACCAGCGATCATCACTCAATAATTGATCTAGCTTCGATGAAACAGTCTAACTTTCCTGCGGAAGTTATGATCTCGGATCACGTTTGGATCGGTCCCAATGTAACAGTACTGCCGGGTGTGACCATTGGCGTGGGATCCATCATTGGTAGCGGTTCCGTGGTGACCAAATCGGTGGGCGCAAAGGAATTGTGGGGCGGCTCGCCAGCACGGATGCTGCGCGACAACGTTTCTTGGGTTAACTCGCATCCTGCGATTCCTGAGGAAATCGAGGTTCTGAAGAAGATTCTGGGGACAGTCGCCGGATAGGTGCCATCAACCGCTATTTGCACCACCCTTTGAAAATCCAGAAATTGTGTCCATCGCTTCATCCAGAGATTTCTCGATGGTCATATCTCTGGCTAACGCCTGTCCTCGCTCCGCTATCATTTCGCCAATGGCGGGCTTCGCACGCAATCGTTCGACAACCTCGTCCAAATCGGACAAATCGGCTTTCACGGGTGCGTAGTGTTCCCACGGACGCATCCTCGGGTAATACCATTGTCGAAATCCGAAGGGTGACTCAACTTTGAGGACGCAGCATCCCATGAGCAATTTGGTGAATAACCCGCTCCACGCGTTGGTGTTGCCGTCGATGTCCACTGCATACCGAAAATGTCCAAAATCACCCGCATTGATCGGTGCGCGCATGAGGCCGGATTCTCGAACCGCGGCCTCGCGCTCTTGATCGAGTTGTACGATGCTGCTGATGCCGATGTCCATGTAGTCGGCATGTTGAGAGTCTGCGGCCGCTTGGCATAGGCGGAGCCGCTGCAGCCAATTCCAGCGACCTTGTATTCGATCACTGGAGCTTGGCTCCAACCACTGCCCCGTGGTGGATCCCCGCCATATGATCTTGTCGTACCTATGGCGCCAGCTTGGCTGCTGAGCGTTCGCAAGCCTACACTGCAAATAACCGTCCGAAAAAGCGAACTCAGGGTCCATCACCAAGGCATCTGATGGATTAGCGGAGCAAAAGGAGAGCTTTGAGGGTGTTCCACTAAATGCGCCGTCTCCGGTATCGAACAGCAAATCATGTGCGTGCAGGTAACCTGACTTTCGCGCGCACATAATGAGATTGACTGCATGGCAGTAGCCGAGGGGCGACCAAGTTCGCGCACGTAGTTGTTCCAACTGCACCATACAGTGCAATACTTCTTTGTCAGCAGCTAGTTGCACAAGCCCCGCGTAAATGTGCGAAAGACCCGGAATATGATCGCACCAAATGATGTCATGTGAGCCGAACCCACTCGCGGGATCGACCACGAACATCTTGCGTGTTTCCGCGAGGGCTTCATAGAACTGCCCGCGAGCAAACGCATCGCAAGCGAGATGGAACAGCGCTTGATGGTCGGCCGCTAAAGCCAGGTATCTCGGGTATTTCAAACATCTCTCCCGGAAGCAGCTGCAATCAGCGATTTGTACTGAGAAGTTGCTCCCAGCACAACCATATTCAACTCCGTCTCGGCTACATTGTTGATTCCGCGGTTCGCTCCCACCAAAGAGAGGTCAGATGAGTAATACCCTTAGGAAGGTATCGCAGCATATCCGAAGAGCGATTTGCTGCCTGTGGCTATGTTTTTCTGCCACAACTCAAGGTGCCCCCCAGAGCCAGCTTCGATTTGGCGTAGCCGATCCATATCCTGATGATCCCTCTACCAGCATTGAAAAGCGATTGAACTTGTACGCGCAGGCCGGAATAGGAATTTTGCGGGTGGACTTTGGTTGGAGAGACATTGAAGAAGTTGAGGGTATGGTGCATGCACCGCTCCGGCTTAGGCAACTGCAAATCGCCGTGCGACGCGGATTCAAGCTGATGGTCAACTTCGGCAGTTTTTCCGGACCGGCTGGATGGTACTTGCGGCAACATCCGGATGCGGAAATCACGAATCAATCCGGACTCAAGAGCTACAACATGCTGAGTTATTGGTACCCGGAGTTGCACGACATTCTTGAGAAAAAGGATGCACTGGTATTCGATTTTCTTGCAAGTAACGGGATCTTGAAGAATGTGACATACATCGTTGTGCCATTTGGACCCGCTGCGGAACCAATATATCCAGCCGCCTGGACGACCACCGAACCCTCCAGCCCGATGCGTTTTTGGTTCTTCGATGTCAACGCCCGTGCCGATTTTCCAAGGTCGATGCGCGCAAAATATGCAACTCTTGAGCGTGCGAACGCCGCGTGGGGTTCGAATTATTCCAGCTGGGAAGCGGTAAGCATCCCCGCGCCGGGAACTTCCACTGCCGGTTTGTGGAGCGACGTTCTGGATTGGTACCGGGACTCGAAGCGCAGATTCATTAATTGGCAGGTTGCTCACTATGGGAGGCTCGTCGCCAGATATTTTCCGCATGGCCGTGCGCCCGAACTGGTGATAGCGATACCGGGAAATCACCTCATGCCATATGAACGGGCACAGGCCATAGCTGCCCGCGACGGTGACGATGCGATCAAGGCGATGTCGGATTCGGAGTTTCTCTTGGATTTGGCACATCGAGTTGGAGCGGTGACCCAATATACGGGAATTCCGAACATGAGCGAGCTGGAATACCTTGCGGCCTACATGCGCGAACGGCACTACACATTGCGCATGTGGGGTGAGAATGCAGGTGACGCTGGCGATCCGCAGGAAATTGATGAAGAAGTGCTGCTCAACGGTCTGTATGGGCAAGACTACGTTGGCGCCAATCTATTTGCGGCGGATCACGTGACACCGACGCGACAATTCTTCGATTTGCAGAATGCTCATCGCTGGCTTGCCGATGTCTGGCGCGGACGTATCAATCCGGTGTCCACATTCAAGAATTTGCTCGTCCGGCGAGGCGGATGTGTGTACGCGGACGTTACCCATTCGATCAGCCTGTGCCTGCGTGGTGATGCGAACTTGATCTTACAGAGACAAGGTAAGCTCGTTTGGGCAAGCGGTACCAGTCGAGGAACGGCCGACTACTGCGCGGAATCTGACGCTCCCGAAGGTCGATGCATCGCCGAGTACCAAGGTGATGGCAATTTTGTGATTTATCGAGGCCACGAAGCCCTCTGGAGTTCCAAGACCGACAACTCCGGCGTAGCACTGAAGTTGATGGCGGAATCTCCTTTCCTGGAAATTGTGAATGCCGGCAATCAAGTCGTCTGGGCGCCAGTACTTCGTTAAAGCGCGCCAGATCCCTTGAAGCGCGTTTTTTGAAGCCTCATTGGACGGTGGTCCACGAGGTGGCCACCACGCCGAAATCGGTCGAGGCCAGGATGGCCGATCCGCTCATGAACCAGATGACTGCATCGCCACTTAAATTTCGCCAAAGGATGTCGGCCCTACCGTCGGCATTAAAATCCCGGGCCACTGCGACGCTCCAAGCCGTCGGTACCGTACCGAGGTCACTCGAGGCGGCGATTGTCGCACCGTTCATAAACCATATCACTGTGTCCCCCGAGGTGTTGCGCCACAGGATGTCTGTTTTGCCGTCGCCGTCAAAGTCCCCGGTGTCGGCGATCGACCATGTCGTCGGAATGTTGCCGAAATCCGTGGACGAAGCAATCGTCGAGCCGTTCATGAACCAGATGACGGTATCCCCGCTGCTGTTGTGCCAGAGAATGTCCGTACGGCCGTCATGGTCGAAATCACCAGTGCCGGCGACGACCCAGCTGGTCGGGATGGTGCCGAGATTGACCGAGGAGGCGATGCTCGAGCCGTTCATGAACCAGATCACCACCTCGCCGTCGGAATTCCGCCACAGAATATCGGCGTGGCCGTCCGCGTTGAAATCACCCGTGCCGGCGACGGTCCAGGTGGTGGGAATCACCCCCAAATCCGTCGACGACACCAGGCTGCCACCGTTCATGAACCAGATCACCACATCGCCATTGCTGTTGCGCCAGAGAAGATCCGGCTTGCCGTCCCCGTTGAAATCGCCGGTCCCGACAATCGACCAGCTCGTGGGCACGCTGCCGAGATTGGCCGAGGACACGATGTTGCCGCCATTCATGAACCAGAGCACGATCTGGCCGCTCGAGTTGTGCCAGGTGATCTGCGGATAACCATTCGCCGGGGCGCTCGCGTTCACCAGGAAGCTTGCGTCCGCGGTCACGCCACAGGTGCTGTTCGAGGTGTTGGTGACAAAGTTGCCCACGGAGATGTCCTGGGCGCCCGGATTGGCGAGATCGCCGGCGTTCAGGTGCATGGTCAATTGCGTGGGACTCACGAAGGAATTTGGCCGATAAGAGCCATTGAAATAGGTGTAAGTGGACGGTGAAAAGCCCGTACCGACGATGGTCACATCCAGCGTCCCCGTTGCGCTCGAGCCGGCGGTCCCAGGGCTCAGATTGCTGATGACCAACGCTGCGTTGACCGCTCCGGCGTTGAAATTGGCGGTGGGCACGAATTGATCGTGGATGGTGGTGGATGCCGGATTGCTGCTACCCGAGAGACTGCCGCTCCAGCTCTCGAAGGTGAATCCCGGGTAGGTCGAATTGGCGGTGGCCGTCGCCTGCACCGTTGCGCCATCACCATAGAACAGGAAGGTGCCGTTGGGTGCATAAGAAGTGCCAGCGGGCGAGAGCGTCACCCCGCCATAACAATTGCTGTTGGATCCCCCGAGCGCGCCCGGCAGGGTGTACGAAGCATAGAACGGCGTATAGGACGCGATGACGTTTTGCACGCCGCTCGAGGGCTGGGTGATGCTGTGGCTCAAGGCGCCGCCATCGCTCCAGGAATTGAAGTTGTAATAGACGTTCGTGGTCACGGGCGATTGCTGCGCAGCGACCGCGACGGTGTGGGGGGAGCCCGCGGTCCAGCTCGCGTTATTGCCGTATTCCGGCGCGAAAGAACTCGGCAACAGCGTGAAATTAGTGTCCACCGTGGCCGTCAGGCCAGGATTCCAGGTATTGGGTCCGGTGATGAACTCACCCACGTGCGTCACCGGCGTGCCGGCGGGCGCCAGGGCGAGCTGCGCGGAGGTGGGCGCCTGGATGAAAAAGGTGTACGGATTTCTCCCCGTGGGGTAATAAATGTAGTACCAGGTATCGAAGTTGTAGCCGGCATTGACCGTCGCCGTGAGCGTCACCAGCGTGCGATCCGGATAGAAGCTGCCGCCGAATGCCGCGAGGGGCGCCGGAGTCGGGGTGATGCTGCCGGCCGCCGCGTTCGGCAATACTGGTGTCGGTTGATAGGTCAGGGGCTGCAGTCGGATAAAATTCGCCTCATACATCGTCACCGCCGGCAAATTGGCCGGCGAAGTCAGGCCACCGCTGCCGCCTTGCACGGTGATGGTATGAGTCCGTGCGCCGAGGTCGTTCCAGTTGCCGAAGGTGTACGTCGAACCATCCGCCGGCGCCGTGTACTGCGGATCGGGGGGTAGACCCAGGGTGTGCGTTGAATTCACCGCCCAGCTGAAGGACTGCGGCGCGGTGTAGGGAGTCCCATCCACCATGATTTTTAGGCCCACGGGATTGGTCACGACGGTGACCTGGGACGGCGTAGCGCCATACAGGCGCTCGATCGAATCGATGTCGCCCGCGGAATAGCCCGTGTCGTTGCTCATCGGGATGCCGGCGGGTATGGACTCGAGCACCGGCAAGCCGGCCTTCGAGAAACAGAAGGCGCAGTAATGCATGATCGAGGCGATGTCATACAGGCCGATGGTCTGATTGGCGAAGGATTGCAGCGTGAAATTGCTGGGTTCGTTCGGCAGATCGCCATTGGCCGGCATGTAGGTGATGAAGTTGGCCCGGTCGGGGCGCTGGTGCTCGTGGAACAGGCCCACGGTATGCCCCATCTCGTGCAGCCACGTGGATACCGTGCACGCGCTGCCGCAGGTCAGGGTCTGCGGGCCGGTTCCCGCCATGCCGACGATGGAATAACCCTCGCCACCCCCGCCCGTCACCTGGATGTTGACGTAGTTGGCCTGGTTCGACTGCATCACGAACTGGATCAGTCCGGAAAACGTCGAATTGAAATTGCTGATCGCGGTGTTCAGGTTGGTGCTGCTGCCGGTGATTTTGTAGGGGACCGTGTACACGCCGTTCACCTTCGGCCAGAGCTGCGAGACGTAGCCGTCGGCAAAGCCATCGGGCTTGATGATGGTGCGGGTGACCGATGCCGCGCCGGTGGTCACGGGCGCGGAGGACGGCAGCACGATATCCCCCTCCACCACGCGTTGCCCGTTCAGCACTTGAAAGACGATGGGCTTGTTCTGGTACGTGCCGTTACCCACCGGCAACGCGGCCACGGGGGTGCCGGTGCGATAGATGGCGAGGTTCAATGTCGCGGCGTGATTAGCTGCATCCACTGCGGAAACCGTGATGCCGTTGGTACCGTAGTGCAGAGGGACGCCGGCCACCGTCCAGTTGACGGACTGCCCCGCCCCAGCACTGAAGCTTCCCGTACCGCGCTCGCCGTGATTGTTCACCCAGCGAATGCTGCTCACATTGGTCACATCGGCGGTGCCGGTGAGGGTGATGGAATCCTGCGCCGTCTGCGATTGCAGCGCCGCCGGGCTGGTGAGCGTCAGCGGGGCGCCCACCGATAGCGCACCTGAGGCGGCGAACAGGAACACGCCGGCCGCGGCCGTGACCGCGCGTCGCCAGAATTGAGTTCGCAACATGGATATCCCTTCTTCCGGCGCCCTGACTCGACGAATTTATATGTCGGTTCGCGTAGCGTTTAACTTAATCGGAGCGTGAAGCGCCTCAAACCCCCGTGCATCAACCCGGGCTGCGTCGGTTGTAGCACTACCGCCGCACAGTGGCAATTTCAGTTGTGTTACGGCGCTGCAAGATAGCTCCAACGCACGGCATCGACGCTAATCGACAGCACGCGGTTGTCATCGCCGCGCTCCTCGAGAAGCGGGCAGCCGCTGGCCAGACTTTCGATCCGCAAGGTCGTCGCGCTCAGACGTTGTTTTTCATTCGGCGAGATCGTGACGCTGAACCCGTCGCCGCGCTCCAGGATCCGTACCTGCGCCTCCTGGTCATCGAGGAAGGCCCGCAGCATCGGCCGGTGCGCGCCGTAGACTGCCGACAACTGCAACTCGATGCGGGCGCATGCCATGCGCGGCATGGGACTGAAGATCAGGCCGGCGGCTTCCATCCAGCGAAATGGCGGCTCGCGGGTGTCCTCCATACGGTGCCACCCGCTGCCGAACAGCACCGAATCGAGCGGCAGGTCCACTTCCGTGCGGTCATCGCCGCTGCTCTGCAGCCGTTCTTGATAGGTCGGCCAGGGTACGAGGCTCAAGGGCGTGTCCTCCAAGGCACCCGGCTCGGTTAGGACATCCTCCTCAGGCACGGCCGCCGAGGCGGCAAGCAGTGTGATGCCCTGGGAGAAAATGGCGCCCGGCGCCTGCGACACGTGCCAGGACAACCGCTGGTATTCCTCCGACTCCACCATGCTCTTGCGGATGTCCTTGAAGCTGCTGATGCCCTGCTGGCGCTGGAACACATAGTTTGACAACCCTTGCGGATCCGCGGGACGGCCGAGGGTGTCGCGATACAGCAGATCAACAATGGTGGCGTCATTCAATCCCGCCTGTTCCGCCTCCACGTAGGTGGCGCCGTTGACCCAGGCGCGGCGGCCATTGGCGTTGATGATGCGCTCGACCGTGAGGACCTCGGACGGCATGCGGCGCTTTTTCCTGCCGTGCTCGATGGCGATCGCCTCATCGGTCTCCCCGATGCGAAAACCGAGCAGCCCCAACTGTTCCTGGGTCAATTCGAATTCCGCGAGGCCGATGCTGAACCACCTGCCCGGGCTGATCTCGCCCTGTCCGGGTGGGCATGGTTGATCCGCGACCACGGACTTGAGGATGCGCGCATCCCGCACCACGTGCACCAGCACCGGATAGTCGGACAGCTGAGGATGGACAGCCCAGCCCACGACCTTCGATTCAGACAAGATGATCACGCACCCGGGCATGTCAGGAAACCCTTTGTTCCGCTGCGAACAGACCGCGGATGCCGTGCATCATCCGCGCGTAGGTCTTCTCCCAGGAAAAATTGCCGGCCCAGGCAATGCAGGCGCGGCGGATTTCCTCACGTCGTACCTGCAGGTCCAGAATGGCCTTCATAAGCGTGCGGTCGAAATCCCCCTCGGTGAACGGATCGAAGTAATAGCAGACGTTGCCGCCCACCTCCGGTAGGCTCGAGGAGCGTGTCGTGACGCAGGGCACGCCGAGCGCGGCCGCCTCGAGCAGCGGCAGCCCGAATCCCTCGAATAGCGAGGGATAAATCACGAGTTCGGCATGGCGGATCAGCTGGCACTTGACCTGTTCGCTCACGAAGCCGGGAAACACCAGCCGGCCGCTGGCGAGCGTGTCGCCGAGCTGGAAATGGTCCAGCAATTCCTGAACGCTCGTGCCCCAGCCAAAGCGCCCCAGGAACACGAATCGATGTTGCTTCGCGAATCCGGGGTGCTCGCGGATGTAGCCGAGCACCTGCGACACGTTCTTGCGTGGTTCGATGGTCCCCAACACCAGAATGTAGGGTTCGACCGGCACCGTCTCCAACGGCGCCGATGCCGCCTCGCCGACCGCCGCCGCCAGATGCAGCGTCTGTACGCGATCCGGGGTGAGTTGGGGAAAATAGGCCAGCACATCGCGCCGCGTGGCCTCGGAGACGCAGAAGGTGATGTCGTTGGTGGTGACGTCACCCTCCATCGTGGTCGCGTGATAGTCGATGGTGTCCTGGTGATGAAACTGCGGCGTCAACAGCGTGCTCAAGTCGTGCACGATCTGACACTCGCGCGCAAAGCCGCGGCGGCAGGTTTTGCGGTTCGGAAAAATGGCCACGTTCGCACTCGTCATTTCGTGCGGCGCGGTGCGCGGCAGCGCGCGCTGCAGATACCACTCCAGGAGTTCGCCGCTGCGGCGCTTCAGGAGGTCCTCGATCACGGCCTTGCGCACGATCATGCGGCCGAAGAAGAAATGGCTGTTGACGGAGGCGTCGCCGAGCAGCTGGTCGGCGATGGCTGCCGTGACCTGCGCTATCCCGGTGTAGTTACTCTCCTTGAGGGGTCCGATCTCGAAATAGACTCGCATGCTCACCCGGTGCGGCGGTCACGGGTTCCGACTAGCCGGCGGATCTCGCTGAAGCGGGCGCACATGGCTGACCACACGGTATCCAGCGAGAACTTCTCCTGCACGACCTTACGGGCCGCGCTCGACAATTGCCCGTAGCGGGCCGGGGTCAGATCCATGCTTTTGAGCAATGCCTCGTAGATATCCTCGACGCGGCTCATGGCGATATTGAAGGGCTTGCGGGCGATCGTGCCGGCCAGATGTGGATTGCTGTTCGGCGCGGATTGACCTGCGATGATCAGAGCGTTATCCGGGCCGATATAGTCCTGCATCGCGGTGTTGGCAGTCGTCACCGGCACCACCCCGTGCGACATCGCCTCGAGCAGCGGCAGATTCTGTCCCTCGCAGAGCGACGCGCACAGATAGAAGTCCGCGATGCCGTACAGGGTGTGCAGCTCCGCCTCGCTCAGGAAGTCATTGAAGAACACGATGTTCTTCGAGGCGAACGCCGAACCGCTGTCGAGCTTGTGCGGCACGACGTCGCCGAGGACCTCGAACAAAGAAAACCGCGTGGTCGAGGTCAGCACCTTGACCAGCAACACCGCGCTCGGGACCTTTTTAGAGAAATAGTCGAAGGCGCGCAGCATCGCATCGAGGTTCTTGCGGGAATCCTCCGGATTCAGGATCGTCAGGTAGATCTTGATCGCGTCGTGATCCTTCATGTGCTGCGTCAGGTGCATTCCGAGCGTGCTGCTGCGCTCCGCGCAGTACGCCGCATTCTCCTGCTTGCTGTTCAGAAAATTGTGGTGCAGCGGTGCGATGCTCAGGTTGCCGATCTCGGCCAGGGCGGTCAGAAACACCGACCTCCCCCGGGCCGGGGTTTCAATGGGCGCCGGAATCACGTGCACATTGGCTATGCCGTGGCGCTCGAGCACCGCTTTGGTATAGCTGCAGGGCACCCACACCTCGTCGCACAATGACAGCATGCGTTTTTGATTCAGGAACGGATGCTCGTTGATGCCGGTGTCGTCCTTGAGGACGTCGAACTCCCATGCGAAGCAGCAGATGTTCCAGGCGAACTTCAGAAGCCGTATCTGCTCGGTGGAGCGAAAGATCAGATGCGCCGCGGGTAATCCCTCGCTGCGCATACCCGGCGGCAGCGCCGCCTCGGTCGCATAGTATTCTGGCATGGCGAGTTTGATCGAAGTGCGGCCGTGTGCCGCGAAGGCGGCCATGAACTTGGCTTCGGCGAAGCGGTAGGAGTAGTTCGGCGCTCCCAGGACTTCGCTCAAGGATCCCTCCACGGCGCTCGAGTGATAGATATTGAGGGCCGGCAAATCTCCCGGCAAGGCCTCGTCCGGCGCACCCGGAATGTCCGCCTCGGGCTTGGAGGAAAACGCCAGCTTCAGAGCGACGCGACGCGGGGTCGACACCATTATGTAACCACCATGTCCGGGCCTTCGAGAGATCTCATGGCTGCCGGAATGGCAGCTCTGGGGATATTTAGCACGATAATCGGCGATGCATCAAATGCGCTTCGGATTCATTCACCTCTGACCCATCTCACCACCGGGTCTGCCATGCGCCGCCAGTCGAAAAGCGACGCATTGGCCTGCGCTTTGGGCGCCAGTTCGGCGATTTTCACCGGGTTGGCGATCTCCTTGAAGGCGGCCGCGAATTCATTCACCGACAAGGGATCGAAATATACCCCGGCATCGCCGATGACCTCCGGGAAACTAGAGGTCATGGCGGCGAGCACCGGCTTGGCCAGGCTCATCGCCTCGAGCGCGGGAATCCCGAATCCTTCGTACATGGAGGGAAACACCAGAAAATCGGCGTGCCGCAGCAACCGGTATTTCATGAATTCCGTGACGAATCCGGAGAATAGGAGGTGCTGGCGATCCGCCGGCGTCAAGCCGTCCAGGAATTGCTCGATGTTCCAGCCCTGTTTGCCTATAACCACGAAACGGATGTCCGAATCCCGGATTTCCGGCCGCGCGAGTGCCTTGATCAGCAACGCGAGATTCTTGCGCGGTTCCAGCGTGCCGATCACGGCGGCGTAGCGACCGAGCACCGGTAGCGGCAGATTGCGGTCGATGGCCTCGAAACTCTCCGGCCAGTCGACATATTGCGGCAGCAACCGCGTCTTGTCAGAGACCGACGGATAAGCGAGTGTCAGGGCAGAGCGGGTGGCTTCCGAGACGCAGAACACCACTTCGTCACTCGCGAGCTGCCGAGTGAGATTCCGCATGTGGTGATCGACGTTCAAGCGGTCGTGATTCTCCGGCATCACCAGCGTACTGACGTCGTGAATCGTGCTGGCTTCGTGGCTCGACACCTTGAAGTATTCCTTCACGGAGGGAAACAGCACATGCGTCGTCGCATCGATCAGACCACTCTTGCCCGCATTACGTTCGAATTCGGAGCGCAGCAACGTGCCGCTTCCCGCGCGGATCGCGGCCATCACCGCCGCCGTCGGCACCCGCGTCAGTCTGAACGAGAACTCGACCTCCACGCCTTGATGGCGCATCAGCGCCTGCACCAGGCGGCGCGTGAACACCGGGATTCCGGTCCAATGGTCTTCGAGCAACGGCCCGATGTCGACCGTGACTCTGGGCAGCGCGCTCATGGTCTCACTCGGCCAGCCACTCGCCGTCCGAAGGTCGCACCGAGATCACGAAACGCGGCGCCTGGCCAAATGCTTCCCGCAACAGTTTCTTCGCCGCCTCCGTGGGCCGTTTCCAATCCGCGTCGAGATGAAAGACGATCCGGGAAGCCTCCGCGTACAGGCCACGGGTGTAGCGCCAGTATTCGAAAGTCTGGTGCAGCACCAGCGTCAGGCGCGCACCCGCCTGCTTGAGCATGGTCTCCGTTGGGTCATCGCCAAGAAGAAAGATGTTTTTCGAGCGCGCCTGCGCCAGCGGCAACCCGGCCGAACGGATACCCTCCACCGCGCAGCGCATGCGGTCGGCGAGATCGGTCCCCAGCGGTGGCATCCGTATCAGCAGACAGCTCTTCGGTGCGAACGTGGTCGCCGCGATTTTCTCGCCGAGCATGCGCTGAAAGCCGGGATCCTTGACGGCGCACTCGGTCAGCGGCACATAGGTGATCTCCTCGAAGGCCTCAAGCGGGGGCGGCAGCAAATCGCCCCAGCTCAGCATGCGTTCGGCGCTGTCCTCCGCCGAATGCGGATTCAGATAAAAGCCATAGAACCACACCGTCGTGGGACCCTTATAGGCGACCGGCATCGGCCGCCGTCAAGCTAGTTGTCGCATAAATGGATTTATTTACGCGGCCTCTTTCATGATGTTCTGCGGGTTGAAGTGTTTTTCTCCT
>Ga0302319_10016097_pt1 | contig 13803 bp, 9 predicted proteins | sample Bog_T0_2_FD_203319 | JGI IMG/M metagenome (GOLD analysis project Ga0302319, IMG submission 203319) | Peat permafrost microbial communities from Stordalen Mire near Abisko, Sweden - Bog_T0_2 | ecosystem: Environmental > Terrestrial > Soil > Wetlands > Peat | place: Sweden: Abisko, Stordalen Mire...
CGATCCGCCTGATTCAGCAACAGTCCAAAACTTGCCACGCCGGACTCTTCCGGGCGCGATCGCGAAACGTGTTCGACCACCGCGGGCAGATTCAGGATGAGTACGACCTTCCCGTTGCCAAGAATGGACGCGCCATTGACCAGGTCGGTGGAGAAGGTCTGATCGTCGAGGGCTTTGATGACCAGTTCCTCTTCCCCTTCTAAAGCGTCCACGATGAGTCCATATTTTCTTTCGCCTACGGTGATGACCAGCACAAAGAGTTTGCTGGACTTTTGCCCGGCATTTTCTGGGTTGGCGCGGCGCCCGAGGCGCAGCAGAGGAAGAACCTGATTGCGCAATTGCAGGACCTCGTAGTTGTCGACCTGATGAACTTCGGCCTCCGTGGTGCGAGCGATCTGGCTGACCGCGTTCAGCGGAATGGCGTAGAGACGTTCCTCGACCCAAAACATCAGAGCCTTGATGATGGCCAGGGTGAGGGGCAACTTGAGGCGAAAGGTGGTGCCGAGACCGGGGCGGGTCTCGATGTGGATGGTGGCCTTGAGCCGGTGGAGCACGCTCTGCACCACGTCCATGCCTACGCCGCGGCCAGAGACTTCGGTGACTTCCTCGGCGGTGCTGAAACCGGGACGGAAGATGAGTTCCAGGGTCTCGGATTCGGTCAAGCGGGAGGCTTCGTCAGGGGAGACGATTCCGGTTTCGATGGCTTTGGCGCGAATTTTTTTTACATCGATGCCGCGGCCGTCGTCGCTGATCTCAACCACGGCTTGATTGCCTTGATGCAGGGCATGCAGGCGAATCTTGCCGCGGCGAGGCTTGCCCGCGGCCTGGCGTTCCTCGGGGGGTTCGATGCCGTGGCTGACGGCGTTGCGCACGAGATGGGTAAGGGGTTCGGCAATCGCGTCCAGAATTCCTTTGTCGAGATCGGTGTGCTGGCCGCTGATTTCGAGATCGACTTCGCGCCCGCATTGCCGGGCTACGTCGCGCACGATGCGGGGAAAGCGGCGAAACAATTGATCGACGGGCACCATGCGGATTTTCATGACCGAACGCTGGAGGTCGTTCAAGACCCGCGCCTGAAAGGCCATGGCGTCGGCAAACTTTCCGCGCAAGGGATCTTTGGGATAGTGTTTGGCGAGTTCACTTAGGGCTTGCTGCAACATGGACTTGCCGATGATGAGTTCTCCGACGAGGTTGAGCACGCTATCAATGCGTCCCGCTTCCACCCGCAGCATATTTTCCATAACGGCCGGGGTCACGACTTCTGGTGTGGACGGTTGAGCGGGGGGGGGAGCGGACGGGGCTGCAGGGGTCTGAGATGCATCCGAGGGAAAAGTCGAAGCGGAAAACGAACTGGGTGGGGCCGCGGAATCGGCCCGATTTTGCAGAGCCGCGTTTTGCAGATCTCGCTTTTGGAGTTCGGAACTTGGGAGATCCGAATTTTTGAGATCTACGACCGGAGGTTCCTGTGAGTTCCCGGGCGCCGTTTCGAGAGGGTTCAAGCTCGGAATGGTGGCGCCCTGAGGATCGGTATCCGGACTCTCTCTGCTCACAGTAGCAGCAGTTCCGTAGTCCGGTTTTTCGCGGTCGTCGCCGGCTCTGGATTTCATTGGGCGGGCGGCGGCGATGAGGGTTACAGCCGTCTCGGAGGTAATGGTTGGAATCCGGCCCTTGGCGGTGATCTGTTCCTCGGAGTGCAAGCTGCCGACGACGAAGTCTACTTGGCGGGCGGCGGCGGGCGAGTTGGCGGGAGGCCTTACCACCAGCACTTGAGCGACGCTGCCGAGGGCGTTCTGAATCAGCTGCCGGGCGGCGATCGGCATGGTGCAGTTGAGGTCGATTTTGACCGCAACCGAATAGAGTGCAAGTCCCGCAGCCTGGGCCTGGGCGACCGCGTGTTTTTCGGAGTCCGTCCAATCTTTACCGGACTTCAGGCTCGGGGCTGCCGGCTTTTTTTTCTTGCGCGGGCTCTTTTTCGCCGCGGGCGCGGAGGTGAGTTCGTTGATTTTTCGGCACAGATTTTCGGTGGCGGGCATGGGGCTTCCGTGGTGGTAGGAAGCGAGCATGGCGGCAAAGATGTCGGCGGCGGCGAAAGCAATTTCGGCCAGGGCCCCGTGGGTGGCGGCGGCTTCCAGCGAAAGGGCATCCTCGAACTGGTGAGCCAGTTCGCTGATTTCGCGCAGGCCGCAAGCCGCGGAGTCGCCCTTGAGGGTGTGCACGGCGCGGCGCAGGGAGCGTACAGTCTCTTCATCGCCGGGGTTTTTCTCCAGCTTCAGAGTCTCTTCGTTCATCGCCTGCAGCAATTCCTGGGAGGTCTCGAAGAACAGCTCCCGCATTTCGGCGCCACGCTCGTCGGGCAGATCGGTCACGCGGGCACCTCCATCGCTGGCGCAGTCTGCGGTGTGGAAGCTCGATTCACCCTCGCACCTCGAGGCGCTGGTATGCGGTGCCGCTGTCGCGATGCACCATCTGGAATTTATCGGTCAGGCCCAGCAGGCTTTCGGCGTGGCCGACGAAGAGATAACCGCCGGGATTGAGGCAGCGGTAAAATTTTTCGATCAGGCGCTGCTGCTCGGCCTGGTCGAAATACATCATCACATTGCGGCAGAAGATCACATCGTTGCGCTGGGGGAGGTAATCGGTTTTCAAGTTGTGAAAATCGAAGTGGACCATTTCCTTGAGGGCTTTCTTGACGACGTAGCGGTCGCCGATTTTGTCGAAGTAGCGCAGGCGAAAGCCATAATCGACGTTGCCCATCTGGTGCTCGTTGTAGGCGCCTTCCTGGCCGATGCGCAACACCGAGTAACTGATGTCGCTGGCCAGAATTTCCACCCGCCAGGGGGGAGGAATCAGGGGTTTGGGAAGAGCCATTTCGACCGGAAGCGGGTTGCGGAGGTAGTAGTAGGCCAGGGAATCGACCGCCATCATGGCCAGGGTGTAGGCCTCTTGTCCGGTGGAGCAGCCCGCGCTCCAGATGCGGATGGAATATTCGCGGTGCGCCTGCTTCTGTTTCAGCATGTCTTCGAGAACATATTTCTGGAAGAGATCGAGCTGGGCTTTATGGCGGAAAAAACTGGTTTCGTTGACCGTGAGATTCTCTACGAGTTTGGCCAGTTCGGTTTTGCCGTCGCGGCTGATCAGCAGGCGGTAGTAGGCGTAGAAGGAATCGGCGTGGCATTCCTTGATGCGCCGCAGCAGCCGGTCCTGGAGGAAGTGGGTGCGGCGTTCGTCGAAGTGCATGCCGCACTCCTGATAAATCAGGGCCTGCAACAGGCGCAGCTCCGCCTCGGTGAGAATGGGAGCCGGCGCCGCTCCGAGAGAGCTCATGCTTGCGCTCGCGCGATTTGCTCTGGTGTCATGGCTTGTAAGGTCATAGGTGCGTGTTTCGATCGTTGTTGCGTCTTTCGTAATTCGTCGTATGGTTCAAACTCAGCGCACGGTTCCGGCATTATTTGGCCGCCGCTGCCCGAGCCTCGGCAGGGGCGGGTTTTCCCTCAGCCGTCATTTTGGTTTGCAGCAGACTCGCGGGAGCCAGCAACTTGCTCATATCGAGTAACACGATCAGACGGCCTCCCACTTTTCCCAGGCCGACCACACAGTTCAACCCACCCTCCTGAAAAGCGGCGGGGGGCGGTTCGACATCGGCGCTGGGAATTTTCACGACCTCGGAAGCCGAGTCTACGATTAGACCGGCGAGTCTTCCAGCGTGCTCGACGACCAGGATGCGGTTCCCTCTTTTGTGGGTGACCTGTTTTATGCCAAAGCGTTTGCGCAGGTCCATGACCGAAACGATTTTGCCGCGAAGATTGATCACCCCTTCCAGATAATCGGGGGCGTCGGGTACGGCCGTGATCTCCGGCACACGCACGATTTCGTGCAGGGAGGTGATGGGAACGCCGTAGGTTTCGCGCCCGATCTGGAAACCTACGACATGGAGTTCGTGACTCATCGCTGTTCCGGCAGTCTCCTAATTCAAGTACGGCGTCTCTTTCCGAGGAGGCGCGATTCAACCTGCTGCGATTCAGTAGCGCGATCCCGCGCTGGCCCGGCGCGCGTTGGAATGCTTCTCCTCGGGCAGCGAGAGGCGTGACGCGGCCTCGTCCAGGGTGAAGCGGTCCATAAAGTCGAGCAGGCCGCGAGACATCTTCGACATCTGCTCGGCCGATGCCGCCAGTTCGGTCGACCCGGAGGTGGACTGCTGCACCAGTTCGCGCATGCGCTCCATGGCCTTGACCACAGCCTGCGCTCCGGAGGCCTGCTCTTCGACGGCCGAGTTGATTTCGTGGGTAATTTCGTTCAGTCGGGTAGTGGCGCGCGCAATCTGGGAGGAGCCATGCGACTGCTCGTTGGTGGCCGCGCCAATTTCCTGGGCGAATTTGTACACTTCGGTCACGACGTTCGAGATCTTGCGCAGGGCGGCGTTGAGCTCTCCGCCCAGATCCAAACCTTCGTTCACGATGCCGGTGGAGCGGTCCATGTTTTCGACCGCCTTACGGGCTTCCTTCTGAATGCTCTGGATGAGTTCGGAAATTTCCTTGGTGGATTGGGCCGACTTCTCCGCCAGTTTGCGGACTTCGTCAGCCACCACGGCGAACCCCAGGCCGTGCTCTCCGGCGCGGGCGGCTTCGATGGCGGCATTCAGGGCGAGCAGGTTGGTCTGTTCGGCCAAGTCGTCGATGACCTCGATGATCTTTCCAATATCATCGGCGCGCTGGCCCAGGGCTCCAATGATTTCTCCCGAGGAAGTGATGGTGGCGTTGATGCGGTTGAGGCCGTCGGTGGCCTTTTCCATGGTGGTAATGCCGCTATGCACTTCTTCGCGGGAGCGGTTGGAGATGTCGAGCAGAACCTTGGCGGTGTCGGCCACGCGCTGGATCGAGGCCACCATCTGATCGATGGAGGCGGAGGTTTCGCTCACGCTGGAAGCTTGTACCTGCGTGCTCTTCACCATGTTTTGCACGTTCACGCTCATCTCGTGCATGGTGCTGGTGACTTCGTCAATGGCCGAGGAGGCTTGCAGGCCAACCTTGGCGGAGTCATCGGAGGCGTTGGCCACCTGTCCGGAGGCGCTGGCTACCTGAGCGGAGGCATCGCGCACGCTGCGCACCAGCCTTCCCAGGCCTTCCACCATGCGGGCAAAGGCGTTGCCCAGAGTGTCATGGGGCGAGCGCGGTTTTACGTCAACCGTGAGATCGCCGCCCGCGATCGATTCGGAGACCGCGGCCATTTCCTTGAGATAAGTGACCATCTTGGTGAAGGTGCGCGCCAACTCGCCGATTTCGTCCTGCCGATTGACGTCGATATTGTGTTCGAGGTCGCCGGTGTCGCCGATCTGGCGGGATACGATCATGAGATTGGTTAAAGGTCCGGTGATCGACTTGGCGGTAGTGAAAGCCACCACCACGCCGAGACCGAGGGCGAGCAAGGTGCTGACGACCGCGGCCAGGATGGTCCAGGTGCCCGCGGTTTCGTCCGACTTGCGGCGAGCGTCCACCAACTTGCGGTTTTCACCATCGGCTACATCCAGGGCGTCGGTGGAATTCTTTACCCAGGAAGAAGCGTCTTTCTGAAGATAGAAAATCTGGAGTTCCGCCACCGTGGCGTTGCCCGAATCCACATCCTTGCGCTTATCGATGAGGGGCTGGGCGAATTCCTTGCTCCAGGCCTGTTCCAGTTGATCCACTTTTTCGAGAGCCGAGCGCTCCTGTTCGGAGTTCGCCAGAGCCCTACCGGCCTCCAGCTTGGCGATAAGAGTACGCATGCCCTCGGCCATGCGGTCGACCTCGCGGCTGTCTCCGCTAAGCAGGTAATTGCTGAGGTAGAGGCGGTTCTGCATCATCTGAAAGCGGACTTCATTGGTGGCATCGGCCAGTTGAAGGGAAGCAGTGGCCGCGGCCTTGGCGGTATGCTCACGCTGGACGGCCAGCAGGTTTACCAGAAACAGCACCACCACCATACTGAGGATGATTCCGAAATTTACGTAAAGCTTCTTGCCAATCGTCATGCCGTTTTCTCCCGGCCGCCTATTCCCGCAACTCTACTGATGGGGTTCGAATTTGAAGTCCACAATGCCCGTACTCTCAGTTGCCGCCGGCTCAAACCGCCATTTCCTAACCGCATCGATGGCTGCACTGGCCAGCAACGGATGGCCGCCCACCACTTTGGCCTGTGTAACGATGCCATTGGGAGAAACCACCACGCGCACCTTGACGATGCCCGCCAGATTCATTTTGCGAGCCAGGGCGGGATACTCCGGCTGCACCTTGCTCTTAACGTGGCGCGCGATTTCGCCATCTCCTTCTTGAGCTCGAAGGATGGGAACCTCCGTTACAACTACGGTTGCCGCTCCCATGACGGCTATAGCCAACCAGACACCGATCCCTCTCACCGAACGAGTCCTCCTGACACAATCGTGGTGATAGCTTCGGAGCAATGGCGTGGCCACCCGTAACGGTTGTGGGGAACCAAAGTCACCTCGGCGACGTGGCCGTAAAAGCAAATACTTAGCGGGATTTTCCTCCTCTCGATCATGACTGGCGGCGTTAACTTCGTCTCAGCTCCTTGCTGGTTTAGTTTTCATTCTCAAAATGAGAGCTCGAGAGCCAGAAATCTCGGGATTTCACACTTCGGCACCTCCACCCACCATTTCACTTGACTCAAATTGAGATGGCGGGATAGTTTTCCAATAGATTCAATCACTTGTGAGAATCCTAATCTTCCTTCATCGACCTCCGAGGAAATTCTGAACATGGGGCCAGGCAATGCGACACCGTCGCCGGAAGCTCGCGCGCGAATTGCCTCCCCAATTGGGAGCGATGAAGACGCTTTTCAGAAACTTCTTCTGCGGATTTCGGCGAAAGCTGCCGAATCAGCCAAATCTTCCGATCCTGCCGGACCTGCGGCACTCATAGAGTTTTTCTGCCAGGCCAGCCGCGAATTTTTTCACTGCGCCGGAGCCTACTTTTGGCGACTGCACGCCAGCGACGAACTGGTCGGCGAGCGCGCAGCAGGCAGGTTGGCAGAGCGTTTTGCGGGCCTGCATCTGCCTCGCGATCAAGGCTCTGTCAGCCCGGACTCCGTAATCTGGGACGCGGTACGCTCCGGGAGAGCTATTTTTGCCAACCGGATTCGCTTTGTCGTTTTTCCCGACGCTCCGGAATTCGAAGCACGCTCGGTGTTGGTCGCTCCTTTGCTGGTCTTTAATGAAGTCATCGGCGCGGCGACCTTTTTACATGATTCCGACGCCGATTTTTTCAACGATGACCTGGTTGCCAAGGCGACTATCCTGGTGGGACAACTAGGGAGGCTGCTCGAAGTCCCGCGGGTAGGCGAAGTTTCAGGCGAAGGCGCCGACCATGGATCGAGCCCAGTGTCGAGCCCAATCTCGAACGAGGAGAGCCGTCGTGCGGAAATCCTATTCGAGGTCGCCACCGCGCTGGGGGAAATTCCTGACGGCGATGCGGTTACCGAAGCGCTGGCCGATCGTCTGCGACTCTTGTTGCGGACGCGACTGGTGTCAGTTCTGTTGCGTCGCGAGGGACCCTTCGAGCTGCGGGCGGTTTCCGCCGAAACTCCGCAACTCGCCACCGCTTTCCGCGCCCGCCATGATCGGCAAACCATTCGCTTTGCGACGGATCTGGCGCAGCGGGCGGTTTCCGCGGGAGAAGCGATTACCATTTCGGTGAGCAGCGACCAACATTCACTGGGCAGCGTGATTTCTCCCGGCATGTTGATTGCCGCTCCCTTTCGAACCGCCCGTACCCAGGGAGCCATCCTGGTCTATCCGCGCGCTGAAGGAGTTTTTACCGCGGAGGAAAAGTCGCTGGTGTCGGCTGTGGCCGGATTTGGCGCGGTGGCCATGGCGCACGCTGAGCTTTGCTCGACCGCTCAATCTCAAGCTCGCGAGCTTCATCAATTGCTGGAGATTTCCTCCGAACTAAGTTCCGGCGGCGACCTCGAACATTTTCTGCAAGCCTTCGTGCAGCGTGCGGCGGATTTCCTGGGCTTCGGACGCTGCTTTATCGCATTGCTCGAAGGCGATCAATTCCGGGTGAAACATACCGTCGTCCGCGGCGAGTCGCAGCGGGTGGATCAGGTCTTTCCGGAGGGCATTGCGACTCAAAAATTGCGCGCCAAGGAAGTTTTTTGGTCCGACAATCTTACGCAAGAAAATGGCGCCAACCTGCAGGCGATCTCTCGCTGTCAGGCCCGGCAGTTGCTGGCGGTTCCGCTGATCGGCGCCAGCGGAGAACTGCTCGGCATGTTTGGCGTGCTGGACCGGCTCGATGGCACCGGTATTTCCCGCGAAGATATACGCCGGGCTCGCGCCCTCGCGGCGCAGGTTTCAGTGTTCCTTGAAGTGGCCCACAATCTGCACCGTTCCGAACTAAGCCGCAAGCGCTCCGATCTCCTCGTGCAACTGGCACAGGAGATGGATGGAGTCGTTCAGGTGCCGGAGTTGGCGCGCAAATTTGTGGAGCGGGCGCTCCGGCTGACTGGCTCACAAGCCGGGGCCCTGGCCTTGTTTCAGGAAGGCCGCTTCCAGACGATAGCGCTGAGTCCGCGCCCGGCTCGACCACGGGCCCTGGCTCACGAAGTTAAGAATGAAGTCAAGAATGAAGTGAAGAATGCTCGGGGACCGGCAGGCCAGGAGGGCGACGATTCGGCGATTCAGGAGAAGGCTTTCAGCGTGCGGGATTCGGATCCGAGGGACGCGAAGGGTACCGCCGAGAGCGACGTTGACCGCCAAACCCATAAGCATCAAAACCATGATCGCGAAGGCTATGATCGCAAAGACCATGATCGCAAAAGCAACGAACATCACATCAGTGAAGAGCAAAAGCTGGAGCGCCGTTTCGCGCGATCACTGGACGATCTGATTTCCAGGAGCTCCGAGGCAATCCTATCGGGCGACGCTTCCGAACTCTTGGGCGCCGAAGTGGCAAGAAGTTTGGAATGGACCGACTTCACCGCCGTGCGCCTGCCCGGCTCGCACGGAGAGTTGGCCGGGTTACTTTGCCTGTCAGGACGTTCTCGCCCTCTTGACTCCGACGACCGCGATCTGCTGGAAGCCATGGCTGGCCAGGCCGGCAAGGCGCTGGAAAATGCGAGGCTGTTTACTCGCATTGAGCAGGCCAATCGTCACTGGATGGAAATCTTTGACGCCATGTCCGACTTGATCGTGGTCCACGATGAAGTGGACCGGGTGCTGCGCGTGAACCGATCTTTGGCGAGCATGATCGGGGTCCTGCCCACGGAATTGATCGGCATCAATATGCGCGCGCTGTTGGCCCTTACCAATGAATCCATGCTGTATTCGTGCCCTTTTTGCCGGTCGATGGGCGAGGGCACCGAGGAATTCATTCATCCCGCGCTGGACCGTACGTACCTGGTTTCGACCTCCCGCATCCACGACGCCTCGGGGGAAGGTTTGCAAACCATCCACGTGCTGAAAGATATTACGGATCGCCGTGAGGCCGAGCGCCGCTACCGCGAACTCATCGATAACATTCAGGAAGGCCTGTTTTTCAGCACGCCCGAGGGACGCTTCGTCGAGGTGAATGACGCGCTGGTGACGATGCTCGGCTACTCCAACCGCGAAGAACTATTACAAGTGGATATTCCCACGCAGATTTATTTCTCCCCCGAACAGCGCCTGTTTCACAGCCGGGCGATGGAAGAGAACGGCCACATGCGGAACTTTGAGGCGACCCTTCGCCGAAAAAACGGTTCGCCGATCTATGTCCTCATCAACGCCTTCGGCATGTATGACAGCGGGGGCCGGCTGCTGCAGATTCGCGGGTTGATGCTCGACGTGACCGGGCTGCATACGTATCAGTCCGAATTGCAGCGGGAGCGCGATTTCTCCGGCAAGATTCTGAGCAACACGCAGAGTCTGATCCTGGTCTCCGACACCGCCGGGCTCATCAGCTATGCCAACCGGCGCTGGCATGACGCGGGTTTTGTGCAGCGCGAACTGCTTGGGCGTCCTCTGCTCGAGTTAGCGGCCCCAGGATTTGTGCGTCCTCTATCCGATGCCTTGCAGGCCACAATACGAGGCGGCCAGGTCGATAACCTGGAATTGCAGATCATGCGCGGAGACGGACACCTGGGACAGTTTTCGGTGAACCTGAGTCCGATGCGTGACGAAGCCGGGTCCATCAACAGCATTGTTGTGGTCATGACCGACATCACCGACTCTTCCGACTTGCGCGGCAAGTTAGTTCACGCCGAAAAGATGGCGGCGGTGGGACAGTTGGTCTCAGGCGTCGCGCACGAGGTCAACAATCCATTGACGGCGATTCTTGGGTTTGCGGATTTGCTGCTGCAAAATCCGGACATCCCCGAGAATGCGGTGAAAGATCTGCGGGTGATTCTGCAGGAGGCGCAGCGCACCAAGACGATTGTGCAGAACCTGCTGAGTTTTGCCCGGCAAATGCCGCCGCAGCGCAACCCGGTGCAGCTTAACATTATCTTGCGCCGGACGATTCAGCTGCGCTCCTACGACTTCAACAGCCACGGGGTGGACATCATCGAACATCTGGACGAGGGACTTCCGGATGTGATCGGCGATGCCCACCAACTGCAACAAGTATTTCTTAACATTCTTAATAACGCTTATGACGCGGTCCATGAAATCGATCGCCCGGCGCGCATCGAGATTATGACCACCAAGGCCGGGAGCGGCGTCGAAATTTCCTTCCGCGACAATGGTTACGGCATTTCCGATCCCGATCGCATTTTCGATCCCTTCTTCACTACGAAAGAGGTCGGCAAGGGAACCGGCCTCGGCCTGAGCATTTGTTACGGCATCATGAAGGAGCACGGAGGAGAAATTCTCTGCCACAACAATACCGACGGGCAGGGAGCAACCTTCATCGTTCGCTTTCCGGCCGCGCCACACACTGCTTCTGTGGGTGTGGCCGCAGGAGTGATACAAAAATGACCAGCCCTGCCTTTCAGCCAACGAATTTGCCGATCCTGCTCATCGAAGACGAGCCCTCCATCATGGCTTTGGTGAGCGCAACTCTGGAACGCAATGGATACGAAGTGGCCTGCATCGAATCCGGCGCCGAGGCCCTGCACCTGCTCGAGAAAGGGCAATACCTCGGCGTAGTTTCCGATATGCGCACGCCCGGCGGAGTGGATGGCGCCCAGGTTCACACCTGGATCTCCGCGAATCGCCCGGACCTGGTGGATAAGATTGTCATCATTACGGGAGACTACGCGAACGAGGAAACGGTCAGCGTTCTGCGAAAGATTGGCGCGCTTTATCTGGAGAAGCCGTTTCGAGTGCAGGACCTGATTTCGGCCGTTGAAAAAGCCATGGGGAAAGCGCGATGATGCCCGTTCCGGTTAAGGATGAACTCCGAGTGCGCCTGCTCATTGTCGACGATGAGCAGAGCATTCGCAGGCTCTGCATGACCGTCGGGGAAGCTCTGGGCTTCCACTGCCTCGAAGCGGAAAGCGGCGAGTCGGCGCTCGCGGTCCTTGAAGAGCAGCCGGTACACATGATCCTGAGCGACATGGTAATGCCGCACATGTCAGGGCTGGAGTTTCTGGAGAAGGTGAAGAAACTGTTGCCGCGCACCGAAGTCGCGCTGATGACCGGGCATGGGTCGATCGAGACTGCGGTGCAGGCCATGCGGCTGGGGGCTTACGACTACATCACCAAACCGTTTTCACCACTCGATGAACTGCGGCTGTTCCTGCGGCGCATGGCGGAAAAGATCCGGCTGGTGGAAGAGAATGAATTCCTGCGGCAGCGCATGGATTCCGAGACTGCGGTGCATGGGATCATCGGTTCATCGGCGAAGATTCAGGAAGTGCTGCGGGTAGCGTCGCGCTTAAAAGACACCCGCACTTCGGTTCTGATCTCGGGCGAGAGCGGGACGGGCAAGGAGTTGGTGGCTCGCGCCATCCATTTCCGCGGCGCGTTTGCGAACCGCCCGTTTGTCGCTGTGGATTGCGGATCCCTGGTGCCAACACTGATTGAGAGCGAGCTTTTTGGTTACGAGAAAGGCGCGTTTACCGGCGCGCTGAAATCCAAGCAGGGACTGTTTCAGTCGGCCGATACGGGATCGGTTTTTCTCGATGAAATCGGCGAACTGCCGCTGGAATTGCAGGCCAAGCTGCTGCGGGTTCTGCAGGAAAAAGAAGTGCGCCCGGTCGGAAGTAATCAGCGGGTGAAGGTGGATGTGCGGGTGATTGCGGCCACCAATCGCGATCTGGAAGCGGCTTATAAGAATGGAACGTTTCGCAAGGATCTTTACTTTCGGCTGAACGTGGTGACGGTGCACGTGCCGGCGTTGCGCGAACGGCGCAGCGATATCCCGATGCTGGTGAGTTGGTTTTGCGAGCGTTACGCACCCGGGGCGGATCTCCGCGTCTCCGGCGCGGCTTTGAAAGCGCTGATGAATTATGACTGGCCGGGGAATGTGAGGGAACTGGAAAACTGCGTGGAACGGGCTGTGGCGCTGGGCAACGGAAGTCTGATCGACGTGGGCGATCTGCCTCCGTCGATTGCGAAAGCGGGGTTTGGGGCGGCGTCGGCTGGGCTTTCGGAAACTGCGGGAGAATCAGGTGCGGAACTTGCTCGATCGGATCGTCCCCGAACCGAGCTTTCTCGATCCGACGGCTCTCGACCCGCGCTTTCTCCAGATTCAGGCTTGACTCCGCTCTCGACCACCGATCTGGAAGACATCGAGCGCGCCACCATTCAGCGCGTGTTTGAACAAGTGAATGGAGATAAGGCGCTGGCGGGGCGCATGCTCGGCATCAGCCGGGCTACGCTTTACCGCAAGCTGAAGCGCTACAACATCACCGGCAATTCCTCCGCGGGATCGCCGAGTCATACGCTGCAGTAGAGCTTCTCAACCTGTGTTAATTTTTCGTGAATTCCTGGGGTTGCATTTGACCGGGCCACAGGCGGCGATTACCCTGCAAGGCTATGAGTTCCCCGGACCTGGACCAGCTACGTCTCGCCTACAAGAAAGTAACCGACGAATGGATCGCCGCTATTCGCGCCGAGGAAGATTTAGCCACTTCCGACCATTCCATGACCGCGTGGGAAAAGTGGGACGACGCCCACTTCCGCGAGCACGACGCCCACACCAAAGCCACCGAAGCGCGGGAAGCCTATAAGAGTGCCCTGCGTAAAGCAAACTACGGCATCTAGAACGCGCAACTGTTGTTGGAGATCGTGTGTATGCCGTGCGGTCGGGTCGGCCTGCATTCGGTCAACTTCAAGCTGGCAATGGTAGGCGCGGCAGGAATCGAACCTGCAACCACCGGATTAGAAATCCGGTGCTCTATCCGATTGAGCTACGCGCCCTCACTTACTCGCCGACAGGATTTCTCTCCTCTGTATTCTGCCACAATCGAGCGCTGCGGTTGCTTCTTCGACAATTAGAGTCCCCGCAGATGGCTGGAGTCGTAGACTACTAAAATCAAAATACACTCGCCAATATAGTATGCAACGTTGATATGTTCTCGTTTGAGAGGAAGTTGCTGCGTGACGCCAATTCGTCCATCGGAAGCGATGACTAAATTTTCCTGCCGTGCGAACCCGCATCTGTATGAGATCAATACCTTGGTCTGGTGTGAAGAACTTTCCGCCAAACTGGGCCGACTCGTTACTCTTGAAACCGTTCCCGATGGAGAGTGGGACCGGCTTAGATCCCTGGGATTTGATTTCATATATCTGATGGGAGTTTGGCGGCGGAGCCAAATCGGCCGGCGAATCTTCCGCACGGACGCGCAAAATTTTCATAACTTCGATACCGCGCTGCCGAATTGGAAAGTGTG
>Ga0302319_10016098_pt1 | contig 13802 bp, 13 predicted proteins | sample Bog_T0_2_FD_203319 | JGI IMG/M metagenome (GOLD analysis project Ga0302319, IMG submission 203319) | Peat permafrost microbial communities from Stordalen Mire near Abisko, Sweden - Bog_T0_2 | ecosystem: Environmental > Terrestrial > Soil > Wetlands > Peat | place: Sweden: Abisko, Stordalen Mire...
CGAAATCGGTGAGTTCGCCTAAGGAACTCGCGCAAGTCATGGCCGCCGAATCGCCGCTGGACGGGTGGGTTCCGCCGTGCATTGGCACGGCGTCCGGCGGAACCTGCGCTTCGATGCGTTCTCCTACAGCGGGTGAAACCGAATCAGCCCGCAGAACTGTCTCCATCCGCCCGATATAGACCGGGTGCACCGCCGTGAGGTTTACATCGGGCCACGATTTATTTTGCGGGGTTTCGGAGGACAATGGAAACGATGGCCAGCAGAGAAAAAGAATTGCTCGACCGCATCCGGCAGCTGGAAGAACAGAACAGCGCGCTCCAGGACAAGCTCGACATGATCTGGGCGGTGCTCGCGCCCGACTACGAGGAGGTGGCGGATGAGGACGAGGAAGACGTGGGTCCGCGCCTCGTACAGATCGACGCGCCCGGCGGGAAGAAACCGAGCTAGTGGACATCCGCGAAAGAATGGCCGAGGTTCTGAAGGCCGAGGCGGCGGCGATCGCGGCCGTGGACGTGACGCCGGAGTTTGAGCGCGCGGTGCTCGCGCTGCGCGATTCGGCCGGAAAGGTACTGACGACCGGGATCGGAAAAGCAGGGCATGTGGCGCGCAAGTTCGCCTCCACGCTCTGCTCGACGGGAACCCCCGCCGCCTACGTGCATCCCGGCGAGGCCGCGCATGGCGACCTCGGGCTGGTCGGTCCGGAGGATTGCATCGTGGCTTTCTCGACCAGCGGCAAGACGCGGGAGGTGGTTGAGATGCTACGGCTGGGCCGCCATATCGGCTTGAAGACGGTGATCGGCGTGACATCGCATCCGGATTCGGAACTGCGGGAACTGAGCGACATCGTGGTGGACATGGGGATTGTGACGGAGCCGTGCCCGCACGGGCTGACACCGTCGTCGAGCATTGTGGTGATGCTGGCGATTTCGGACGCGATCGCGCTGGCGCTGATGGAGCTGAAGGGTTTCACCAGGCACGATTTCGGGCTGCGCCACCACGGCGGGTATCTGGGCCGCAAGGCGCGCGCGGATAACGACGCGTCATAGACCAGGCTCGCGCGCGCGGCGTGTTGAAATATTCAGTTGTCAAACGGCATTCGGGCAGAGGACTTTGGGATATACCCGGGCGGTGCGTCTGGTAGTGGCGGCGGGTGATTCGCTTTTGGGTTGGATAGCCCAAAAACGAAGCCAATTCGGCGAACGCAAAGTTTTTTGGTTGCGGGGCCTGTCTCCGGGCACGTTTATAAACGCCCGGAGATGCGTGCCGATGCGACTCAGCGGCGGGTCGGATTTCGGTGAGGCGAATTGCGTTTGCGTTGGCATGTCTCGACTGGGGAGTTTACGACATGGGGTGACAAAACGCGGGGCTGCGCGCGGCAGGATGTTTCTGCTTAACAGTTTTATTTTAAGATACTTAGGTTGTGGAAAAGAAAAGTGAAAATAGTTGTGAACGGCTCTTTGCGGCGGGTGAGATTTCCGGGGGGCTATTAGCCGCCGATGGGTTGGGGTGTGCGAGCGCTTAGATTTCCCGGTATTCGCCGAAGACTTCGCGCAGCGTGTCCGAAATCTCACCCACCGTGGCGTGCGCTTCCGCCGCGTTGACGATGCAGGGCATCAGGTTCGCGGTGCCGCGCGCCGCCGTATCCAGTTCGTCGAGCCTGAGCCTCCACAGCGCGGCATCCCGCGTGGCGCGCACGGCCCGAACGTTCTCCACCTGCGCGCGCTCAATCGCCGGGTCGATTCGAAATAGCGGCGCCTGCTGTCGCTCCGGCATCACAAAGCGATTCACGCCGACCACCACCCGTTCCCCGGCTTCGACACCGCGCTGATAATCGTAAGCCGCCTTCTGAATCTCCGCCTGAATGAAGCCCGCTTCAATGGCGCGCAGAGTGCCCCCCATCTCGTCGATGCGCCGGATGTAATCAAGCGCCCCGCTCTCGATTCGGTCCGTGAGTTGCTCAATGTGGAAACTGCCGCCCACCGGATCGGCGGTATTCGCGACGCCGGATTCGAACCCAATGATCTGCTGAGTCCGGAGAGCAAGCCGAGCCGATTCCTCTGTCGGCAACCCGAGCGCCTCGTCGCGCGAGTTTGTGTGCAGCGACTGCGTTCCGCCGAGAACGGCCGCCATCGCCTCGATTGCGGTGCGGACCAGATTCACGTCCGGCTGCTGTGCTGTAAGCGAAGACCCGGCCGTCTGAGTGTGGAACCGCAGCATGCAGGAGCGGTCGTCCTTCGCGCCGAAGCGCTCCCGCATCAGCCGCGCGTAGAGTCGGCGAGCCGCCCGGAATTTGGCGATCTCCGTCAGAAAATCGGAGTGGGAATTGAAAAAGAAAGAAAGGCGTGGAGCGAAGCTGTCGACGTCCAGCCCGGCGGCGATAGCGGCCTCGATGTAGGCGATCGCGTTGGCGAACGTGAAGGCGACTTCCTGTACCGAAGTGGAACCCGCTTCTCTGATATGGTACCCGCTGATCGAAATCGTGTTCCATTCCGGCACATTGTGCTGCGCCCACGCAAAGAGATCCGTGACGATTCTCATGGCCGGGCCGGGCGGGTAAATATAAGTTCCGCGGGCGATGTATTCCTTCAGGATGTCGTTCTGAATGGTGCCGTTCAGTTTCGACCGGGGCACACCCTGCTCGCGCGCCACCAGGACATACAACGCCAGCAAAACCGCCGCCGTCGAATTGATTGTCATGGAGGTGGACACCCTGTCTAAAGCGATGCCCGCAAAGAGCTTACGCATGTCCACAAGCGACGCAACGGACACGCCAACCCGCCCCACTTCCCCCGCCGCGAGGGGATGATCCGGGTCCAGGCCGATCTGCGTAGGAAGGTCGAAAGCGACGGAAAGACCGGTGGTTCCCTGGCTCAGCAGGTACTGGTACCGCTTATTGCTTTCTTCGGCGGACCCGAAACCAGCGTATTGGCGCATGGTCCACAGTCTGCTCCGATACATTTCGGGATAGATTCCACGGGTCCAGGGGTACTGCCCCGGCCTCTCATCCAACGCCATCAGGATCGGGAAATACGTCTGGATTTTCGGATGGATGAAACGCCATACCCGGCCGTCACCACTATGAATACGATGACGAGGGCGAACTGCGCAGGCGGAAGGGTACCCGGGCTGCGCCACACTTTCCAGAGCGCAAGGCCCGCAAGTACAAGAAAAACAAAGCCCAGGATGTCATGCCACAGAGAGTGGAGGGGTTTGACCGCAGCCGGAAGGACGTGTTTGACAAACGCGCCCGATTGTTTGGCCGCAGGGGTCCACTGCTCGACCAGCTTGCCCGATTGCTTCCTGGCAACGGGCAGCCACCGCCCGGCGAGCCGTCCCGCAGCCCGCGCCATCTGGTCCGTACGCACGACTCTATGCTACCAAAAATCTGTCCTTGTTCCCTCGGCGTTACGCCTGTACAATCAAGGGAATATTGACTTTGAATCCGGCAGGGAACCGTTGGCCCTGTGGTTGCATCTGTTGAAGTGGATCGGAAGCTGAAATGGATCGAAGTGGGAAGCGCCCGTCGCGAAAGGGGCAAAACGTGGAAGAACGCCTGAAAGGCTTAATGCAGGATTTGGGGAACGCGATCAACGAATCGCTTTCCGATTCCGAGCGCATCGCTGAAGCGATCGGAGAGATTAAACGTGCGGGCTACGACGTTTTTCTGGTTTTGGAAGCGACCATCGGTTTCAATAAGCGCGACGAAGAGGATGAGGGTCCGGACGAAGCCGATCTTGAAGAGCCCCAGGAGATTGTGGCGAATGGCCGGGTTCGGTTTACAACTCAGGACCAACGATTTCTGAAGGCGCTGCGGATAGCGGTCGACGAAGAAGCTTAGCTATCGTCAGAAAACCGACTCCCTTGCGGTCGCGGCTCAGAATGGGGTTGGTTCGGTCGGGCGGTTCGGAATTGGGTTTGGCCGACAGGGAATAGGGCGGGCTTGGTTGGCACGGAGTTGGATTCGGTCGGTCCGGTTAGAATTGGGTTTCGCCAGCACGGAATTGCATTGGTCTGGTCCGGGTCAGAAGGGGCATAGTTCGCGATATGCCTGCAGCGTTTCCCCGACGGCGCGGTGCCACGTGAACCGGGCCGCATGTGTTCGACCCAAAGCGACGAGCCGTTCGCGGTGGTCGTAATTCTTCGCCAAGGAACTCAGCGCTTCCGCCAGCTGATCGTCGCTCCCGGGGTCGACCAGCAGCGCTGCACCGCCCGCGACCTCCGGGAGAGCCGACTGGTCTGACGTAATCACGGGCAAGCCGGCAGCCATCGCCTCAATTACCGGCATACCGAAACCCTCGTCGTACGACGGAAACGCGAAGATCTTCGCGCGGCCGTACCATTCCGCAATTTCAGTTTCCGACAGATACCCGGTGACGCGAATGCGCGACGCGCAGGGGCTTCGCCCGATCTCGGCCATCGTCTCACCCGCTTCAAATCCCTGCGACCCGGCCAGCACCAAGACCCAGTCGTCCGGCATGGCGCGGAACGCCCGTACCAAAGCGGCCTGATTCTTGCGCCGTTGAATGGCACCCACACAGAGCACCACGTTTTCCCGCGGCAGGTTCGGGATGGTACGTGGGATCACGCCGTGATTCACCACGCGAATGCGGGATTTCGGAAACCCCAGCAGAGCTTCCACCTGCCGGGCCGTAAACTCAGACACCGCGAGGATCATGTCCGCACCGGCCGCGGCATCGCGCGCCTGCGCGGTAAACCGGTCGCGAAACTCCCGCGTACTGTAATCGCCCGACATAACAAATAAATCGTGAAACGTCGCAATCTGGCGCCGGAAGCGCCGCCGCGGCAATCTCTGGTTCAAACCGTGAAACAGATCGGCCGACCTGCTGCCCCAGCCGTCCGCCAGAAACCTCCGCGTCACATTCGACGGAATCTTAAGCCGGCGCGCTTTCCAGTAACGCTGCGACCGATAAAGCCAATCCCACTCTCCGGCGAATCCGGAAGCCGCAGTACCCTCCAGAATTTCGCGCGAATACACGCCTACGCCAGAAAGCGCATCCCCCACGCTGTAAGTCGCATCCAGTGCAATCCGCAAAGAACGAGCCTATCAGTTGGCATCAATCTGATATTCCTTCAGTTTTCGGTAAAGTGTGGTTCTTCCGATGCCCAACAATTGCGCGGCCGTGGTCCTGTCGCCACGCGTTTCCTTCAGCGCATGGGCGATGGCCCGCCGCTCCAGTTCCTGTAGCGGGACGACCCCGGTCGGGGCCATGGCAAGCGACGGCAGCGCGAGTGGCCGGTTCATCCCCACGGCAGCAGCTGAAGCTTCCGCAGCCATTGGCGACCGAAGGTTCGTGGTCACATTTGTCGGCAAGTCCGCGAAGTGCAGCAACGGCCCCGAATTCAACGCAATCATGCGGTCGAGACAGTTCTTGAGTTCCCGGATGTTGCCGGGCCAATCGTAACGCACGATCGCCTCCAGCGCTTCGTTGGTGAGCACGTAACGCTTTTCGGCATTCGCCAGCATGCGGTCGATCAGCAGCGGGATATCAGCTTTTCTTTCGCGCAGAGGCGGCAGTGTCAGCCGGATGACATTGATGCGATGAAACAAGTCCTCACGGAACCGGCCCCCGGCAACCTCGCGTTCGAGATTGCGATGCGTGGCGGCCACAATCCGCAGATCCACCCGAAAACGCTGCAGCGAACCAACCGGACGGTATTCCCGCTCCTGCAATACACGCAGCAGCTTGACCTGTAGTTCGAGCGGCAAATCTCCGATTTCATCGAAGAACGCCGTCCCGCCATTGGCCTGCTCAATGAGCCCCTTCTTCGCTTCGGCAGCGCCCGTGAAGGCGTGCCGCGCGTGGCCGAAGAGCTCACTCTCCATGAGCGGGCCGACCAATGAACCGCAGTCGATGGGCACAAACTGCCCCCGCGGATTCGCATTGTAGAGCGACCGCGCCGCCACTTCCTTGCCCGTGCCGCTTTCGCCCTGAATGAGCACCGGCGTACGGCTGAATCCAATCTTCGCGATCTGTTCCCGAATCTGCACGATGCGGGGCGAACGGCCTATAAAGCCGGTCGGCAACTCTTCCCCGGTAAAATTCATTCCGGAGAGTTAGTGCCCCAAACCGGAAAAATTCTCAGTCTGTCGCACAGAAACATTGCGTTACTCCTGATCGCGGCTTCCGCGGTGCTGAGCTATTCGGCGATGGTCTGGATTTCGGACCGTCCCGAGCCCCGGATCACCACCGTCGAATCGCCCCAAATGCCGGTGCAGCCGCTTCCACCTTCCGGCCTCGATCAGTTCACGGCACTGCCGGGCATACCGCCTTCCCGGAAGTAGACTACCTGCGGGTATAAAGCGTATCCGCCGAGTAGCTTTCCCGTGCCAGTTTAATTTCGTCCTGGAGTTTCGGCACCATTACGCCCGCCCAGTGACGGAAACCAGTGGAACCCGCGTTCCCGGCTTCGTATTGCGTCACAGTCAATGCCTTGGTCTCAAGATGGATCACCTCCGCAAGGTAAGCCTTATCAAATTCCGGCCCGGAGAGCGCGGAGATTCTGTCGAGCCCGGCCTGATGTTTTGCGTCAAGCTGAGCGGGCAGTTCGATTTTGAGGTATGCCGCCGCCTTTTGCATGCCCTCGCCCCACTTCGTGTAGTCGTCGATCATGCGCTGCGCGACAGTCTTGACATCCGTCCTATCGCTTGTTTCGAGCGCTTTCCGGCCGAGTTGCACTACCATAAGAGCCCGCATCGCCGTCGTCTTGGCAAACTGTTTGTCGGATATAGTCACGAACGGCCCGATGTTGCCCTGATCGACGCCGAAGCCCATGTCGACCAACGACGGCTGCACATTCGCATGCGGCTGGCGCATGGTCTGAGGATTATAAGGGTCGTAGTTGTTCTGCGCGTATGCGCATGAAACGGTAAGAATCGCCGCTGCCGTAAATAATTGAGCGTTCCGTATGAGTCCCATAACGACATACAGGAGAGCAATTCACTGGCCACCGGCATATAATCGAACTCGTTCCCTACCACTCCGGACCCTGCGGTGAGCTCACACCAAATCCTCAACCCGAATCGCCGCTGGCTGATGATTTCGCTGGCGTTCTGGGCCACACTGATCAACTACCTCGATCGCCAGACGCTCTCGGTAGCCGCACCGGTGCTGCGCGAACAGTTTCACATGACCAGCGTGACCTACTCGAACGTGGTTACGGCCTTTCTGCTCGCCTACACGATCATGAACGGCATTTCGGGTCCACTGATCGACAGACTGGGGACGAGGCTCGGCTACGCTTTGTGCATTGCATGGTGGTCGGCCGCGTCGATCCTGCATGTCTTCGCGCGGGGCGCAGTGAGCCTGGGAATATTCCGCTTTCTGCTGGGTGCGGGTGAGGCGGGCAACTGGCCGGCCGCAATCCGGATCGTGGCCGAATGGTTCCCGGAGCGCGAGCGCGCACTGGCTTCCGGCATCTTCAACAGCGGGTCGGCCGCGGGCGCGATTCTGGCTCCGCCGATTGTCGCCTGGATCCTGCTGAGCTTCGGATGGCGCTACGCCTTCGCCGGAATCGGCGTTCTGGGATTCATCTGGCTGGCGTTCTGGTGGCCTGCGTACCGGACGCCTGAGCGGGCGGTGGCGGAAGTCGCCGAACCGGTGCCCGGGCCTCTTACGCTCTTCCGGATGAGGTTCGTCTGGAGCTTTACGGTGGCCAAGATCTTTCTCGATCCGGTCTGGTACTTCTACATCTTCTGGTTTCCGGAGTATCTGAAGAGCGCGAGGCACTTCGATATGGCGCAGATCGGGACTTACGGCTGGATTCCGTTCCTGGTAGCGGGATCGGGCAACATCCTGGGGGGCCTGGTGTCGGGCTATCTGGTAAGGCGCGGACTTCCTGTGGGCATCGCGCGCAAGCTGTCGATCACGCTCTTTGCGCTCCTGATGCTGGCGGCAATCCCGGCGGTATTAGCGGCTACGGCAGCGGCCGCGATCGCGTGGGTCTCGTTGGCGATGACGGGCTACACGGGCGCACTGGCCTCCATGCTGGCGCTGCCCGCCGACCTTTTCCCGAAGAACGCGGTCGCCTCAGTTTACGGGATCGCAAGCATGGGTTCAGGCTTCGGCGGGATGGTTTTCACGCTCATTACCGGATGGGTAGTGCAGAATTACTCGTGGACGCCGGTGTTCTTCGGCTTTGGAGCGATCCCACTGATCTGTGCGACGATTTTGTGGACCGTCACTCCTGGCGAGGGCCAGGTGCCTGCATTAGATTAGCAGGCGGCGGAAAAGCCGGGAATTCCAGCGAAATTCCGGATAAAACACCCAATAGAGCATAGGTTTTGGATTATAGGTCCGGGGTTCCTTCGCTTCGCGCGCATGTCCTACCCAAAAACGCTAGCTGGAGACGAATTTGAGGTCAACCGGAGCAGTACGGTGCCGCTTGCTTACGCGCGCGGCTCAGTAGAATCCATGTGTTACGAGCCGTGACCGTAAGGGATCGGCAACACTCAGTTAGCTGGCGAATTCCGATTGTATCGCCCGGGTAAAAATCCTACCCGAGAAGAATCGGCGCGCAAACCACTTGATTGATAGACCGGGAACTCCACGCTTTCCGGCCCGGAGTTACTATGAGCACCCGTATTCTGATTGTCGAGGACGAAGGGCTGATTGCCCTCGATCTGAAAAAAAAGCTTGAGCAGGCCGGCTATGCAGTCGCCGGAATCGAAGACAACGCGGAGGACGCGCTGCGCAGCGCCGAGCGGCTGAGGCCCGCCCTTGTCCTTATGGACATCCGGCTGAGTGGTCCCCGGGATGGAATCGAGACGGCGGATCTGATCGGCAGGCAGTTTCATATACCGGTCATGTTCGTGACCGCGCACGCGGATCGCGAGACTCTGGAACGCGCCAAGATCACGGAGCCTTTCGGCTACATAGTGAAGCCATTCCACGGGATCGATTTTCGCGCCCAGATTGAAATCGCGCTCTGGAAGCACAAGATAGAGCAGCGCCTGCGCGCCAGCGAAGCCTGGCTTTCGACAACGGTCAATAATGTGGCCGACGCACTGATTGCCACCGACAGCGAAGGCAATATCTTTCTGATGAACGCACTAGCCGCAAGTCTGACCGGGTGGGAAAGGGAAGAAGCGCGGGGCAAACCGCTTCTCGATGTGTGGCCGGTATTTGAAGAAGAGTCCGATCTTCCTGTCGTCCATCCCATTCATGCTCTCTACGAAGGCGTCGACCCCGGGTCCGATCCCCGCACGTATCGGCTCATGAAGCGGGGCGGAACGGATTCTACGCTGGTGGAGGCCGGGCTTTCAGCCAACCATCACGACGGCGAACTGCTAGGGGTGATTATCGTCTTCCGGGATGTGACGGAGCGTCGCAGGGCTGAGGAACAGAATCGCCAATTGCAGAAAATGAACGCGCTCGCATTGATGGCCGTCGGTCTGGGCAGAGAACTGGCGGAATCGCAGAACCGCATCGACGAGTCCGTGAAGCGGCTGATTGCGATATCGGGCGGTTGCGCGGTGGGTCTGCTCGGCGATATCTACACGCGCACCGCATATCATCAATCCGTGATCCAGAAGCTGATGCTCCTGGGCAGAACGGACGCGGGACAACCGGTTCTGCTGGATCTCAATCAGATTCTGACGGATTCGCAGGGCAGGTTCCGGAAGGCTCTGGGAACTCGCCGGTCACTGACCCTGGACCTGGAGCAAGGCCTGCCGCCGATCAATGCGGATTGCCGGGAACTACAGGAAAACCTCCTTCGCTTAGTTATGGACGCCCGGCAGGCCATGCCCGACGGGGGCACGGTTGACATGTCCAGCGCATCGAGTGAATCCGCCGACGGAAAGCAGTGGGTGCAACTGGCGATTCGCGATTCGGGGCGGGGATTGCGTGGCGCAGCCAAAGAACGTGTGTTCGATCCCTACTACCAGAGCCGGTCCGGCAGCAAAAATCCGGGTTTTTCCCTGGCCCTCATGTATCGTTTTATGGCTCTCGCGGGCGGCTCGATCGACGTGGACTCGGCGCCGGGTAAGGGCACCGGATATCTGCTGACCTTCCCGGCGGCGGTCCGTTTCCCGACGCGCAAGTCCGCGGAGCACCAAAGCCTTGCCGCCGGCGCCTGAAGCTGGATTCATGGGAAAGGCAACGTCCGGAATATCCCCGGCGCCGATCGGGATGCGCGGTCAAACCGTGTTCGAAATCCTGGCGCTAAGCCCTTTGGACGCGGTTCTGATCGCGGGTGCGGATGGAACTATCCGCTATCTATCGCCCGCCTGCGAGGGGCTGACGGGCTACGGCCGGGAAGAACTTCGGGGAGCCCTTAACGTCGAACTGGTTCATCCGGACGACCGGGAGCATCTGACCGCTCTGTGGCGGAGCCTGGCGCAGGCGAAGCGTTGCCATGCGACATTCCGATTCCTCCGGAAGGACGGCTTGTATATCCGGATCGAATCCTCTGTCGACCTCGTGTCTCCCCCAGGGGAATCCGACGAAATCGTGGCGATTTTCCGGGACGTCACCGCGCTGCGGAAGCGGCACGAAACAGATCTGTTCGACCTGCCGCTGAGTGCCATGCTGATGACCGCGTGCGACGGGACTATCGTCCGGGTAAACGTGCAGACAGAGCGTATTTTCGGCTACGCTCGCGGCGAACTCGTCGGGCAGTCGGTCGGTGTCCTCATTCCCCAGCGGCAAAGAAGCGATCATGGCGGCCACACTCGGGCGTTCTCAGCGAATCCTTCCGCACGGGTGATGGGCGTGGGACGCCGCGTGAGCGGCCAGCGAAAGGACGGGTCCGAGGTACCGGTCGAGATCAATCTGAACCCGATCGAAACCGGCGCGGGACATTTCGTGCTGGCCTCGATTGTAGATGTCACTGAGCGAAGGGCCGAAGAGGATCGTCTTGAGCTGTTCGCCGCCATTGTGGAGGGCGCGCGCGACTACGCGATTTTCATGCTGGACCCCGGCGGCCGCATATTGACCTGGAACGAAGGGGCACACCGATTAAAAGGCTACACGGGGGATGAGATTGTGGGGCAGCATTTCTCGCGTTTCTACACAGCCGGCGAAATCGCGGAAAATCTGCCGGAGAATGAACTTCGGATCGCCGCGGATCAGGGCAAATTCGAAGGCGAGGGATGGCGCGTGAAGCGCGACGGCAGCCTGTTCTGGGCGAGCGTTCTGATTACCGCGATTTGGGACAAGAGCGGTAAACTGCGAGGCTACTCGAAGCTGACCCGCGACAATACGGAACGTAAGCAATCCCACGACCGGCTGCGGGAGAGTGAAAGCAGCCTGCGGCTGATGGCCAATGCAATGCCCCAGATCGTGTGGACGGCCCGAAGTGACGGCGTCGTCGACTACCTGAACGACCGCTGGTACGAAATCACGGGGTGTCCCGCGGCTCCGACCGGAGACCCGACTTGGGTCCCGACCCTTCACCCGGACGACCGGGAGCCCATCCTGCAACGCTGGCAAACCTGTGTAAGTTCCGGCGACGCGTATGAAATGAAAGCGCGATTGCGGAACCCGCAGGGAGAAGGTTACCGATGGTTCCTGGTGCGCGGAGCCCCGGTGCGCGACGATTACGGGGCGATTCTGAAATGGATCGGCACAGCAACAGACATCAACGAAAACGAGAACGCCGCGCTGCGGCTGGAGCAGCGAGTTCGCGAGAGAACGTCCGAGCTGGACCAAATGGTCACTGAAAAGACCCTGCTGCTGAAAGAAATCCATCATCGCGTAAAGAACAATCTTCAGGTGATCTGCAGTCTCCTCTCGATGCAGGTGGATTATGCCGGCAACGATGCACTGTCCCGGCCGCTGAAGGACGCCCTCTCGCGCGTACTCGCGATGTCGTTGATCCACGAGAAGATGTATCGATCCGAAACGGTGGCCGATCTCGATTTCGGCGCCTACATCGAACTGCTGGCGGCCCAGTTGCTCACCGCGTACTGCGTCGACCCCACGCGCGTGAAGCTGGAACTCAACGTAGAACCGCTGTACTTCAACCTGCACGAGGCGATTCCGTGCGGGCTGATACTCAATGAACTGGTGTCGAATTCCCTTAAGCACGCGTTCCGCGATGGTCGCCAGGGCGTCATACGGATTTCACTCAGCAAGGCCGACTCCGGAAGTGTCGAACTCACAGTCGCGGACAACGGAATCGGGTTGCCGGGCGATTTCCGAATCGACACGGGGAAGTCGTTCGGTATGCAGATCCTTGATGCGCTGCGGAATCAGCTTCGGGCCGAGTGTTTCTGGACAGGCGAAGGAGGCACGACGTTCCGGCTGGTGTGGAAATCCCGTTCACCGGGGCAGCAGGCGACGGTCACTCCTGACGAAGCCACACCTGCGACCGCCCCAGCAGCGATATCCCGATAAAGCCCCGAACCACAAGCTTGCGGCCGCCATCTTCCAACCTGAATCTGCAGCTGTAGATCAGGCCGGTGTCGGGATCGAGTATGTCCCCGTCGCGGTATTCACTGCCGTGTTTGCGCATGTTGCGCATCACGACCATGCCGACAACGCGCTTATTCTTCCGGTCGTCCGAACAGCGTTCGCAGATTTCATTCGCCTCTTTGGGGTCGAAGCTCGCCTCCACCTTGCCAAAAACCGCGCCGTCCTGCTCATACAGCCGGATCAACCCCCTCGTTTTGTGGGTATTGTCGTCGATGGTCCGCCACATTCCCTCGGGGGAGGGATCGAAAGCGCCCGCCGGGAGGCTCGCCAACAGTACAATGAAAAATAAACGACAGATCCGTAACACTACGCTGCCCCAACCACTACAATATAATAATTTCGCCCTTCGTAAGGAATGTCACACCATCACGATCGTAACGGAACCCCCGTATGCAGCATAGGCGAGGGTGAGCTTTTTAACGGGTTCTTCACGCCGGGGAGGCAATGGGACCTGCGCAAGGAACACCTTGTGGACGCGCGAGCCCGCCGCGTCTTCGAGATGATGGGGCGTGCCTGCGAGGCGGGGGTCTATCCCTACCAACTGCCGCTCGAAGGCCGTTCCGGCCCCTGGGTACAGGCGGAGGGACGGCAGATGATGATGCTCTCGTCTTACGACTACCTGGGCCTCATCGGGGATCCGCGTATCGACGAAGCCGCCATTGATGCGATTCGCAAGTACGGTACGGGTACGGGCGGCGTACGCATGCTGACCGGAACGATCGACATCCATCACGAGATGGAGCGGGAAGTGGCCGCGTTCAAAGGCACTCCGCAGGCGATCACGTTCACGTCCGGATACCTGGCCAATCTCGCGGTGATTGCGAGCCTGCTGTCGGTGCAGGACCGGGTCATTCTGGATTCCCTTTCGCACCGCAGCCTGGTGGATGCCTGCCGGCTGGCCGGCGTGCCGCTACAGCGCTTCAGGCACAACGATATGGATTCGCTGCGCCAGGAAATCGCGAACGGTGGGACGTGCAACCGGACCCTCATCGTGGCGGACGGCGTGTTTTCGATGGATGGCGACATCTGCCCTTTGCCCGATCTCGTTCAGGTGAAGCGGGATACCGGCAGTTTCCTGATGATCGACGAATCGCACGCAACGGGCGTGCTGGGGCGGAATGGCCGGGGTACCGACGAGCATTTCGGGTTGCCGGCTTCGGACGTGGACATCTGGAGCGGGTCGCTGGCCAAGGGAATTCCGTCGAACGGCGGGTTCATCGCGGTTTCGCAGGAGCTGGCGATTTTCCTGCAGCATTCCGCCGCGCCGTTCATTTTCTCGGCGGCGCTGGCGCCGTCGTCGGTAGCGGCTGTTACGGCGGCGCTGCGTGTCCTGAAGCGCGAGCCGGAGCGGGTGGCGCGGCTGTC
>Ga0302319_10016103_pt1 | contig 13799 bp, 9 predicted proteins | sample Bog_T0_2_FD_203319 | JGI IMG/M metagenome (GOLD analysis project Ga0302319, IMG submission 203319) | Peat permafrost microbial communities from Stordalen Mire near Abisko, Sweden - Bog_T0_2 | ecosystem: Environmental > Terrestrial > Soil > Wetlands > Peat | place: Sweden: Abisko, Stordalen Mire...
CTTAGCGCAAGCCTTTGCTTTTCAGATAGTGGATCAGTTCGGCAGGGTCGTCGGAGATGATGGCGTCGACTTTGGCGGCGATGAGTTTGTCCCAAATTTCCGGGGTGTTGGCGGTCCAAACCACTACCGTGAGGCCGGCTTGGTGGGCGGCGGCGACTTTTTCCGGGGTGACTAACTTGTAGTGGGGCGAGATGATGGTGGCATCAGCTTCTTTGGCGATGGCGGCGAAATCGCGGGGATCGTTTTCGGTGAGGGCGGAGAGACGAATGGCCGGATCGAGCTTGTGCATAGCGCGCAAAGTACGGAAATCGAAGGACTGCAAGATGATGCGACTTTCGACTTTGTGTTCGCGAATTTTAGCGAGCACCATGCGTACGAAGGTGTCGGGATCTGGCGTGAGTTCAGGTTTGTCGGGGAAACTTTTGGTTTCAATGTTGAAATCGAAGTGGCCTAAGGGGGCGAGGTTGAGAAGTTCGTCGAGCGTGGGCATGCGGGTGCCGGGGATGGGCTGTTGGGTGGCAAACGCGGGGTTGCGCACGGCGCCACAATCCCACTCTTTGACTTGCTTGAGAGTTAGTTGGTGAATGACTGCGCTGGGGACGGGACCGGAGCAGACGGGCGGGTGCAGGACGGGATCGTGAGACATCACGATGACGCCGTCTTTGGTCACTGCCATGTCTGATTCGAGCGCGTCAACGCCGGACTTGATCGCATAGCGAAAGGCTGGGATTGTACTTTCGGGAAAGCGGGCACGGGCGCCGCGATGTCCGTGAACGAGAATTGGGCCATCTGCGAGGAGAGTCATGGATGATGTCAAAAGTGTTAAGGAGAGGAAGAATCTTGATGGCGCCATTCGAGTCATAGTATCGCGGTTTCGCGTGGGCGACTAGCATACACTTGACCGCTAAAGGCTCAACCACGCCGCGCGCGTTAAATTCGTAAACTGAAAACTCACCACCTTTTGGAGGGATGAGATGCGCCGTATTGCCATTGTTGTTTGTTTGGGATTTAGCCTGACTTGGGCAGTTCAGGCAGAATCGAAGAAAGAAGAGGCGGACGCACTGAAGGCTTGTGCGGAAGTGGTGATTAAAGGTTTTAGGAAGATCGCCAATTCACGCGACTCGCGTTTTAACGGCAAAGTAGATGAAGCGCGCGCTTTGTGCCGGGGTGGGCAGCGCGCTCTGCAATTCCGCAATACGCCTTGGGTGGATTGGTCTAATTATTGGGGTAGCGGTGGCGTGGAATCGCTGCCTACGGGTTTTCTAAACAACAAACTTCCCGCACAACGGGGCATTGCCGGCGCGCTTATCGATCTGGAGCAGCAGCGGATTGAGTTGATCAAGTTTAATCTGTTTGACAATAACCAGACCTACGAGGGTTTTATAAAAGGACGGGCCGGCCACCCTGGGCCAACCCTGACCCAATGGGACGCATTGCGGCTTTTGCCCACAAACGTCAATTACAAAGCGGTGGGCGGCGATGGAAAGCAGGTTTGCTCGGGCGAATTGATTCGTTGGCGTACCCTGACGGGTATTTGCAACGATGTGTTTAACCCCGCGATGGGTTCCACCGGCACGTTGTTTATGCGCAATGTGGAATTTGATACCACCTTCCCCGACTTAGGCAAAAACGAGCTGGTGAGAAACCGCCACGGCGACCGGCTTGGTTTGTTGAAGCCAGACCCGCAGGTGATCAGCAGACGCTTGTTCACGCGGACACAACACGACGAAAAAAGTTGCAACCAAGGGTTTGGGTTGCCGGGCGCTGCGGTGAGCGCCAATTGCGATTACGAAGCCGCGCCGTTTTTCAACGTGATGGCCGCGTATTGGATTCAGTTTATGACGCACGATTGGTTCAGCCACATGGAGGAGGGCCACAATGATACCTCGCAGTGGATGAATGTTGGCTGTGAGACGCAGCTTGTCAATGGCGTTCCACAGCCGCTGACTCGCGAGCAGATCGAGAAACTCGGCTGCCGTCCCACTGATCGCATCGACAAAAGCTACGTGGCCGAAAGCAGTGACCCGGATCATTTCTCCGCTAATCAGAAAGACTATCTTTCGCGTGCTCCGAAGACATTCAGCAACAACAACACGGCGTGGTGGGATCTTTCACAGATTTACGGATATGACGAAGTGTCGCAGCACCGCACCAAGCGCGACCCGAAAGACCGCGCCAAATTCCTGTTAGTTGACACAGGCAAAGGATCTGGCTATTTGCCTGTGTTCGATGCGGCCGATCCGATTCTGCCGCAATGGAAGGGGCAAGAGTCGGCTGCGTTCGCCGACAACTGGACGATCGGCCTCAGCTTTTTGCATAACGTATTCGTGCGCGAGCACAACTCGTTTGTGGATGAGTTCCGAAAAGCGGACCGGTTGAAGCCTACTGCCGATTCCGGATTGCGCAACCCGGCCAATCCGAAGAAGCCGATTCTTAACAAGGACGTCTCAGACGAGGAGTTGTTTCAAGTGGCCCGGCTGGTTGTCTCGGCGGAGATCGCCAAGATTCATACCATCGAGTGGACACCGCAGTTGCTGTATGACGAACCCCTCTATCGGGGAATGAATGGCAATTGGAATGGCCTGATTGGCGACAGCGATCCGCTACTCTCCAAAATTTTGAGCGACATCATCACGAAAGGGTTGGGCCGATCGTCAAGCACTAAGAAGAACATCGGATGGTATTCGGTGTTTGCTTCCGGTCCCGGCATTTTCGGCCTGGGCAGCAAGGTGAATGGCTACGACATCACGAGGCCCGAGATGTTGAATGGCGGTGTGAATCATTTTGGCGCGCCGTTTAATTTTCCCGAGGAGTTTGTCACCGTTTACCGGCTGCATCCGCTGATTCCGGACTTGCTGGAATATCGAGATCTACAAGATCCGAATAGGATCGCCGCCAAGGTGCCGGTAGTGGAAACTTTTGAAGGCAAGGCTACCGATGAAATGCGAACACGCGGTATCGAAAATTGGGCGGTGACGCTGGGACGCCAGCGGCTGGGATTGCTGACGCTGAACAACCATCCGGCGTTCATGCAGAACATCAAGATCCCAAGGCTAGAGAGCGAAACTCAACAGATTGATATTGCGGCGCTCGATTTGATTCGCGACCGCGAGCACGGCGTGCCACGGTTCAATGAATTCCGGCGGCAATACGGCCTGCGCCAGTTGACCAGCTTTGACGACTTCGTGGATCAGCATGAGCCCAAGGATTCAGCGGCGCGGCGCAAGCAGGAAGAAGCCGTCCGTACCTTGCGCGAGGTCTATGGTCAACATGTCTGCGATGCCTCTAAGCAAATTACCGATGCGCAGAGAAATGAAGACGGTTCGTTCATCAACGACTGTCTAGGGCATCCGAACGGGTCGCTGATCGACAACATCGAAGATGTGGATACCGTCGTGGGTTGGCTGGCGGAATATACGCGTCCGCACGGCTTTGCCATTTCGGAGACGCAGTTCGTGGTGTTTATTTTGAATGCTTCGCGGCGTTTATTTAGCGACCGTTTTCTCACTTCGAGCTTCCGGCCGGAGTTTTACACAACGATGGGAGTGGACTGGGTGAACGATAATGGCCCAGGGCCGGCACAGATGGAGAAAGGAATGCCCAACGGCCACAAACAACTGGTCTCGCCGTTTAAGCGCGTCCTTCTGCGCAACATTCCAGAATTGAGAGCGGAGTTGGAGAACGTGGTGAACGTGTTTGATCCATGGGGGAGGGATCGAGGAAGCTACTATACGCTCGAGTGGAAGGCGGGGCCGGGAGCGGAGGGTGACCCGGCTTTTCCCAAACAATGAAGTGGTACGCGACAGAGAAGTGTACCGTGGTCGCGGACCTGACGACCGCCTCCTTTACAGTCGCGGCCCGGCTTCGTCTTGGAGCGGCCGAGTTTAGCTCTCCAAAGAAGTGAGCACTTGATCGACCAGACCTTGAACAATGACCAAACTATCCATGGCGAGAGAGCCCGCCACAGTGTTATTGGCCAACTCCCTTTCTCTGGAGTTAGGGCCGATTTCCCGATAGCTCTGATAGGCCGGATCCATGCTTCCACGATTCAATACGTTGGCCAGCAGTTCTAAGAGTCGTGCGGACATTTCCTGTAAATGCTCAACCTCCGATGGCAGCGTTCCAGTTGGCTCATGCAAACGCGTGTGCGCCAACGTGACCTGCAGTAGAAACAAGGTGCGAATCTGGGGTTGCCACGCGCGCGCGTTGGCCCGCAGCTTAAGGGCCCGGGCACGATTCGGTCCGAACTCGAAGAGGACGGCGTCGGCGCTCGTACGAACTTTGCTGAAATCGTCGTTAATGGATTCGCGGAGCGCGCGTATACGTTTTAGATAAGCCGCTTTGGAGGTAAGTGGCCGCTCGCGTATGAAGGCGATAGTCTGTTGAATGCTAGCCACTAAGCTGTGCTTCATCTCCGCCATGGAATCGCGGCCCGGGGCGAGTTGGTCAAAGACAATCCACATTACAACAAGTCCTAAAATAATGCCCGCAACGTTGTCGCGCGCCGGGGTGAGTTGTGTTTCCGGGGCGAAACCGCGGAGCTCCACTATATAGAACGCGAAAGCCACCTGGAGGCCAAAGTAAGACAAGCGCGGACTGGACGTCGCGAACCAGCCGGAAAAGATTGTGACCGCGGCGAAGAGCACGGTGAATTCGGCAATGGAATCGAGGTGCGGTAACACAAAAACTTCAGCGGCGATCGCCATTAGAAGGCCGCCCGTGATGGCTCCAGCGACACGCAGTATTTGCTTCTGGCGGGACGAGCCTGTGGTGGAGAGCGCGGTGATCATGCAGGTGGCTACCGAGCTATTGAGACCGCCCCACGCTAAGAGATGATAGGCGAGATAGCAACTCAAAGCGGCCGCCGTACCTCGCAAAGCAAATTTCAAATGCGCTGGGTTTACAAAAGCGTCGGGTTTCAGGACGGGTGTGTGCGGAATGTGTTCCTGGGCGGTGTATTCGTTCATCAACTCTGGCTGGCGCAATGCGTCGTGCGCGAGTTGAACGGTGGATTCCAAGAGTTGCAGAAAACCCGCGCCCGCCGGCTGCAGCGTTGAATGCTCGCGCTGCTGGGAATAGCTTAGAGTTCTAAAGACACGGATTTGATCGATGCGACCCGATACGTGAATGAGCCGCTCTTGCTCAGCGCCGGTGATGGGAGTTCGAGAAGCAATGAAGCCGGCGCACAAGTCAACCAGTCTGCCGGTGAGAGCGATCAAAGACGCTTTACGGGCATAGTCTTCCTGGCCGCCTTCCGTGCGCGTGAGAAGCCGACGCAAGGAACCTGTTCCTATATCGGCATATTGGACAAGCTTGGCTTGCACCCGGCTATCGGGATTTCGAACATCGAGTAGAAATTTGGCGACGATGCGGAGACGGTCATCCACACCTTCCTGGATCAAGTCGGCTTGATGGATATGGGCGAAAACCACCTCAACGACAACGGTGATGATGGCTCCGACGGCGACGGAGAGCGCCGCGTATAACGTATTCGTCACGGCCTTCTCTGGGCTGCCGGGGAAGTCCCAGACAGGAATGGTGGCCGCGACGAGAAACCCGAAGGACGTAGCGAAATTGTATTTGGTGGCGGCGCTGATCAGAAAGAAAATGATAAAGAGGCTGGCGACGACCCATAAGAAATGGAAGAGCGGAGAGCCGGCAAACAGGATAGCTCCGAGGAGCACCTCGGTTAACCCGAGGGTCAGGGCGCCGAGTATGGTGACTGCTCCTTCGAGGGTTGCGTGGGTCGTGTCTCTGGAAATGACCAACGTATAATAAGCGCCGAGCGCGGCGCCCGGCATGCGGAATGTCATGATGCAGAGCATCATGATGGTGGCGGCAATGGTCATGCGCGCCACGAGCGCGCCCCGCCCTGGATAGGGAGTTAACTCGCTTTTCAGAAAGCTCCACGCGTTGTCCCAACTCCAGCCGGGCGAGCCGATGTTCTGGGCCATGTCTAATGACCGTGGACGATGACGGCGGATGTTTCGCCGATGCGCAGACGAGCTTTGGGGGGATCGGCAATGCTGATGCGGACCGGATAGCGAGAGGCCAGATGCACCCAATTGAGCGTTCGTAGGGCATCGGGCAGGCCGTCCTGGTTGAGGGTGCCGATGACGCTGGGATCAGGCAGAACTCCGTAACCGATGCTTTCCACTTGGCCGTTCAAGCGTTCGGAGGACTGGGTCATGGTGTACACATCAACGCGGGCGCCGGGGCGAATGTACTTCAGTTGCGACTCGCGGAAATTGGCAATCACCCACCAGTTGCGCGTATCGATGAGTGTGAACATGCGTTGGCCGGCGTGCGCGTACGCTCCTTCCGAGATCTGGAGATTGGTGACGCGTGCGTCGAACGGAGCATAGACGCGGCAATGGTCGTAATCATATTGGGCTTTGTGCACGGCGGCGGCGCGGCCTGCCCGCTGCGCGGTGAGCGGGGACACCAACTCGACGGCGGATTTCGACTGGGTATATTGGGCCGAGCTCTGCTCAATGGTGACGTCGGCTTGCTCTTTCTGCGCCTTTGCTTCTTGCAGGCGGGCGCGGGCCAGTGCGAGTTGGGCGGTGGCTTGACGGACTGCTTCGGCCTGGGCATCAGCGTTGGTTTTTGCCAGATCCAGTTGGTCGACGGTAATGAAATGTTTGGCGAGCAACGGCTGCAAGCGGGATAGATTGTTAGCGGCGTAGGCCGACTGGGCCGTGGCCTGTTGCAAGGCGGCGCGCGCTTGGTTGATAGACGCCTCGGCTTGTTGAACTGCGGCGACGGCCCGGTCTGCGCTGGCCTCCGAACTGCGCACGGCTGCTTGTGCGGCTCGAGAACCTGAGATCTGAGACGAGATTTGGCGCTGCATGTTGGCAATCTGGCCCTCGAGGGCAGCTTGCTGAGATTTGGCGCTTTCGAGCGCGTAGAGGTAAGGCGCATCGTCAATGGTGAAGAGCAGTTCCCCCTGGTGAACGGCTTGGTTATCCTTGACGCGCAATTGAATCAAAGGGCCTTCCACGACTGGAGCAATGCCGATAAAATTCGCAAACACTTCCGCATCATCCGTGCGGGGGTCTTGCGTGGTGTCCAAAATCACGAAGACGCCCGAGACGATGGCGGCGGCGATAACAGCGGCGCTCACGAATTTGCCGAATAGGGTTTGACGTCGCGCCGGCGTGGTAGTTGATGTTCCCGTAACGTTACCTTCCACCAAAAAACAGTAGCCAAAGCGTGAAACAGAAAAATGCCGCCAAGCTTGGATAGATCACTACCAGTGGGGCGAGTTGATATTCGAGGTTCAAGCGCTTCAAGACAACGCGAACGATAACCGTGGCCAAGACGCCGACGGCCATGCAGAGCATCCATGAGGGAAAGTAAGAGCCGAGTAGGTCGAACGAGGGGTCTTGTCTCACGGATGTTGTCCTGTCCGCCTGCGAAGAAGTTCGCCGGTTCGAAAAGCGATCTCGGCCATGCTGTTCAAGACGGCAGCACGCGCGGTGACGTCTTCGGAACGGGCGACGGCCAATTGACGTTCGGCCTGCAAGACATCCAAAACATTTCGGACTCCGTCACGATAAGCCTCAAGCGACATATCATACGATTCCTGGGAAGCCTGCAACAGAGCGGTGGCGGCGCGGCGCTGGTGCAACGCAGTCTGGGCGTTAACGTAGGCGTCCCAAACCTCCGATTCGATTTGATCCTGGGCAGCGCTCAAAGCGCTTTCGGCCTGCTTTTCGCCGGCTTTCGCTTGTGCGATTTCATTCTGACGGCGGCCGCCATCAAAGAAAGTCCAACTGAGCCGGAGCGATGCGTCGTAGACAATGCCCGGGGCATAGGCGGCCGGCAAAGGAAGTTGATCGCCCCAGGCGCGGAGCTTGCCATATTCGCCATTCAAGGTCAAAGTTGGGTAATACGACTTCTTGGCGCGTTTCTCTTCGGCTTGGGCGGCATCGATGCGCGCGAGTTGCTGGAGCAAATCGGGACGTTCGTGGAGTGCCAGTTCAATGAGTTCGTGGGCATTGTCTGGCAAGGTGTCGGGGATTTTCAGATCGTCGATACTTTGCGTCTTGAACTGACTGTATGGAGGCGCTGTTAATAAGGTTGCGAGACGGCCAGACGCTTTTTGCTCGTCGCCGATTCGAATTTGCAGATCGTAACTGGCTTGGGCGTCGGCGCTGCGGGCTTCGGCAACGTCGGGTAACGTGGCGAGGCCGTTGTCGTAACGGGCTTGGGTCGCTTCGGCAACGGCATCGGCACTCTTCAAGCTTGTTTCGGCAGCGCGGCGCAGTCCAGCGGCGGAGAGAACCTGATAGTAGGCCTGCGAGACAGCGAAGATAATTTTGCGATGCGTGTCGTTGAAGGCAAAACTGGACGCTTCAAGCAAGCTGCGCTGCTGGTGGATGCGATCGAGACGCGCACCAGAGTCGAACAGGGTGTAGTCAAGCGAAAGACCGGCTTCGCCGATGCCTTCATCTTGAAGGACGAATTGGTTGTAGAGGAGAACTCCCGTTTGACTGGTGAAGCCGAGTAGGAAGGCGCGCGCTATGGGATATAAGTCACTGCGGGCGATGCCAACTGCCGCTGCTTGGGCGCGTGCCGCCTGCCAAGCTTCTTTGGTTTCCGGGTTATGCGATTCGGCGATATCGATGAGAGTGGTGAGCGTGTATACGGTTGAAGCATCAAATGTGAAAGACGGCTTGGGGTGCTGCGCGGTTCTGTGTTGGATTTGATCTTGCTGTGGTGAGAAAAACGGCGTTGATGAGTCAGGCGGAGCCTTTTGAGCGTAAGTGCCGCGAGCTAGAAACAGGGCGATACACACGTCTAAACACCAGAACGCGCTACTAAACCGTTTAAACATCAAGATTCAATTTACAACGAGATGTGGGTGAGCTGTCGTACCATTTATCATGCTCATCTACCAATACTAATTGGACGGGAGAATTCATGCGTAAATTGATCGCGCCGCTTTTGTGTTTGAGTCTCGGGATGCCGATGCTGCCGCAGCAAGCCATGGGTCCGCAGAAATTGCTCGGGTTTACGACGAGCAGTACGAAGGTTCAACAAGACTGGGAAGAGAAATTTAAGAAGATTCCCGAGCCGTCGCGCATTCACGCGAACATGCTTCAACTGGCGGCCCATCCGCACAATGTGGGATCGGAAGCGCAACGAAAAAATGCCGAATGGGTTTTGGCGCGCTACAAGGAATGGGGATGGGATGCGCATATCGAACGCTTCGATGTGCTGTTTCCGACGCCGAAAATACGGGTTTTGGAAATGGTGGGGCCGACGCGATTCGTGGCTAAGATAGTAGAACCGCCGCTGCCGGGCGATCCGTATAGCAAGGAGACCAGCACGCAGCTTCCGCCTTACAACATCTATTCGGCTGATGGTGATGTAACCGGTCCGCTCGTTTACGCAAACTATGGCATGCCTGCCGATTATGAGGAACTGGAGCGGAACAATATTTCCGTGAAAGGAGCGATCGTCATCACGCGCTATGGCGGCGGTTGGCGTGGTTTGAAGCCGAAGCTTGCTTATGAGCATGGGGCGGTGGGATGTTTGATCTACTCTGATCCGGCGGACGATGGTTATGGACAAGGCGATGTGCTGCCGAAAGGGCCGATGCGGCCGCCGTATGGTGTGCAGCGCGGGAGTGTGGCGGATACCACTTTGTATGCGGGCGATCCGTTAACGCCGGGAATTGGGTCGGTGCCTGGGGCGAAGCGCCTGCCGATTTCGGAAGCTACGACGCTGATGAAGATTCCGGTGATGCCGATTGGTTACGGAGACGCTGAACCGCTGCTGAAGGCGCTGGCTGGACGCGGAGTGCCGGCAGCGTGGCGCGGCGGGTTGCCGATTGCTTATCACTTTGGTCCTGGGCCCGCGAAGGTGCATTTGAAGTTGGAGTTCAACTGGGATCAGAAACCGGTGTTGGATGTGATTGCGACCATGCGCGGTTCGGAAGAGCCGGACGTTTGGCTGGTGCGGGGCAATCATTACGACGGTTGGGTGAATGGCGCGGATGATCCGATTTCAGGCCAATCGGCTTTGTTGGAAGAGGCGCGCGCCTTAGGCGAGTTGGCGAAACAAGGCTGGCGGCCGAAGCGGACGTTGATTTATGCCGCCTGGGATGGCGAAGAGCCGGGCTTGATTGGATCAACCGAATGGGCGGAAACGCATGCCGACGAGTTGACGAAGCATGCGGCGCTTTACTTGAATTCCGATGAGACGGGGCGAGGAATCTTTGGGGGCGGCGGCTCTCATTCGTTGGAGCTACTGGTGAATGAGGTGGCGAAAGATATCACCGATCCCGAGACAAATGTTTCGGTTTGGAAGCGGCAACAAGCGGCGCTGATGGTTAGTGGAGGGCGACGCCCAGGCGGTGCAGCGCGCGGCGATGTGGCGACGCGGGCGACACTCCCGCTGGAGGCGATTGGGAGTGGGTCTGATTTCGCGGCGTTTCTGGATCACCTTGGGATCGCGTCACTGAATCTCGGATTTGGCGGAGAAGATCGAAGCGGAACGTATCATTCCGCTTACGACAACCCATGGTTTGAAGACCACTTCGGCGACAAGGACAAAGCCTACGGGAAGGCGCTGGCGCAGACTGCGGGTACGTTGATGATGCGGGCGGCCGATGCGGAGGTGCTGCCGTATGATTTCACTCTTTTAAGTCAGACGCTCAAGACATACGATGGCGAATTGAAGGCATTGTTGAAATCGGCGATGGACGAAGCGCAGACGCGGAAGAGGAATATCGATATGGAGCTTTATGCGCTGACAAACGATCCGAAGAATTCGGTGCAAGCGCCCGGGCCGTTGCCGATTCCACCTGAGATGGATTTTTCAGCGCTTGATACGTCGATTGCCGCGCTTGATAAAGCCGCTGTAGAGGCGCAGCAAGCGCAGGGGAAATGGGTTGAGCTTTCGGCGGAACGCAGAAAAGAGTTGAACGCGAAGCTGACTTTGGCTGAGAGGAAGTTTGCTTATGAGGGCGGGCTGCCGAGGAGGCCGTGGGTGAAGCATCTGCTTTATGCACCGGGAACGTTGACGGGCTATGGAGCGAAGACGCTTCCCGGCGTGCGCGAAGCGATTGAGCAGATGCGCTATGACGAGGCGAAGGAACAACTTGTTTTGGCGGCGAAAGTGATTCGTGACGAAGCGGATTATATTTCGCAGATCACGCAGGAATTCGGAGGACGCTAGAGGGCTGGTTGAGGGCTGAGACATGAATCCAGTGCAGGAGATTTCGGCGGCGCTTTTTGATGAAGTTGCCCAACGGGCAGCGCGCTCTCCGCGACGCCGCATGAATCACAATTTCCATGCGGATGCGAGTGACAATCCGCATAGATTCTTGAATGTTCTATTACGCGGAACGTATATCAGGCCGCACCGGCATTTAAATCCGCCGAAAGCGGAGTCGTTCATCGTGCTAGAGGGCTTAGCGGATTTACTCATTTTCGATGACAGCGGGCGGGTCACGGCTCGTCACGCACTCGGCGGCGAGTCTGCCCACGGCCGATTGTGGGGTGTCGATCTGGCGCCGGGCGTGTGGCACACGATCTTGGCGAAGACGGATAGAGTGGTTTGCTTCGAAGTGAAGCCGGGGCCGTGGGAACCGGCGAGCGACAAAGAATTTGCGAGTTGGGCACCGGCGGAAAACGAACCGGGAGTGGCTGAGTACCTCAGGTCGATTTCGCAAACGGAGGTTTAGCGGTCGATGAAACGGCGCAATTTTCTGAGTGGTGGTCTGGCGGCTCTTGGCTTGAGCGGCTGCGTTGATCGAGCACGCATCGGGGCAAAGTTAGCGCCGCTTCCGTCTTATGATCGGGTACCGCGTCTGATGCCGATACGCGCGCATGTAGATCGGATTTTTCGCGTCACCGTTTGTCTGAGGCCATTTCGCGCGGCCGGTCCAAGACTCGACGTCGAGAGAGTGGGCGACAAAACGGTGATCCACAATTACGGGCACGGTGGCAGCGGGTGGTCGTTATCTTGGGGGTCGAGCAGCATCGCGGTTGAGAAGGCAATGGGATTCGGGGAGCGCGAGGTTGGCGTGATTGGTTGCGGAGCGCTCGGAATGACCTCGGCCATTTTGCTGCAGCGAGCAGGCGCGAAGGTTACGATTTACGCCAAGGAGCGTCCGCCCGAAGTGCGGTCGGCTAGAGCAACGGGATCATGGACTCCCGATTCGCGCATTGCGTTGACGAATGCGGCGTCCGCGGATTTTCCGGCGCTCTGGGAAAAGATGGCCCGTTATTCCTTTCACACCTATGAGAGCTATTTGGGCATGGCGGGAAATCCGATTGAGTGGACGGATCGCTATACACTTTCGGATGCAAATCCGGATGAGGCGAGCGCCGGCTTGCGGAAGGATGACAGGTTGGATTTTGCGCATTATCAAGAGCGAATCGCAGATTTAACGCCGCTGCCGCAAGATTTGCCCAGGCGAAGCAATCCATTTCCGACACGCTATGCGCGGCGCAATTCGAGCCTAACGTTCAACGTTGCGGATTACTCGCGCCAGCTTGTGAATGATTTTCTGGTGGAGGGCGGGAAGATCGAGAGGGCCGAATTTCATGCGCCCGCGGAGTTGAGTTCGCTTCCGCAGAAAGTGTTGATCAATGCCACGGGTTATGGAGCGAGAGCGTTGTGGAAGGACGAGTCGATTGTGCCCGTGCGCGGGCAGATTGCGTGGTTGATTCCGCAGCCGGAAGTGACTTACGGAGTTATGTATAAGAATGTCAATATTCTGGCGCGGCGAGATGGGATTGTGGTACAGGATACCGGCAGGTTGGGCGAAATGGAAGGATATAACGATGCCAATGAGGAGCCGGATCGAGCGAGTGCGGAGGCGGCGGTGGGGGTGGTGGCGGAGTTATATAAGCGCATGAAATTCCGCGTCTGACCTCTTGACATTTTTATCAAGAGCAGCCTATTCTAGTTCCGTGATGTTTATTCTCTTATCCAGTTCGTGTCTATCGAGCCTCAGTTATTCGCTGAGAGCGGCGGCTTGTGCTGGATTTGAAGGTGCTGTGTAACTAACACATCAAACTATTCCTCCTAAAAGCCGCCAGTCGAAAGACTTGGCGGCTTTTTTGCGTTATTGCGCGAGGGTTTAATCCCCTCTGTTCGTACTAGAGTTCTTTGAAATGTGCGTCCGTGGCCGAATGGCTGAAGGCACTGGGCCGTAACCCCAGATCTCTACGGAGTCGTTGTTGGTTCAAATCCAACCGGGCGCACCAATCGTTTTGAGGCGATAGCTAAGACGGAAAAGCGCTGGTCTGCAAAGCCAGTAACGCGGCGGTTCGATTCCGCCTCGCCTCTCCAGGAAAACCCGCGCAAGACGGTCGCGGTGCGGGGCTTGCCGCCCAAAGTCTGAGCGAGTTTCTTTGCTGAGTGGCGGCGCGCAGCCGCGCCCTTTGCGCTCTACATGTCCCCGTGGCGGAACGCATACGCACTGGTCTTAGGAACCAGCGCCCTTACGGGATTGAGAGTTCAAATCTCTCCGGGGACACCAAGTTTTTTTGCGGGTTTCCGAAGGTGCCGCTGTATGGACGGCAACCGGTCCTGAAAACCGGGGTACGTGAAAGCGTAGGAGTTCGATTCTTCCACCTTCGGCCATTTTTATTTTTCGGAGAGCGTGGGGGATGGCGACCCACCGCACTGCTAATGCGGCAACAGTCAATAATGGCTCAACGCGGTTCGATACCGCGGCTCTCCGCCATCTTTTTGGGCGGCGCTATGGCTGATTTCAACCAGTACTAAGTCATACAACGAAATGCAAAATATTCCTTGCAAACAACAGTGTTCGC
>Ga0302319_10016104_pt1 | contig 13799 bp, 6 predicted proteins | sample Bog_T0_2_FD_203319 | JGI IMG/M metagenome (GOLD analysis project Ga0302319, IMG submission 203319) | Peat permafrost microbial communities from Stordalen Mire near Abisko, Sweden - Bog_T0_2 | ecosystem: Environmental > Terrestrial > Soil > Wetlands > Peat | place: Sweden: Abisko, Stordalen Mire...
CGAGCACCGCCGCGCCGTCGAACCGGCCGGCGCGCAAGTCTTCCAGCGCCTTGTTGGCCTGCTGCAGCGGATAGGTGGTCGTCTTGACGACGATGCCCATCTTCGGGACCAGGCCCAGGAACTCGATTCCATCCTCGCGGGTGAGGTTGGCGACGGAGAGCAATTGCCGCTCTTCCCAAAGAATCCGGTACGGGAAGCTGGGAATGTCGCTCATGTGAATCCCGGCGCAGACCACGCGGCCGCCCTTGTGGACGGCCTTCAGCGCCACGGGGACCAGGTCGCCCACGGTGGCGTAGATGATCGCCGCGTCCAGCAATTCCGGCGCGGTTTCATCCGAGCCGCCCGCCCAGGTCACGCCCATGCTCCGTGCGAAATCCTGGGTTCCGACATCGCCGGGCCGGGTGAAGGCATAAACCTCTCGTCCCTGCCACTTGGCCACCTGGGCGACGATGTGGCCGGCCGCGCCGAACCCATAGATGCCTAGCTTTTTCCCATCGCCGGCGATTTTCAGGGACCGCCAACCGATCAACCCGGCGCAGAGCAGCGGCGCCAGGGAAACGTCGCTGCCCGTCTCGCCGAGCGGAAACGCAAAGCGCGCATCGGCGATGACGGCGGTGGCGAAGCCGCCGTCACGCGTATAGCCGGTGAACAGTGGCGCATCGCAAAGGTTTTCCCGGTTCGCCTTGCAATAGGGACAGACGCCGTCGGTGTGGCCGAGCCAGGGAATCCCCACCCGCTCTCCCATGGCCAGCCCGGTAACGTCCGGTCCGATCGCGTCAATCCGGCCGACGATTTCGTGGCCAGGGATGATCGGTGATTTTGGATCCGGCAATTCACCATCGAAGACGTGCAGGTCCGTGCGACAGACCCCGCAGGCGAGAACCTTGACGCGGACCTGACCAGCGCCGGGCTGGCGGTCGGGCAAGTCTGTCCATTCAAGCGGGGTCTTCGGCTTGTTGAGCACCATCGCCTTCATGGTTTCGTCCTCATTCCGAATATTCCCCAGATCGAGGGCGCAGATGAGCTGCGGATCAGCTGGCTAGCCATCAACCTGCGCCTTAAGCTTTTGGAGGACGCGCGGCAGCGCATCGGGCAGGTCCTGCGCAACAAGTCCCAGTCCGAATTCCGCCGCCGCCGCACCATGAAGCCAAACGCCGGCTGCGGCGGCCTCGAACGGCGCCATCCCCTGGGCCAGCAGTGCGGCGATGAAGCCGGTCAGCACATCGCCGGTCCCGCCGGTGGCGAGTTGCGCCGGCGCGTTGGCGTTGATGATCGCGCGCCCGTCCGGCGCGGCGATGACCGTGTCGGGCCCCTTGAGAAGGACGACAGCGCCGCTCTGTTTTGCGGCGGCGCGCGTGCGCGCCAGCTTGTCGCCCTCGCCCTGAAACAGCCGCATGAACTCCCCGGCGTGGGGGGTCATCACGCAGGGGCCGTCGATCGCGCTAAACAGATCCTGCGGCGCCTCGGCGAATGATGTCAGCGCGTCGGCGTCCAGGACCGCCGCGCGCTTGGTGGCCAGCGCGGCGACGACATAGGTCCGCGTCGGCGCGCCCACGCCCGCGCCGGGGCCGATGGCGATGACATTGCGTCGCTTGTCAGCCAGCAAGGCCTGCCAGCCCGAAGCGCCCTCAAAGCTGTGGACGATCGCATTGATCAGGGAGGTAGCGTAGATGCTCCAGACCGCGGTTGGCGCAGCGAGCGTGACCATGCCCGCGCCGGCCCTCGACGCGGCGAGCGTGGTCATGCGACTGGCGCCGGTAATCGCTTCTCCACCGAGGACCAGGACCTCGCCTCGCTTGTATTTATAGCTTTCGGGCTCAGGCCAAGGGTAGTGGTCCAGCCAAAGGCCGGGACCGTTTTCCCAGGTGTTCGGGGCGATGGCGTCAAGCACGGAAATCGGTGTGCCTATGTCGGCCACCACGATGTCGCCGCACAGCCCCCGTCCCGGATAGAGCAGGTGTCCGGGCTTCTTGCGGAAGAAGGTTACGGTCAAGTCGGCCGCCGCCGCGGCGCCGCGCACCATCCCGGACGCGCCGTCAAGGCCACTTGGGACATCCACCGCGCAGATCGGAATTTTGCTCGATTTCATGGCCTCGACGAGGATCTGGGCCTTGCCGTCTAGAGGCCGGGAGAGCCCGGCGCCGAAGATGGCGTCAACGATGACGCCCGCGCCATCGAGGCTGTCGGGGCTGAATGGAGCGATTTCGCCTGTCCATTGGCTGGCGGCGTGCGCGGCGTCTCCGGAGAGCTTTTCGCGCCCGCCCAACAGAGCCAACGTCACCGGCCACCCCGCCGCCTGGAGGTGGCGAGCGACGATGAAACCATCGCCGCCGTTGTTGCCGGGCCCGCACAGGACGGTGACAGGCCGCATCGGCCAGCGTTCACCAATGGCGACCGCGACGGCGCCGCCAGCCGTCTCCATCATACAAGCGCCGCGGACGCCGGCGGCCTCGGCCGCATGATCGGCATCACCCATTTGGGCAGGCGTCAGGAGCGCGAGTCCGCTGTGTTCGAGCCTGGTGTCAGTGATCATGTCCATCCGCCGGCGAGCGCTATGATGGCCGCCGTCGTTCTCCGACGGACAGGATCGGAATCTACTCAGAACCAGGCTTGGCCGATCGGGGCTAAGTCCACGGCTAAACCTTCAGAAGAGCCGGAGGCGCCGCTTTGCCGCTTCTAGTCGTCTTCAGCTTTCCCAGCCTCCGCCGAGGGCCTTATAGACCGACACGAGATCGGTCAGGACTTGCCCGTCGGACTGGACAAGTTGATCCTGGCTGTTCAGGAGCGCGTTCTGCGCCTGCAGCACATTGATGTAGGTGACGAATCCAGTGCCGTACTGGTCCTGCGCGATGGCAAGGCTGCTTGTGGCGGCGACCACGGCCTGACCCAGGCGTTCGCGCCGTGCGTCCTCGGACTTATAGCGAGCCAAGGCGTCTTCGACGTCGCGAAATGCGCTGAACACCTTGGCCTCGTAGGCAAGCAGCGCTTGGTCCTCTTCATCCTCCGCGACCGAGATCGCCGCGCGCGTGCGACCGCCATTGAAGATTGGTTCGGTCACCATGCCGACCCCGGCTGAGACCAAGTTTCCCCAAGAGAAGAGATCGCTGACCTTCATGCTGCCGACCGAGGCGAGGCCGAGCAGGTTCAGCTTCGGATAAAGCGCGGCCTCGTTCACGCCGACGTTGGCGTTGGCCGCGGCAAGCCGCCGCTCGGCCTCACGGATATCAGGACGTCGTCGCAGCAGATCCGATGGCAACTCGATGGGCAGGCTGGATGGAGTCGCAAGCAGCTCCGTATCGGTGGGACGCAATTCGTCGATCAGAGATTCTGGCGGCTGGCCCACGAGGACGCCAAGGGCATGGATTTCCACCTGCGCCTCGGCCGCGAACTGCGGAATTTGAGCCGCCGCGGTCGCTACCGCGACGGACTGCTGGTTGACGTCGAGATCGGTGACGAAACCGCTGACGCGGCGTGCATGGATCAGTCCGAAGAGGTCTTGCTGCCGATGCAGCTCGGACCGCCCAAGCGCGATGCGGGCCTGAAGGATGCGAAGCGACAGGTAGTCGTTCGCGACCTCCGCGACCAAGGAAACCTGCCCGTCTCGTCTCGCCCAGTCGGCCGCCGCGGTGTTGGCCTTCGCCGCCTCGATGGCGCGCCGTGTCCCGCCGAATAGATCCACCTCCCACGAAGCGTCAAAGCCGGCGGAGTAGAAGTTAGCGTGGGTTGGAATGGGCAGCGCAGTCGTCAGCGGGCGATTTGAGTTGAAGGTCAGCGCGTTCCCGCTGGCGCTGACACTAGGCAGTTCAGCTGCGGCGATGATCCGCTCACTTTGGCGCGCCTCGCGCACGCGAGAGGCGGCGGCTTCGAGGTCCGGATTTCCCGCGAGCGCGCGCTTTACCAGATCGTTCAATATCGGGTCGTGCAGTCGGGTCCACCACGTGGCCAGATCCGCCTCGGGATCGAGGACCGCGCCACTCGGGAGGCCGGCCGCTTCGGCGTAGGCGGCGGGCGTGCTGATCAATGGCCGATGATAGTCAGGGCCAACCGTGCATCCAGCCAGGGCGATCGCTGCGATCATTGACGACGCCAAAGGCCCAAGCGATGACCGCTGCTCCCTCATGCGACGGCGTCCTTGGCGCGGGCATTGGGGCCCTGCATCAGCAGCAGGAGGGGAATCGCGCCGAACACCACCAGCATCAGGGTGTGAAAGACATCAATGTACGACAGCATCTGGGCCTGTTGGCCCGCTGTCCGGTAGAGCATCGCCACAGCCTCCTGACCGGCCTGGATCTTGGGCTGTCCGTGCGCGATCAAGGCGTGGGTCAACTGCGCGATGCCGCCCGCATAATTCGGGTTCAAGGGGCTGAGCGTCTCGACCATATGAGCCTGGTGCACCTGCTGGCGCTGGGCAAGCATGGTCTGAGCCGACGATATGCCGATGGTGCCGCCGAGATTGCGCGCCACATTCATCAGGGCCGAGGCCTGATTGCTCTCACTTGGCCGCAAGCCGATGTAGGCCATGGTCGTGATCGGAACGAACAGGAACGGCAGCCCGACCGACTGGAACATCCGCGCCAACGCCGCTGAGGCGAATGACATCTGGGTGTCGAGGTGGCTCATGTTCCAGAGGGCCAGCCCTTGAATGATAAAGGCGAAGCCGATCAGGAGGCGGGAATCGACACGGCTAGACAGAAGTCCGCTCAATGGCATGACGATTATCGTGGCGAGGCCGCCCGCGGTCAGGGCCAGGCCCGCGTCTGTCGCGGTGTAGCCGAGCACCTGTTGCAGAAGCTGCGGGATGAATTGGGTCGTGCCGAACATGATCACACCCGTGATCAGCAGGAAGATCGTCGAAATGGCGAAGTTCCGCCGCCCGAACATGCCGATCGGCACGATCGGATCGTTGCGGGTCAGCTCCCAGGGAATGAACAGGACGAACGACAGGGCCGAGATGATCGCGCTGGCCAAGATGAACGGACTGGAAAACCAGTTGTCAGTCTGACCGCGGTCGAGCGTGACCTCCAACAGGCCGAGAAACAAGGCGACCAGCAGAAACCCTACAAGGTCGACCTTAAGGCCGCCCTTAAGCAGGGCCTGACGATCGCGCTTGAGCGCGGCTGGCTCGGTCACAAAATGGTTGACCAGCAGGAGAGAGACCGCCCCCACGGGCACATTGATCAGGAAGCACCAGTGCCAGGAAAAGTTGTCGGTGATCAGACCGCCGATAACCGGGCCGATGACCGGCCCCGCAATCACCACAATGCCATAGGCCGCGAACGCCATGCCGCGCTCCTTTGGAGGAAAAGTGTCGACCAGCATGGACTGTTCAACCGCGGCCAGGCCGCCGCCTGCCGCGCCCTGCAGCACGCGCGCACAGATTAGCACCGTTAGGTTCGGTGAGATTCCGCAGAGAAATGACGCGACGGTGAACAGCGCCACTGAGATCATGTAGTAGCGCTTGCGGCCGATTACGTTGGCCAGCCAGCCCGAGATCGGGATGACGATGGCGGTAGCGGCCAGGAAGCTGGTCGTGACCCAAGTCGCCTGATCGTAGCTGACGGCAAGGCCGCCAGCGATGTGATCGAGCGCCACGTTGGCGATCGAACTGTCGAGCACGGTCATAAAGGTGGCAATCGAGATGACCGCGACGATCGACCAGGGATTGCGTACGCCCGCGACCGAGCGAGCTGGCGTCCAATCGCCTTCGGCGCCGCCTTGAGCTGAGGCGGCCACGTCAGCGCACCGTAACCGTCGGCTCGACGGACATGCCCGGGCCGAGAAGACAGTCCTTGGGCGGATGATCCAGGATGATCTTCACCGGAACGCGCTGAACGACCTTCACGAAGTTTCCGGTCGCGTTCTCTGCGGGCAGAATGCTGAAAGCTTGACCGGCGCCGTGCTGGATCGAGTCGACGTGGCCTTCAATCCGGTCCTGCGGACAGGCGTCCACGTGGACCGACACCGTCTGTCCGACTCGCATCAACGCGAGTTGGGTCTCCTTGAAATTGGCGGTGATCCAGACGTCAAGCGGCACAATCGCCAGGATCTGTGTTCCGGGCTGGACGTAGTTGCCGACCGCCGCCGAATTCTGCGCGATGTGGCCAGCGACCGGCGCCACGATACGGGCATAGCCCAGGTTGATGTCAGCCTCGTCCAGCTGAGCCTGCGCGGCGCGCACCTGATCCTCGCCGGACGCCGCCAGGGTCCGGCTGGCCTTGATCTGGTCGGCGCGGGCGGTGGCCGCCTTGGCAAGGGAATCGCGCTGCGCCGCCGTCTGACGGGCCAGCGCTAGCGCCTGATCGAACGGCTGCTGGGCGACAGCGGCGGGGTTTAGGCTCTGCAAAGCGCGATAGCGGGCCAAGTCGCGGGCGGCATTGTCAGCCTGAGCTGAAGCGGCTGCGACATCGGCCTGAGCCTGCTGATAGCTCGCCTGGTTGACGCCGATCTGAACGGTCGCATTGTCGAGTTGAGCCTGGGCCTGGGCCTTTTGCGCAAGCGCCTGCGCGACGTGGGTCTGGCTGTCGGCCGAGTCGATCACCACCAAGAGCTCACCGGCCTTAACGGACTGATTGTCGTCGACCAGGACACGGGAAATGCGTCCTGAGACCTGTGGCGCCAACTGGACGATGTGGGCGTCGATGAAGGCGTCGTCGGTGGACTCGAAATGGCGCGCATGAAGCCAGAACACGACGCCGCCCAGAAGCGCCAGCGCAAGAAGCGTCGCGCCGGTTAAGAGAAGGATGGGGTGCTGGGACAAGCCCTTCTTGGGAGCGGCTTGTTCCCCTCCCGCCTCGCTCGAAGCGGAAGGACCAGGACGCTCTGCCTCGGCCGGGGAGCCTAGGGTCCCGGCGGGGGATGCGTCTCCTGCAACGGTCTTCGCCTCATCGATCGGGGAAACCTCCACGCTGCCGCCCGCGTGCTTTGAGTTGGGCGAACTGATCAACTCACCGAAGGGCGATCGATCCCGATTGAAGTCATTCAACTCGGGCCCAGTCCTGAACCGCCATCGACTTCAACATGCAGGAAGCGCCAATCGATAGACGGTCGCTGTCGGAATCCTTCATCGTCGGCGGGTCCCATTCTGGCGCGCGATCACCTGATAGGTACCGGACGGGTGCATCTCACAGCAGAGTCGGAAACTACTCAGGGCCGATGTGGCGACGCTTAGACTCCGCCGTCGTGGTGACGTGCCGCGGTGAGGCTACCGGGCTCCGAACCTGGTCTCTCAGAGCGATGTACCACCCTCGCCGAGTGAGTAGTTTCCGAGGCTCCTTCGAGCGCTCTAGCCTCTCTATAGCAGCGTCAGCGAACTCGACCCGTTCTGAGGCTGTCTCTCCGGCCTTGGCGGCCCGCTGCACAAACGCCGGCCCGCAAGGCCCAGGGATCGGTAGATGTTGACCCACCGAAGGCGGCTCCACTCGTTTTTGGCCGCCGTCGCAGTCTTGGCAGTCTGCTTGGTCGCCTGGGCCGTCTTCCACGGCAAGCCCGCCAAGGCATCCAAGCCCCAGGCCGTCCCCGTTTCGGTCGCCACGGCGGCGGTCGCGGATGTTCCAGTCACCGTCAACGTCCTCGGCTCGGCCCAGGCTTGGACAAGCGACACAATCGTCGCCCAGGTCAGCGGTCTGCTTCGCAGCGTCTACTTCGTCGAAGGGACCGATGTCCGAGCGGGTCAGCTATTGGCCCAGATCGATCCCGCTCCTTTTCGCGCGGCGCTCACTCAGGCGCAGGGCGCGCTCAGACGAGACCGCGCGCTGCTGGCGGGCGCTCGTGTCGATCTTGCCCGCTACCAAACCTTGACGCAGCAGGACTCGATTGCACGTCAGACGTTCGATGATCAGACCGCTCTGGTGCACCAGGACGAGGGCGTCGTACAGCTCGACGAGGGCATCGTCGAGAACGCTCAGATCAACCTTCGCTGGTGCCGCATAACCTCTCCCATAACGGGGCGCACCGGCGTCCGTTCGGTCGACCCTGGCAACTTCGTGGCCCCGTCCGCGGGAACCGGGACGACCTCCGCCGCAACCGGTCCGATCGGGATCGTGATCGTCAATCAGATCGATCCGATCGCAGTCACGTTTTCAGTCCCTCAAGGCGCCTACCAGCGCCTTAGGGACGTATCCAATGGCTTCCGCATTCCCCTCGTGACGCGAGCATTCAGCCAGGAAACGAACGCGCTCTTAGGAACGGGCGAACTCAGCATCGCTGACAACCGGGTGCTCGCCGCAACCGGCACGGTCGCAATGAAGGCGCGTTTCGACAATGCCGGTGAGCGCTTATTACCTGGCCAGTTCGTCAACGTTCAGCTCACGCTGCAAACACTCTCACACGCGACCACAATTCCCACCACGGCGGTCAACCAGGGGCCAAACGGGCCCTTTGCCTACGTAGTGGGTGCCGATCAGAAAGTGTCGATCCGGCCGCTCAAGGTCGGCGCAACCGAAGGCGCGACCACGGTGATAACCGCCGGTGTCCAGCCTGGAGAGACCGTGGTCACCGACGGCCAGACGTCCCTCGACGCCGGCTCGATTGTCAGGATCAGTCAACGCACGTTGACGCCGGCTGCGCCGCCGTGAGCCTCTCCAGTCCGTTCATCCACCGGCCGGTGGCGACCGCCCTTATTGCAATCGCTTTCCTGTTGGTCGGGATCGTCGGGTACCTCAACCTGCCTGTCGCGGCCTTGCCGAACGTTGACTTCCCTACCATTCAGGTGAGCACCCAGCTTCCAGGGGCCAGCCCCGAGACGATGGCCTCGAGCGTCGCCACACCGCTCGAACGCCAGTTTTCCCTTATACCTGGCATCAGCCAGATGACCTCGGTCAGCTCGCTCGGCTCAACGAGCATCACGCTCCAGTTCGAGCTCTCGCAGAACATCAACACCGACTTTGAACTCGTGCAGGCCGCTATTACGGCAGCCAGCGGCCAGCTGCCGGCAAGCCTCCCGAGCGCGCCCACCCTTCGCGAGGTCAACCCGGCCGATGCGCCGATCATGATCTTGTCGCTCAGTTCCGACGCCCTGCCGCTCGCGCAGGTGGATGACTACGCCGACATCATCCTCTCTCAGCAGATATCGAGAATCCAAGGCGTGGGCCTTGTCACGCTCGGCGGCCAACAGAAGCCGGCGATGCGCATCCAGATCGATCCTCGCAAGATCGCGGCCCTAGGCTTGCAGATCGACGACATCCGCGCCCGGATCGTCGCCAGCACGGTCAACGCCCCCAAGGGCGCGACCAAGGGGTCCAGTCAGGACCTGACCGTCTACGCCAATGACCAGATTCTCGATCCGGCGCCGTGGAATCAGCTCGTGGTGGGCTACCACAACGGTGCGGCCATCCGCCTGGAGGATCTGGGTGGCGCTAGCCAGGGCGTGGAGAACAACCAGATTGGCGCCTGGGCATTCCCGGGAAAGGCAAACACCGATCCCACGCTGTCGGGCGGCCAGAGCATCCTTCTGCTCGTCTACAAGCTTCCGGGAGCCAACGTCATTCAGACGGTGGACGCGATCACCAAGGCGTTGCCCGGTCTGCAGGCCAATATTCCGCCGGCCATCAAGATTCACGTGCTCGCGGATCGAACCCAGACCATCCGCGCTTCGGTCAAGGACGTGGAAATAACCCTGCTCATCACCATCGCTCTGGTGGTGATCGTTATCTTTCTGTTCCTGCGCGACATCCGAGCGACCCTCATTCCCAGCGCGCTGATACCCCTGGCTCTGCTGGCGACCACTGCGGTCATGCTTCCGCTCGGCTTCAGCCTGGACAACCTTTCCCTGATGGCGCTCACCATTGCCGTGGGCTTCGTCGTCGATGACGCGATCGTCATGAGCGAGGTGATCTGGCGCAGGATCGAGGCCGGCGACGCACCATTCGACGCTGCGCTTGCTGGCGCAAGCGAGATCGGTTTCACCATTCTGACCATCTCGATCTCGCTGATCGTGGTGTTCACACCCCTGATGTTCATGGGCGGGGTGGTCGGTCTTCTGATGCGCGAGTTCGCCATCACGCTCAGCATTGCGGTGCTCCTATCGCTGTTTCTATCCCTGACGCTGACGCCGATGCTGTGCGCCAAATTCCTGAGGGCACCCAAGCCGGCATCTAATCCCGTCACCCGGTTGTTGGAGCAAGGCTTCGCCAAGCTGGAGGCTGGATATGCACGCGCGTTGGACGTGGTTCTGCTCCACAAACTGGTGACGCTCGGCGTGTTCGTGGCGACGGTCATTGGGGCGATCTGGCTCTACGTGACCGTTTCCACGGGGTTCTTTCCCCAGCAGGACACCGGCTTCCTAAGCGGGGTCATGATCACCTCGCAGGATTCCTCCTTCATAAAGACCAGGCAGAAAGTGCGGAACGTCGCCGCAGTCCTGAGCCAGGATCCGGACGTGGCCGGGGTGGCCATGTTCATCGGCTCATCGAGCACCAACCAGGCGAACCTGAGTATCGCCCTGAAATCAAAGGATTCCGGTCGTACCGCGACGGCCGACCAGGTGATCACCAGGCTTCGTCCGAAACTTGCTCAATTGGTTGGGGCACAGACCTTTCTTCAGGCGGCGCAGGACATCAATGTCGGCGGCCGCACCGGGCAAGCGCAGTACCAATACACGCTGTCCGATTCAGACCTGGCCGAGCTCGACGCATGGGCCCCCAAGCTGCTTGCGGCGATGAAGAACCTTCCCCAACTCACCGACGTGAGTTCCGACCAGCAATCGCAAGGCGGAGCTATCAACCTGACCATTGACCGCGCCGCGGCAGGGCGATTTGGAATCTCGCCAACCGACATCGATGCTGCGATCTATGAACTGATCGGGCAGGACGAGGTCACGCAGTATTATACGCAACAAAACAGCTACCACGTGGTGGTGGAAGCGCCGCCGACCCTCCAGGCGACGCCGGACCTGTTCAACGCAGTTTATCTCCTGTCTCCAGTCACGGGACAGAATGTCCCGCTCTCCCAGTTCGTGACGGTCGGTCCCCCGCAGACAAGCAGCGTCACTGTGAGCCACCAAAACGAATACCCAGCCGCCACCCTGTCATTCAACCTCGCCCCGGGCGTCGCACTGAGCCAGGCCACACAAGCAGTGCAGTCTGCACGCGACAGGCTGGGTGCACCGGTCACGCTCACCGGCGCGTTTCAGGGGACGGCTCAGGTATTTCAGCAATCCCTCGCCAGCGCGCCAATCCTGATCGGCGCAGCGCTGTTGGCGGTCTATGTGATCCTGGGTGTGCTCTATGAGAGCTTCATCCATCCCCTGACGATCATCTCGACCCTGCCCTCGGCGGGACTCGGCGCCCTGCTCGCCTTGATCGCTGTGGGCCAGGACCTCAACGTCATCGGCATCATCGCCATCATTCTGCTGATCGGCATCGTCAAGAAGAACGGCATCATGATCGTCGACGTCGCTTTGCGTCTCGAGCGAGAAAAGGGGCTCGATGCCGAGGCGGCGGTGCGCGAGGCCTCCCACCAGCGGCTGCGGCCCATCCTGATGACCACGGCTTGCGCGGCCTTGGGCGGAGTTCCGATGATCCTCATGAACGGCACCGGGGCGGAGTTTCGCCAGCCCTTAGGCTGGGCCATCGTCGGCGGGTTGTTGGTGTCGCAGGTGCTCACCCTGTTCACCACCCCGGTGATCTACATCTATCTGGACCGCCTGCGTGCCTCAAAGGGCAAGCTGATGCCGGTTGCGCCCAAACCAGGGGGAGCGCCTGCAGAGGCGGCTCAGCCGATCTGAACGCAACCGGGCGGGCCACGAGCGAGCACGGCCTGGAAACTCGCAACTCGAGGACATGGGCATCGCGCTTTTCAGCGGCGGGTCCCGCCGCTCGTCGCGGCAACTTACTTACGGTGGTCGCGCCGGTTGGCCTGAGTAGTTTCCGAGGCTGCTCCGCAACACGGACGGCGCGATACGGTCAGCCCGACCAGCAGAGTTTTTCAACTCCGACACGGCGCCCCTCAGACCAGTCAATCCCTGGAGATTCGACCATGCAGGAAACGCGTACGTGAACCAGTCGCAGGACCACCAGCATCTCTCGAGTGGCCATAGGCAATCTGAGATCTACGGATGACGGCTACTCCCGCAGAGGCTGTTGAAGACATCGTTCGATCGCTCGGATCTGACCGAACGCGTCTGATGGACATCGTCATCGCCGTCCAGCAGCGGTTTGGCCACGTCAGCAACGCGGCTGTTCAGACGATGGCGGCGGGCCTTGGCATTCACCCGGTCGAGATCGAGGACATGGTGTCTTTTTACGCCTTCTTCGATCGGGAACCCCGAGGCCGCAACCGCATCCGCCTGTCCAAAACCCCCGTTTCGTTCATGAAGGGCGCTAAGGAGGTCGCGCAGGCATTCGCACAGGCGCTCGGCATTCAGGTTGGCGAGACGACAGCGGACGGCATGTTCACGCTGCAGTGGACGAGCGATATCGGTCTGGCCGATCATGAGCCGGCCGCCCTGGTCAACGGGATAGCGTTGGCCGACCTCACGCCCACGGACGTGCCATTGATCCTGGCGGCCCTCCGGCAGGCCGGCGAGACCGGCGCCCTACCTTCATATCCGCCGCATTTATCCGACGCCGCGCACCTGCCAAAGTCCGCCATCCGATCGAGTCTGGTCCAAGCCGGAGCGCTGCTTTCAGGCTCGCCCGTCAGGGCGGAAGGGCTGAAAGCAGCGCTGGCTCTCACGCCCGAAGACGTGATCGAGGAGATCGCCAAGTCCAAACTCCGCGGCCGTGGCGGCGCCGGCTTTCCCACCGGAATGAAATGGCGGTTAACCCGCAAGGCGACCGGCGTCGAACACTACATCGCCTGCAATGCGGACGAGGGCGAGCCGGGCACCTTCAAGGACCGCCTCTTGCTGATGGAAAACCCCGATCTGGTTTTCGACGGCATCACAATCGCGGGCTACGCGCTGGGCGGCCGTGAAGGGTTGCTCTACCTCCGCGGTGAGTATGCTTACATGTGGGACGACCTTCAGCGGGTTCTGACCGAACGCCGCCGCCTGGGGCTGCTGGGCGCCAACATCTGCGGCAAAGCCGGGTTCGATTTCGACATCCGTATCCAGCTCGGGGCCGGCGCCTACATCTGCGGCGAGGAATCCTCCTTGCTTGAATCCCTCGAAGGAAAGCGCGGCTCGACCCGCGACCGGCCGCCCTTCCCGACCGAGCGTGGTTATCTTGGGCAGCCTACCGCGATCGATAATGTCGAGACCCTGGTGTGCGCGGCCCGCATAATGGAAAAGGGCGCTGCCTGGTTCACAGGTCTCGGCACGAAGGATTCCACCGGCACAAAGCTGATGTGCGTGTCGGGCGATTGCGAACGGCCCGGCGTGTACGAAACACCGTTCGGGATCACCATCAACGAGCTTCTCGATCTGGTCGGCGCGCCGGATGCGCAATACGTCCAGTTCAGCGGGCCGTCCGGCCAAGCGATCGCGCCGAAGGATTTCGGCCGACGCATCGCCTATGAGGATCTATCCACGGGCGGATCGACGATGATCTTTGGTCCGGGGCGCGATGTGCTTGAGATCGCGCTCCAGTTCGCGGACTTCTTTGTCGATGAGTCCTGCGGCTGGTGCGCGCCCTGCCGGATCGGAACGAACCTGCTCAAGCAGGGGATGGAAAAGGTCGTCGCGGGCCGCGCGACGCTTGCCGATCTCGCTTCCACCGAAGCCCTGGCCAATACAGTTGTTCGAATGAGCCGTTGCGGCCTCGGCCAGACCGCGCCGAACCCGATCCTGACGACCATGCGGAGCTTTCCGGAGCTCTACGAAGCGCGCCTCGCGGCCGCTTCTTTTGAGCCGCTCGTCACCC
>Ga0302319_10016105_pt1 | contig 13799 bp, 12 predicted proteins | sample Bog_T0_2_FD_203319 | JGI IMG/M metagenome (GOLD analysis project Ga0302319, IMG submission 203319) | Peat permafrost microbial communities from Stordalen Mire near Abisko, Sweden - Bog_T0_2 | ecosystem: Environmental > Terrestrial > Soil > Wetlands > Peat | place: Sweden: Abisko, Stordalen Mire...
CACCAGGACCAGGCTGAGGTTTTCCGGGGCGGCCGCCCACTTGGCGTAGTTCGTCAGCTCTTTCAGGGTCATGGATTCCACTTGGGATGGCTGGAATTCACTGGCCAGGGCGTAGGGCCGGCCGGAAAGGGCTGTGGCCAGCAGCACCGAAAGGGACGCCGGGCTGGGCGGCGCACCGCCCTCGATCTCCTTGATCAGCCGATCCCGCTCCAGGGGAAACCTGGCCAGGGGCAAGCGCCTCAGCCGGGCCGCTTCCAGCCGGCACCAGGGCAGCAGGGCCGCCGCGGGAAGATCCAGACCGTGGCCAAAGTAGTCCGCCGTCACCACCAGCCCGGCCCCGGTGGCGCCCAGGGCGTCCGCGGCATCCCAGGTCTCCAGGTCACCCAGGCGCCGTTCCAGGGCGGCCATGGAGTTCTCCTCCATGACCTTGAGCGCCGGCAGCTCCGGCGACACCTGGGCCGGGGAACCCAGGGGCAGCCGCGCCTCGGCCAGGCGGTCCAGCCGCAGGGCCTCGAAAGCGCCGCCTTCCTGTTCCAGCAGCGGCTCCAGGCCTTTTTCCAGGCCCTCCGGGAGCATCCTGCGGAAGAGGGTCCTGGCCAGCAGATCCGCCGCCGCCGGCGGCAGCCCCCCGGTGTTGGCCCGGCCGCCCTTGATGAACACCGACGCATGGACGGCGCCAAGACCCGGCTGCTCCACCACCATCACCTTGATCCCGTTGGCGAGCGTCTTCTCCTGCACCGCCGGCAGGCGCACGGCCTGGGCCGCGCCCACCACCCCGACCAGGGCGGGCAGGACCAGATGGAGGAGGGCGGCGCGCATATCCCCAGAGTAGCAAACTAACGCACGTGGATGTTCCCGTTGGTGGTTTCCAGGGCGATCTGCTGGCCCCGGCCGGGCACCTTCACGTGAACCCGGTGCCTGGCCTGCTCCAGGACCTTGCCGCCGGGCACTTTGATCCGGATATTGCCGTTGACGTTGACCGCCAGAATATCGCCGGTGGCCCGGCCCAGCTCCAGGTCGATGGGGCCGTTGGCGCTTTCCAGGCTGATCCCCTCGCCCCAGCCGTCCAGGTTCCTGGCGGTGATGGAGCCGTTGGTGGTTTCCATCTTCACCCGCCCGTCCACATCCTCCAGGGTGATCCGCCCGTTGGCGGTTCCGCCGAGGATCCTGGCGTGCAGGCCCTTGGCGTCCACGTCGCCGTTGGTGGTCTGGGCAAGCACCTCCCCCTGGATGTCGCCGAGGGTGATATCGCCGTTGATGGTCTCGCACCGGACATAGCCCTGCACCGTGGCCACCGAGATGGCGCCGTTGATGGTCTTGAAGTAGCCCAGGAGCCGGCGCGGCACCCTGAGGGTCATCCGGCATTTCGGGCTCAGGGCGAAGCCGAACGGCATCGGCAGGAAGGACTGCAGGAATTGGGCTTCAATATCCAGATCGACCCCGGCCCGCTGGACCACCAGATCGATCCTGCGCTGATCCGAATCATGGATCTCAGCCACCAGCGCGACTTCCTCCTTGTCCCAGCCGCTCACCAGGATGGCTCCGTTGCGGTTCTTCACCCAGAGCTTGGCACCGAAGGCCAGGGCTTCGGTTCGGGTTTCGGTCCGGTTGGCCGCCGTGGAATCCTCTTGGGCCGCCAACCCGCAGCAGAGGGCGAAGGCCACGAACGAGGCAAGGGCAGCTCGGATTTCCATCAAAGATTCCTCCGGTCGGAGAAGGTCCACCGCTTGGGAGCGCCAGTGTAAGGTTAGATCTTGGCATGGATGCGCCCAGTCCTTTGCCAACATCGCCGGACCGAGGATGCCTCTTGGAGTCTTTATGATACCCGTTTCCATCTGCCAGCTCGCCCATGGCCTTGGACTGCCCCTGCCGGAACGGGCCACCCCCCATGCGGCGGGGATGGATCTCCGGGCCGCCCTGCCCGGTCAGGAGACCTGGATCCTGGCCCCCGGTGAGCGCCGTCTGGTCCCCACCGGCCTGACCATGGCGATTCCCGCCGGCTACGAGGGCCAGGTCCGGCCCCGGTCCGGGCTGGCCCTCAAGCATGGCGTCACCGTGCTCAACGCCCCCGGCACCATCGATGCCGACTACCGCGGGGAAGTCCAGGTGATGCTCATCAACCACGGCACGGACCCCTTTTCCCTCCAGCGGGGCGAGCGCATCGCCCAGCTGCTCCTGGCGCCGGTGCCCGAGTGGGGTTGGAAGCCCGAGGCCGCCCCGGCCGCCCTGGGCGAAACCCAGCGGGGCGAAGGCGGCTACGGTTCCACCGGCCGGAGTTAAGAGGGTGTCTGCTAGGTCAGGGCGTTGAGGACCCGCAACTCCCGTTCGGCCATGGCCAGGTCCGAGGCGACCATCATCGAGGCCAGGCCGGCCACGTCGGTTTGGGCGTTCCAGCCGAGGATGCGCTGGGCCTTGGAGGCATCGCCCTCCAGATGGTTGACCTCCGCCGGACGGAAGTACTGCGGGTCCACCACGACGAATTCCTGCCAGTCCATCCCCAACTGGCCGAAGACCAGATTCAGGAAGTCCCGGATGGAAAGGGAAACTCCGGTGGCGACCACGTAGTCGTCGGGCTGGTCCTGCTGGAGCATGAGCCACATGGCTTCCACGTAGTCCCCGGCGTAGCCCCAGTCCCGCTTTGCCTCCAGGTTGCCAAGGTGCAGCTTCTCCTGGAGGCCGAGCTTGATCCGGGTGGCGGCCCGGGTGATTTTCCGGGTCACGAAGGATTCTCCCCGGCGGGGGCTTTCGTGGTTGAACAGGATGCCGTTGCAGAGGAAGAGGCCGTAGCTCTCCCGGTAGTTCACCACCTGGCAATGGCCGAACACCTTGGCGCAGGCGTACGGCGAACGGGGGTGGAAGCGGGTGTCCTCGTTCTGCCTGGGCTTGGCGCTGCCGAACATTTCGCTGGAACCGGCCTGGTAGAAGCGGAGGGGTTTCCCGCCATGGTCGAGGTAGGTGCGGATGGCCTCCAGCAGCCGGAGCACCCCAAGCCCGGTGACGTCCACGGTGAATTCAGGGACCTCGAAACTGACCTGGACATGGCTCTGGGCGCCCAGGTTGTAGACCTCGTCAGGTTTCACCCGATCGAGGATCTTGCCCAGGGAACCCATATCGGCCAGGTCCCCATAGTGCAGAAAGAAATGGGGATCGGCATGGGCCCCCACATGGAGGTGATCGATCCTTTCCCGGTTGAAGGTTGAAGCCCTGCGGATGATGCCGTGGACTTCATAGCCCTTGGCGAGCAGCCATTCCGCCAGGTAACTGCCATCCTGGCCATTGATTCCAGTGATCAGGGCGATCTTGGGGCAACTCATCGCTTCCCTTTCATGGGGACTTATCGTTCAGAAGGGTCTTGAGGCTATCTTCCAGGTTGAACTTGGCGCTCCAGTTGCACGCCCGTGCCAGGCGGGTGGCATCCCCGACCAGGTAGGGGATATCGTCCGGACTGTTCGGATGGTTTTCAAACCGGATCGGGCGGCTGCGGCCCAATAGACCCAGGGCGGTATGCACCAGGTCCTCGATGCTATGGCCTTGGCCTGTGCAAACATTGAAAATTTTATCAACGGGCTCGTCCAGGTTCAGGATGGCCAGGTAGGCCTCGACCACATCCCGGACATCGGTGAAATCCCTGATGCTGTTTTGACCCTGCATCTGGACCGGGCCATTCTCTCCCCCAGCCTCCCCGCGCAGGCGCCGCAGCAGGGAGGGGATCATCAGTTCCGGGCGCATGCCCGTTCCGATGTGGTTGAATGGCCGAGCGATGCGCACATCCAGTTTGGATTGGTAATGGGATGCCGCCTGTTCGCAAAGGTGCTTGGACAGCCCGTAGAGCCCCTGGGGCAGGACCGGCTGCTCCTCGCGGTGAGGCTCCCGGGACGGGGCATAGACATGACAACTGCTGACCAGGAGCACCCGGCCCTGGTCCAGCGCCTCCAGCAGATTGAGGGTGATCCCCAGATTGGTCAGCAGCGGGCCAGGGGAAGTGAAGGCGCCCGGCACCGAGATGCCGGCCAGGTGGATCACCCCCCACCAGTCCACCCCCGAGAGCACCCGGAGCGACGGCAGATCCCCGAGGTCGGCCCGGATCGGCACCACCGAGGCGGGCCAAGCCCCCCTCGGTGGTGCCGAATCCAGCGCGAACACCTGGAATTCATGGCCAGCCAAAGCCCGGATCAGGTGCTGGCCGACAAAACCGGAAGCGCCGGTCAAGAGCAGCTTTTTGACCCCATGGACCAAAAGGCCCTCCTTGTCCGGCCCGCTACTTGGGAGCGGGCACCACGGCCGGCTTGGCAGCGGGCTTGGGCGCGGGTTTGGCGGCAACGCCCGGCTCGTACTTGGCATCGTAGCGCTTGGCGATCTCATCGCTGAAAGACAGCAGCCAGGCCTGGTCGGCATAGGCCACCATCCCGGGCTGGTACTGAAGCACCAACTGCAGCTTCTGTTCCTTGGCCAGGACCTCCACGAAGGGGGTGATCTCCTTCTGGAACTGGTTGATGACCCGCTGCTGGGTCTTCTGGAACTCGGCCTGGCTGTCATCCTGCAGCTTCTTGTTCTCGAAATCCAGATCCCGCAGCTGCTTCTGGATGGATTCCTTCCCGCTTTCGCTCAGGCTCGGGGACTGCAGCTGGCTGGACAGTTTCTGGATCTCCGCCGCCTTGGCGCTGAGCTTCACATCCAGGGTCTTCTTGAGCGTATCCAGTTCCGAAAACAGCTTCTGGCCCCGGGCGCTGACCCCGATGATCCGTTCCGGCACCAGCATTCCAATTTTCGGCTGGACATCCTGGGCTGCGAGGGTGAAGGCCGCGGTCAGACAAAGGAGAGCATGTAGCGGTCGCATAGGACCTCCAGGCAACAGGGCCGGCGTCGGCCCGAATGGGTTCTAGAAAGTGGTGCCGATACTGAACTGGAAGTTGTTCTGCCCGCTGGTGTCGAACGGATACGGATTCAGCTTGCGCGCCCAGATGAGACGGAGCGGGGCCGGGCTGATGGGCAGGAAGAAGCGCAGTTCGACGCCCGCGCTCCGGCGAAGCCCCTGGGAGAACACCTGGGTCCCCTCAGCCCATGCTTGTCCCATATCGTAGAAGAGCACCGTCCGGAACATTTCGGCGAATTTGAATTGATATTCCATGTTCGCAATGAATTGCTTATTGCCACCCACAACCACCTGCTGGAGGTTGTTATCCAACCGGATCGAGCCCACCTGGCCAAACCGGTAGCCTCGGATGGAATTCTCGCCGCCGGGCCGGTACAGGTCCCAGATCGGGATGTCCCCACCGCTGAGGTTCCTCAGGTAGCCGTAACTGGTGTTGAAGGCGAAGATGTGCCGCTCGGCGATGCTGCCGACCTTCTCGTACTCCAGGGTGGTCCGGAAGAAAGGCGAATCGGTGCCGAACTGCCAGCCGCCGTATTCGAACCCGATCCCGATCCGCTGTCCTGCGGTGGGTTTGAACGGGTGGTTGACGGTGTTGTAGGTCAGGTTCTGGCTGAAGGTGGAGGTGAGCTGGGTGCTGGTATTACGGAAGTAGTAGTTATGCCCGCCCTCGATCTGCATGAGGCTGAACCGGTAGCCCACGTTGTAGGTGGTGAAGAAGGCCCAGGTCTGCTCCGGCAGGAAAGTGGAGAGCCGGGTGCCCACGGAGCTGCCGAAACTGCGGCTGAACTGTTTGTAGGAGTAGGACGACCCCACCCGGGACGCATCGTAGTCGGTGGAACTATTGGAGACGCTGGTAGTGAGCGAATAGGGCATATCCAGCAGGTACGGTTCGGTGTAGCTGATCGACGCGTTGCGCTGGTACTGGCCCAGGGTGTAGGAGAGGGTCAGGGTCTGGCCGCCGCCGCCCAGGTTCTTGGTGGAGAAGCTGGCGCCCAGCGAGAAGCCGAACACCGAGCCGTAGCCGCCCTGGAACATCAGCTCGTTGACCCCGGATTCCTCCCCCTTGATGGTGATATCCACCTGGGGCTTGTCGGGAACGAGATCCACCTTCGGTTCCTGGGATTTCACGTCGAAATAGCCCAGCTGGCCGATGCCGGTGAAGGAGTCCTTGAACAGGTCGGTCCGGAACAGGTCCCCCTCCTTGAGGATCATGGACCGCCGGATCACCTTGTCCTTGGTCTTGGTGTTGCCCTCGAAGAGGATATGCCGGACCGTGTACGGTTCGCCCTCGTCCACCTTGACCGTGACATCGACCTTCTTGACCCCGTTCTCCTCCCGCACATCCAGCTTCTTTTCCGCGTGGAAGGTGATGTAGCCAAGGTTGCTGTAGGCGTCCTTGACCTTGCCCAGGCCCTCGTTGAGGGCGTCCAGATCGAACGGGCGCAGGCGGTTCGCGGGCAGGTCGGCGATGGAGGGCTTGATGTCGAACACCCGGGCGAACCAGGACCGGTTGTCGCGCTGGACCTCGGCGATCTGGGTGCGGTAGAAGTCCTCGCCCTTGGTGCCCTTGAACACCTTGTCGTTGCCCTCGACCTTGAACTTGCCCTCCATGTACTGATCCCCTTCCAGGATCGGGATGGTGAGCGTGGCCCGGAGATCGTACTTGGGAGACTTGCCCTGGACCACACGACTGACGTTCTTCTTCTTCTGGTTTTCCGTGGTGTCGTCGACCACGTCGATGGTCGGCTTGCCCACGAAGACGTCCTTGTAGCCCCGCTTCCAGTACTCCCGCTTGATGTTGTCCAGGTCCATGTCCAGGTTCTTCTGGACCAGCAGGTCGTTGCCGGTGAGGAAGCTCAGGCCGCCGTGGGCGCGGGTCTTGGCCATGACCGCCTTCAGCCTGCCTTCGCCGATGACCTTGTTGCCCCGGAATACAAGGCGGTAGATCTTGACCTTGCCGCCTTCCTTGATATCGAACACCAGCCGGGACATGGTGGGCCCCATGGGTTCCAGGCTCACGTCGATCACCGGGTTCTGGAAGCCCTTCTCCGAGGCCAGATCCACCAGCAGATCCTTGATCTTGCGGGTCGCCTCCGGATCGTAGAGCGAATCCGGGTTGATGGTCAGGTGGCGTTCCTTGATCTTGTCCTTGATGGTGGTAAGGCCCATCTCGGTGCCGCCCCGGTAGTCGACCTCCTTGATCAGGGGCCGCTCCTTCACCCGGACGATCAGTTTCTTCCCGTCCTTCTCGTCCTCTACCTCGAACTTGATGTCGTCGAAGGAGCCGGTGGCCCAAAGCTTGTCCAGGACCTCGGTGAGGTCGAGGGTGCGCAGATCGTCACCAATCTTCAAGCCCGCCTTGAACAGCACCGTCTCCGGGGTCTGTTTCTGGGTTCCGACAACTTCCAGCGCGGTCACCACCTCGGAATCCTGGGCCACCGCCGGAAGAGCCTGCAGCCCCGCCGCCAGGAGCAGGGGGATCAAGCCAATGCGAAAGCGGAATCCAGGATTCCAAGGCCGTCGTTCGTCTTCGGTTATCATCCGCATCCACAGTCCGTTACAGAAGGTTGCACATTTAATGCCCAGGACCTAGGGTACCTGGGTCGGCGTGAGCAAGGTCCGGGAATCAGGAACGATGAGAGGGCAGCTGCCCTCCCTTCATTCCTGAACGCCGATAAGTTGTGGTTCGGGAATCGCTTCGGTGGTGGGGGTATAGAAAGGAACCAGTTTCTCGTCGATCAGGTCGAAATGCACCATGCCGGCCGGAACCGCATCCTGAGCCACCATGAGCTCAGCCAGGGGATCCTCCACCTGCTTCTGGATCGCCCGCCGAAGGGGACGGGCGCCATAGGCCCGGTCCTTGACGGTGGTCTTGACCAGCCAATCGCAGGCCGAGTCGGTGAGGGTGACCACCAGCTGGTGCTGCTGCAAAGTGACGTTGAGGTCGGCGATGAGCAGGCGGACGATCTTGCGCAGATCCTCGTCCCCGAGCCGGTTGAACACGACGATCTCGTCGATCCGGTTGAGGAATTCGGGCGGGAAGGTGCGCTTGAGCACCTTGATCGCATCCCCGGCCTTGGCGTCGGGACGATCGCTCTTTTCCATGAAGCCCAGGTTCTTGTCCGGGAGCAATTCCCGGCTGCCCACATTGGAGGTCATGATGATAATAGTGTTCTTGAAGTCCACTTGGTTCCCGAAGGCATCGGTGGCCTGGCCATCATCGAAGATCTGGAGCAGCACGTTCATGAGGTCCGGATGGGCCTTTTCCATTTCATCGAACAGGATGACGCAGTAGGGATTGCGGCGGATCCGGTCGGTCAGCAGCCCGCCCTCCTCGTAGCCCACGTATCCCGGAGGGGCCCCGAGCAGTTTGGAGACTTCGTGCTTCTCCATGAACTCCGACATGTCGAACCGGATCATCTTCTTGGGATCGCCGAACAGGAACCCGGCCAGGGTCTTGGCCAGTTCGGTCTTGCCCACGCCCGTGGGTCCCAGGAACAGGAACGAGCCCATGGGCCGGTTCGGGTTCTTGAGCCCGGTGCGGGCCCGGCGGGTGGCGCGGCTCACCGCGCTCACCGCTTCCTTCTGGCCGATGACCCGTTCGTTGATGTGGTCTTCCATGTGGGCCAGGTTCGCCTTCTCGTCGTTCTTCAAGGCCCGGACCGGGATGCCGGTCCAGGAGGCGACCACGTCCTCGATGTCAGATTCGTGGACCTCGGCGAACTTCTCGTAGTCCTCGTCGGACAGTTCCGCGGTGGAACCCTGCAGCTGTTCCCTGAGCTGGACTTCCTTCTGACGCAGGAGCACGGCCCGTTCGAAGTCACGGTTCAGGACCGCCTCGTTCATCTCGTTGATGACCCGGTGCAGTTCCTCTTCCGCCTTGTGGCTTTCGCCGACGGTGGTTCCGCCCCTCAGCTTCACCCTGGCGCCGGCCTCGTCCAGCAGATCGATCGCCTTGTCCGGCAGGAACCGGTCGGTGATGTAGCGGTTGGACAGGTAGACCGCGGCATGCAGAGTGGCCGGGGTGTACTTCACCCGGTGGAACAATTCGTAGCGGCTCTGGATGCCGTCCAGGATCCTCAGCGTTTCCGCCTCGTCCGGCGGGTTCACGTTCACCGGCTGGAACCGCCGCACCAGGCTGCGATCCTTGTCGATGTACTTGGCGAACTCCTTGTGGGTGGTGGCGCCGATGCACTGGACCTCGCCCCTGGAGAGAGCGGGCTTGAGGATGTTGGCCGCATCCAGGCTCCCTTCGGCCGCGCCGGTGCCGATGATGCTGTGGATCTCGTCGATGAACAGAACCACGCTGGGATCCTTGGAGGCCTCGGCGATGATCGACTTCAGCCGCTCCTCGAACTGGCCCCGGTACTTGGTCCCAGCCACCACCAGGCTCAGGTCCAGGGCGTAGATCCGCTTGTCCTGGAGGCTCGGCGGCACCATGCCCTCGAAGATCTTCTGGGCCAGGCCTTCGACGATGGCGGTCTTGCCCACCCCGGCTTCGCCTAGGAGGATCGGATTGTTCTTGCGCCGGCGGCTCAGGATCTGGATGATCCGGTCCACTTCCAGGTCGCGGCCGATGAGGTTGTCGAAGATGCCCCGCTCGGCCAGTTCGGACAGGTTGCGGGCGAACTCCGCCAGCAGCGGGTGCTCCTTCTTCTTCTTGGCGATCTTCTCTTCCTTGGTGGCTTCCAGCAGGATCTCCTTGGCCGCGATGAGATCGGCCCCGGCTTCCTTGAGCAGCCGCCCGGCCAGGCACTGTTCTTCCTTCAGCATGCCCAGCAGCAGGTGTTCTGCGCCTACGTGCTTGTGGTTGAGCTTGGCGCTCTCCTGGGTGGCGTGCTGGAGAATGCGTTTGACCTCCTCTTCCATGGGGATGTCGATGCTGGTGCTGCTGGGCGCCGCCTTCTTGTCCCTGGGGCTCAGGGCCGAGATCAGACGCTCGCGCAGCAGGTTGGTCTGGACGCCCATGCGGTCCAGCAGCTGGATGGAGGTTTTCTCCGCCTCGCGCAGGAGGCCCAAGAGCAGGTGTCCGCTCTGGATGCTTTCCGAGCCGAACTGGCTCGCCTCATAGCGAGCGAAGAACATGACGCGACGGGCTTTTTCGGTAAATTTTTCGAACACGGCTCCCCCCCGGGGATAAGTCCACCCCCATTACCCCTTCCGGGGGCCAGGGTAGGATAAACAAGGTTAGCCTCATCCGGGTCTGATGTCCCTACTTGGTTCTGGGTGGGATCCCGGGTCCGGACGCGCTAATCTGGAAGTTGGGGGTCATACATGACTTTGGTTGCGACGAATCTTGCCATCCTTGGACTGCAGTGGGGCGACGAGGGCAAAGGCAAGCTGGTGGATCTTCTTAGCGCCCGCTTCCAGAACGTCACCCGGTTCCAGGGCGGCAACAACGCCGGCCACACGGTCGTAGTGGACGGCCAGAGCATCGCCCTGCATCAGGTTCCCAGCGGCGCCCTCCATGCCGGCTGCTTCCTGGTGGTGGGTTCCGGCGTGGTGCTCAACCTGGAAGTGTTTCTCAAGGAGCTTGAGAACCTTCGCACCCGCGGCTTCGACCTGACCGGTCGGCTGCTCCTCTCGGACAAGGCCCACATCATCCTGCCTCACCACATCGCCCTGGACCAGTGGCGCGAGGGTGGAGCCAACAAGATCGGCACCACCGGCCGGGGCATCGGCCCGGCCTACGAGATGAAGGCCTCCCGCATGGGCATCCGGATGGGCGACCTGCTCCATCCCGAAGTCCTGGCCGAGCGGATCCAGTTGGGCTACGAGGAAGTCAAGATCCTGCTGGGCCCCACCGGCACCCTCGCGTCCCTGGAAACCATCACCGCCAACCTGATCGAGCTGGCCAAGCCACTGCTGCCCCTGATCGGCAACAGCCAGGATTACCTGTTCCAGGCCTGGCGCAAGGGCGAGTCGATCCTGTTCGAAGGCGCCCAGGCCACCCTGCTGGACATCGACCATGGCACCTACCCCTTCGTCACCAGCTCCAACTGCAGCATCGGCGGCCTGTTCACCGGCACCGGGCTGCCGCCCAAGGCCCTCGACCACATCCTGGGCGTGGCCAAGGCCTACACCACCCGGGTCGGGGCCGGTCCCATGCCCTCCGAGCTGCTGGACGCCACCGGCGAAGAGCTGCGCAAGGTCGGCCGCGAGTTCGGCACCACCACCGGGCGGCCGCGCCGCTGCGGCTGGTTCGACGCCGTCATCACCCGCCACGCCTGCCGGACCAACGGCGCCGACGGCCTGGGCATCATGAAGCTGGACGTCATGGACGGTTTCCCCGAAGTGGGCATGGTCGTGGGCTACCGGGACGGCAATGGCGGCGTCACCAGCCTGCTGCCCGCCTGTGCCGCCGATTGGGCCGAAGTGCAGCCGGTGGTCAAGATGTACAAGGGCTGGAGCGCCCCCACCCGGGGCATCACCGACCCCAAGGACCTCCCCGCCGAGGCCCGCACCTACCTGGCCGCCCTGTGCGACGCCGTGGAGACCCCCATGGCCTACCTCAGCACCGGCCCGGACCGGAACGAAGGCTACGTCACCCCCGGCTGCTTCCTTGAGCCGCTGCTGGGCTGAGCGATCGATAGCTGAAGGTGGAAAGTTCGGCCCGGTTTCCAGGGATGTCCTGGAACCCGGGCCGAATTGGCATTGCGCCCAAAGCTTTATTCTTCAATCCAATCGGCCCGGGAAGCTATTGAAAATGTTGCACTTCATCGTAAATTTCCGTTGCAACCATGGTTTTTGGCCGGTCGTTTGCTATTGACATTGAGTCCCATTATCACATGTTGATAATGTCCATTGGAGGTGGACCATGACTCAGAAAATCAAATCCTCGTTGCTGCTGGCCCTGGCAGGTGCTGCGCTCTTAGCCAGTGTGGCCTTCGCCTCGGAAGATAAGACTCAGACCCGTCCGACCATCCAGGCCATTGAACCTGAAGTGGCCATTGAGGGAACCAAGGTGACCCTCGAAGGAACCAACCTCGCCGACGTCACCAAAGTCGTCTTCGCCGGAAAGCATGACGCCAAATTCATGGTGGCCAATAATCACGAAATCGTGGTCACCGTCCCCGAAGGAGCGACCTCCGGACCGATCATGGTCGTCACTCGCGAAGGGTGGGCCCAATCCACCGAATCCGTTTTCGTAGCACCTGGAAGCAATTAGCGAAACCGACCGCACCCTCTGCGGCACAGGCGGGCAGCCGGGCCAAGACGGCCTTGCCGTCTGCCTGTGCCTTCGTCTGGGCCTGGGTGCAACCATCAGCCTCGAGCGAGCCATGGCCAAGCGCATCCGGGCAACGTTGCTTGGCTACAGCTTGGCGGCACCGGGGAGCTTCGCGGCATCTTTGTCAAAGGTTGCCATGGGGCCCTTTCCATGAACCCTCGCTAGTGCCACGTTCAGGCAATCCACAAAACCAGGTTTTGCAGCGACCCATTGGCGCGTGGCGTCCACAATGGCTGGTTGGTCCTGGAAAATGAATTGCCGGCTGTTACAGATGGTTTCGAGCATGGCAAGGAGGGCGGACTTCTCCCAACCATAGAGTCTGGCCAGGACGTAGAACGTTTCCACCAGAACCGATACCGATACCCAAACCGGCGCCTGGGCCAGCAGGTAGGCTTCAGCCTTGGCGGTGAGAATCGGATCATCCTGGGTGAGGAGCTGGACGAGCACGTTGGTGTCAATGGCGGCCAAATTTCGACTCCAAGGCTTGGCCAATGGCTTCGTCCATTTCCGCGTTGGTGAATGCCCGGGGCGGAACCGGCACCCCGGCGGCGGCGATGGCAGCCCGGATATCCGCAAGCGTGGAGCTTCGCTTGGGTTCGACCACGAGGCGTCCATCTTCTTCCAGGCGCCAAACAAGGGAATCTCCAGCGTCCAGTTGGTACATGGATCGAATGGCTTGGGGAATCGTGACTTGTCCCTTGCTGGTAAGGGTTGACTCCGCCAATACCTTGTTCAAAACGCCCTTGACCGGTCTGGAATGCGCCAATGGTTTGGGCAGGACAGGTAGATGCGTTTCCAGAGCTTGGGGGGAAGGTTTGGGCTGATGAGGTTTTGGGGTCATTCGAACCACCTCGGTTCCTTACCAAGGTAAGGTAATGGGCCCCTCCATGCAACCCCCGAGATCCCTCAAGGCAAAAATCCGAGCAGGTTATCTTGGTGACCCCCGGCAGCAAAGGACCGCCCTGACCGCTAGACTCCGCCAGCCAACCGGGTACCCAGTTCATAGGCCCGCTGGCAGTCCAGGGGGAACTGCTGCTTGCGTCTGGCCGTCTTCTTGGCCACATCGAACCGCTCGTGCTCGATCTTCGAGTAGTCCTCGAACTGGTAGGTGTCGGTGCTGACCATGGATTCCGACTTCCCGAAGATGCGTCTCAAGAACATTTCATTGAGGCCGATGGCCTTGTCGTAGCCGAACTCGCGCATCCGCTCCTCCGGCGCTCCCATCGTATAGATGAAGCCGGTGGGAATCACCCTGGGAAACAACGATGGCGAGGGATCATCCTCCCGGGCATAGCGATAGTTGGGGAACATCAAGCGTTCCATGAACGACTTCATCTCACCGGTGACCGCCCAGAAGTAGATCGGCGAGCCGAGCAGCAGGGCGTCAGCCTGCTGGGCCTGCTCCAGGATCGGGGTCAGGTCATCCTTCAAGGCGCAACGGCCGTAGGACTTGCCGGATTTGGTCTTGCAGCCGAAGCAGCTCTTGCAACCCTGGTATTCCAGATCATAGAGATGGACGAGGGTGGTCTCCGCCCCCTGGGCCGTGGCCCCGGCCAGGGCCTTCTCCAGGAGCATCGCCGTGTTCCAGGTTTTGCGCGGACTGCCATTGAACGCCATGACCTTCATGATTCCTCCCGGGATCCTGGGACTGCCTTCCGAGTTTTCAGTATGAACCCAATATTCCGCGCCACCCGGGCC
>Ga0302319_10016113_pt1 | contig 13795 bp, 8 predicted proteins | sample Bog_T0_2_FD_203319 | JGI IMG/M metagenome (GOLD analysis project Ga0302319, IMG submission 203319) | Peat permafrost microbial communities from Stordalen Mire near Abisko, Sweden - Bog_T0_2 | ecosystem: Environmental > Terrestrial > Soil > Wetlands > Peat | place: Sweden: Abisko, Stordalen Mire...
ACACCCTCGGCAGGGACGTGATCTCTGTCCGGGGCAGCTACCTTCGCGAGAATTCGGCGCTCGTTGCCAGTCTGGCCAATGGTGCAGTGAGTCAGAGTGCGCATCACCTGGATAGCGGAAACCTGAACGCTGAATATCACTTTGGCAACCGTTACGCCGCCAACGCCGGCTGGTTCATGACCTCGGGCACGCCCGATCTGCTGCTGTACCCCCAGAGCGCAATCACGGGTAACTTAAATGGCGATCCAAGAAGCGCCGGGTATATCGCCAACTTCTCTTACTGGCCCATGCAGAATCTCGACCTCGCCGCGCAATACACGGCCTACACTCGCTTCAATGGCGGATCAACCGACTACGACGGGGCCAACCGCAACGCAAGTGACAACGACACTCTTTATCTGCTCGCGCGCTTTGTATTCTGAATCGCGGTAACCGACGGTGCGGGGGAAAATGCGGCTAAGAGTTGGGCAGCCATCCTCGCGTTCTGAGAAGCTGGGAGTCCTCCGAAAACACCGTTTGTGATTAATCCATAATTGCTGAATTGGCCGGATCCATGCGATCCGGCCTTTGTTTTGGGACCCGCAAGGCTCGCTAGCAGGCTGAACCCATTCAGCTGCTTCTGGCCTGAGGCTTGCTGGAAGTTTGCACCCGGCTCGCGATCTTGCGCAGCTCAGGAAGGATGTCGCCCAGGGCGACTGGCTCGGCCGAGCGCGTTCCCAGAGCAAAGTAGGCTTTGCGATAGAGCGGATAAAGCTGCTCGTAAGTGGCAACTGCTGCAGGCTGTGGGCTGAAGACCTTATAGTGCGGACAGAGTTTCGCCTGCGCGTCCTCAATGCTCGCAAATGCCTTTGCGGCGAGCATGGCGAAAATCCCTGAACCAAGACTGGTCGGAATATCCGACGGCACCAGTACGGGTTTGCCCAGCACGTCGGCGTACACCTGATTCAAGACAGGGTTGTTTTGCGGAATGCCTCCGGCATTGATCACGCGATGCACAGGAACCGCATGCTCCGCCATGCGTTCCAGAATGATGCGGGTATGAAAGGCCGTTCCTTCAATCGCGGCGAACAGTTCATCCTGCGAGGTGTGCAGAAGGTTCCAGCCGAAGGTCACGCCGCCGAGCTCCGAGTTCACGAGCACCGTGCGGTCTCCGTTGTCCCAGGAAAGCCGGAGCAGTCCGGTTTGTCCGGCGCGATATTGATCGAGCCCCTTCGACAACTCGGAGACCTTCGTTCCGGCGCGTGTCGCGATGGCCTCGAAGATGTCGCCCGTGGCGGACAAGCCCGCCTCGATGCCGGCATATTGCGGATGCACACTGCCTGGAACGATGCCGCAAACGCCGGGAATGAGCGTCGTCTCTTTCGCCATGGCGATGATGCAGGTGGACGTGCCGACAACGTTGACCACATCGCCTTCGCGGCAGCCCGCGCCAAGCGCATCCCAATGCGCATCGAAAGCGCCGACGGGAACCGGAATCCCTGCGCGCAGGCCGAGTTTTGCGGCCCAGTCCGGCGCAAGGTAGCCTGCCAGATGATCGGAGGTGCTGTAGTCGCCGGCAAGCTTGTCGCGGATTCCGTCGAGGAGCGGATCGACCTTCGACAGAAAAGACTGCGGCGGCAAGCCATCCCATTGGGGGTTCCACATCCATTTGTGGCCCATCGCGCAGACGCTGCGTTTCGCGGCTTTGGGATCGGTGACGCCGCACAACGTGGCCGCGATCATGTCGCAGTGTTCGAAGGCCGAGGCGAGCCTGTCGCGCATGTCGGGATTATGCCGGAGCCAGTGCAGCAGCTTGGCGAATCCCCATTCGTGCGAATAGACGCCGCCGCACCACTGGATCGCCTCGAGGCCTTCCCGATGGGCGAGCGCAGTGATCTCCTGGGCTTCCGATTTGGCGCGGTGATCGCACCACAGGTAGTAATCGCTGAGCGGCTGCATGTGCGCGTCGACAGGAACGACGCTGGATCCCGTCGTGTCGAGCGCGATGGCCTCGACCTGATCGCCGCGAATGCCCGCGGTCTTCAACGCCTCACGGGTCGCCTCAGCGAGGGCGCGCAGATGATCGGCATGCGCCTGCGTTGCGTAGTCGGGGTCTTCGCGCTTCCGATGCAGCGGATACTTTCCCAATGCAGTGCCAAGGCGTCCGCGCTCGCTGTCGATGATCGACACGCGGACGCTCAGCGTTCCGAAATCCACTCCTGCCACGATGGCCATGATTTGCCGCCCCGTTAGGTTTTTCCGCGAGAGTTCCCGACTGGCAAGGATATTCGATCCGGTGGGATCAGATGGTGGTCCAGTCCAAAAGCACCTTGCCGGTTTGGCCGCCGATCATCGCTTCGAAGCCTTTTTCATAGTCCTTGTAGCCGAACCGGTGGGTGATAACCGGGGAAATGTCGACGCCGGAGGTGACAAGGACGGACATCTTGTACCAGGTTTCATACATTTCACGGCCATAGATGCCGCGGATGGTCAGCATATTGAAGATGACTTTGCGCCAGTCGATTTCCATCGGCTTCGGTGGGATGCCGAGCATGGCGATGCGCCCTCCGTGGCACATGTTCTCGATCATCTCGACGAAGGCGGCACGGCTGCCCGACATTTCGAGGCCGACGTCGAAGCCCTCCTGCATGCCGAGACGCTTCTGCACCCCGGCCACCGGGGTTTCGCGAGGATCGATGGCGATGGTGGCTCCCATTTTGCGGGCCAGGTCGAGACGGAAGGGATTCAGGTCGGTGACGACGACGTAGCGCGCTCCGGCGTGGCGAACGATGGGAATTGCCATGAGCCCGATGGGACCAGCGCCAGCAATGAGCACGTCTTCGCCGAGGACCGGGAAGGCAAGGGCGGTATGGACCGCGTTCCCAAACGGATCGAAGATGGCGGCAATTTCTTCGGAGACACCGGGGTGGTGACGCCAGATATTGGTCATCGGCAACGCGATGTATTCAGCGAAAGCCCCAGGACGGTTGACGCCAACGCCCGAGGTATACGCGCAGAGGTGGCGGCGGCCGGCGAGGCAGTTACGGCATCGTCCACAGGTGACGTGACCTTCGCCGGAGACGAGGTCGCCGACGTGAAAATCGGAAACGTTGGCGCCGACGGCGGCAATCTCGCCGACGAACTCATGCCCGATGACCATCGGGACAGGGATCGTTTGCTGGGCCCACTCGTCCCATTGATAAATGTGGACGTCGGTACCGCAGATGCCGGTGCGCCGGACGCGGATGAGGACGTCGTTGATGCCGTATTCGGGCTCGGGTACGTCTTCGAGCCAGAGGCCGCGCTCGGCGCGTGCCTTAACGAGTGCTTGCATGGTGCTCCTCAAATGCCTTTATGAGGGTAAGGCATTTGGTTGGATTGGTGGGTGATGGGCGCTGGCGAGCAGTCTACAGTTTCCCGGCGCGGGTGCGTTTGATGGGCTTGAGATTGGGCATAGTGCCACTCAGAGTCGCGATCATCGACTAGCTCAGCCCGCCCAGTAACTCCGATCCAGCGTCCGGTACTGAATCGCTTCCGCGATGTGCGGGACGGTAAGGTTTTCCGCCGCTTCGAGGTCGGCGATGGTGCGCGCTACTTTCAAAATGCGGTCGTGGGCGCGGGCGGTGAGGCCCTGTTGCAGCATCGCGCGTTCGAGGAGCTTTTCTGCGTCGGGAGAAAGTTCGCAGTGAGCGCGAATCTGGCGCGTTCCCATTTGCGCATTGGAGAAGATTTTCTCCCGGACTCCGTTTGCGGCGGCTGAGACGAAGCGCTGGCGCTGGCGTTCGCGCGCGGCGAGCACACGAGCGCGAATGACGGCCGAGGATTCGGTGGCCGCTCCGCCGCGGAGTTCCTTGTACTGCACGGCGGGGACCTCGATGTGGATGTCGATGCGGTCCAGCAGGGGCCCGGAGATTTTCGCGACGTAACGCTGGATGATGGGCGGCGTGCAATGGCAATCGCGGGAGCGGTCGTTGAAGTAGCCGCAGGGGCAGGGGTTCATGGCGGCGGCCAGCATGAAGGCCGCGGGAAAAGTAAGAGACATGGCCGCGCGGGCGATGGTGACGTGACGGTCTTCGAGGGGCTGGCGCATCACTTCGAGGACGTTGCGCGGGAATTCGGGCAGCTCGTCGAGAAACAGGACGCCGTTGTGGGCGAGCGAAACTTCCCCAGGGCGCGGGATCGCGCCGCCGCCGATCAGGCCCGCATCCGAGATGGTGTGGTGCGGGGCACGGAAGGGGCGCTGTGTCACCAGCCCCGCCTCTGCGTCGAGGACGCCGGCGACGGAGTGAATCTTTGTCGTCTCCAGAGCTTCATCGAAAGTGAGGGGCGCCAGGATCGACGGCATCCGCCGCGCGAGCATCGTTTTGCCCGAACCGGGAGGTCCGATCATCAATATGTTGTGGCTGCCGGCAGCGGCGATTTCAAGCGCCCGCTTGGCCGTTTGCTGGCCGCGGACGTCAGCGAAATCGAGAGTAAAGTGCTGGAGCTCGCCGAGGACCTGCGTGGCTTCGATGCGGAAGGCAGGCGTATGAATACCGCCATTGCCGGCCTGGTTCAGGAGGTCGCGGGTTTGGAGGAGTGAGTCGACCGGATAGACGTTCACGCCATCGACGACGGCAGCCTCACGGGCATTGGCTTTGGGGATGATGAGGTTTTTGATGCCGCGCTCGCGAGCCGCAACGGCGACCGGCAACATGCCGGGGACGGGACGCAGCGTGCCGTCGAGGCCGAGTTCGCCGATCAGCAGGAAATCGTTCAGATCGCGGAGCTGGAGAGCGCCATACGCGCCCAGGATGCCGACCGCCATGGGCAGGTCGAAGCCGGAGCCTTCCTTCTTGATATCGGCGGGCGCCAGGTTGATGGTGATGTGGGTTGGCGGCAGGTCGAATCCGGAGTTGCGAATGGCGGCCCGGACGCGGTCGCGGCTTTCGCGAACCGCGGCGTCGGGCAAGCCTACCGTGTTGAAGTGGTCCTCGGTGGCTTTCATGTTCGAGAAGTCGACCTCGACATCGATGATGCTGGCGTCGATGCCGTAGACGGCGGCGCTGCGCGCGGTGTAGAGCATGTTTTGCGATTCAGATCGGGATTCTGCCGGGAGTGTAGCAGCCGGCATGTCCTGAATGCGGTGACCGCAGCCCCCTGGCATGGCCGCGACGCGAACCGAGGTAATGCGAGATTCGATCACACGAGCTGCGAAGTTACGGTCGTGACTTGCAGATGCGTCGAAAAGAAGAGTAGTGACGCCGGGCACGAGAGAGTTTCGCCCTGGCTTGCCCACCGGACCGGTGGTTTAGCGTGGGCAAACCGATCCCGAGGGAATGGATCATAATCAGGAGAGCGCCGGATCGCTTCGGCGGAGAATTCCATGAATCCCAAAAAAGCAATGCTGATTTCGGGCGCCGCTGTAGCAGGCGCGGGGCTGTTGTGCGCGGGCACAACGGCGGCAGTTGTCTATGGCTGGATGGGCAGGAGGGCGGCCCGGCGGCTGTCCGGGCTGAGTGGAAAGATTGTGGTGATTACGGGAGCTTCGCGGGGTCTGGGCCTGGCGATGGCCGAGGAATTTGGCCGGCAGGGAGCAAAGCTGGTGCTCACGGCGCGCGACCCATGGGAGCTGGAGCGAGCGCGTGCATTGCTGGTTGAGCGAAAGGCCGTGCGGGATGCAAGCGAAGTGCTGGTAATCCCCGCCGACCTGCGGCACGAAGACGAGGCCGGGCAGATGATCGAACGCGCGACGGCGCACTTCGGCAGAATCGACGTGCTGGTCAACAATGCCGGGGTGATCACCGTGGGTCCGGTGGAGAACCAGACCGTCGGGAACTTCCACGACGTGATGGAGTCCAACTTCTTTTCCGGAGTTCATTGTGCGCTCGCCGCGTTGCCGCAGATGCTGGAACGCCGAAGCGGGACGATCGTCAACATCGCGTCGATTGGCGGAAAGGTGCCGGTGCCGCACATGCTTCCCTACACGGCGAGCAAATTTGCGGCGGTGGGGTTCTCAGAAGGACTGCACGCGGAACTGCGCTCGAAGGGTGTTCATGTGCTGACGGTGTGTCCTGGATTGATGCGGACGGGATCCCATGGGAGCGCGCAGTTCTCCGGCGACTCGGAGGGCGAATATCGCTGGTTCAGTTTGGCAGCGACGCTGCCCGGAGTTTCGACCAGCGCGGCCGCGGCGGCACGAAAGATCGTCCGAGCCGTGGTAAGTCAGGAGGCGGAAATTGCGATCACCCCGCAGGCAGTCGCTGCGGCGCGACTGGGAAACCTGGCGCCTGAGGTGGTGGGGTTGGCCATGAGCGTGGTGAACCGGCTCCTTCCGAAGCCGGTTGCGGGTAAGACGGGGTTGCGGCGCGGCGCGGAGGTGCGCAAGCTGGAGACGGCGCCGGCAGCCGCTATCGGAGACGCGGCCGCACGACGGTATAACCAGACCGCCTGAGGCCCGGCAAACGGCGAGCTGTCGAGCTGCTGGCCCACGCCGAGAGACTGTCCTTCGTCGCGCACCCCGGTAAGTCTCTCCGTCTATCATGATGAAGAGGAAATTCTGCCGCGAAGTGAGCGGAATCCAGGGAGAGAACGAAGTGGCCGATCTATGAGGACCGCAAACCCCGCGCTGAACGACAAGGTATTCCAGGGTCTGCCCGGCGCGCTGGGCGAGACAATGACGCTGGAAGGAACGGTCAACAAGACCGGCATCCTGTTGCTGTGCGCGGTAGCGACCGCGGCCTGGACGTGGCATCTGGCAATGAATCCGGCCACGATGCCCATCGATTATTTGCTGTTGCTGGTGGGGCTGATCGGTGGATTGATTTTTGCGCTGGTGACCACGTTCAAAAAGACGTGGGCCCCGGTGACTGCACCGCTCTACGCGCTGTTGGAAGGACTGGTCCTCGGTAGCCTCTCGGCGACACTGGAACTGCGCTATCCGGGAATTGCGATCGAGTCGGTATGCCTGACATTTGGCACCATGTTCATGCTGTTGCTGGCCTATCGCTCGGGCATGATCAAGGTGACACAAAAGTTCCGGCTTGGCGTGATTGCGGCGACGGGCGCGATCTTTCTCTTCTATCTGATGGAGATGTTGCTGAGCTTCTTTGGCATTCGCTTTGCATCGGTGAACGGATCGGGGCCCCTCGGAATCGGCATCAGCCTGGTAATCGTGGGCGTCGCGGCGCTGAACCTGGTGCTGGATTTTGATTTCATCGAGCGAGGCGTCGACGCCGGCGCGCCGAAATACATGGAGTGGTACGGCGCGTTTGGCCTGATGGTGACGCTGGTTTGGCTCTACCTCGAGATGCTGCGCCTGCTGGTGAAACTGCGCGGCCGGCGCTAAGAAGCACAGGCAGCAGGGAGTAGGGAAACCACGGATTTCAGCGGCGCTTTTCGAAGGGGCGACTCTGCACGAGTCCCGACCCTTCACGGACAGTAATCGTCTGGTCCGCCGTGACGTTATTGAGGCGATCCACCGCGCCGCTGGGCCAGTGCACTTCGAGGTTGTCGATCTTTGGCGACGCGCCTAATCCGAAGGTGAGGACGAGCTCGCTGGCGGAGAGATAGCTGGAGCCGCTCCGCAGCATGAGCTTCTGACCGAAGGTGGGAGTCTTGACCCAAACTACGGAGCCGATGCCGTCGCGGTTGGATTTGGTTCCGATGAGCTTCACGCGCAGGGCGTGATTGGTCGAGCCCTGGTTCATGAACAGAGCGGCGGGGCCGCCATTGGTCGTGACGACGATGTCGGGCGCACCGTCATTGTTGATGTCCCCGTAGGCGGCGCCACGGGCGACGCGGGCCGCGTCAAAGGCCTGGCCCATCGCGGCCGCGACATCGTTGAAACCGTGGCCGTCGAGATTATGGAACAGGTGCGGCGGCTCGGCGTAGTGCACACGCTGCTGGATGTGCTCGATTTCCGGATCGAGATGGCCGTCGGCGACGTAGAGATCGGGCCAGCCGTCGAGGTCGTAGTCAAAAAAGAAACAGCCAAAACCAAGAGTGAGCAGGCTGGAGCGGCCAACCTCGGACTGGGGCGCGACATCGACGAAGAGGCCGTTGCGCTCATTGTGATAAAGGCCAATCATCTGGTTTGAAAAATTGGTCACGATGAGGCTCGGGTAGCCGGAGTGATCGAAGTCGGAGGCGTCGACGCCCATGCCGGCGCGGGCGACACCGTCTTCGCTATAGGCAACGCCGGCGGGAACACCCTGCTCGGTAAATGTGCCGTTACGGTTGTTGAGGTAGAGCTTGTTGGGCTGCGTGTCGTTGCTGATGGCGATGTCGGGCCAGCCATCCTGGTTGGCGTCGAGGATGGCGATGCCAAGGCTTTTGGAAGTGGGATCGTAGAGGCCAGCCTGTTTGGTGGTGTCGGAGAAAGTCCCGTTGCCGTTGTTATGCCACAGACGGACCGAAGTGCCTTTGTAAGACTCGGGCGTGCAATACGATTTCGTGTTGCCGTCCATGGTGCAGTAAAGATCGCTCTCCGGAGACCACTGGACATAGTTGGCGACGAGAAGATCGAGATGGCCGTCGCGATCGTAGTCGACCCATGCAGCGCCAGTGCTGAGTTCATTCGGACCCCAAAGGCCGGCTTTTTTCGTAACGTCGGTGAATGTGCCATTGCCGTTGTTACGAAATAAATGACTCTGACCATACGCGGTTACAAACAGGTCATCGAAACCGTCGTTGTCGAAGTCGCCGACGGTGACGCCCAAGCCGAACATGGGAACGGCGAGACCGGCTTTCCTGGTAACGTCGGTAAACGTGCCGTCATGGTTGTTGTGATAGAGGACCGGCGTGGAGACGTGGCCGGGCTGCCCCGGCCAGCCGGTGCCGTTCGCTATGAAGATGTCCTGCCAGCCGTCGTTGTCGTAGTCGATGAAGGCCACGCCCGGGCCCAGAGTCTCCGGGAGGAACTTCTTTCCGAAGGCGCCATTGTTATGGACGAAGCGAATGCCCGCGGCGCGCGTGATATCCGCAAAGCCAATATGTTCCGCGGGAACAGGCAGCCCGTCGGGCGATGAGGGGAACGCCGTGAGCACGGACGGAACCGCGACGGCGAGCAAAGCGGCGACGGTCAAAACGGGCGTGGTACGGGGTAGCCTCACTTGCCGCCTCCATGGATGGCCGATGCGCTCACAATCGCGGAGGCCACGGCCTTCTTCGGCGCGGGCTTGCTGCCGCTGGCGATGGGCAACGGCACCGAATCGTGTTCATGGATCGGCTGGCGTTCATTGTTGTCGTCCGGATGCTTCGCGCGATAGGGGCCAGTCAGGGTCTGGGCGCTTTCGTCGGCTTTGAAGCGAAGGTAGCGTTTCTCGTAGGCCGCTGAGTTTGCGGAATCGCCGAGCCCGGTGTAGCAGAGCATCAGGTTGTAGTTCGCTTCCAGGTCTTCGGGATCGATGGACATGGTTTGCAGGAATTCGTCGCGAGCTTCGCCATATTTGTGTTGGAGGAAGAGGACACGCCCGAGATCGTCGTGGACGACGCGATCCTGAGGATATTGCGCAAGTACAGTGCGCAGGTGAGCGACGGCGCCGTCGTAATCGCCCGTCTGGCGCAGCACGCGCGCATAGAAATAATGGGCGCGGGCGAGTTGTGGTGCGAGCTGCAGCGCTTTGTCGAGGACCTGCTTCGCGCCAGCTATATTGCCTTCCTGCACGCGCACGCGGCCGATGTTCGTCCAGCCGTCTGGATTGTTCGGATCGATTTCCGTGACACGCGTAAAAGCGGCTTCGGCGGCCTTCAGGTCCCCTTGCAAAAAGAGGCCAATCCCGTAGTCGTTCCAGCGCTGCCAGTCGGCCTTTTCGAGATCCAACTGCGCCCTGGGCGTGGGCGAACCGGCGGGCAGAATGGCCAGGTCCACTTTCGAGCTGGACATTACCACAATCGGAGGATCGGGGATCGCCTTGATTTCGCCGGCAACGTTGCTGGTGTCGCCTGTGTAAACCACGCGGCGATCGTCGTAATCTTTGGCGACGTCATGCGGAGCAACGTCCTGGGAGACGCCGGCAAAGGCGAACTGCGTGTCGACCCAGGCGAACTTGCGGTAGTTGAGTTTGGCTTCCAGATGAATCCTGCCGCGGGCGTCCTTCGGAACGTGGACGCGGAAATGGACCGTGTCCGCCGCGCCCGGAGGGATGAGGTGTGCGTAGACAGTCGCGCGGGTCGCCCATGCATTGCGTTTATTGATGGGGTTTCCATGCGCGTCGATGGTGAGCGAGCGATACATGTGCGCGCCGGGTTCGACGGGGCCGTGACCGTTGTCTTCAACCATGCCGCTCCAGAAGAGTGGCCGGCCGTCGTCATCGGTGGCTTTCAATTCCACCCAGCAATCGAAGGCGTCGACGGTGCCGCCGGGGAAGAAGTGGCCGACCGCAAGTGTGCGCACCACAACATCGACACGCGCGGTTTCGCCGGGAACGACCTGGCCCTGCACGCGGCTAAGGGGGGCAGTGATGGGCGCTACGTTGCTCTCGCCCACGGAAGCTGAGGGAGCTTCGTTCGCCGACTCCTCGCCGACGGCGAAGGTGGTCTCCAGTTGCGGCCGGGAGGAAGACATGGGTGCGGCGGTATTGGCTGGAGTCTGACCTGTTTCGGGCGAAACAGCGAAGATATCGATGCGCACCTTCTGTGCCTGGAGAAATTGTTCGGTGGCGTTGAGCTGGGTCTTGTCTCCGTTTACAAAAGGCAGCGCCGTGTTGGCGGCGATAAAGCGATGCGAATGGATCACCCCGTTGACATTGCCGGCGTCGTCGGAATGGACCGCGCTCATGTGGCAGTCGATGCAGTTGGAGGACTTCGGCGGATAGTAGAAGGAACGCGCGCCCATGCCAGAGACGCCGCTGGCCTGCCAGTTGTCGTAGTCGTTGAAGCCGCGAATCCAGCGGTAATTGTTCACGGGCACGTCCAGGTGCACCTTGTGGCAGACCGAGCAATATTGACCGGAATCCGCGCCGCGCATGAAGGGACGCAGGAAGGTGCGGCGATGCGGTTCGGGATTTTCCTCGATGAGGAAGTCGATCACGTGGCGCAGGGTGGGATTTTTGCTGGCGACCAGCTTCTGCAGTGCCGGGTACTCCAGAATGAAATCACCGTTGCCCATGCTGCTCTTCACTTTGCGGACCGAGTGACAAACCACGCAGCTGATGCCGACGTTGGCCTGTGGCGTGTTGACGCGTGGCGCGATGGGGGTGTTGAAGTTTCCTGGAAAGAAAAGAGCCGCATCGTGGCAGCCTGCACACCACTTTGACGACTGAACGCCATTCACCTCCTGCATGTAGACGATCGACTGGCGGTACCACTGGTTGTTGAACGACGAAAAGTGATGTGCGGAGCTTTCCCACTCTTTATAAATGTCCGCGTGGCATTGCTTGCAGGTCGAGGAATCCATGAAGTAGTCCTCTGGGACCACTTTGCCGGTTTTCGTCTGTGCGGAGCTGGGGAAGAAAGGGCCGCTGGGGCCGTCGCCCTCCTGGTTCATCTCAGCCGGTGCGATGGAGGGATTGTGAACAGTAGAGGCCCTCTGCCATGGCACGGTGCGCACCCACCATGCGCCGGCCGCGACGGCTGCAACAAGGGCGAGACAGGTGGCCAGACGGAGAGAGCCACGCAGGAAGCTGCCGGTGAGCCGGCCACGATGGCCGAGCCAGACAAAGAGCAGCAGGGCACAAGCGAGCGCTGAAATCAGCTCATGCGTGTAGAGAACCGGCCAGCGGCCGCGCCGGGCGCCGGTATAGAGGATGACAGCGCCCGCGCCGCCGCCGATCAGAAAGAGGATCCAGCCGAGTTTTTCGGCCACGCCGCGATTGCGCAGAAGACGTGTGCCCCACGGCACGGCGATGAGCAGGGTGACGGCGCCCAGCAGGATGTGAAGGAGGACGATGCCCTCGTAAAACAACGATGCCAGGGGAAAAGCAAACAGATAAATCGCGCTGGCGGCCAGGACCACGGCCCCGGCTATCAGGAATCGTCTCATTCAGGTGTCTTTCGGTTCACAGCAGAAATGCGCCGATCCAGCGCGTTTTTTGACCGGGCTTGAACCAGCATACTAGCGTCCGAAGAATACAGCTGGCATCCACCTTTCGGTGGATACCGGGGCGAGGAACGGCAGCGTAATCGTGACGACTCCGGTCCTCAGTGCGAAGGCGAAAAGAGCGCGAAGACGGCTCCCTGCGGGTCGGAAACAACGGAGAAGTGTCCCGAGCCCTCAATCGGCATCGTCGGTACGATGACCTTCGCGCCAAGCTCAGCGGCCTTCGAGGTTTGTGACTCGCAATTGGCGCATTGGATGTAGCCCATCCAGTGGGGCGGAACATGGGGCTGGAGAGTATGGGCAGGCGGCATGCCCCCGATGAAATGCTCGCCGTTTTTGATATGGAGGTAGCCGTTGGGGTCTTTGTCTTTACCGGGCGTGAACTCCCATCCGAACAGCGCCCCGTAGAATTTGGTGGCGCGGTCGCGGTCGGGTGTCTGCAGATCGGTCCAGCAGAGTGCGCCGTTTTCGCCGAAGATGCCCATTCCCGTGTGGTCGCGCGGCTGCCAGATGGCGAAGATGGCGCCGGTGGGATCCTGGATGACGGCCATGCGCCCGAAGGTCATCACGTCGAAGGCGGGGGACATCGGTTGGCCGCCGTGCTCGATGGCGCGGGCCACGACATCATCGGCGTTTTCGACGGCGATGTAGAGCAGCCAGTTCGGCGGAATGCCCATCTGCTGGTCTTCGGCTCTCATGGTGTAGGCCGCTCCCGCTTCACGGCCGTTGAGCACGAACATCGTGTAGAAACTGTCCGGGCCCATCGGAAAATCACTGGACTCCCAACCGAAGAGAGTGGAATAGAACCGTTTTGCAGCGGACTGGTCCGTTGTGGAGAGCTCCATCCACGAGAAATTGCCGGCAGGATGTTTGTCGATGTTGGGCATGGCCAGGATTGTAGGACGGTTTTCGCGGGAGGGGGGATTAATTTTTGGGAGTCAGGGGAGAGTTGGCGGAGTTAGCCGCGACGCCGGTCGCGTGTTTGCGCAGCAGGACGCGGCATTGTTCGCGCCAGCGCTCGTCCACGGCGATCAGCTCCCACGGCACCGACGGAGCGAAGGCGTGCAGCACAGCCTCGTTGGCGGGATGAATGTGGAGCGCCGGGGCGACGCAGTAAAGCATCGGATCATCGTGCGAAAGCTCAACGCCGGGAAAGTACCCGCGCCGAGCAATTTCCCCGGAGCGATGGAGCATGCGGATACGCGCCCAGTAATCCAGGGCCTGCAACGGCAGGTGCAGATCGTCGTCGGCTTTGAGTTCGAGGATAGCGAGCCGCGCCTGGCGGGTGACGGTCACGAGATCGAGGAGCGTGCGGCTGGCGGGCACCGAGGCGAAGAGTTGCGAGTACACGGGGCCGGAACCGAGGTTGGGATCGAGGACGGAAAGATCGCGGCGGAGGACCGATTCGAGCCATCGCTCGGGCTGAAGGCGGAAGAGCGGGTCGTTGCCGGACGAGCCGGACTGGCGGCCGCGCAACAGGTGATCCATGAGATCGAGGAACAGATCCTGCGTGGTTTCGTCGAGGAGGGTTTCGCGGGGACCTGCGCCGAAGAAAATTTCTTCCTTGCGCATAAAGGAGCCGGCAACCAGGCCGTGGCGGATGCGCGCGTATTCCAGGCCGTGGAGGGAAAAGCCGATTTCGGTGGCGCTGCGCGGGCGGATTTCTGTAACACCCAGCAGGCTGGCGGGAAGCAGGGAGCGGAGATGGTCAATCGCCCTCATGCACCGTTCCAGGGCGGCCGCGCAATCGATGGCGTGGGGAAGCTGGATAGCGAGATTTCCGTCGACGCCGGCCAG
>Ga0302319_10016115_pt1 | contig 13793 bp, 11 predicted proteins | sample Bog_T0_2_FD_203319 | JGI IMG/M metagenome (GOLD analysis project Ga0302319, IMG submission 203319) | Peat permafrost microbial communities from Stordalen Mire near Abisko, Sweden - Bog_T0_2 | ecosystem: Environmental > Terrestrial > Soil > Wetlands > Peat | place: Sweden: Abisko, Stordalen Mire...
TCCTTAAGTTGTTGATATTTAATGGTTTACATATTAGCAAAAATCGCTTGAAAATGGCAAACAAAATAAATATATGTTATATTTAAATTGTGATTTGGATTCAAGCTCTTTAAAACTCGAAAAAGGCAAACTACTCGAAAGAGTAGGACGCAAAGCCGTGAGCCTAACCTTATCTGGGGATAAGCAGGGTTGTCTGGTTGCCGGACCATTAAAATTGGTTTAGTGAATAACACTAGTCCTCTTTTTCGAGAAGGTCAACTCTCAACAAGGAGGACTATATGCGAAAGTACCCCATCCTGCTCACACTCGCAACTGTCATGATCTTCCAAAGTCTACCAGCTTATTGCAATAGTATAACCTTAGAAGTTTCTGCCACCTTACCGGAACACGCTATGTCAGCTGATCTTGGGGGAACGCCTTCTTTAAACAATGCTATTCAAATGGTGCAAACAGAAACGGTGACTCGGGATCATCAAAACGTTTCGCTTACTTCCATCGTTGTGCCGTAATCAGTCTTGAAGCAGGGGGAATTATTTTTCTTCAACCTCTGCTTCATTTATTTTCATGGGAACATTAAACATGTAATTCGTCCCTTCCGCCACATCTATTTCATTTTTTAATTTTATCAGCGGCACCATGTTAATCGGGACGGAATTTAAATCAACAGCAATTTCATGGAGGCCAGGCGTCACATGACGAAAATAAAATGATCCGGTTGAATCACTCTTTTGAGTTAATTGACCATCCAAGGTAATTTTAACCTTACCGATAAATTTATCCCCTAATGTGGGCACGCCCCTGGCACCCTTATCCAGAAAGACAATGCCATAGACACCGGTCTGACTGATAAGGCCAAAGTCAGCTTTACTGGTTCGACCTTGTACAACTTTAACATTCAAAGATTGTGGGGTTGAAAAGATTAAACCTCCAGGAATCGTGTCTAATGACGGTATAACCACAACCCCCTTGGCACGGATTTCGACACGGAAACGGCCATTCTTATCTGTCACAACTTCTTTATCACCCACCTTCAATCTAACCCCCGCAATACCCTCATCACCTGGAACATATTTGCCATCCCCGTTTTTATCTTTAAACACTACCCCTGATACAATTCCCAAAGGATCCCAATAGGTCGAACCGCCAAAAGTAATCCGCATGCCTAAATGAACTTCTAAATCATCATAGGTTGGATTTCCAATATGGGATAAGACATTGCTGGCATCCGCGTCGGCAAAGATATTAACATCCGGGACAGGTGTATAGTTAAAACCGGAAGTCAAGATCACACTCTCTTCTCCGGAAAGAAAACTATTATTGTTCGGCTTTATGCCCAATTCATTGTGATAGCTAATCTGAGAGTTGAAAGATAATTTGGAGTTTATTTCTTTTTGATACCCAAATCCTGCATTAATCACATTTGGGTATGAAATGCCCCCGTCAAAGGGTTGATGCAACCAATCATATTCGTAATTAGCAAAAGAAGATATGTTTTTTGTCAAAGGCACCTGAATACCGGCGATAGCCTCTTCCCGATCATAATCGGAAACAGTAGTATCCGATGAGTGACTTAATTGATACCCCACACCACCATAAACCGTTGCTTTAAGCGAATTCCATATGCCGAAACTGCGAGAGATCCGTTCATTAGCCGTATAACTGCGGCTGGGCGAAGCCTCGCCGGAAGTATCTATGTAATTATAATCAGTATCACTCCAAAGATTATCCGTAATCGTTGTCCTTACTTGTGAATTGGCATCATAATTAAGCGCCCTGGGATCTTGGGGATTATCATAGAGATGATCCTGATAGGCTTCAAAAAAGGAACTGGCTGTAACCCTTCCCCAATCTAGATTAGACACCCAATCAGCCCCGGTTTCTCCCTGATCTGCCGGCAGGCTTGATATGGTGCTATAATTTTTATCAATATTTCTAAAATTAAGACCACTGCTAAATCTTCCGTCCAGCCATTTTAAAGAGGCTAAGGTAGCATCGTGATGACTATCACTCGCTTCTTCTGAACTAAAAGTTAAAAAATCATTAAATTTATGCATGCCTTCAATAGAATAGACGCGATCGGTTAAATATGAAAAATGGTCGGGGCCATAACCGGTCGCATAATTCAATGATAATTGATCTGTCGTGCTTTTAGGTAAGAGTGTTAGCTTGGTGGCATTAATATAAGAATCGATATAATTGGTTTGGTCTATAGCCACCAGACCTGAACTTGCCTGCTCTGTATATGCTTGCATTTTCCCATAACTGAAAGATACACCTAATAAGTCATCAAACAAATCGACATCCGCAAAGGCACCTTCCATGCGGGTCCCTGGCATGGTTAGCGGTGATGAATACCGTAATGCATCAAAGCCGCGCAAATTAAGATTATCAGTACCCTCGAGTGGGATTTGACTTAATCCTACCGTTAAGCTATCAAATTTGCTAAACCCGTTGTCATCGCTATAACTGGTGGATGCGTCAAAAAAACCATAGGGGGTTTCCCCTGTTGTTGTGAGCGTATGATTGAAATCATAACTTTGACGTTTAATATTTGAAAATTTATTTCCGGAATAATAAGTGCTCCAGTCATTGGTATATGTGACTAAAAAAGGTTGTGAATGAGTCACCCCATTGGATTCAAGCCCTGCTGGATTGGTGCTTTGAGATTTTGGAAAAACAACTTCTATATATATCGTATGCCGTCCATTATCATCCCAAATATGAAGAAAAGTAGTTCCTATTTTTTGAGCATCAATTTTAATCTTGTCAAGACCAATGGTGCTGACTCCAATAAATCCTTCGTCGACAATGAGAAATCGTTGAATATTCCTGCCATCTAGAATCACCGATGATTTATATTCAATTTGTAATATTGGCTTGCCTTGCCCGCTATTGGTTAATTGATCCAGTGAAATCTCAGCGATGGGCATTTTGATATTAGGAGTCGGAATATAGGTAGTGCCTTTGGGCACCGTTGGTTGTGTGATATAGGGCGTTGTACGGATAGGCTCGGTGATAACAGGTTCAGGAATAGATGGCTGTGAAGCTAATGGATGTGCGACAACAGGGACTACTTCCTGTGTGGCTACTGCTTGTGTGGCTGCTGCTTGTGGGACTTCAGGGGGTGTGGCGACGGCCGCTGCTGACGTAGCAACCGGCTGTGTACTTGCTGGCTGCGTACTTGCTGACGGCGTAGTGGCAGGCTCTGCAGTAACTGCCGGTTCTTCAGCTGTCTGCACAATCACTGGCGAGACCTCAATCGTCCGCGGCTGTGCTGGCTCTTGCACAGACGGCTCAGTCATGGCAGGCTCTTGACCTATCTTCTCTAAATAACCCTCGACCTCTTGAGAATACGGGTTAAAGATTTCGGCTATTCTGAAATAATGCGTAGCTAATGGTATATCTTTATTGTGAAAAGCTTCAATCCCCATTTTCAAATAATAATGGAAACCAGTCATTTGCCCGATAGGGATAGATGCCACGCTGGGCTCTGGATTAGAAGCTCTTTTCTCTAATATTGCAATATAGTCGCTAAGCTTTTTGTCAGAAGAATCAAAGATCTGGGCAAGTTTAAAGCAACGAAGGGCCTTTTGGTCATCATGCTCATTATAAGCCTTAAGGCCTTCATTGAAATACCTTTGATAAGCAATGGATTGATCAGCAAACGCGGAAGAGTGACAAAGCGTCACTAAACAAAAGCCAAGCACCCATTTGACAGTTTTCCTGAACATAATAAATTGACCATTGCGGTATGGGGGTACGCATATGATTCATTTTCCTTATGGTTTATTGCTGAGAATTTTCTACTATTACCTGACCGGACGCATCCACACTCAATCCGATCTCCTTGACGACCACATCTCCCTCATCCAAATCAGCATTAACAACCAACGTATAATGCCCTTGTTTCAAAGCTTGTTTTAATGGGATCACCACATTGCCTGAAGCCCCTGGCGGAACATAGAGCTTCTTGCACTCTCCACGAAGCACCACTAAACCTGCGTCCTGCATAATATAAAATGTCGTATGCGGAATCAGAACTACATTGCCTAGATTGACAAAACTGGCATCAATACTTTTATCTTTGAGAACGATATCTTGTAAAGCCGCTTTCTTAATCTTATTATTGGGTTCAACAAAAAATAAACACCCTACCCTGGTGATCAGCGTGACGGCTTCATGATTGAGTTCTCCACTAGATGATTTCTCAAAAAACAATACCCCATAATGCCCCTCTTTGATTTCACTAGGGACAGTGACCGAATAACTGATCATCTGCTGGCCGAAAGCCGGCATGCTAAACTCTTGGGGTGAAAAAGTAATCCATTGACTGGCGGAATTAGGCGCTGTACCTGCCGGCAGAAAATTCTTGCTGCCATCATAAGGAGATTTATACTGAAAATCTTCCCAATACACCTTGATATCCACTTTCTCAGATGAAGTATTGTGGACTAACAACGTGCCATTAGTATGTTCACCAGCGTCGACATTGACAGTGACCTTGGCTTGTTCTAGATATATTTGCGCATGAGCTTGCACCCCAAATATTCCCCATGCACATAATACAAACATAGCTGTTCTAAAAATCATGAGTTTAAAACCTTCCCTTTAATAAAACGCCTGTGCGGTGGATATTCCCACCGCACAAGGCATAAACGTATTTCCCTAATTCCACTAAACCTTATAGCGATACTGCTGTAAACGTCAAACTGCCTGTATAGGTACCAGCAATATCGGTATTGGAAAACGGCTTACCATTAGAAGGATCTGCAGGAGCAGTAGTGCTTCCTGTCCAGACACCAACGTAAATACGTTCCCAGCTACCAGCAGGAATGTTTGTCAATTCACCAGCTGTACCTGTTAAGTCAATCAATCGTTTCTTGCCTAATGCGGCCAAGGTTTCTGTGATGGTAGAACCGGTATTCGCCTCAGTTGCAAAGGTAGCTGTGGTTTTAGTACCTAAACCACCATTGACGGAAGATCCGTTAGGATTTGTTCCTTCAATATAGGTTACCGCAACTGTTGGAGTTCCTGCACCACCCGCAGAACCGATATCAATCGCAAAAGAATTGCTTGGAAGATAGATACCATTGGCACTATTATAAGTCAAAGTACCAAAAGGCAAGGTAGTTGCTGATGTCGAAGAAGTTCCCCAAACACCCGTAGACGAATTAACTGGCGTAACAGTTAAACTGATACCTGTCGCTGCTGGAATGGTCGCAGATACCGTTAATGTTGTTGCTGAAAATGCCGCTGTTTGAAATGCTATAAACAGCCCCCCTAGAACTACACCCAACTTGTTTTTCATGTTTACTCCTCCTGTTTTTTAACTGCTACTTTTGATTTAAAGAAAATCTTATCGGCGCTGTAAAGTCCCCGGGACTCATGGCCAGATACCCCTGCAAACGATACACTGCTTTAAACGTGACACTACTTCCCCGCGCATCCGATGAATATATAGGATATTCTCCCGTCTTCATCGGTGCAAATTCCAAATAGTCGGTTTGACCAGTTTGGCCTAACGGTATCTCAACTTGAAGATTAAAATAGGTGTTATCAAAATCTTTCCCACTCGCATTAACCATTGACGACTGTAAATCTTGGAGCACCTGATAAGGCTTATGAAGATTGGACTGCACTGTGACCAATACTTCCTTTTCTTGCGCCGGGCTATTTGCCAGGACATGGCCAAAACTTACCCCACCAGGTGGCGCAGTAATATTCAAAGTAAAAACAGGCTGGATTTCGCATTGGATATCTAAAGGAAATTCCTGCGGCATCCCTTGGGCTGTTTCTACAATATACTTAATTCTTCCCATATAGGTGCCCGCGTCTTGCTGTTGGACTTCATCAGGGTTAATCAAAAAATAGAGATTAAAATTATCTTCACTCTTATTACTGGAATAAATCAGCATGCGTTGGGGCAATAACGCTGAAGAGCCTTCAACACGTAAATCTTCACCATCTCCCTCGGCTTGGATCTGCAAAGTATCTGCCTTTAATGACTGATCAGATTCATTTTGTGGCACTGTATCTATTTGCTGGTAAATCCGTATTTCTTGACCTGAGTTTCCTGAAAATGAAATATTAATATAATCAGCCCTTTTCTCATTTGTATCTGCGCCATGGATCAAAACCTTATTAGGTTCATGACCACCCCTGACAATAACTTTTAAATTTTGCGCTGAATCTAAAAACACATCAATGGTCGCTAGATCGCTGGAACCATTGCCCAAGCCACGGACAGTATATTCAAGTCTTCCCCGGAAACTACCACCGCTTTGAATCAAATCTTGATTTAATGAATAGGCTACAAAGAATGAATCACTTGATCCGCTTTGCGCCGAAGAATACACCAACTGTTCGCCCATCGTCATATGATCTGAATTTTGCAAATAAAGCGTTCCTGAACTATTTGAATTAGGTAGGGTCTCGGTCTGTATCGCCTGTAAATTTAAAATATCCCCCTTTTCGTTGGATATAGGCTCAAGGATTCTTTGAAATACTTGATAGCGATCACCATTAGTAGAATTTATCCTGATATGGATTTGTTGTTTATTAAGCCCACCCACCGGCTGAGTTTTATCGAAACGCAAAGCGTTACTGCCATCTGACGGATTAACACTTATGCTTAAATTAGCAAAGCAAGGCTGTGTTAGCGCTGTAAAGAAAAACAAAATGATAATTAGCAGTGCTCTATACAAGAGAGGCTCCTTGGTTTTAAAAAGCTAACAAAACCACCCGTTGACTTGATCTAAAATAGGCAAGTAAGCGTTATTACCTAAAAAAAATGAATATCTATAGAATGAAGTAACTTAAGTATAACATATTTCGTGGCGTTGGCAAACTTTACCCCCTCGAGAGGACACGTATAACACGTTGCATTTAATACACTTAAAACAAGATCAAAAAAAATGTTTGATTTTATTAAAATTAATTCCCGAACTTCCCCCATTTTGGCATTTAACTTCTGCACCTAGGGACACAACTATTCAACAATTAACTTCTCAAAAATCAATTTTTTTGATAATATCGACTCATGCTAACACAGCTAACCATCCGCAATTTCGGCCTTATTGATGAAGTATCGATAGAATTTGTAAAAGGATTTAATATCCTAACCGGTGAAACTGGTGCAGGCAAATCAATCCTGATTGATGCCCTGCGTTGCGTGTTAGGGGAACGCCTTGACACTTCTTCAATCAGAAACCCTCAAAACCCTTGCGTCATTGAGGCAGTTTTCAATATTACTGATCAAAAATTACTCAACCTTGAACTCTTCAAAGAATTCTTGAATGACGTCGAACAAGATTTGATCATTCAGCGTACTCACAGCGCATCAGGATCTGGAAAGATTAAAATCAACGGACTGTCCGTCACCGTCGGCCAATTGAAAAATTTAGGCAATCATCTCATTGATTTTCACGGGCCCCATGATCATCAAATGCTGCTTTCTGAAGAACAGCATTTGTTGATGCTCGATCAATTGGTGAATTTTAAAAATCTAAAAGATGAATACACACAAGTCTTTATAGCCTACGAAAAGACCCGTAAAGATCTCAATCAATTAAATGAGATCGCCCAAACTAGGCAGCGAGACGTGGAATTATTAACACACCAAGTCAAAGAGTTAGAAGCTTTGCCGCTTTCAACTGAAAAATATGAAGCCTTGCTTCAGGAAGAAATAAAATTAAATAATGCTGAGAAATTGCATGAGCATATTCAAAGTTTAATGGGATTGCTTGATGACGAAGAATCAGGCGCCAACACCTTGCTTCGCAAAGCCTTCGCTCCTTTGAAATCCTTGACGCAAATTGATGCGGAATCATCAATCCTTTTAGATCAATTGTCCGGAATTCAAGATCAAACCAATGACTTGATCAGCCAGCTCAATGATTATGCCGATGGACTTAATTTTGATAGGGAAACAGCCCAAACCATTCATACCCAATGCGATGCTTATGCGGATATCAAACGCAAGTATGGGCCTACTTTAGAAGAGGCTCAAAGTTTCTTCCTTGACGCCAAAAGCCGGCTCGATTTAATCCGTAATTTTGCTGACAATGATCAGAAATTGCGCGAAAACCTTAAATCTCAGGAAAAAGAGCTTACTCAAATTGCTCTCAAAATTTCAAAAAGTCGCCAAAAAACTGCTGAAGAGTTGAAATCTACGATTGAAAGTGAATTAAAAGAACTTGGCATCCTGCATGTCAAATTTGAAGTACGATTTGAAAAAATAGCCTTTAACGCCAATGGCTATGATCGGGTTGTTTTCTACATCAGCCCCAACGCTGGCGAAGATCTGAAACCCTTGGCCCAGATCGTATCTTCCGGAGAAGCGGCTCGCCTCATGCTAGCTCTTAAAAAAGCCTTGATCATGGTTGATCCGATCCCTGTTCTTATCTTTGATGAAATCGATGCCCAAATTGGGGGACGCTTAGGGACCATCACTGGTAAAAAATTAAAGAAACTAGCAAGCTTTCGTCAGGTGATTCTCATCACTCATTTGCCTCAAATCGCTTCTTTTGCGGATTGGCATTTTAAAATATCTAAATCAGTGAAATCAGGAAGAGCCACCACCGGAGTTGAATTATTAGAAGGTAAAAAACGCATCGAAGAAATAGCTCAAATGATGAGTGGATCAAATACGACTAAAATATCGTTGTCCCACGCTCAAGCTATGTTAGCACAGGCCCAATAAAGAACGATTGCCCCGCCTGGGTTGATCACCCAAACGCGGGGTCCTATAAGGAGAAGCTCTATGAACTTAAGTCCATGGTTAACTTTTATACTTGAAATATCAACCCTAGGCATTATGTTTTGGATTATTTATAAATTTTTTAGTAGCGTCCTGCAATCATTAAAAAATACCTTTTTTGTCATTCGTCATATAGATAGCAAAGCTTCATGGCGTGACAAAACATTGTTTTATACCATTAATTTCTCAAATCAACTCCTCTCCTATTTTTTACTCATATTCCTTATATTTCTCTTCCCAGCCGTTTGTATTTTTGTGGAGAATTTCTTTAATGTAGTTCTCTTTGGGGGAAAAACTTTAAGCCAATTTATTGCCCAACTGCCTTCCATGTCAGGGACAATAGCAAGCTTATATCAAAGCATCTTTCATTGGATACATTCCTTTCTCCATCGATTGACTTCTTAATTGTCCTATTGAAAATCAGGGAATATTTGATTTCCTCAACTATTTATGGTAGTTTATGGCTTCATAAGAATTTAAAGAATCATTATTCTAGGAGTGTGCAATGAAACGTATTGGCATTATTACTTCAGGTGGGGATTGCGGCGGTCTAAACGGTGTAATCAAAGGGGCTGCTTATATGGCTTATTCCCACGGAGCGACCTGCTTTGTCATACCAAACGGGTATGCTGGTTTATACAATCTGATTGATTTTGATAAATTGACAGAATTAACTCCAGAACGCTTAGATATGATCAACACCAATTTAGCTGGTTCTGAAGCTGGTCATTCACGCGTTAAAATCAAGAAGATCGATGATCCAGACAAATATCAACGCATCAAAAAAGGTATGGAGAAATTTAACCTCGACGGCCTCATCATTTCCGGTGGGGATGACTCAGGGAGTGTATTGGTCGATTTAAACGAACAAGGCATTAAATGCGTGCATGCCCCTAAAACCATGGACATGGACCTTCAAACATATTCCGTCGGTGCTGACTCAAGCATAAATCGTATCTCAAACTTCATTGAAGACTTGAAAACCACCGCGACCACCCATAACCGCATCCTGGTCATGGAAGTATTCGGCCGTTATGTCGGGCATACCGCTTTTCGTGGTGGTATTGCAGCTGACGCGGATGCGATTATCATCCCGGAAATCCCCTGCGATTTTGATATCCTCTACAAACATATGAAAGAACGCTATTTTTCACGCATCATGAACTCTGATGTACGTGCGGGAACCTATATGATTGTCGTCGCTGAAGGAATTAAAGACGCGACAGGCGCTGATATTGTTGATGAAAATTCTGTCCCTGATGCTTTCGGGCATAAACGTTTGGCTGGAGCAGGCACCTTCGTATGCCAACAATTAACTAAACGCCTAAAAGCTGACCCAGAAATCCAAGATTTAATGAAAATGACAGGCATGTATGTGAAAGGTATTAATGAAATCCCGGAAGTTCGTGCAGTTGCCCCCGGTCATTTAGTGCGTTGCGGGCATTCTAGCGCATACGATGTCAATTTTGGAAAAGAAGTTGGCGCAGCAGCCTTTATACTTTTAAATCAAGGCGTTTCAGGTGTCACGATTGCCGGCATTAATAACGGGGTCATTCGCTACATTGAAACGAAGGAAGCCATCAAACAACGGTTGGTCAATACTCATCAAGTGGCTATTTATGAAGCATTAGGCACCAGTTTTGGACGCAAACCTGAAGCTATTCACACTAAAACAGAAAAATTAAATATCGCTTTAGAACGTCATTGGTAAAAGAATCTTCTTACCTTTCACTCATGACGATGCGTTCAAGATAGTTCCCATAGGGGGTATTGATGGATTTGGCTATTGCGTGAAGTTGTGCCCTACTGATGAATTTCATGCGATAAGCCACTTCTTCAATACATCCGATTTTCAAACCCTGCCTCTCTTCGACTATCCTTATAAAGACAGAAGCATCTAGGAGCGAATCCGGAGTGCCTGTATCCAACCAGGCAAACCCACGGCTTAGCAACTGAACATTGAGTTGATTCTTTTGAAGATACACGCGATTGACATCGGTGATTTCTAATTCGCCACGGGCGGAAGGTTTTAGTTTCTTCGTCACATCAACGACGTGATGATCATAGAAATACAATCCGGTCACGGCCCAATCTGAGACAGGCTTAATAGGCTTCTCAATGATGGAGACAGGTTTGCCCTTTTTATCAAAACTAACGACCCCATAACGCTCTGGATCACTAACCTTATAACCTAGAACTGTAGCACCCTTTTTATTAGCGGCAGCTTCTTTTAATACATCACCTAATTTATCACCAAAGAAAATATTATCTCCGAGAATTAATGCTACGCGATCTTTGCCAATGAACTTTTCACCTATCAGAAAAGCTTGAGCTATTCCCTTGGCCTCCTGCTGAACCGCATAGGAAATATTCAAACCCAATTGATGCCCATCATTAAAAAGTCGTTCGAAATGCCCAATATCCGTTGGCGTTGAAATGATCAAAATATCCCTGATACCTGCCAGCATTAAGACCGACAAAGGATAATAAATTAAAGGTTTGTCATAAACAGGCAGCAATTGCTTACACACACTTTTAGTCACAGGATAAAGCCTTGTCGCCTTACCACCAGCAAGAATAATACCCTTCATAAAGAGAACCTTTCTCTGGTGTCATTGCGAGCCCGAAGGGCGAAACAATCTTTTAAAAGATTGCTTCGTCGCTTCGCTCCTCGCAAAGACACGTTCTTAATCAAACTGCTTAAACCTAACTCCTTGTTTATACAAAACAAATTTAAACAAAGTTTTCAAAATATTCATACCGTAAACAATGCAAGGCCATAATTTGATTGATGACGCTTCGTCAAAATATCGGGTACGTATCGGCACTTCTTCGAATTTCATGTATTTCACAACACCTTGCACGATGATTTCAGTATCAAAGACAAATCCATCTGAATTGTCTTCATAATTGACTGCATTTAAATATTTTGCACTATACGCCCTGAATCCCGAATGGTATTCCGTCAAATAAATCCCCAAGATAACATTCTCAAGCGCCGTCAGTAGTATATTTGCATTATGCTTCCAAGGTGGCATCCCGCCTTCTAAGGCCCCACCTTTCATCATCCGAGATCCAAATACCGCATCCGCACGTCCAGCCTTAAGCGGCTCAATGAGTTGGGTAATTGCTGTTGGGTCATATTGGTAGTCTGGATGAAGCATAACAACAATATCCGCCCCAGCGGCCAAAGCATTCTTATAACAAGTTTTTTGATTGCCTCCATAGCCGGTATTTTTTTCATGAACAAAGACCTTTAGTCCAAGGCTGCGGGCTAATTCAGCTGTATTATCACGGCTACGATCATCAACTAATATGATTTCATCAATCCCAGGAGGGATATCAGCCAGGGTACGCTTTAATGTTGAAGCTGCATTGTACGCTGGGAGTACGACACAAACCTTCAAAGGTCGGTTTAACACCATAGGTTCCGGAGGGATCTCTAGCTCATGCAGGTACTTTAATTGACGGCTTTTGCGGGCAAATATTTCTATCTGATCACCAATATCAATGCATAATAATCGACTGGCCCAAGAAGATTTAGGGCCAAACCAAGAACGGATAAAACTAAAAGCAGGCACATAAGAGGCTAATTTATCAGCCCAATAATTAACAGTATAGGTTCTGGCATGGGAACGGATTGTTAACGGCATAAACCCCGTGGCCTCAAACAAGGCGCTCAAAGAAATCTTATTAAAATAATACAAATGCGCCTGTTTAATTCCCCACCATTTGGAGGCAAACACCTTGCTCGCCCAACTATCCACATCAGGAGTATTACAACAAATAACCCCTGAAGGCTTTAATACCCGTCTAATTTGCTCCAAAGACTCTTTAGGATCGGTTAAATGCTCAATTACATCTTTGAAAATAACAGCATCAAAAAAATTGGCCGGATAATTAGCATCTTTTAAAGATCCTTGGGTGATGTTAGGCAATTGTAAAGTATTCCTCGCATAATCAACAGCCCACGCTGAAGGCTCCAGGCCATAAACCTCCCAACCTTCTTTATGCGCTTGGTCTAACAAGAAACCAGTGGCACAGCCCACATCCAAAATTCTACCTTTTTTGTTTATTTTTTTCAGATGCTTTAAAATAAGATCAGCTGATTGGCGTAAACCTGCTTCCTGCTGCAGATAAAAATCATCCTGCATTGTTGTGTTATTTTTCTGAATTTCGGCAATATCTTCCTTAGGATTCATGTAAATCAAACCACACTTACAGCATTTCACCATCCTCACCGGTAACTCAGCAGCAGTTGAAGAGTCATACACAATAGTATAATGATCAGAGCCACATAAATTACACAACACTTTGACAGGCATATATCTCCCCAAAATACTAATTCGCCAACCTCCAGGCACTCTAAAATATATTTGAAACCTAGTCGAAGAAAGTATTATACAGATTTAGATTAATTTTCCATAAACCTTTTTAATTAACTATGATCCTCAGCCCATAACAGCGCTCTGATAAACGCAAAGTTTGGATGCTTGAGATTATCAAGAGCAACGGCCTTTTTAAAAAAAATCTTTGCTTCGCTATTTAGATTAATCCGCTCAAAAGCAATCCCAACATAATAATAAAGAAAAGGATTCTTAGGATCTTTTGCTATGCTATCATTGAAGCAGCGTAGAGCCAATTCTGGCTGGTCATAGTTTATAAATGACAAGCCACAATTAAACAAAAGCATCTCTTGATTGATCGGTATAGATTTTCTTACCAAGGCATTAGCAGACCAAAGAATTCTAGCAATATCAGGAAAAACAATCAAATCCCCAGGCTTTACACCTAAGGGCTCATCTTGGTCTGCTATTGGATTGCCAATATGTAAATCATGGATTAAGCGCCCATCACTTGTAAACATCCAAACATTTGTATATTTCTTAAAATCAATTTGATCTGGCCGGATAAACTTAACCCAATTCACTCTGTCTCCTAAAGCTTCATCTTTAAAATTAACAGTTGAGTACGCTACAACATCAAACTCAGGAAGGCTCGCCTTTGTCAAGGTCAATAAACACATAGGATGAAT
>Ga0302319_10016119_pt1 | contig 13793 bp, 12 predicted proteins | sample Bog_T0_2_FD_203319 | JGI IMG/M metagenome (GOLD analysis project Ga0302319, IMG submission 203319) | Peat permafrost microbial communities from Stordalen Mire near Abisko, Sweden - Bog_T0_2 | ecosystem: Environmental > Terrestrial > Soil > Wetlands > Peat | place: Sweden: Abisko, Stordalen Mire...
CGCTCCGGCGGCCATGTCATCGGCGACTGGCGCATCCATGCCATTGCCGATCAACTGCCGGTGATCAGTTTCGACGGCGTGCCCAGCGCCACCGAACATCAGGCGATGAAAATCTCGTTCCGCGCCAGCGACGATTATGGCGTGGTGGGCGCCATGCTGGTGCTGACGCCGCACGGCCGCACCGGGCCGCCTCTGGCGGTGGACCTGCCGTTGCCGGCGGGAAAAAGCGTGGTGCAGACCAATTATGCCGACCTCACCGCCCATCCCTATGCCGGGCTGATGGTGGACGGGCATCTGGAAGCGCGCGACGCCGCCGGCCAGGTCGGAATTAGCCGCACCATCACTTTTCTTCTGCCGGCGCGGGTCTTCACCGATCCCCTCGCCCGCGCGCTGATTGAACAGCGCCAGAATCTGGCCACTAGCGACGCAGCGGGCCGCAAGCTGGTGGCGACCGCGCTGGATGCCTTCGCCATCGCTCCGGAGCATTTCTATGCCGACAAGCCGGGCCTTTATATGGGGCTGCGCGCCGCCTATTGGGGCACGCGTGATGCCCGTTCGGCGGCGGATATCGCCCATGTCGAGGACCTGCTGTGGCAGATGGCGATCAGCCTGGAGCAGAACGGATTGCTCGATGCCGCCGCCGAATTGCGCCGCTTGCAGCAGGCCATAACCCAGGCCCTGGCACAGCACGCGCCGCAGGATGTGATCGACCAGCTTCTGAGCAAATACGCCCAGGCGATGCAGAAGTATGAGCAGGCGCTGGCGAACAATCCCGGCCAGAAGCAACAGCAGATGCAGGGCGAGAATTCCAGGACCATCACCCAGAAGGACATTGACGATCTTTTGAAGGAAATTCAGCGCCTGTCGCAGGCGGGACAGCGCGACCAGGCGGCGCAGATGATGGCGCTGCTGCAGAACATGATGGAAAACCTGCACATGTCGCAGGGCGGCCAAGGCGGCCAGGGCGGCCAAAACCAGCAGGGCAAGGCGCTCAATGACGCCATCCAGAAATTCAGCGACATGATGGGCAAGGAGCGCGGGTTGCTGGACAAGACCATGCGGCAGAAGAATGGCAGCGGCGATCCCAAGGATGGCGGGACGCAGGGACTGGCGGGGCAGCAAAAGTCGCTGCGCGACCAGCTGGGCGCCACGCTGCAGGGCCTTGATCCCAAGGCCCGCGACAAGATGGGCGCTGCCGGTTCGGCGATGGACCGGGCGCAGCAGGCGCTGGGCCAGAAAAATCTGGACAATGCCGGCAACGAGGAAAAGAACGTGCTGAATGCTTTGCGCCAGGGCGCCGAGGCGCTGGCGAAGGAAGCCCAGGGCCAGAATGGCAACCAGCAGAAGAGCGATGCCGATCCCTTGGGCCGCAACCGGATCGGCACCCGCGAGAGCACCAAGATTCCCGCCCTCAGCGATTTGGCGCGGGCGCGCGAGATTTTGCAGGAACTGCGCAAGCGGGCGGGAGAACGCGGCCGTCCGCAGCAGGAACTGGATTATTATGATCGGCTGTTGAAGGAGTTCTGAAGAGCGAGCGCGTACTCCGCTGCGAGTTGGGTTATGGTTTCCGCATGGGCAGAATTTCCAAAACCGCCATCACCATGGGGCTGATGATCGCGCTTGGCGGCCCGGCCGCATCGCAAGGCCTGCCCGATTTTGATTCTTTCATGATCGTGCCAGCAGGCGGCGGCACGGCGGTCAGCGCCGTGCAGGCCGCCAATGCGCTCAAGGATTATGACGTCATTTTTGTTGGAGAATTGCACGATCACATCGCCGGGCATCTGGCCGAAATGGCCCTGCTCCGGGCGCTCCAGGCGCGCGCTCCCAAGATCGCGCTATCGATGGAACAGTTCGAGCGCGACGTGCAACCGGTTGTTGACGATTATCTTGCCGGCAAGATTGGCGAGGAGACGCTGAAGACCAAGGGCCGGGCCTGGAGCAACTACGCCGAGGCTTACCGTCCGCTGGTGGAATTTGCCAAGGATCACGCGCTTGCCGTGATTGCCGCAAATGCGCCTGAAAGCGTGGTTCGCTGTGTCGCCCAGCAAGGCGCCGACTTTCTGGCAACGCTTTCCGCCGACAAGCGCGGCTGGGCGGCCGCCGAGCTTCACACCGAAGATGGCCCTTACAAGCAAAAATACCTGGCGTTTTTGAGCGGCGACCCGGCGCATGGCGAAGCGCCTGGCGCCGGAACCGCGGCGGCAGCCGCCGAAAAAAGTTATGCGGCGCAGGTGACGCGCGACGACACCATGGCCGAATCGATCGCCAATTATCTGCGCGCCAATCCCGGCGACAAACTTGTGCATGTGACGGGCGCCTTCCATGTCGAGGCCGGACTTGGCACCATTGAACGCCTCAAAATGCGGGCGCCGAACTTGAATATTGCACTGGTTCTGCCTGTCGAGACCGATAATCCGCAGGCGGTGATGACGGCGGATAATGGCGCCGATTTTGCGATTTTGCTCAGGCCGGAACCGGAAGCCTATGTGAGCGACGAAGAGCGCAAGGCCGCGGAAGACCGGGAAGCGAAGAGCATTCGCGCCGCAACCCGCGGCAGGTGCAAATTATAGGCGCCAGACTTCTCAAGTCACCTTGCTGATATACGGCAGGGCGCGGTGCTTGCCCGCATCATCCATGCCATAGCCGATGACAAAGTCGTTGCCGGCCTCAAACGCGACATAATCGGCCTTGGCCACGGCATCGGGCCGCTTTTTATCCAGCGCCACCGCCACCTGGACGGAGGCGGCGCCCGCCGCCTCGATCAGCGCCACCGCTTTTTTGATGGTGCGGCCGAAATCCAGCACCCCGTCAATCACCAGCACATGGCGGCCGGTGATCTGTTCGGAGGGGCCGGCAATCATCGAGATGGCGCTGGCCACCCGCTTGTCGCCATAGGAGCGCAGCCACAGCATTTCGATTTCCAGTTCGACGCCTTCCTTCGCCAGCGCCCGCACCAGATCGGCGGCAAAAATAAAACCGCCCACCAGCACGGGCATTGCGATATCGGGCAAAAGCGGCGCGCGGGCGATTTTCTTGGCGAGCTCACCCACCCGGGCAGCAATCGCTTCTTCGCTGTAGAGGATGTTTTGGCTCACTTGTCGTCCTTGGCGAAGCGCACTTCCAGATGCCGCGCCGTGGCGGGCGGGTTGGACAGGCGGGTGCGGAAGACGCTGGACTGGCCCGCCTTCAGGGTCTGAATTCCCGGCGCGAAATTCCAGTGATAAAGCTCGTGATTGCTGGCATCGCTCAACGTCACGCGGATATCCTGCGGCACCGGCAATTCGCGGCTGCCCTTGTTGACGATGCGGCCGGTGACGGCCAGCACCACCTGTCCGTCTTCGCTTTCGCGGTGGTAATCGACATCGGTGAAATCAATGCCATGGGCGTTCACATTCATGCCCAGGCTGGAATAGACGCCGGCCGATTGCGGCCAGATCACACTTATCTCCTGGCGGTAGCGCACCGCCGACAGGCCGATCAGCAGCACAACCGCGATCAGCCCGATCCAGCCCAGCACCACGGCCAGCATCGGCAGAAAAGGCGGGCGCTGCTGTTGCGGGGATGGCGCGGGCCTGGCGGCGTAGGCGCGCGGCATCGGTTCCGGCCGCGCGGGCTCCGGCTCCGGCACGGCTGCTGTCGGCGGTTCGGGCGCCGGTTCGGGCGGCGGCGCTTCGGGCGCCGTCGGGGCCTGATGCCAGACATGACTGCATTTGGCACAGCGCACCTGCCGTCCCTCGGGCGGAAATTTCGCCTCGTCGGTCTGGTAGCGCGTGGCGCAGGCGGGACAGGTGAGAATCATGCGGGGATATCAGGCTTTCCCCGCGAAAATAGGGGCCAACACCGATGACCGCAAGGCGGCAGGCCGGCTTCTTTGATTGCCGCATTTTCGACGGGAAACCGGTTCGAGGCGATGCTTGCGCGATCGCCTCGCCACTTTCCCGGAAAATGCTTACTGTCCCGCCATGGTTCGCTTTGAAAGCGTCGGCATGCGCTATGGCTCCGGGCCCGAAGTGCTGCGCGACGTCACCTTTGTGCTGGAGGCCGGATCCTTCACGTTTCTGACCGGGCTGTCCGGCGCGGGCAAGACCACGCTTTTGAAGCTGATCTATCTGGCCGAGCCGCCCTCGCGCGGGCTCATCACCCTGTTCGGGCGCGACCTTGCCACTGCCCGGCGCGCGGCGTTGCCGGCCCTGCGCCGCCGCATCGGCGTGGTGTTCCAGGATTTCCGGCTGCTGGATCATCTTTCGGCCTTCGACAATGTGGCGCTGCCGCTGCGGCTGGCGGGCAAGCGTGTCTCGGACTATGCCCATGACGTGGAGGAACTTCTGTCCTGGGTGGGGCTGGGCGACCGGATGAATTCGGTGCCGCCCACTTTGTCGGGCGGCGAGCAGCAGCGTGTCGCCATCGCCCGGGCGGTGGTGGCGCGGCCCGATCTTCTGATCGCCGATGAGCCCACCGGCAATGTCGATCCGGAAATGGGGGCGCGCCTGATACGGCTGTTCGGCGAGCTCAATCGCCTGGGCACCACGGTCCTGATCGCCACCCATGACCGGGCCCTGATCGAGACCGCCCGCGCCCGCGAGATGCGGCTGGTGGATGGCCGGCTGGTCGAACTCAGGGCCAGTAACGCCCAGGGAATGGCATCATGAACAATGCTTCGCATGTCCTGCCGCGCGACAAGGGCGCCGCCCCGCTGGATTTCGTCATCGCGGTGATGGCGTTTCTGGCGGCGCTGGCGCTGGGCGCTTCGCTGATTGCCGACCGCGCCGCGCAAGGCTGGCAGAGCGGGTTGGCGGCAAAGATGACGGTGCAGATATTGCCGCCGGACAGCGGTGATGCGCGCGCCGGGCTGGAGGCGCAAATTCAGGCGGCGCTCGACATTCTGAATGCCACGCCGGGCGTCGCCCATGCCGCGCTGATCTCAGACACCGATACCGAAGCCCTGGTCGAACCCTGGATCGGCAAGAATAATCTGGTGGCCGAGATTCCCCTGCCCCGCCTGATAGACGTCACCATCGTTCCCGGCGAACAGGTGGATATCGCGGCGCTGACCCGGAAACTGAAACAGGCCGCGCCCCAGGCGCTGCTTGACGATCATCGCGGCTGGATCGCGCGCCTGAGCGCGCTCGCCGATACGGTGCGCTATGCCGCCTATGGCATTTTGCTGCTGATCGCGGGCGCCACCGCCGCGGCAGTGTCCTTCGCCACGCGGGCGGGGCTTTCGGCGCATCATGAGATGGTGGAATTGTTGCACCAGATGGGGGCATTGCCGTCCTTCATCGCCCGCATGGTGGAATGGCATTATTTCACCTCCGCCCTGGTTGCGGCCGTCACGGGAACTCTGTTGGCGGCGGTGCTGTTCCTGGGCGCCGGCGGACTGGAAAGCATCGGCGTCGAAGCGGTGCCTTTCCTGCCGCCTTTGGCCCTGAAATGGACCGAGATTCCCTGGCTTCTGGCGGTGCCGGCGGCCACCTCGCTGATCGCCTGGGCCACGGCGCGCATATCGGTGCTTTCGGTGGTCCGGGCCATCTACTAGACTCTGCCCGATGCTGCGCGGCTTTCTCATGGCGATAATCCTGGTGGCGCTGGCCTATGCGCTAAGCTTTGTGCTGTGGGTTTCGCTGCTGCCGGACACGCCCGATGTCGCGCCCGAGGCCGACGGCATAGTCGCCCTGACCGGCGGCGGCCCGCGGCTGGAGTCGGCGGTGGCGCTGTTCGAGAAAGGCGTCGGCCAGCGGCTGCTGATTTCCGGCGCAGGCGTGACGACGACACGGGCCACCTTGAAAATTGTGGCGCATGGTGGAGTGCGGTTCGATTGCTGCGCCGATATCGGCTATGCCGCGGAAGACACCCATGGCAATGCGGTGGAGGCGGCGGGATGGGTTCATGGCCATCAGTTCCGCAGCATCGTGGTGGTCACCGCGCGCTATCACATGCCGCGCGCCATGCGCGAATTCGCCAGCGTGATGCCCGATGTGACGCTGCTGCCCTATCCGGTGGACCAGGACAATATCGACCTGTCGGGCTGGTGGCAGCGTCCGAACACCGTGCTGCTGCTGCAACGGGAATTCGCCAAATATCTGGCGAGCGTGGTTGTGACGGCGCTGAGCGTGAAATGACCTTCCTGCGTTCGGCGTTGTTCATGACCTGGTTTCTGCTTCTGACCCTGGTCATGGCGATCATTTTCCTGCCGCTGCTGGCGGGGCCGCGCCAAGCCGCGGTGTGGATGGCGCGGCAATGGGCGCGCGCCACCCTGTGGGGTCTGGCTGTTTTTTGCGGCACCGGTATGCGGGTGAAGGGCACTGTGCCAAAGGGCGGCGTGCTGGTGGCGTCCAAGCATATGAGCATGTGGGATACGCTGGCGCTTTACATCGTGCTCGATGACCCCGCCATCGTGCTGAAACGCGGGCTTCTGCATATTCCTTTTTATGGCTGGTATCTGTGGAAGGCAGCGGCGATAGCCATCGACCGCGGCGCGGGCGCCGATGCTCTGCGAAGCATGACCCGCCGGGCGGCCGGCGTGCTGGCGCAGGGCCGGCCGATTCTGATTTTTCCGGAAGGCACACGCAAAAAGCCGGGTGCGGCGCCCGATTATAAACCGGGCGTGGCCGGGCTGTACGGCATATTCAAAGTGGCTTGCGTGCCGGTGGCGCTGGATTCGGGGCGCTATTGGCAGGGCTTCACGAAGCGGCCCGGCACCATCACCCTGGAGTTTGTGGAGGCCATTCCGCCGGGCCTGAAGCGGGATGCCTTCATGCCGCTGCTGCAGGAACGCATCGAGATCGCGACGGGCAGCCTTCTGAAGCTCCCGGGCTGAGGCATTTAGCCTGTTTATGCCCAAATTCCATGCTGGAACATTAAGGGAACAAATGCCATATTAACGGCCTTACTCCTAAGGTGGCGCCATGGCCGCGCCAAGGTGGCGAAACGGCCCGTGATGTGGTTGGTAGAAAAGTGATGAGCGAAATTTCCCGCCAGATCTGGGACATGAAATACCGCTTCCGGCCTCCCGAGGGGGTGAAGGACGGCACGGGCGACCGCGACATGGCCGACAGCTGGACGCGGGTGGCCTATGCCCTGAGCCTGGCCGAGCCGCCATCGGCACGGCTGGCGCAAGCAGGCAGCTTTGCCTCGGCCCTGGCCGGTCATAAATTTCTTCCCGCCGGACGCATTCTGGCAGGCGCCGGCACCGGCCGCGCCGTCACTTTGTTCAACTGTTTTGTGATGGGCGCCATCCCCGATTCGATGGACGGGATTTTCAGCGCCTTGCGCGAAGCAGCCCTGACGCTGCAACAGGGCGGCGGCATCGGTTACGATTTTTCGACCTTGCGGCCCAAGGGCGCCGTGGTCAAAGGCGTGGGCGCGGATGCCTCCGGCCCCGTCTCCTTCATGGAAGTGTGGGACGCGATGTGCCGCACCATCATGAGCGCGGGATCGCGGCGCGGCGCCATGATGGCGACGCTGGCCTGCGATCATCCCGACATTGAGGAATTCATCGACGCCAAGCGCTTGAGCGGGCGGCTGGCCAATTTCAATCTGTCGGTTCTGGTGTCGGACGCTTTCATGGCGGCGGTCAAAGCCGATGGCGACTGGACCCTGAAATTCGCCGGAAAAGCCTATCGCACCCTGAAGGCGCGCGCGCTGTGGGACCGCATCATGCGCTCCACCTATGATTACGGCGAGCCGGGCGTGATCTTTATCGACCGCATCAACAGCCAGAACAATCTTTCCTATTGCGAGACCATCAGCGCCACCAATCCCTGCGGCGAGCAGCCTTTGCCGCCCTATGGCGCCTGCCTGCTCGGTTCGATCAACCTGGCCAAGTTGGTGGTCCACCCTTTCGAGGATGATGCCCGGCTGGACATGGACGAGCTGGAGCGGCTGACCGCCATCGCGGTTCGGATGCTGGACGACGCCATCGATGTGTCGCGGTTTCCGCTGGAGGCGCAGCGATTTGAGGCCATTGCCAAGCGGCGCCTTGGTCTGGGCGTCACCGGCCTGGCGGACGCGCTCATCTTCTGCAAGGCGCGCTATGGGTCGGCGCAAAGCATCCGCCTGATTCAAGGCTGGCTCTCGGCCCTCAGCCACGCCGCCTATCGCGCCTCGGCGGCGCTGGCGCGGGAGAAAGGCGCTTTTCCGCTGTTCGACCGCGATGCCTATCTGGCCCGGCCGCATATCGCGGCGCTGCCGGACGACATCCGTGACGCCATCGCCAGGCACGGCATCCGCAATGCCCTCCTCACCTCCATTGCGCCTACCGGCACGATTTCGCTGTTCGCCGACAATGTCTCCAGTGGCATCGAGCCGGTCTTCGCCCTCAGTTACAGCCGCAAGGTGCTGCAGCCGGACGGCAGCAGGCGCGAGGCCTTGGTGGAGGATTATGCCTTGCGCAAATTCCGCGTCCGCTTCGGCGCCGGCGCGGCGCTGCCGGATTATTTCGTCACCGCCCAGACGCTGACGCCGGCCGATCATCTGGCGGTGCAGGCCGCCGCCCAGCCCTTTATCGACTCGGCGATTTCCAAGACCATCAATGTGCCGGCGGCGATTACCTTTGCCGAATTCGAGAATATTTATCGCGCCGCCTATGACCAGGGCTGCAAGGGCTGCACCACCTATCGCCCCAACGACGTGACCGGATCGGTCCTGTCGGCCGCGCCGGAATTTGAGGAACCGGCGGACGCCATGCCCGCCGAAGCCGCCCTTGCGGCGGCGGACGAGCCCGAATTGCCCTTGCCGCAGCCAGAACCTCGTAATTATGGACCCCGTGACCAGCGCGGCGATGTGGTTTATATGACCAAGCCACTGGATCGCCCCGAAGCGCTGCTGGGCCGCACCTACAAAATCAAATGGCTGGAAAGCGATCATGCTTTCTACATCACCATCAACGATATCGAGAAGGACGGCCGCCGCCGCCCATTCGAGGTCTTTATCAATTCCAAGAATATGGAAGCCTATGCCTGGGCCCTGGCGCTGACCCGCATGATCTCGGCGGTGTTCCGGCGCGGCGGCGATGTTTCCTTTGTGGTGGATGAGCTGAAGGCAATCTTCGATCCGCGCGGCGGCCAATGGATGGGCGGGCGCTATGTGCCCTCGCTGCTGGCAGCCATCGGCGAGGTGATCGAGCGCCATATGATCGAAATCGGCTTTATGGGGCTGCGCCCGCCCGCGCCGGCTCAGGCCGCCATGCCGCGGGACGGCGCCCCCGCCCGTTTCTGCCCGCGCTGCGGCGAAGCCAGCTTTGTGCATATCGAGGGCTGCGATTCCTGCCTGTCCTGCGGCTATTCCAAGTGCGGTTGACTCTATTATGGTCGCGCGGCCTGCGGAATTGCCCAGCGGCAGCGTGGGCAAGCGAGGCCATGTTCGATACGCTGTCGCTATCGAACTCCGGGCCGACGCTCCGATGAACTTCTCCTCCCGTTTCTGGCTGTTCGCGCCGCTGGCGATGTTTTTCGCCATTGCCGGCTGGGCGATGGTGCATTGGTGGGTGGTGGCCGATGCTTTCGACAAAAAGCTCACCGCGCTGAACGGTCATGAGGCGCTGCCCGGCATTTCCGTTTCCTATGCCGGCAAGACGATTTCCGGCTTTCCCTTTAACATCGACGTGGTGTTCACCGGCTTTACGGTGGAAGGCCAAGGGGCGCATGGCCCGTTTCGCTGGACCACCGAGAATTTCGCCTTGCATCGCCTCACCTATGGCCGCACCCAGGATATCTATGAAGCGGCGGGCAACCAGACCCTTATCTGGACGGATGGCCGCGGCAAAAATCATCAACTGACATTCCTGCCGGGCTCACTTCGCGCCAGCGCCATCATCGATGGACGTGGGCTTTTGCGTTTCGATCTCGACATGGTTGCCGCCGCCGGCAGCGACAGCGATGGCGCCCGTTTCACCACGGCGCGGAGCCAGCTGCATCTGCGCCGCGATCCCAAAGGGGATGCCCTGGACCTGATGGTGAGCGGCGATGACGTCAAGGCCGGCGGCAGCATCGCCGGGCTGTTCGGCGACCACATCAAGAGCCTGAAACTGTATGCCACCCTGACACAGGGACAGGCCTTTGCGCCGCTGCTGGCGGGGCAAGGTTCCTGGGCGGCGGCATCGGCGGATTGGCGCGGCAAAGGCGGCCAGGTGGCGATCGGGCCGGTGGCGATTGCCTCCAGCGGCCTCAATCTCACCGCCAACACCTTCAGCGACAGCGGCAACGATCTGCGCGGCGTGCTCGACCCGCTTTATTAACCGGGTTTTTTATCGCGGCCGAAATTCGGCGCGGCGCTGTCCTGGCCGGTATCGACAATGCCGCGGCGGATGGCGCGGGTCTGGGTAAATAGGTCGAACAGCGCAGGACCGTTGCCGTCACGCACCCAGCGTTGCAAGCGGCTAAGGTCTTCATTGAAGCGCCCCAGCACTTCCAGCACGGCTTCGCGGTTGTTGAGAAAAACATCGCGCCACATCACCGGATCGGAAGCCGCAATGCGGGTGAAATCGCGAAAGCCGCCGGCGGAGAATTTGATGACTTCGCCTTCGGTCACCGTCTCCAGTTCATGGGCAGTGCCGACGATATTGTAAGCGATCAAATGCGGCACATGGCTGGTCATGGCCAGCACCAGATCGTGATGCGCCACATCCATCACCTCGACCTGGGCGCCGCATCCTTCCCAGAATTTTTTCAGGGCGCTGACGGCTTTTTCCTCCGCGCCGGGCACCGGCGTCAGGATGGTCCAGCGCCCGTCAAACAGGCTGGCAAAACCGGCCTCGGGCCCGGAAAATTCGGTGCCGGCGATGGGATGGCCGGGAATAAAATGCACCCCGGCCGGGACAAGCGGCCCGACATCGCGCACCACCGCGCCCTTGACCGAGCCGACATCGGACAGGATTGCGCCCGGTTTGAGGTGGGGTGCAATGGCCTGTGCCACCGCTTTGTAGGCGCCGACCGGCGCGCAGAGGATTACCAGATCGGCGTCTTTGACCGCCGCTGCCGCCGTGTCCGTGACGGCATCGGTAAAGCCCAGTCCGGCGGCGCGGGCGCGCACATCGGCATCGGCATCAAAGCCGGCAATGTGCCCGGCCAACCGGCCGCGCTTTGCGGCATGGCCAAGAGAGGAACCGATCAGGCCAAGGCCGATCAGGGCGACTTTCAGGAACATCATTGCCCAATGAATTCCTTAAGCGCCGCCACCACCAGACGATTGGCGTCTTCCGGGCCAACCGTCAGGCGCAAGGCGTCGGGCAAGCCATAATTGGCGACGCCGCGCAGGATCAGTCCCTTGGCGCCGAGAAAGCGGTCGGCGTTGGCGGCGCTTTTTTCACCCGGCACGAAATGGATCAGCACAAAATTTCCCGCGCTGTCATCCACCCGAAGGCCGAGCCCCCGGATTTCCCGCGTGAGGAATTCGCGCCAGGTCTGGTTATAGGCCACCGCTCTTTCCAGGTGGGCGCGGTCACGGATCGCCGCCGCACCGGCAAGCTGCTGCATCAGCGCGGTATTGAACGGTCCGCGGATGCGGTTGATGGCGTCGCACACCGCTCCGGGGCCGTACATCCAGCCGATGCGCAGCCCCGCAAGGCCGTGGATCTTGGAAAAAGTACGCGTCATCACCACATTATCGAACACAGACACCAGCGCGGCGCCATCTTCATAGTCATCGGCCAGGACATATTCGCCATAGGCCGCGTCGATCACCAGCAGCACAGTCTTGGGAAGCCCGGCATGCAGACGGCGAAGCTCGGTCTTTGTCAGATAGGAACCGGTGGGATTGTTGGGATTGGCGATGTAGAGCATGCGGGTTCTGGGCGTCACCGCCTTGAGCATCGCATCGACATCGACCTTGATGGCGCTGTTGGTGGTTTTTTCCGGAACGATCACCGGGCGGCCGCTGTTGGCCAGGGTGGCAATCTTGTAAACCAGAAAAGCATGCTCGGAAAAAATCACCTCGTCGCCGGGCTGCACATAGGCATTGGCCAGCATGGTGAGGAGCGCGTCCGAGCCATCGCCCGATGCCACGATACGGTCGGCGGGCAGGCCACTCACTTCGGCGATGGCATCGCGCAGCAATTGCGCTGAACCTTCGGGATAAAGCGACAGGCTGGCTTTGGCCTCGTCTATCGCCGCCAGCGCCTGGGGTGACGGCCCGAGAGGGCTTTCGTTGGAGGACAGTTTGAAGACCTTTGCCACGCCGGGCACGCCGGCCCGCCCGCCGACATAGGGCGAGATGTCCGCAATACCGGGCTTGGGGGCAAGCGTCATAAAGGCTCCAAAAAGGCCGGTATTGATAGTGGCAGGGGCGGCCAAAAGCAAAGCATGACCGGCATGTGATGGTCGCGCGACCCGGGCGCGGACGCGCCCAATTATTCAAAGGGCGCCTCCGGCGCCATTGGAAAACCGCGAGGCCGCACTTTTCCGGGTCGACGCTCGCGTTGACAGGGGGGCAGCGCCGCCTTAGCTACGGCTTCCCAAGGATTTAACGCATGTCCGAAGCGCCAAAATTCCTGCGTCCCGTCACAGCGCCCGGCGCGGATATGGGCCATGCCGTGCGTTTCGGGCCGGACCAGCCCTTAAGCCTGGACAGCGGCAAGACACTTTCGCCTTTCACCATCGCCTATATGACTTATGGCGCCCTCAATGCCGAGAAGAGCAATGCGGTCCTGATCTGTCACGCCCTGACCGGCGACCAGTTCGTCGCCTCGGACCAGCCGGTCACCGGCAAGCCGGGCTGGTGGACGATCATGGTGGGACCGGGCAAGCCGATCGATACCAATCGTTTCTTTGTGATCTGCGCCAATGTCATTGGCGGCTGCATGGGCAGCACCGGGCCGGCGGAAAATGATCCCCTCACCGGCAAGCCGTTTGGCCTGTCTTTTCCCCTGGTGACAGTGCGCGACATGGTGCGGGCCCAGGCGATGCTGACCCAGCATCTGGGCATCGCCAGATTGCTGGCGGTGGTGGGCGGCTCGATGGGCGGCATGCAGGCGCTGCAATGGGCGGCGTCGTACCCTGAACGGGTGCGCGGGGTGATGCCGATTGCCTGTGCCGCGCGCCATTCCGCCCAGAACATCGCCTTCCATGAAGTGGGGCGCCAGGCGATCATGGCCGATCCCGACTGGCAGGGCGGCGAATATCAACTGCGCGGCACCACCCCGTCCAAGGGCCTGGCGGTGGCGCGGATGGCGGCCCATATCACCTATCTTTCGGAAGCCGCGCTGCAGCGCAAATTCGGCCGCGCCCTGCAGAACCGCGAGGCGCTGTCGTTCCAGTTCGCCCCGGATTTCCAGATCGAATCCTATCTGCATCACCAGGGCGCCAGTTTCGTGGACCGCTTTGACGCCAATTCCTATCTCTACATCACCCGCGCCATGGATTATTTCGATCTTGCGGCGGACCATGACGGCCATCTCGCCAGCGCCTTCGGCGCCGATGCGCCGCGCTTCTGCATCATCTCCTTCACCTCGGACTGGCTATTTCCCACCGCCGAGAGCAAATCCATCGCCCATGCCCTGAACGCAGTGGCCGCCAATGTCAGTTTTGTCGAGATCAAGACGGACAAGGGTCACGATGCCTTCCTGCTGGATGAACCGGAAATGTTCGATACGGTGCGCGGCTTTCTCAACGCCTTGGCGGGCACATGAGCGTGCTGCGCCCCGATCTGGCCGCCATCGCGGCAATGATCCGTACCGGCACGCGGGTGCTGGATGTCGGTTGCGGCGACGGCGCGCTGCTGGAACATCTGGTGCGGACCAAGGGCGTGGACGGCCGCGGCATCGAATTGTCGCAGCAGAATGTCAATGCCTGTGTGGCGCG
>Ga0302319_10016120_pt1 | contig 13793 bp, 13 predicted proteins | sample Bog_T0_2_FD_203319 | JGI IMG/M metagenome (GOLD analysis project Ga0302319, IMG submission 203319) | Peat permafrost microbial communities from Stordalen Mire near Abisko, Sweden - Bog_T0_2 | ecosystem: Environmental > Terrestrial > Soil > Wetlands > Peat | place: Sweden: Abisko, Stordalen Mire...
AAGCGGGTCGTCAACCGACATGACATGGTCACAGTCCGCGATGTCTGCAGCCCAGTCGCCCGTTTCCCGCTCCAGCTGGCAGCGCTCAAGATAGCTCGCCAAATTCGCCGGATCCAAGGCAATCGCCCGGTTGATGTCGGCGCCCGCATGGACCAGGTCCCCGTGCATTCGCTCGATCTGGGCGCGGCCGGCGTAGGCTTCGGCAAGGCTCGGCTCGATCTTGATCGCATTGGAGAAGTCTCCCCGCGCAAGGTTCAGATCGCCGTTGTTGCGCTCGGCCAGACCCCGGTGGAGGTATGCGGCTGCAAAAACTGAAACTTCCGTGGAGAAATCCGTTCCTGAATGCTGAACCTTGCTCCCGCCTCCATGGGCCGCCAAGAAATCCGGATAAAGCTTAACCGCCAACGTATAGCTGTCGATGGCCCCCTGGGGGTCGCCCTTAAGGCCTTGTGCCTCCCCGAGGACGCTGTAGGTGGAGGCAAAATCGACGATGCCTCCCTCGGTGTCGCCCAGCGACATCTTCGAAAGGCCGCGGCCCCGGTAGGCGGGGCCAAAATTCCTGTCGAGCTTGATAGCGTGGGAGTAGTCCGCAACGGCCTTCTCAAAACCCCCTTTTTCCCGTTCCGCCTCGGCGCGATTGCAGTAGGCATTGACGTTCTTGGGATCGTCCCCGATCAGGCCCGTATTTAGCGCGATGGCCGAGCTGAGATCCCCTTTTCCATTTTCCGCGCTTGCAATGTTTCCCTTATAGGTCCGTGCGTTTTCCGGGTCGATCACGATGGCCTTGTTGAAGTCCTCGATTGCGCCGGCAAAGTCCTTCATGGCGATCTTCACTATGCCACGGTTGTTATAAATCTGTGCGGGAAAGGTCGGGCTGACAACGATGGACCGCGCCCACCCCCCACCGAGGGCGGAGTCCAAGACCACATCATCGATGGTGAGGGCGTGGTCGAAATCGGCGAGGGCGCCCGCCATGTCCCCCTTTGCCCTTTTGGCCAAACCACGGTTGAAGAAGGCGAATTGGAACTTGGGGTAGAACTCGATCGCCTTGTCAAAGTCGGCGATGGCCTTGTCCGTATCGCCCATGGCCATTTCGGCAAGCCCTCGGTCGTTGTAGGCGTACTTGGCCTTCGGATTCAGCTTGATCGCCTCCGTCAGGTCGTCCACGGCCGCGCCGTACGCGCCAAGCCTGAGCATTTGATACCCCTGGTTCGTCAGGTCCACGGAATCGGCACCCCCCGCCGCTGCGGGGAGGGCAGCCGCAAGCATGGAAATCACGCAAAATCGGGTTAGGCTGGAAGTTGGCACGGGCCCACCTCACCCTTACCCTTCCCAGCGGCTCCCGCGCAACACCGAACGCGCCGGCGCCCTACTTTGCGAAGATTTCTTCTGCCTTGAAGAAGCGGGCGATCTCCACCTTTGCGTTCTCGTCGCTGTCCGACGCATGGACGACATTCTTCATCATTTCGGTGCCAAAGTCGCCCCGGATGGTCCCCTTGGCAGCCTTGCGGGAATCCGTCGGCCCGAGCAGGTCGCGGACCTTGCGGACGATGTGGTCGCCCTGGAGCGCCATGACGATCACCGGCCTAGAGGCCATGAAGCGCTCGATTTCCGGGTAAAAAGGCTTATCCGCCACATGGGCGTAATGCTGCTGCAACAATTGCGGCGTCAGCTGCACCATCTTGCAGCCAATGATGGCAAAGCCAGCTTCCTCAAAACGTCCCAAGACGTTGCCGACATGCTTCCTCTCAATGCAGTCGGGCTTGAAAATGATCAGGGTTTTCTGCATACGGAGTGTCCAACATACGGCTATCCAGCCGGATGTGAAGCTTATAATGCGGACCGGCGGCGGCAGAACTGGATCGGCACCCCCCACGGGTCGCGCATGGTCACTATCACGGAACCGTCCTGAAGGACTTCATCCTTCAAGGTCGACGCCCCGGCGGTCTCCAGGCGGGCCTGGGTTGCCCGGGGATCGTCCGAGATGAACGCAACATGAAAGCTGGTCGCAGGCATGTAGTTATAATCGGGGATCACCGCGGCCGCGTTGGTGTAGAGCTCCATGATGACGCGTCCCCCGTCGTCCGCGAGGAAGGCTACAAACGGCGGCCCCTCCTTCTCCACGGCGATCCGCATCCCGAGTTCGGTCACGTACCACTGTGCCATGGCGCGGGCGTTGGGAACGTTCAGGGCGAAGTGTTCGAATTTCATCGGGATTCCTCTGGCAGGCTGCTGAAAAACTCGGCGATCCGTGACCGGACCGCAATGCCGGCGTCCTCGAGCACGTAGTGCCCGGCGTCCGGGTAGCGCTCGACTTCCGCATCCGGGAAAAGGCCCCGCCACCGTTCTAGAAAACGGTCGTCGAAGCAAAAATCCCGACCACCCCACAGGAGGATCTTGGGATTCGGGGCCAGGGCCGGGAGCCCGCGCCCGATCGTCTCAAGCGTCGCCCGGCTCGGGTGGCCCGGCTCCATGGGGATATCCTGGACAAACCGGTGCACCCCCACCCGGTGGGCCCAGGAATCGTAGGGGAAAAGGTAGGCGCGGCGCTCGTCCGGCCCAAGCTTGCGCGCATGCATGGCCATCCATGTGGCCGGCCCGGCAAAGCCGTTCAGGCCCCGGACGATCCACTCCCCAACCACCGGGGCCCTGCAGAGGGCGATCCGTGCCGGGATCCAGGGCGCGGGGAAGGCCGCGGTGTTCAAGAGGACCATGCGCCCGACCATCCGCGGACGGCGGACGGCAAGGCCCATCCCGATCGCCCCTCCCCAATCGTGGACCACAAGGTGCATCCGCTTCAGGCCCAGCGAAGCGACAAGTTCCCCGATGTCCTGGATCCGGGCCTCCAGGCTGTAGTCGTATCGCTCCGGCTTGTCCGAGAGTCCCATCCCGATGTGGTCCGGCACCACGCAGCGCAGGCGCGGCGCAAGCTCCCGAACGAGGTCCCGGTAATAATACGACCAGGTCGGATTCCCGTGGAGCATCAGCACGGCCTCGTCCGAACGCGGGCCCTCGTCCACGTAGCTCATTCCCGCGCCGCGGGACGTCGTGAACCTCCGCGGAACAAAGGGATAGGACCGCGCAAGCCAGTCCGGGATTTGCGCCTGCGTCACCATTCCAGGGCGAGCATGAGGCAATTGAGGCCGCTTCCGATTCCGAACAGTGCCACCCGGTCGCCCGCGCGCACGGCCCCGGCTTCGACCGCCCCGGCAAGGGTGGCCGGAAGCGATACGGAACCCATGTTTCCCAGCGTCTCGAATGTGGAATAGTCCTTGGCCAGGTCCAGGCCGAGGGCCTCGTACATCTTCCTGCGGTGCGCGGAGCCGACCTGGTGCCCAATGAAGCGGTTCACGGACTCCGCCGTCCACCCGGTCGCTTTCTGGAACTCCCTCCAAGTCTCGCCCGCCAGCGCAACGCCCGCCAGAAGGAGCTGCTCGGAGTCGGTCTGCATCGCAAAGGCCTCGGCGCTTTGGGAATCGCCCTGGCAAAGCTGGCTGTGCTCTGTGGCCGCCCGGGCGACCCCGCCCAGAAGGCGATGCGCGGGCCCGGTCACAAGCGACCGGTGGCAGACCATGGCGGCGGCCGCCCCGGCGCCGATCGTCAGGTTGGCAAAGTACGGCTTGATTTCCCCGCGACTCCACGGCCGGTCGAGAAGGGTCCTGATCGTTCCGTCGACCAGCGGCCGCCCGCTCTCCCCGGCGACCACAAGGGCGCAGCCGATCTGCCCGGACTCGATGAGGCCCGCGGCGAGCGTCAGGGCGTTCATGAAGCCAAGGCAGGCGTTCGAGACGTCCAGGATCTGCGCACCGGCCGGAAGCCCGATCAGGCGGTGGGCGAACGAGGCCGTAGCGGGCTCCAGCATGTCCCGGCTCACGGCGGCGTGGATGAACAGCTGGACCTGGTCCGCCCGCAGCCCGGACTTGGCCAGGACCGCCCTGCCCGCGGCGGCGCTTGCCTCCGAGGGGCGGGTGCCGGCGGGCCAGAAGCGCCGCGACTTGATGCCCGTCATCAGCTCCAGGCGGCCGAAAGGAAGCTTGAGGCGCTCGTAGAGCGGGCGGAGCCTCTCCTCGATCGCCGCAGATGTAACCACCTCGTCGGGCAGCGCCACGGCCAGGGATTCGATGCAGACGTTTTCAAAATGCATGGTCGGGCCCCCGCGGGTCGCGGAACTACTCCGGGCGCATCGAAAGCCGGACAAGATCCCCGTCAAAGGTGTTCCCGCCCAGGCCGGCATCGACAATGAGGGTGGCACCGTTCACGCCGCTGCTGCGCCCGCTCAGGAGAAACAACACGGCGTCCGCGACCTCCTGGGTGTCGAGGTTGCGCTTCCTGTAGGTAAGCTTCCCGGCATACAGGTAGCTCTCGACGTACCCCGGGATCCCCGCGGATGCGCTCGTCTTGAGCGGTCCCGAACCGACGACGTTGAAGCGCACCTGCGTGTCGGCGCTGAAGGACTTGGCCAGGAACCTGGCGCTCGACTCAAGCGCGGCTTTCGCCGGACCCATGAACCCGTAGTTGTCCGGGGTGACCTGGAGCGAGGAAATCCCGATTGCGACGACCGAGGCATCGAGGGCAAGATGCGGCTTGAACGCGCGGGCGATCTCCACCAGCGAAAAGGCCGAGATCGCCGTCGCCTGGAGAAAATCCGCCCTCCGGGTCTCGTGGAAGGGCCTCGGGCCCCCGGAATAGTTGGCGAACGCGATCGAATGGACGATGCCCTGGAGCGGCGCGTGTCCGGCCGCTGCGATCTCGGCCGCGAGCCGGGCCGGGGCACCCTCGTCCTCCACGTCGCAGATGAGGACCGGCTTCCCGGCGAGGAGTGTGTCCAGCGACTTCCTCCGCGCCTCCGAGCGGACGCTGTAGATCACCCTGGCCCCCTGCTCCTCAAGCGACCGGCCGACGAACCAGGCCACGCTCTTGCGGTTGGCGACGCCGAAGACAAGGAAGGCCTTGCCGGATAGATTCAGGAAGTCGGGCATGGGGTCAGGTCTGGGCTCCCGCCGGGACCTTCCAGGCGACCGAGAATTCCAGCGTGAGGACGCGCTTGTCGCCGCTCTTGATGCTCCCGGACATCATCGTGAACCCGCCGAGAGACTCCTTCTTCCTCACCTCAATGAGGGTGGTCTCTCCCGGGTACACCGGATTTCGGAAACGCACGTCGCTGATCTTTGCCAGGAGGGGGACTCCGGGGCCGGGAGCCCCGGCGCCTTGCGAGCGGGCAAGGTAGAGCGCCCCGGCTTGGAACACGGCCTCGCAGAGCAGCACCCCGGGAGTGATCGGGGCTCCCGGGTAGTGCCCGCGGTAGAAGTCCTCGTCGGCCCGCCAGGTGCGGCGTGCGACCAGCCCATCCGCGCCCTCGGAGACGATCTCGTCCACGAAGAGAAACGGCGGTCGGTGCGGGATGCTGTCGGTGACCGGCATGAGGGCTTACTGAATCCGCGAAGCTTTCGGAGTTCGATCCTTTTTTAGGGCTGGGCCGCAAGGGAGGTCTCGATCTTGTGCGCCACCATGACGCCGTAGTTCATCGTACCGAGCCAGCCCGACATGATGATGCCCACCGAACCCGCGTGATAGAGTCCGGGAAGGTGCTTCGGAAGGTCCATGGACACCTGGAGGCCCTCGAACTTCGTCCCGAAGGAGGCGCCTGCGAGGTGGGTTGTGTACCGCTCGATCGTGCGCGGGGTCGCCGCCTCCATCCAGTCGATTTTTCCGCGCACCCCCGGGATGAACTTATCGAGCGCGGCAACCGCCTCCTCGATCACCCTGTGCTTTTCCATCCTGTAGCTCTCCTTGGAGAGCCGGAGCCAGTCCGCGTACCTCGCGTTGATCGAGGCGACGACGGTGTACCGGTCCCCGCCTGGGCGCGACTCGGGGTAGTACATCGAGAAGGCCCGGCTGCTGGTATTGAGGTCCGTCAGTTCGGCGGTGCTGAACCGGGGGCTGTCGGAGTCAAAGATCAGGTCCCCGACGCGGGGGATGCTCTCCCCCTTCCGGATCCCCAGGTACACCTGGCACGAGCTGGAGTTCACGCGCACGGCCCGCGCGGCCTCCGCGTATTCCGGCGGCAGGTTCTCCTCCCCCGCCAGGCGGAAGATCGTGTTCTTGAGGCTCGCGTTCGCGACGACGGCGCGCGCGCGGATCGTGCGCCCGCCCTTGGCAACCACGCCCGCCGCGACACGTCGGCCCCCGCGCTCCTCGATCAGGATCCTGTCCACGAGCACCTTCTTGCGCAGTTCGACACCGTGGCTGCGCAGCTCCGCGACCATCTTCCCGACGATCAGGTCGGAACCGCCGCGGAACGTGTGGACGCCCGCACCCATGAAGTTGGTGAAGACGACCGCATAGGTCACCGCCGGATCCTCAAGCGTCGACCCATTGGCATAGGAGATCGGCTCCAGCAGCAGGCGGTGCACGTCGGCCCGGCCCGGGAAGAAACGCTCGAACATCGAGCCGGTGGTCTCCCCGCTGCGGTCATGGAAGTCCAACCCCTCCAGGTAGGCGAAGAATTCCCCGACCCTGGCCGGCTCCAGCCCCAGCTGGCCGACCAGGACCCGGGTGTAGTCCTCGCGGGTGAACGAGGTGCGCACCTCGAACTGGGGGTTCACGAAGCGGATGTCGGTCAGCGGGACGATCAGGTCGGCGATCTCCCGCGTCCAGTACTTCCGGCAGGACTTGATCATGCCTGCCGGGAAGCCGTGGAGCGAAATGTCGAACGTGTGCCCTCCCTTGCGCGTGAACCAGGTGGCAAGTCCGCCGAACTGGTAGTGCTGCTCAAGCAGGAGGACGCTCCGGCCCCCCCGCGCCAGCCGGTTTGCCGCCGTGAGGCCTCCAAGGCCGCTGCCGATCACGATCACGTCGTACTCGTCGGAAACGCCCTTGAGCCAGTCGTACTCCATGGCTCAGGCCCTTTGAAGGACGTGCCGGTTCGCCATTGCGATCCCGCTGAGCATGGCGCCCACGATCCCGAGCATCCCCTGGTCGGAGCCGCAGAGGTGGAGGTTGGAGAGCGACGTTTCCCCGGTGGGGTTCTTGGCCGCCGAGCCATAGATTGCACCGCCGAAGTGTCCCGTGAACTTTTCGACCGTTCGGGGCGTGAACATGTCGGTCGCCACGGTCGCGGCCGCGAGTGCCGCCTCGTCCAAGGTCGGCAGAAAACGCTGCGCGCTGCGTTGCACCTCCGCAAACCAGCGGCTCTTGTCCGCGCGGTAGGTTTCCTCGGGCAGCCCTGCCCACCCGTCGTAGTTGGCGAGGCACGTGACCCGGAGCATCCCCTCCGGAAGGCTCCGGCCCGGCCCGTATTCAAAGTTGTTCGGAAGGCAGATGACTCCCGACCTCGGATCCACCTGCGCCTCCGGCCGCGCATAGTCGAGCCGGGCCGAGTCGTTGAAGAACACGATGGTGTCGTCCCCCCACCCGAGCTCCGAGGGCTGGCAATCCAGGACGGAAACCGTCTCGACAAAGGTGATGGTGCCCGCCTTCGCCACGCCTTCAAAGTGCGGGGATCGGGGGTTGCCCGCTTGGGATTCGGGATCGGCGACCAGGGCCGCGGTTTCGGGCGCGCCGATCGACGAAAGCACCTCGTCGGCCGTGATCTCCTCCCCGGAGTCCAGGACAAGGGCCGCCACACGGCCCGCCCGCGCGACAATCCTTCGCACCCCGCATTTCATGCGGCGCTCGCCGCCGGCTGCGCGGTAGCGCTCCACCAGCACCCGCAGGATCGGCCTGACCCCTTCCAGGGGCCTCGCAAAGCCCTCGAGCAGCACCGCCTCGAACAACAGGGCAAATTGCCCGAAATCCATGTCGTTTTCCGTGGCGCTTCCGTACATCAGGAGCGGACACATCAGCATCTCCTCGAGCAGGGGATCCGACACGTGCCGCCGCACCACCGACCTCGCGGAAACCGGGGCCGCATCCGTGGAGTAGACGGTGTCCCGGACAAGCTGCGCCAGCCTCCGGAAGCCGTCGATCTGCGCGGGGAATCGGCGGGCGACCTCGGCTTCGAACACCGCGAAATCGTTCGTGAACCGGAGCGACTCCTCGCCGCGCGGGCCAAAGGCGATCCTCGACTGGCGCTGCGGACAGAGGGCAAACTCCTCCCGGCGGATCCGGAGCTGCCTCAGGAGGCGCACGAGCGGCCCGGGCCTGGCTCCCTCCCTCGGGAAATTGGTCACCGCGTGGAGGCCCACGTCATACTTCCGGCCCGCGATGCTGTAAAAGCTGTTGAGTCCGCCCGGGGCGTTGTGGCGCTCGAAGATGCACACGCGCCGGCCGAAGTGCGCCGCCCGGATTCCCGCGGCGAGCCCGGACATCCCGGCGCCGAGGATCGCGACGTCGTAATGCGCGCGGGTGTTCACCCAGCCTTGGGGTTCAGCTCTTCGCCGTCAGAGCGTTGAACTTCGGCGTCAGGTACTCCGCGCAACTGTCGAGGGAAGCCAGCTGGCCGTAGTCGGCCTCCGGCACCTCGATGCCGTGGCGCTTCCGCAACTCCATGACGATGTCCAGGAAATCCATGCTATCGAGGTCGATCTGGTCACGCAGGCGCACATCCGGCTTGATGTCCGAAAGATCCTCGTCCGGCGCGATGTCGGCGATGATGGCGAGCACCGCCGTTTTGCATTGGTCTTGGGTCATGTTGAACTGGGAGGGTTCGTTCTACTGTGAAAACCGCTTCACAATCAACGCGGAATTTATTCCCAGCATGCCAAAGGAGTTGTTCAGGATCGCCTCGACGCGGTCGGCCTTCCGGGGTTGGTTGATCACGAGTCCGGGCAGCGCGCACAGGGGGTCCAGTTCGTCGATATTGATCGTGGGATGGACCACGAGGTCCGAAAACGCCGGAAGGTTGCCCGCCAGCTCCAGCGCGCCCGCCGCCCCCATGGCGTGCCCGATGTAGCTCTTGGTGTTGTTGATCCACGTGTCCGGGCAGTTCTCGCCGAACACCGCGGCCATCGCCTGGCACTCCTGGATGTCGCCAAGCGGGGTCGAGGTCGCGTGCGTGTTGACGATGTGGATGTCGGACGGAGCCAACCCGGCCACCGCCAAGGCCTTCCGCATGCACTCGGCCTGCCGCTCCGGGTTGGGCAGCACATAGTCGCTGGCGTCGCTGTTGACGCAATATCCCGCCACCTCGCCGTAGATCCTTGCCCCCCGCCGCAGGGCGTCGTCCAGCCTCTCCAGGGTGTACAGGCAGCCGCCCTCGGAGACCACGATGCCGTTGCGGGCCTTGTCGAAGGGGCGCGAGGCCTTCTTCGGGTCGGCATGCGAGGCGAGCGCACCCTGGGACTTGAAGCCCGCAAAGATCCCAAAGGTCCTGATGCTTTCGCTGACGCCCCCGCAAAGGGCAAAGTCCACCTCGCCAAGCCGGAGCATCTGCGTCGCGTGGACCAGCCCGAGGTTCCCGGCGGCGCAGGCCGCGCCGATCGTGTACGCCGGCCCTGTCACCCCGAGATGGAGGGAGGTTTCGCCCGCGGGGTTGTTGGCCACCGTGCGGGGGTTGTGGTAATGCGACCAGAACTTCACGTCATAGTTGAACTGCGACAGGGCGTAGACCTCGTTCTCGGTCTCGACATTGCCGTGTTCCGTGCAGCCGATGTAGATGCCGACCCGGTCCTTGGGCAGCGCGGCAAAGTCCACCGAGCTGTCTGCGAGCGCCTCGCGGGCGCAGTAGATGCTGATGCTCCCGGCGCGGGTACCGACCCGCGTCTCTTTCTTCTTCTGGTACTTAAGGGGGTCGAAGTGGCAGACCCCGGCGGGCTGCCGGCCCATGTAGCGCACGTCGATCCACTCCACCCCGGCCACCCCTGCCAGGAGGTTGCCCCGGAACTCGGCCAGCGAGTCGCCATTCGGTGCGGTCAGGCCGACTCCGGTGATCACGATGCGAGGGAGGCTTGGCATGTTCGGGAAAGGCCGAAATCGCTAGCCAACCCCCAGCCGAAGGCAATACTGGTCGCTATGAACGTTCTCGTAGCCGGAGGAGCGGGTTACATTGGCAGCCATTGCGTGCGCCAGCTCACAGCGGCCGGGCACAGCCCGGTGGTTCTCGACAACCTGGTGTACGGGCACCGGGCCGCGGTCGCGCAAGGCGTTCCCTTCCACGAGGTCGAGCTGGGCGACGAGGCGGCCGTCGGCAAGGTCCTACGGGAGCACAAGATCGAGGTCGTCATGCACTTTGCCGCTTACTGCTACGTCGGGGAGTCCGTCACCGACCCGCTCAAGTATTACCTGAACAACGTCGCGGCGACCCTGCATCTCCTCAACGCGATGCGTTCGGCCGGCGTCTCGAAGTTCGTCTTTTCCTCGACCTGTGCGACCTATGGCCAGCCCGCTTCCCTGCCGATCGTCGAGACCCTTCCGCAGGCGCCGATCAACCCCTATGGCCAGTCGAAGCTGGACGTGGAAAACATCCTCAAGGCGGTCTCCCGCGCGCACGGGATGAGCTTTGCGGCCTTCCGCTATTTCAATGCGGCGGGGGCAGCCGAGGACGGACTGATCGGAGAGGACCACAATCCGGAGACCCACCTGATCCCGGTCGCGATCGACGTCGCCGTCGGCCGGCGTCCGCACCTCGATCTCTTCGGGACCGACTACCCCACCCCGGACGGGACCTGCCTGCGCGACTACATCCACGTGGACGACCTCAGCCGCGCACATATTGCCGTGTTCGACCGCCTCTCAACGCCGGGGGCCGGGCTCTTCTACAACCTGGGCACGGGCACGCCGTCGTCCAACCGCGCGGTCATCCGGGCCGTCGAGCGCGCCACCGGGAAAAAGGTCAAGGTGGTCGAGTGCCCGAGGCGGCCCGGCGACCCGGCGGCCCTCTATGCCGACTCGTCCAAGGCCCAGCGCGAACTCGGCTGGAAGCCGAAGTTCCCGGACGTCGAGTCCATCGTCGCAACGGCCTGGAAATGGCACAAGGGCCATCCCTCAGGCTTTAGCTCGAAGTCTTCTTGAGCAGCGCGGCCTTGGTGATTCCAAGGCGCTTGGCCGCGGCCGCGGCATTCCCATTCTCGGCCTTCAGGGCCCTGGAAGCCAACTCGCGCTCCATGCGTTGAAGCACCTTCCCCTCCGGGGAGCCAAGCTGGTCGAACACGAGGTCCAGGGCCTGCTCGAGGGAGATCGCCGGTCCCGCTGCCGCCGGAGCGGCGCCGCCCGCCTGCACGACGGCTTGGGGCGCCGGTTCACCGGCAGCCGCGCCGCGGATCTCGGCCGGCAGGTCCTTCACCAAAATGGAGTCGCCCTGCGCGATCACCGCGCTCCGGTAGATGACATTCTCCAGCTCCCGGACGTTGCCGGGCCAGGGGTAGCGGACGAGCACCGCCATCGCCTCCGCCGAGACCTTGCTCACCCGCGCCTTGCGCTGCTTGACCAGGTTCTGGAGGCAGAAATCGACGATTTGGGGAATGTCCTCGGCGCGGTCGCGCAGCGGCGGCATCCTGATCCGAACGACGTTGAGCCGGTAGTAGAGATCCTCGCGGAATATCTTTTCCTTCACGAGCGCCTCCAGGTCCTTGTTCGTCGCGGCGATGATGCGGACGTCGACGTGGATCGTATCCGTGCCGCCCACCCGCTGGATGTCTCCCTGCTGGAGAACCCGGAGAATCTTTGTCTGCGTGGCCAGGGCCATGTCGCCGATCTCGTCGAGGAAGATCGTCCCCCCGTCGCATAGCTCGAACTTGCCCAGCCGCTGGGCCGTGGCTCCCGTGAACGATCCCTTCTCGTGCCCGAAGAGCTCGCTCTCGATCAGGTTGTCCGGGATGGCCGCGCAGTTGACCGCGATGAACGGTTTCCCCGACCGGTGGCTGTGCTTCCAGATCGACCGGGCCACCAGCTCCTTGCCCGAACCGCTCTCGCCCGTGATCATGACCGTGACATCGCTCGCCGTCACCTGGCCGATCACCTTGAAGAGCTCCTGCATGACGGGCGAACTCCCGACGATTCCCTCCTTGTAGTCCTCCGTGTTGATGCTCGGCTGGTAGCTGCCGGGCGACCGAAGATCCGCGTGCACCTTGAGGGCGTTGTTGACCAGCGCCAGGACCTTCTGCGGGTCGAAGGGCTTCATCACATAGTCGAAGGCGCCGTACTTCATCGCCTCGATGGCCGTCTGAGCGGTGCCGAAGGCAGTCATGAGAACGACCAGCTGACGCGGGTTGACCGACCGGATGTGCTGGAGCGCCTCGATACCGCCCATACCGCTCATGCGAACGTCGAGGAAGATCAGGTCGGGGGCGGGCCCCTTCTTCATCAGCGCCACGCCCTGCTCGCCGCTCGCCGCCTCCGTCACATGGCACTTCGAGGTCGAGAGCACCCGCGTGAGCGAGTAGCGGATCTCGGCGTCGTCGTCGATGACAAGGATGGTGGGTTGCGCTGCCGGTGCTTCGGGCATGACTGGGAATTCAGGATGGGGCGCCGGGGATTGGGAATCCCCCGGGGCGGTCTGGGATTAGATGGAGATGAGCGTGCACGGGGCGCCCGCCAATATCAACGTTTGACGGTTGGATTCAGATCGGGATGGTAGGGACGGGCGGCCCGCCCGTCCGGGCAGACGTCCCAACCCATGCTCAGCTGGTCCATCAACCTCTTCAAAATACGCGGGATCCAGTTGGTCCTGCATGGAAGCTTCCTGCTCATTCTCGCCTATTGGGCAATCCAGGGTTACCAGTATGGAGGGACTCCCGGGCTGGCATGGAGCGTTGGGCAGGGCCTGACGTTGTTCGTGTGCGTTCTTTTGCATGAACTCGGGCATTCGATCACAGGGCAGCACTTCGGACTCAAGGTCTCGAGGATCATGCTTTGGCCCCTCGGAGGCATCGCCCAATTTGAGTCGATCCCCCGCAAGCCGAGCCAGGAAATCCTGATGACCTTGGCGGGGCCCGCGGTGAACTTCGTCATAGCCGGGCTTCTCTGGCTCGTTCTTCCGTTCCCGAGCGGGTGGGACGCCTTCCCCTATCCCTCGTCGCTCGCCGACCTGGGCCGCTGGCTGGTCGAGGCCAACCTTTGGATGGGATGTTTCAACCTTCTCCCGGTATTCCCGAGCGACGGCGGCCGCCTGCTTCGGGCGACCCTTGCAACCCGCCTCTCGTATCTGCGGGCGACGTTCGTGGCGGCCACCGTCGCAAAGATCGTTGCGGTGGGCGGTTTTGCCATTGTCTGCCTGATCTTTTACTTCAACCCCGGCGGCGGCTATTGGAACCTCGTCTACTTTGCGGCGCTGATGATTTTCATCATCCGCGCGGGCGAACGGGAGTACCAGTACGTCAAGCAGCGGGGGGCCCAGGAGGCCTACCTGCGCCAGCTGATCGCCCAAGCCGCCGTTCACCAGGCACCTCCGCCCGGGGAGCCCCCTGTTCTCCACCCCTGACAGGCGGGTCGATCCGCAAAAACTCCTTGCGTTCGCCCGGCAGAGATTGATCTTTCTCCCCTCTGCAAAGGCTAAGGGCTCGTAGCTCAGTTGGAAGAGCGCCTCAATGGCATTGAGGAGGTCGTCAGTTCGAACCTGATCGGGTCCAGCCTTTCGCAATGCGAAAGGCTGCCCTGAGCGAAGCCGCCGAAGGCCGAGTCGAAGGGCTGCCCGTCCGGATCCACCCCTGAGATCTTCGCAGCCCCATGCCAGCCCAAGGCTTTCCAAGAGGTTGCACGCTTACGATTCCCTCTCCCCTCTCCATGGCCTTAGCAGGGTGTTGAAAAACTACGATGGCCGGCGCAACAAACTATTTTGGTCGCGAGCAAGGCGGGGCTGCCGGTGCAATGCTCAGCGAGCCTTGCCCGGCAGCCACAACGCTGCTCCCGACCAAAAG
>Ga0302319_10016122_pt1 | contig 13793 bp, 13 predicted proteins | sample Bog_T0_2_FD_203319 | JGI IMG/M metagenome (GOLD analysis project Ga0302319, IMG submission 203319) | Peat permafrost microbial communities from Stordalen Mire near Abisko, Sweden - Bog_T0_2 | ecosystem: Environmental > Terrestrial > Soil > Wetlands > Peat | place: Sweden: Abisko, Stordalen Mire...
GAAGAAAACAAAACCTGATCGGCCTGTGTGTCTCTGTAAGTATTTTAGCGAGGGACTGATCCTTGAATTCAAGCAGGAGCGATTTGCCGATGTTCTCGAAGAGGTCCACAAAGTAAGAAATGAGATTGCTCATCGTGCGAAGGCGTCGGCACGAACTCTTACCGACGAGTTCATGAGCCATGCCCGCGTTGCACTATCCGAGTTTCCCAGATGCTTGATCGAAGTTGCTGCTCAGGAATATCCAAACGCATGCGCCCTTGAGCCGCAGGGGGGAAGCGAACGACCTGGTTATCTTATTAAGAGGGTTCTCGAAAAACTATGACGAACGGTATTTAGGCGCTGGTCTGAAAGGCGATGTCATCGCCGATTTTTCGTCGCACCAGGCGCCGGAGCACGCTCGGAAGAGGTAAGCGCGAGTTGATAGAATTCGTGGAGCTTGCGTTTGAGCAAAGCGGCGTCCGGGAGCTGAGTCTTGTATTCAGCTATGAGAGCGGGCGAAAGAGAGCGGGCAAGCGCGTATTCGACGACTTCGGTGTCCTTTGTGGCGCAGAGCAGGACGCGCATGGCCGGGTTCTCATGCGGCTTGCGTACGTCGCGGTCGAGGGCTTCGAGGTAGAATTCCAGTTTGCCGAGGTGCTCGGGTTGAAACTCGTCCACCTTCAACTCAAAGGCGACGAGGCTGTTGAGGGCGCGGTTGAAAAAGAGGAGGTCTATGGAGAAATCGCGCCCCCCGACCTGCACCGGATATTCCGAGCCGACGAAACAGAAGTCGCGACCCAGTTCACCAAGGAAATCTTTCAGCCTGGCGACTAGGCCAAGATGGAGGTCCGCCTCGGAATGCACGGCGGGCAATTGAAGAAACTCGACGATGTAGGAATCCTTGAAGAGCTCGGCGGCCTCGGGGTGAGATTGTCGCAGCGCTGCCGCGACTTTTGGAGGCGAGAGCATGGCGCGAGCGAAGAGAGATCCTCTGAGTTGGCGATCAAGATCGCGGCTTTTCCACCCCTCACGAATGCTCAAACGAATGTAAAACTCGCGTTCTTCAGGGCGTTTACAGCGGCCCAGAATCATCAAATGATGAGTCCACTTCAATTGTCGCAGCAGCGGTGCGACTTTTTTGTCGTCCCGGTAGGTGTCGAAAAACTGGCGCATCCGAAACAGGCTGGCGCGGGTAAAACCGCGGAGATTTGGGTGATGCCGCTGAATGTAATCGGCCAACTCGGCGACAACTCCCTGCCCCCAGGCAGCTGTTTCAATCTTGCGCGAGATGTATTCACCGACGTGCCAGTAGAGGTCGATCAGCTCGGTATTGACGGCCTGGAACGCTCGCCCGCGGGCGCCCTCGATGAGCGCGAGCACTTCACGGAAAGCAGGCTCGTGGGGTGCGGTGGAAATGGCCAAACCGGTAGCGGCACTTTTCCGATTCGATTTCATATGCTGTGTTTTGCCGCTTTGCGTTGGCCTCTTTGGGCAAGAGGATAAACATGAGGCCTTCTTCAAGACCTTCGATTTCAAGCATAAGCCGCTCGTGATGAGCGAGACAAAATAGCGTCGTTTAAATCCTGAGAGAATCTGATTTCGAATTTCTGATTTCGAATTTCAAAAATCCCCCTACATTGCTGGCATGGAGTTGATCAAGAAGCATTTCACCCTCGATTATTGGCCGGAGAGCGGCTGGTTCGAAGGGCGGCTCCGCGAGATTCCCGAGGTGCTCAGCCAGGGCCAGACCATCGAGGAACTCGAGGAACACGTCCGCGAGGATTGCGCGGAGTTCCTCCTCGACGAGGAGTACGCCCGGGACCACGGCTACGCGCATCTGGACCCGGCGGATATCCACAACGCGGACCTCAAGACGGTCGAGCTCAACCGCTACCAGGCGGCTTGCGCGCAGCTCCAGGCGCTCTCGCCGGAGCGCGCGGAGAAGGTCTTCATTTACATCGAGGACCTCGTGGACCTCGAGGCCCTCGAGCGCCGCGCGGATGCCGACGACGCAACCCGCCGCAACGAGGAGTTTGGCGGCGAGGAAGAGTGGTAGGCTGAAATGAGCCGGCAGTACACGCTCAACAGGAGCGGCGGGCCGGCCTTCCGGATCGATTACGCCGCGCAGCTCAATCCGCAGCAGCACCAGGCGGTGACGGCGGCCCCGGGGCCGGCGCTCGTGATCGCGGGCGCGGGCAGCGGAAAGACGCGGACGCTGACCTATCGCGTCGCCTACCTGGTGGAGAACGGCGTCAGTCCCTCGAGCATCCTCCTGCTCACCTTCACCAACAAGGCCGCGCGCGAGATGCTCGAGCGCGTCACCGCCTTGGTGCCGCACGATCTCGCCGGGCTCTGGGGCGGCACGTTCCACTCCATCGGCAATCGCATCCTGCGCAGCCACTCGGAGGCCGCCGGATTCCGCCCGGGCTTCTCGATCATGGATCGCGAGGATCAACAGGATATGATCGATTCGGTGCTCGCCGGCGCCGGCATCGACACGAAGGACAAGCGGTTTCCCAAAGGCGAAGTGCTGGCCGACATCTATTCTTTCGCCATCAATACCGGCCGGCCCATCGGCGAAGTGCTTGCGGAAAAATACCCGTACTTCATCCCGCTTGAACCGGAGATCGAGTCGCTTTGGAAAAAATACGAGGAGCGCAAGCGCTCGGCCAATTCGCTGGATTTCGACGATCTGCTGGTCAAGCCCTTGCGGATGATGGAGCAAACGCCGTCGATCGCCGGGCATTACCAGAGCCGGTTCCAGTTCATCCTGGTGGACGAATACCAGGACACCAACCGCATCCAGGCGGATTTCATCGACATCCTCGGCGCGCGGCATCGGAACGTGATGGTCGTGGGCGATGACGCGCAGGCGATCTACTCGTGGCGCGGTGCGGATTTTCAAAACATCCTCGATTTTCCCAAGCGCTACCCGGGCGCGACGGTTTACAAGATCGAGACGAACTACCGCAGCGTGCCGGAGGTGCTCGATGTGGCCAACGCGGCCATCGCCGGCAACGCGCGGCAATTCCACAAGGAACTGCACGCTTCGCGCGAAGGGGGCCACGCCAAGCCGGCGCTGGTGCCGCTCTCGGATTCCAACCAGCAGGCGCAATTCGTCACCCAGCGCATCCTCGAGCTGCGCGACGAGGGCATGGACCTCAACGAGATCGCCGTTCTTTACCGGGCGCATTACCACTCGATGGAATTGCAAATCGAACTCACCCGCCACGGCATCCCCTTCGCCATCACCAGCGGCCTGCGGTTCTTCGAGCAGGCGCACGTCAAGGACGTTGCGGCGTTCTTGAAATTCGCCGTCAATCCCCGTGACGAGGTCGCATTCAAACGGATGGTGCGGCTCCTGCCCGGCATTGGCGCGCGATCCGCGGAGGATTTGTGGGCCGGGGTTTTTCCGAGGCTCGGCGACGAGGCCGCGCCGGTTCCGGAGGGCGAGCCGCAACCACCGGCCTTCGAGTCCTTCAACAAGCTGCTCTTCGAGCAAAAAGTCCCCGCCAAGAGCCGGAAATCGTGGCAGCAGCTCGTGTACACCCTCGATGAGATCGCGCCGCACGGACAGCCCCGGCCGCCCGCGGAGATGATCGGCGCGGTGATCGAGGCGGTTTACGACGATTACCTCAAGGCGAAGTTTTCCAATTACGAGCAGCGCCGGGAAGACCTCCAAGTGCTGCAAAATTACGCGAAGCAGTACCAAAACGCCGGCGAGTTCCTCGACCAGCTCGCGCTCGTCACCTCGCTCGAGACCGAGGGTGAACTCGGCACGCACAACGAGGACGATGAAATGGTCAATCTCTCTTCGGTGCATCAGGCCAAGGGCCTGGAATGGCGGGCCGTTTTCGTGATCTGGATGACCGAGGGCATGTTCCCCAGCTCCCGCTCGCTCGAGTCCGCGGCGTCGGTCGAGGAAGAGCGCCGCCTTTTCTACGTGGCCGTGACCCGGGCCAAGGACGAGCTTTACTTGACCTACCCTTTGATGAAGCTGAACGCCGGTTACGGTGAGATGTTCCAGCGCCCGTCGCGATTTTTGGGCGAGGTCCCCTCCCTGCTGCTCGAAGCGTGGACGGTGAGCTAACGGAGTCCGAGGCACTTGCGACACGGCGCACCAAAGTCGTGCCAAAAAATGTAACAATCAGATTATTTCCTTATTCCTGGTAATCTGATCAACCTAGGATCAGATGGAACATTTTTCCGGCTCAATCAGCTCCCTTCATATTGTCTTTCTTATTCTTGCTCTGGGACTTGCATTCGGATTCGAATTTGTAAACGGCTTCCACGACACGGCCAATGCCGTCGCCACGGTCATCTACACGCACAGCCTGCCGCCCGTGGTCGCCGTCATCTGGTCGGGCATATGGAATTTCATTGGCGTGCTGACTTCGACCGGAGCGGTGGCGTTCGGGATCGTCGCGCTGTTGCCGATCGAATTGGTGATGAATGTCGGCTCGGCGGCCGGGTTCGCAATGGTCTTTGCGCTGCTGATATCCGCCATCATTTGGAACGTTGGCACCTGGTACCTCGGCCTGCCCGCATCGAGTTCGCACACGCTGATCGGTTCGATCATGGGCGTCGGCCTGATGAACTCGATCATGAAATCGGGTTCGATCATGGGCGGCATCAACTGGGCAAAGGCCGAGGACATCGGCCTCTCCCTGCTTGTTTCGCCGGTAGTCGGATTCATCTGCACCGCGCTCCTGTTTTTGCTCGTCAAAGCCCTGGTCAGGAAACCCGAGCTTTACACTGAACCGGATCCGAAAAAAGCGCCGCCGCTCTGGATTCGCGGGATTCTATGCCTGACCTGCACCGGGGTCAGCTTCGCCCACGGCTCCAATGATGGGCAAAAGGGGATGGGCCTGATCATGCTCATCCTCATCGGCGTTGTCCCCGGCATTTACGCCCTGGACCTTGGTACCGGTTCTGATGCCATCGATAATATCCTTTCCCAATCCCGCGCCGCCGCCGCGATCATTGAGAAACAAGGCGCCGCCGCGCCCGTGGAAGCCGCCGCCGCCGCCAAAACCCTCGGCGCCTACCTCAAAGCCGGCGGCTCATTCGGCGAGAAGATTTATCCCGCACTCGCCGAGAAAAATACCGAAATCTCCACCATGCTCGCCGGGCGCAAGAGTCTGGCCGAAGTTCCGGAAACGCAACGCAGCACGCTTCGCACCGCCATTTATTTCACCGCCGAAACCATCGGGAAGCTGAACAAGAGCAAACGCATCGCGAATACCGCCGACGCGAAAGTTCTCGGCGCTTTTGAAGCCTCGCTCGATAAAGAAACCAAACACATCCCGATCTGGGTCAAGGCCGCAGTGGCTCTATCGCTTGGTCTTGGCACCATGATCGGCTGGAAGCGGATCGTCGTCACGGTGGGCGAAAAGATTGGAAAAAGCCACCTTACCTACGCCCAGGGAGCTTGCGCCGAACTCGTGGCGATGATCACGATTGGGCTCGCCGACAATTTCGGCCTCCCGGTCAGCACCACGCATGTCCTTTCTTCCGGCGTGGCAGGCTCGATGGCCGCCAACAATTCCGGCCTGCAAATGAATACCCTGCGCAATCTGCTGCTGGCCTGGGTGCTCACGCTGCCCGTATGCATCTTCCTGGGAGCGATGTTCTTTGCGGGCGCCCTGCTAGTTCTGGCACGGATATTCGGCGTGAGTTGAGGCCAGGCGGCTCCCTAGCCTATGAGGCCCATCCCTGCCGCAACTGCCCCTCCAAAAGCGCGGGCTATTGGTCTCCCGGCGCAGTTTTGTCCGCGCTATGCTGTTCCGGTTTCCCAGGATCGCCGCCCGGCAGATTTGCCAGCAGGATGCTGGTTTTCATCGATCGCAACTCGGCGGTGTCGGATCGCTCCGGTCCTTCGGCAACCGCCGGCGGAATGCTGAAATTGCGCCGCGGAGGCGGGGTTGCCATTCGCGCCTGGCCAAATAATGGTGGCAGCGGCGGCGGCGTCTCGCGCGGGACGATCTTGACGGCTGGCATCTTTGGCGCCGGCGCAGGAGCAGCCGTCTCATGCGGGACGACTTCGACAGCCGGCATCTTAGGCGGCGGCGCCTGGATTGCCGCGGCGGGCGAGGGGATCGGTGTCGGTGGCGGCTGATTGACCGCAGCCGGCTGTGGTTTCGGCGGCTCGTACCGATGCATGTGGGGGAGCTTGTCCGGGATGATCGAGACCACGGCGCCGATCGGCAGTTCGTCGAATACCTTGATCACATCCTTCGAGCGCATCCGGATGCAGCCCCAGCTCGTCGGCATCCCGATGGTCCGCTCCTCCGGGGTGCCGTGAATATAAATCCCGCGGCTTCGCGCATTGCGATTTTGCGGTTCGAGCCCGTCGAGCCAGATGACCCGCGTCACAATTGGGTCCCGGCCGGGCGCATTGACCGGCAGCACCTCGCCGGTGGCGGACCGATGGCGGATGACGGCGCCCGGGCTCAAATCCTCGCCGATTTTGTCACAGACGCGCAACTCGCCCAGCGGCGTCTTGTAGCTCGAAAAGTTGTCGCCGGTCCCGAAGCGCGAAGTCGATATGGGGTATCGGTCCACCAATTCTCCGTCCCGCACCACCGCCAGCTTCTGGTCGCGTACGCTGATCACAACCTGGCACGGGGGGAGAGGCGTCTCCTCCGCGGCGGCATGGCATGCAAGCCACGCGACTCCCAAGAAAATGAGCACTCGTGTCACGGGCGATGCATTTAACCATTAAATTGCGGCATGACAACCGCGAATCGCGCTAGACTTTGGAAATGCACCCCCCCGAATCCAGCCTTGCCGTCCGCGATTTGGTGAAAACCTACGGTTCAATTCGCGCGGTCGATTCGGTTTCGTTTGTCATCGCGCCGGGGGAAATTTTCGGGCTGCTCGGCCCCAATGGCGCGGGGAAGACCTCGCTGGTCGAGTGCGCGCTCGGCCTCCGGCTGCCGGATTCCGGCTCCGTCCGGGTCGCCGGGATCGATGCGCGCGCCGATCCGGACGAGATCAAGCGCCGCGTCGGCGCTGTGCTGCAATCCATCGCGCTTCAGGACGCCATTACCCCGCGCGAGGCGCTCGAGCTGTTTGGCGCCTTCTATCCGCGCCCGATTCCCGCCATCCGGCTTCTCGAGAGGTTCATGCTCGTGGATAAAGCCGACGCCCGCTTCGAGACGCTCTCCGGCGGCCAGCGCCAGCGGCTTGCCCTGGCGCTCGCCTTTGTCAACGACCCATCGCTCCTCTTCCTCGACGAGCCCACCAGCGGGCTCGACCCCCAGGTGCGCCGCGAGCTTCACGACGCCATCCGGCAATGCCGCGCCGAGGGCCGCTCTGTGCTGCTTACCACCCATTACATCGAGGAGGCCGAGGCGCTTTGCGACCGCATCGCCATCCTCCACCGCGGGCGCATCGCCGCGGCGGGCACGCCGGGCGAACTCATTGCGCGTTCGGCGTCCCACACGCGCCTCATCGTCCGCGCCGCGCAACCGCCCGACCCCGCCTCGCTCGCCCGCCTGCCTGGTGTTATTGCCGCGGCGCAAACCGGCGGCGCGGTCTCGCTGGAAACACGGGAAAGCGGCCCCGTGATCATCGAGTTGGCCGGTTACCTGGCCCGAACCGGCAATGAGTTACTCGACTTGCAAGTAAGGAAACCGTCCCTCGAGGATGTGTTCATTGAACTTACCGGCGCCGCCGGAGAACCTTCATGAACGGGATCCTTCACCACTTACTGCTTACTTTGCGGCTTAACTTCCGTGCGCGGCAGGCGTTGGTTTATGGCTATCTTGTCCCGATATTTTTCCTGCTCGCCTTCGGCAGCGTCTTTCACTCTTCGGTGCCTCCCTTGCTGCATGAGATGGGGCAATTGGTTACTATTACCATCCTGGGCGGCGCCTGCTTCGGCATGCCGACCGGCATGGTCAGCGAGCGCGAGCGCGGCGTTTGGAGGCGGTACCGCCTGCTGCCGGCTTCGACCGCCGGCCTCATCGTCAGCGCCATGGTTGCGCGTTATATCATCATCCTTCTCGCGGTGCTCATGCAATTCGGGCTTGCTTGGTGCCTTTACCGCACGCCTTTCCCGGCGCATCCGCTTGGCGAGTTGGTCGCCTTCAGCGCGGTGTGTTTCGCCTTCCTCGGTATGGGACTCATCATCGCCATGCTTGCCGGGGCCGTGCCCGCGGTACAGGCGCTGGGCCAGGCGATCTTTCTGCCGATGATAATGATCGGCGGCGTCGGCGTCCCGTTGCGCACGCTGCCGCCGTGGGTGCAACACCTCGCCGGGTTTCTTCCCGGGCGCTATGCGGTCGAGGCTCTGGATGCGTGCTATCTCCCTGGAGGCCCGGGCCTCGAGGACTCGAAGTTTGCGCTTGCCGCCCTTCTGGTCATCGGCATCGCGGCCTGCATCGCCGGTTCCCGCATGTTCCGATGGGATTCGGGCCAGAAACTCCCGCGCGGCGCAATACCGTGGATCGTTTTTGCCCTTGCGGCCTGGGCCGCCGTTGGTCTCGTCGCGGAGCGGACCGGACGGCTTGCCGTTCCCATCGATGCCCAGCCTCGGCCTCCGGTTGCCGCGATTGCCAGGCAGAGTCCGACGGCTATCGCCAGCGCCAAACGCTGGCAGGATGTCACCCCTGCCGAGACTGCGGCGATCACCTTCGATGACCTCCCGAGGGATGATGGCACCATCGCGCCCGTGTCCCGGAGCCTGGACGATCTTCCCGCCGCTTCGAAAACACGCGTCGCCGGCATTCGGCATCTCCTCGACAATTGGCCTCCGGCGCGGCAGGGCGACGTCGTCCAGCGCGTGCGCAACCTTCTCTGCGCGGCCGGCGTGTTCGACGTCCTCGAAGACCCCGACGAAGGCGCAGTCGGCTATGTCATTCTCGACACCATCCGCCGGCAGGTTCCCGGCGAGGACCTGGAAAAAGTCCTTACTTACATCATTGAAACGCCCGCTGGCGGCACTGTCCTCACCAGCGTTCCCGGTCTCGGCATCCAGGGTCAGATTACCGAAGAGGCGGCCCGCGAGAGATCGGTAATGTACGCCACGAAGCTCCTGAAGCGGGTGCTCGGCAAGTAAGCTGCCGGGCCTTGCGTTCGGCGGGCCGTTGCCGCATGTTTCCGGCATGCGCGCCTTCCTCCTCGTTGCATTGCTGCTATTGCCGGCGATCAGTTTTGCCGATCTTAACGTCCCCTCGCTCATGGGCCAGGCCCAGCAGGCCTATCTCGGCGGCGATTACACTACCGCCAAGGAGTTATTCGGCGAGGTTCTCGAAATGGACCCTCACAATACGCTCGCCATCAATTATCTTCGCAAGATCCGCGCGCTCCAGGGCAGCCCCACGCCCGCGGCGTCGGACTTGTTCAGCAAGCTCATTCTGCCAAAGGTTGAACTCAAGGATGCCGCCTTCTCCGCGGCCCTCGATTTCTTCAAGCATGAGGCCGCGGTTCAATCGGTAAATGTGTCGTTCGTGGCGCAATTGCCGGCGGCGCAAATGGAACGGCCTGTAACTTTGAGCCTAAGTCAAATTCCGTTTCTGACGGCCTTGAAGTACTTATGCGACCTGAATGGCGCGGCTTACAAGGTCGAGCCTTACGCCATAGTCATAGTGCCCGCGGGAGCGCAGTAGTGGACGGCCTGCTTAGTAAATCACACGCACCAGATACAGTCCTTCGGCCGGAGCGGCGAATGAGCACTTGCTGGCGCCTGCTTCGAGGTAACCGGCGATGCTGCCGAGTGGCGTGCGGCCAAGGCCGATCTTGACTAATGCTCCCGTCATTAAACGGACCATCTTGTAGAGGAAACCGTTTCCGTGGTACTTGAGCGTGATTAGACGACCCTTGCGGGTGATCGCGATGCTGTAAATCGTCCGCACCGTGTCGTGCACCGGCTTTCCACGGTTGGCGGCGAAAGTCCTGAAATCGTGACTTCCTTCGAGGAGGCGCGCGGCCTGGCGCATTGCTTCGATGTCCAGCGGCTCGGTTAGGCGCCACGCGCGGCGCAATTCGAAGGGCGAAAGGACCGGGCCGTTCCATATCCGGTAGACATAGATTTTTCCCTTCGCGCAAAAGCGCGCGTGAAAGTCCTTGGGCGCCGGCACGCAGCGCAGCACGCGGATTTCCCGGGGCAGATTCGCGTTGAGCGCGGCGGTCCAATCGAGCTTGCCCTGCCGCTTCACCTCGGCGTGGGCGCACTGGCCCAGGGCGTGAACGCCGGCATCGGTGCGGCCCGCGCCGTGGACTACGACCCGCTCGCCGCAAAGCGTGGCGAATGCGGCCTCGAGGTGATCCTGCACCGTCCGGCCTCCGGCCTGGCTCTGCCAGCCGCGAAATGGGCTGCCGTCGTACGCGATGAGCAATCGCAGCCGCATCACTCCATCCGGAACTGCTGCGAGTCCAGGTATCCCTGCAAAATCATCTGCGCGGCCACCTGGTCGATCACCTGCCGGCTGGTCTTCACGTTGCGGCCCATTTCGTGCAGCGCCTTTTGCGCGGCCACGGAGGTCATGCGCTCATCCCAATAGCGGATTTCGCAGCCTGGAGCCTTCGCCCGGAGTTTTTCCCCGAATTCCTTCGTCTTCGCCGCTGCCGGGCCATGCGAGCCATCCATGTTTCGCGGCAGGCCGACGACAACCACTTCGACCTTCTCGCGCTCGATTACGCGGGCCACGTACGCCGCGAGGTCGCCGGCGGTTTTCACCTGCACGGTCTCGAGCGGGTGGGCGAGCATGCCGAGATCGTCGGAAAGCGCGAGCCCCACGCGCGCCGCTCCGAGATCGATGCCGAGCGCTTTCTTCATTGCAACTCCGGCGGCACTTTCCCCACCAGTTGCTTGATCTTCTCCGCTTCGCTGCGGCGGGCCACCAGCAGCGCGTCCTCGGTCTGAACGACGATCAGATCGCGCACACCCATGAGCGCCACGTGGCCGGGCCGCGTTGTGTAAACAATGTTTCCCATCGAGTCCTGCGCGGTCAGGTGCTCGGTGTTGGCCACGTTATCGTTGGGGAATTGCCGCAGGTACTTCGCAATCGCCGACCAGCTTCCCACGTCGTCCCAGTCAAAACCGGCCTCGACCACCAGCACGCGGTCCGCCTTTTCCATGATCGCGTAATCGATGGATATCTTCGGCAGCTCCGGAAAACGCTCCGCCAGGATCGTCGCGAAATCCCCGCCGGCGTGCAACGCCCCCACGAAGTTCGCCAGCGGCGCCGCGTGGCGCTCGAGCGCAGAGAGGATCGCGCAGAGCGGCCAGATGAACATCCCGGCGTTCCAGCGGAAATTCCCTTGCTTGACGAAGAGCTCGGCCAGCTCGGCGTTTGGCTTCTCGCGGAACCGCACCACCTCGTGGATTGCCTGGCCGCCCGTGACGCCATCGAGTTTCACAGGCGCTCCCTGCTCGATGTAGCCGAACCCCGGGCAGGCCCATGAGGGCTTGATTCCGATGGTCACCAATTCCCCCGTCTGTTGGGCCGCGGCCACGGCGGTGCGTAGCGTCTCCTGGAAGGCTTTCTTATCCTGGATCAAATGATCGGCGGGCAGCACGATCATCGTGGCGCAGGAGTCCCGCAGGGAGACCCAGCCGGCGCCCAGGGCGATTGCCGGGGCCGTGTCGCGCTTGGCCGGCTCGGCGATGATGTTTTCCGGCGGCAACCCCGCCGCCAGGGCGCGGACCGCCGATTCCTGGTCCTGGTTGGTCAAAATGAGGATGTGATCGCGCTCGACGAGGCCATCGAGCCGGGCGAGCGTCTCCTCGAGCAGCGTCGTGGTCGAGAAAAGGGAAAGGAGTTGCTTGGGGCGATTGCGCCTCGAGAGGGGCCAGAAACGCTCCCCACTGCCGCCGGCGAGGATCAGCACATAAAGAGAAGTAGTCGTGGTCACGGTGTACGTATTATGCTTAGGTTAAAGAGTCGCATGAGTGAATAGAACCGGGGGCCGGGGCTTTCGAGTTTATTTTCACCGGCGGCGAGAAAACCTATGTCCAGCCCGCGAACCAAGCAGATCGAAGTCACCAGTCTCGTAGCCGTCACCCAGGCCGCCGTCGGCTGCGGGATCGGGTTGCTCCTGGCCAGCCGCCTCCAGGCCACCGCCCGCAAGGTGACCGGCTGGATAATGGTTTCCCTTGGGCTTGCATCGGTCACGCCGTTTTTGATCGGCTACTTCGCCCGGGCCAATCGAACCGGCTCCGCGCGAGCGATGCGCCGCCGGCTCGATTCGATCCGCGAGGACTCCGGCTTGTCCGAAAACGCGGACGTGTTTTAGGATTCTGCCCTTCCGGGCGGTTGCTGACAAAGGAGTGGAAACACGCCGAACCGATCAAAGAGTCCGGTAACGAGGCGCAATGCATCTTCAGCTTCCCGGAATGAGATTCCCGAAAGGGTCGGGTCTGCGTTGTACGCTTGCCGGGTCATATCCCAATCTTCCTGGAATGTTTCCAGCCCGGCGCAATCGACATAACGGCACTTGCAGGCGATCTTGAATTCCGCCGCTGCCTGCCTCCAGAAATGCTCTTTTGCTGTTGGCTGCGCTGCAAGAATCCGCGCCAGATCGTGGATATCTTTCGCTCTATGCGGCCGTATTTCTCTCTCATTCTTTAAACGATAGGCCGGAAGGGAGGTAAGAAAGGCTCGCAGTTTCTCGCCTGCAATTCGATGGAGCGTGTAGGCGCGAAGTTTCAGCCCATCGAGAGCAACCTCTGTGACTGCATCGGGGCCAAATTCTTCCGGGGCGGCAATGTCGATTTCTGCGTTCGGCAAGCCACGAATGTTCTTGTTCTTCTCATCCTCAACCTTGATTTCTACGCGCAACCCAGTCCATCCATGCACGTGAGGATGCTTGGACGGTTTTTGTTGCACATCAACCTTCTGGAGAATGTAGCGAACCGGATTCTGGCTTTCGAAGAAATTTCTCAAAGCAGGAGTTATGTGGCTCTCGATCCAATTCTTCCGTGAATCCAGATCCGGATGCTCCCTCACAAATTGCGTCGCGAAGTTGGAGTCGATGTCCAGCGATTGGCGGTCTGTTCCGAGACGCAGGTTGAGCACTCGTGCGCCTTTGAAGATCAACGCATCGCGCATCGGCCCGTTTGCCACGATCGCCTTGAAGACTTCTCCCACCACAAGATTTTGCCATCGAGCTGCTTGCGAGGGATTCATTTCAGGGAACACGAATGTTCCAGGTACGGTTCAGATTCGGATAGGAAAAGCCGCGCAGCAGTGGCAATTCAACGGCATCGGCACGGCACTGCCGCACGGCTTCGAGCCGGGTATTTAATTTTTGGGAGTCCGCCTTAATTTCCAGCGTGTCCAGCATCGCACCTACGCGCCGGTCCAACTCAGGCAGATCGATTTCCTCGAGATATTCGGCAAGGCGATCTGTGTTCCATTGCGACGCACCACGCTCCCATGCCTCGAAAACCACTGATTCGCCACCGCAATGCAGCGGGTGCCCGAGCGTGTCTAGCAGGGATTGCTCAATCGTTGTCATCCGAAGGATCGTGCGGCTTCCAACGATCCGCGTCTGGATTCCCGGTACGAATGCCGGGTTGCGCTTGGTGAGGTAGCAGGAGACGCCTTCGAAGTTGAAGACTTTGCGGCCCAGGGGGTCGTATTTGACTTTCGCGCCAGTTGATTTTGCGGGCTTGGAGACGGCCGCGCGCGACAGCGGCAGCGGGGATTCTTTCAGGAAAGCAACGTGGAAAAATGGGGCAACCTGAGTGGTTAATCCATGATGGCCGAGAACGCCGAAATAGCAGAGAACGCCGTCGGGCCGGTAGCCTTGCAGGAGTTCAAGGGGATCGAGCGCCTCCTCTTTCGTCGCCTCCATGTCTGCGA
>Ga0302319_10016124_pt1 | contig 13792 bp, 13 predicted proteins | sample Bog_T0_2_FD_203319 | JGI IMG/M metagenome (GOLD analysis project Ga0302319, IMG submission 203319) | Peat permafrost microbial communities from Stordalen Mire near Abisko, Sweden - Bog_T0_2 | ecosystem: Environmental > Terrestrial > Soil > Wetlands > Peat | place: Sweden: Abisko, Stordalen Mire...
GCCTCGCCGGCGCGCCCGGTGCGCTGCACTTCGAGATAAAAGCGGTCGCCGCAGATCTCGAGCCAGCGATCGAGACAGCGCCCCGCCTCGTCCTCGCGGCCGCGCGAGATGGCGCGCCCGATGTCCCCCTCCATGCCGCCCGAGAGCACGATCAGCCCGGTGAGGCTCGCGGCGGTGAGCCACGCACGCTCCATCATGGGTGCGCCGCGCTGCTGCCCCTCGAGATAAGACCGCGACACGAGCTGGGTGAGATGGCGGTAGCCGGTGAGATTCTGGCACAGCAGCACCATCCGCACCGGCGGCACGCGCTCGCCCGGCTCACGCACCCAGGCATCGACGCCGATCAAGGGCTTGATGCCGGCGCTTTGCGCCTCCTTGTAGAACTTCACCATGGCGAACAAATTGCTCTGGTCCGTGAGCGCGACGGCCGGCATGCCGGCGGCCGCCACCGCGGCCATGAGTTCCGGCATGCGCACGATCCCGTCGACCAGGGAGTACTCGGTGTGCACCCGCAGATGGACGAAGTTCGTCACCCGTCGTCCCCCGCCATGGCGGCGGCGGCGAGTGCCGTGGCTTCGGCCACCTCCGCCGCCGCGGACGCTGCAGCGCTCGCGAACACGGGGGCGAAGGAGCGCCGGTGCAGCGGGCAGGGCCCATGCTCGTCGAGCCGGCGACGATGCAGCGGCGTGCCGTAGCCCTTGTGGCTCGCAAACGCGTAATGCGGATAGAGCGCGTCCATGCGCGTCATGTAGGCATCGCGCGCCGTCTTTGCAAGTATCGAGGCCGCGCCGATCACCGGCCGGATCGCGTCGCCGCCGATGATGGCCTCGGCGCTGCATTGGGCGGGCGAGCCGCAGCCGCCGGGTCCGAGGCCCCCGATCCGCGGCAGCCGGTTGCCGTCGATCAAGAGGTGCTCGGGATGGAACGGCATGGCGAGCAATGCGCGGCGCATGGCCAGGAAAGTGGCTTCGAGGATGTTGAGTGCGTCGATTTCCGCCGGATCCGCCCAGCCGACGCCATAGCAGAGCGCTCGGCCGCGGATCGCCGCCGCGAGCCGCGTGCGTGTGTCGGCATCGAGCAGCTTCGAATCGGTGATTCCCGCCGGAATGCGCCCGGGCCCGAAGATGACCGCGGCCGCCACCACCGGCCCGGCGAGCGGGCCGCGCCCGGCCTCGTCGATGCCGGCAATGTAGCGCCAGGCACCGGCCCTCATCCCGGCGCCCCGCCGGGGCGCAGCAAGGCAAGGATCGCCCGGGCCGCACGCACGCTCGCGTCGCGCTTCAGATCGGTGTGAATCCGCGCGAATTCCCGCTCCAGCTCGCGTCTGCGCCCAGCATCATCCAGCCACTGCATGAGTTCCGCCCCAATCTGCCGGGGAACGATGTCCTCCTGAAAATACTCGCCGACGATGCGCCGATCCGCAAGTAAATTTGGCTGGGCGAAGAAACGGGTATTGACCAGCTTCAGGCGGCGTAACAGCCAGGTCGTGAGAACCCCGAGGCGGTAGATCACCACCATGGGCCGCTTGCACAGCGCGGTTTCCAGGCTCGCCGTGCCCGAGGCCACCAACACCGCGTCGGCGGCGATCAACGCCGTCTGCGCCTGGCCGTCGATGAGCTGCACCGTCACCCCCGGCGCGTGCTGGCGCAGGGCCTCGGAAAACAGGCTGCGCGTCGCGGCGCTCGCCATCGGCGCGATGAAGACGAGGTCGGGCCGCTGCTCCTGCATCCAGCGCGCGGTCTCGGCGAAATCACGTCCGAGCCGGGCCACCTCACCGCGGCGGCTGCCCGGCAACAACGCGATCACCGCGGCGGTGACCGGCAGAACCAGCTTGGCGCGCGCAGCCGCCCGGTCAGGCTCCTCGGGGATGGCATCGGCGAGTGGATGCCCGACAAACTCCGCCCGCACACCCTGGTCGTCGTAGAAGCGCTTCTCGAACGGCAACAGGCAGAGTACGAGGTCGATCGAATCGCGCATGCGCCGCACCCGGCTCTGGCGCCATGCCCAGAACTGCGGGCTGACGTATTGCACCGTCGGAATGCCGGCGGCGTGCAGCCGGCCCGCGAGACCCAAGTTGAAATCCGGCGCATCGATGCCGACGAACACATCCGGCCGTTCGGCCTCGAACGCGCGGCGCAGGCGCGCACGCAACCGCACCAGCCGCGGCAGGTCGCGCAGCACCTCGAAGAGTCCCATCACGGCGAGCGATTCGGCCGGCTCCCACCGCTCGCACCCGGCCGCGAGCATCTTCGGTCCCGCGACCCCGAAGAAGCGCGCCTCGGGCTCGAACGCGCGCAGCGCCGCGATCAAGCCCGCCCCGAGCGTGTCTCCCGAGGCTTCCCCGGCCACCAATCCGATCCGCAGCGCCACCGGTGCATCGGGCCAACGCGGCTCACGAAGGGGACTCACACGGCTCCTAGCGGACGATGCTGCGCGAACTGCGTTTGATGAACTCGACGAAGGGCCGCAGCTCCTCTTGGGTGACCGCGGCGGCCTCGAGCTGCTGCATCGCGACGCTGAGCTTCAGTCCCGAGCGGTAGAGGACGCGATAGGCGCGGCGCACGTTGCGGATCTGTTCGGTGCTGAAACCGCGCCGCTTCAGGCCCTCCGAGTTCACGCTGTGGGGCACGGCCGGCTGCCCCACGGCCATGATGTAGGGCGGCACGTCGCGGGTCACCGCGGCATTGTTGGCAATGAAACAATGCGCCCCCACCTTGGTGAATTGGTGCACGGCCGACAGGCCGCCCAGAATGACCCAGTCACCGATCTCGACGTGGCCGCCGAGCGTCGCGCAGTTCGAGAGCACGATCTTGTCGCCGAGCTGGCAGTCGTGCGCGACGTGCGCGTAGGCCATGAGCAGGTTGTCGCTGCCGATGCGGGTGACCCCCTGATCGTGGGTCGTGCCGCGGTTCACCGTGACGAACTCGCGGATCACGTTGCGGTCGCCGATTTCGAGGCGTGTCGGCTCGCCCTTGTACTTCTTGTCCTGGGGCGCATCGCCGATCGAGGCGAACTGGAAGATCTTGTTGTCGGTGCCGATGCGGGTCGGACCGTTGATCACCACATGCGGCCCGATCCAGGTGCGTTCACCGATGACGACATTCGCGCCGATGATGCTGAAGGCGCCGATCTCGACGCCGGGCGCGATCTCGGCCTGCGGCGAGACCACCGCACGCGCGTCGATGCTCATCCATCGCCCCGCGGCGGCACCGCCTTGGTCTCCGGCGCGACCATGAGCTCGGCCGAGGCGACTTCCTTGCCGTCCACCTGGGCGACGCCGTGAAATTTCCAGATGCCCTTGAAGGCGCGCTTCAGCGTCACACGCAGGATCAGCTGATCGCCGGGCTCGACGGGCTTGCGAAACCGCGCGTTGTCGATCGCCACGAAATAAAAGCGGGTGTCGTGGTTTGGCACCACGCCGGCCGTTTTGAAGGCGAGGAGGCCCGAGGCCTGGGCGAGCGCCTCGATGATCATCACTCCGGGCATCAGCGGGCGGTGCGGAAAATGGCCGGTGAAGAACGGCTCGTTGAAGGTGACGTTCTTCAGCGCGAGGATGTACTCGCCCGGCACGCATTCGAGCACGCGATCCACCAACAGGAACGGATAGCGATGCGGCAGTTGCTGCATGATCGCTTCGATGTCCATCTGGAACGGTTCGTTCATCAACGATTCCTCATTGTTCTCAAGTCCGCTCGTCGCGGCGGTCGAGACGCCGCAGCAGCGCGACCATGCGCCGCCATTTGCGCGTTTCGACAGCCGGCATGCCGCTCGAATAGCTGCCCGGCGCCCGGATGGAGGCGCTCACCAAACTCACGCCCGTGACGATGACGTCATCGGCGATGCTGAGATGTCCCGCGATCCCGACCATGCCGCCGATCATGCAGCGCCGGCCGATCGTGGTGCTGCCCGAAATCCCCGTGCATCCGGCGATGGCGGTATGCGCCCCGATGCTGACGTTGTGGCCGACCTGGATCTGATTGTCGAGCTTCACGCCGTCCTCGATCACAGTATCCTCGATCGCGCCGCAGTCGATCGTGGTATTCGCGCCCACCTCGACATCGTCGCCGATGCGCACGCCGCCCACCTGCGGGACCTTCAGCCAGCCGCCGGAGTCCGGTGCGAAGCCGAAGCCGTCCGCGCCGATCACCACGCCCGCATGCAGGATGCAGCGGCGGCCGATGCGGGTGCGCGGATAGAGAGTAACCCGCGCCATGAGGCGGGAATCCTCGCCGAGCCGCACGCCCGCATGCAGCGTCGAACCGGCGCCGATCTGGGTGCGCTCGCCAAGTTCGACCCCCGCCTCGATGTGCACGAACGGGCCCACCGTGGCCGACGCCGGCACGGTCGCGCCGGGGTCGATCACGGCGGAGGGATGCACCCCCGGCTGAACGGCCGCGGCCGGATGCAGCAACGCCGCGATGCGGGCGTAGGCGAGATAGGGATTCGGGTCGATGAGCGCGGCCACCGGACAGGCCTCCGCGTCCGCTTCCGCCACCAGGACGGCGGTGGCACGGGTCGATTCGAGCTGCCGCCGGTAGCGTGCGTTGGCGAGGAAACTCACCGCACCGGCGCCGGCGTGGTGCAGCGTCGCGACCCGCGCAACGGTGAGCGAGGGATCGCCGCGCAGGGTCAGCCCGAACCGTACCGCCAGTTCGCCCAGACTGAACTCAGCGATTTGCACGCGCGGCTGCCCTGGGAGCCTGTCTCGGTAAGATTCGTGCGGCGGCGGAACGTTCGGATCGGTTTATTTTTTGCCGCTCGGGGGGGGTGCCTTCGCGCCCGGCGCCGGCGCGGCGGTCGGCGGCAGGGTCGCCGGCTTGGTGAGGAGAACCGCCAGCACATTGGCCGTGATGTCGAGCGGCCCCTTGGCGAAGAAGACCCCGTCGCCCAGCACCAGGTCGAAACCCTGCGTGCTCGCGTAGCCTTGGATCTCCGACACGAGATAGCGCTGAACCTTGCCGAGTTCCTCGTTGCGGCGGGTCGAGGCGTCATCCTGGAATTCGCCGGCCTTGCGGGAGAACTCGCGCTGCTCGTCGCGCAGGGTCTTCTCGGCCTTGACGCGGTCCGCCTCGGCCATCACCGCTCCCTCGCGCTGCAGCTTCTCGTCCTTGGCCTTCAGCTCGTTCTGCATGGTCAGGAGCTCGCGACGGCGCGGGGCGAACTCGTTCTCGAGCGCCTGCATGGCGGTCTTCGTCTGCGGCGCATCTTCGAGGAGTTTCTGGAAATTCACGACACCGATCTTGTTTTCCGCGCTCGCCGTCTGCGCCGCCACGAGTCCGCAAAGGGCGAGCAGCAGAATCGGCATGGTTCGATTGAAAGTCATGTGATGTTTTTAAGACCTCGAGTAAATGTTGCTCAGAAAGCCTGGCCGATGGAAAACTGGAAGCGCTCGGTTTCGTCGCCAAACCGCACGGTGTCCCCGGGATACGCATTCAAGGGAAGCGCATAGGAGAAACGGAACAAGCCCAGCGGTGCAAGCCATTGAACCGCGATTCCAGTCGATCTCTTCAGATTATCATAGCTGAAATGGTAATTGACCGGCGTGATCCCGTCGTAACCCAGGAATTGCACTTTGTTGCCGGTGTAAAACACGTTGCCGAGATCATAGAACCAGCTCACCCGGGCGGCATTGCTCCACTTTTCGGGGACCGGGAAGATCAGCTCCAGGCGGTTCACGACCCGGAAATTCCCGCCGAACGGATTGCCGATGCCGATGTTGTCGCGCGGACCGAGCCGGCTTTCCCGGTAGCCGCGGATGCTGTCGGGGCCGCCCGCGAAGTAGTTGAGATACGGCGGCAGGAAGGTGGTCTTGCCGAGGGCCGCGGCATAATCGTAGGCGGCGTTGAACGACAGGATCCAGCGCTTGTACACGGGCAGATATTTGATGAACTGATAGTTGACCGCGTAGTACTGCACGCTCGACAAGGGCAGCGCGAACCTTCCCGACAGGGCGCTGCGGAATCCATTGTTCGCGAAGACCGTGCGGTTGCGTGTGTCGAGCGACCAGCCGCCCGATAGTTCATAGGTGTAGAACTCGGTGCCGAACACGGTGTACGGGTTGTCGAGTGAGTTGATCACGCCGTCGCCGTTGGTGTCCGCGAGCACGCGCTGGAAAGGACTGCCGTTTTCCTTCACCCAGTCGACGGCCTGCTGGGCGCTGTAGCCCTGCGAGGTGACGAGTTCGACGCGGTTCGCCGAGGCGCCGATCTGCACGCCCTGGTACTCCGTGATCGGATAGGCGTAGGTCACCCCGGCGGTGATCTGCTGGGTGGCGAACTTCGAGGAGGCCGCGACGAACTGGGTGGTGTCGCGGTACGACAGCGACAGGGTGCGCGAGACGCCATCGATGGTCGTGTAGGGATCGGTCTGCGAGAAGATGTAGTTCTTGCTGTACTTGCCCGCATTGATCTCGAGCGCGATGCGCTCGCCCGTGCCCATGAAGTTGCTGTGGACGAAATTGCCGTTCAGGCTGAACTTCTGTGACTCCGAATAGCCGATGCCGCCGCCGAACTGGCCGGGCAGGCCTTCCTTGATGTTGTAATCGACGTCGACGAGATCGGCGCTGCCGGCCACCGGCTTCGTCTCGAAGTCGACCTTCTCGACGTACGGCAGGCGCTGGATGCGCTCCTTGGAGCGTTCGATCGCCGAATTCGACAGCCAGCCGCCTTCCAGCTGGCGCATCTCCCGGCGCAGCGTCTCGTCGTTGATCGCCGTGATGTTGTTGAAGTTGATGTGGCGGACGTAGACGCGGTTGCCGGGCTCGATGAAGAACGTGAGCGACACGGTTTTCTTCTCGTTGTCCGCGGTGGGCACCGGGTCGATCTTCGAGAAGGCATAGCCGTCGGCGCCGAGCCGGTAGCTCATCTGTTCCTGGGAACTCGTCACGGCCTTGCGGGAGAAGATGTCGCCCGGATGGATCAGCAGGAGCTTGCGCAGTTCCTCCTCGGGCACCACGAAGGTCCCGGCCATCTTGATCTCCGAGACGCGGAAGACCTCCCCCTCGTTGATGTTCACGGTGATGAACATGTCGTCCTTGTCCGGGGCGATGGTCACCTGCGTCGAGTCGATCTGGAAATTGGCGTAACCGCGGTCCATGTAAAAGGAGCGCAGCTTCTCGAGATCGCCCTGCAGAGACTCGCGCGAGTAGCGATCGTCCTGCTTGTACCAGGACGCCCAGTTCGGGGTCTTCAACTCGAAGGTCCCGAGGATATCCTTGTCCTTGAAGCGGGTGTTGCCGACGAGGTTGATCTGGCGGATCTTGGCGCGCTTGCCCTCCTTGATGTCGACGACGATGTTCACCTTGTTGCCGGGCAGGTCGGTGACCTTGGTGTCCACCCGCACCGCGTATTTGCCGCGGCTGAAATACTGGTCCGTGAGGTACTGCTTCACCTCGTCGAGCACCGACCGGTCGAACGTCTTGCCCTGGGCGAGGCCGACGTTGCGCAGGCTCTTCTGCAGGTCCTCGGTCTTGATGTCCTTGTTGCCCTTGATCTCGAAGCTCGCGATCGAGGGCCGCTCGACGACCGCCACGAGCAGGGTGTTGCCGTCGCGGCGCAGTTCGACGTCGCGGAAGAAGCCCGTGGCATAGAGCGCGCGCATGGCCTCGCCGATGCGCTGGCGGTCGAGGTGATCACCGATGTTCACCGGCAGATAATTGAACACCGTGCCCTCGGAGATGCGCTGCAGCCCCTCGATGCGGATGTCGCCCACCGTGAACGGCAGACCGCCCTCCGCGCCGGGCGCGGCGCTCGCCGCCTGCGCGGGCGGCGGACCGGCGGCGGGCGGCGGACCGGCGGCGGGTGGCGGGCCGGCGGCGGGTGGCGGGCCGGCGGGCGGCGATGGCCCGGCGCCGGCGGGTTGCGTAGCCGGCGGCGTACCGGGCGGCGGCGTACTGGCCGGCGGCGGGTTCGCCGGCGCGGTCGTGATCGGCGTGTCGTTGGCGGGCGTCGCGTTCGGCGCCTGGTCGGGCGCGGCGGCGGCCGGCTGCTGGGCGCCGGGCTGCGCGGAGTCGGGTGCTGCGGTCTGGGCGTCCGCGGTGGATGACTTCGGCGGTACCGGTTGCCCGAATACCGCGGCGGGAAGCGTCAGGAGGGCGAGCAGCACCAGGCCTGTCGGCCGGAATTCAAACCCCACGCGAGATCGACCATGGGCAATTCCTGGTGACGGCGCCGTTGCGCCGCTGCTGCGACTCGAGATTGAAGTTGGCCATGGTATCCCGTCAGTTCAAATGTCTGGATATATCGTTGTAAAAGGCAAGACTCATCAAAACGACGAGAAGAGCAATGCCGATTTGCTGGCCGAACAGCTGGGCGCGCTCGGAGAGGGGACTGCCCTTCACCGCCTCGACCAGCTGATAAACCACTTGTCCGCCGTCCAGTAGCGGCACCGGCATCAGATTGAGCACGCCCAAGCTGACGCTGATGATTGCCAAAAAAGCCAGAAAAGCCGAGACCCCCATGAATGCGCTGATGCCGGCAAACTCGGCGATGCTGATCGGTCCGGAGATGTTCTTGGCCGAAACCTGGCCCGTCACGATACGCCAAAGCATTTGAATCGTCAGCGCCGACATTTCGTACGTCTTCTCGACGCCGCCGACGAGCGCCGCGACGGGGCCGGAGCGGCGTGTCTCGATGAGGCCCTGGGGCCACGAGCGGTTCCCCTCTTGGAGCGTGATGCCGAGGCGGCCGATTTCGTGACCATTGTCGAGCACGCGCGGCACGGCCGCGACGATGTGCGTCCGCCGGCCGGCGCGCTCGACGTCGATCGCGATGTCCCGTCCCGCCGCCGCGCTCACGGCGCCGATGAAGTCCGAGCTGTTGGTCACGCCCCGTCCGTCGACGGCGAGCAGGCGGTCGCCGGCCTCGAGACCCGCGCGCGCGCCGCCGCTGCCCGGCGGAACGTCGTGCACCGTCACCACGGCGTTCCAGCTGGCGAGATCGAAGCCGAGACCGGGCAGAAGCTTTCCCGGCTCGGTGAGCGCGCGCCGATCATCGCGCACCCGCAGCGTCAGCGGCCGCTCGGCGCCGCCGCGCCGGACCACCAGCGGGACCACGCCGTCTTCGCCGAACTGGCGTATCAGGGCGATCTGCAGGTCCTCGGTGTCCGAGACGGGGCGATCCCCGACCGCGACGATCTCGTCCCCGCGCTGCATGCCCGCGACCGCCGCCGGGCTGTCGAGACGCACCTGGCCGACGACGGGTTTGACGATCTCGGTGCCGGCCATGGCGAGCACCGCGTAGAGCAGCGATGCGAAGATCAGGTTCATCGCGGGTCCGGCGAGCAGCACGGCGACCCGGTGCGAGATCGGCCGGCGCGTGAATGAGCGGTGCAGTTCGGCGGGATCGACCTCGCCTTCGCGTTCATCGAGCAGCTTGACGTAGCCGCCCAAGGGAATGGCCGCCACGCAGTATTCGGTGCGGTCCGCGTCCTTCCCGACGCGCATCAACAGCGGTTTGCCGAAGCCGATGCTGAAGCGCAGCACCTTGAACCCGAGCTTCTTCGCCACCCAGTAGTGGCCGAACTCGTGGACCGCGACGAGGATGCCGATCGCGAACAGGAATGCGCCCACGAAGATCAAGATTTTCATGCAAAGGCTCCGCGTGCAGGCTCGATCAAGGCAGCCGCCAGACGCCGCGCGGAGGCATCGGCCTCCAGCACATCGCCCAGCGCCATGACAGGGCACGGATTGAGGCGCTGCAATACCTGGTCAATGACCGCTGCAATGCCCGTAAAGTTCAAGCGTCGATCGAGAAAGGCCTGCACGGCGATTTCGTTCGCCGCATTGAGCACCGCCGGGGCGGTGCCGCCGGCCCGCGCCGCGGCCCGGCACAGGCCCAGGCTCGGAAAGCGCAGGTGATCCGGTTCCTGGAAGCCGAGGTGCCCGATGGCCGGTAAATCGAGGGACTCGACGCCGGAGGCCATGCGTTCCGGCCATGCGAGCGCCTGCGCGATCGGCGTGCGCATGTCGGGCGCACCGAGCTGGGCGAGCAGCGAGCCGTCGGCGTATTCGACCAGTGAATGCACCACGCTCTGCGGATGCACGACCACCTGCACGCGCGTCTCGGGCAGGCCGAACAGCAGCGTCGCCTCGATGACCTCGAGCCCCTTGTTCATGAGCGTCGCCGAATCGACCGATATCTTGCGTCCCATCTGCCACTTCGGATGGGCGCACGCCTGATTCGGCGTCACCGACTCGAGTTCGGCGGCCGCGGTGCCGAGGAATGGTCCGCCCGACGCGGTGAGGATCAGGCGGGTCACGCCGCGCGCCGCCGGCCCGGGCAGATACCCGCCCGGCATGCATTGGAAAATCGCGTTGTGTTCGCTGTCGATGGGAATGAGCTGCGCACCGGCGCGGGCCACCTCGTCCATCAAGAGCGTGCCGGCCATGACCAGCGATTCCTTGTTCGCGAGCAGCACGCGCTTGCCGGCGCGCACGGCCGCGAGCGTCGAGAGGAGGCCCGCCGCACCGACGATGGCGGCCATCACGAGGTCGGTGCCGGGCTCGGCCACGGCGGCCGCCAGCGCCTCGCTCCCCGCCTCCACCCGCGTGCGCGAACCGACGAGGGCCGCGCGTGCCCGGGCGGCTGCGGCCGGATCGACCAGCACCACGGTGTCGGGCTGAAAGCGGCGCGCCTGTTCGACCACCGCCTCCCAGCTTGCGTGGGCGCCGAGCGTGGTCACGCGGTAGCGCTCGGGATGCAGGGCGAGCACCGAGAGCGTGCTGCGTCCGATGCTGCCCGTCGAGCCGAGGATGGCGACGCCGCGCACGCCGCTCATGCGAAACACCCCCTCATGCGCAATACCCGCTCATGCGCAGAGGCCGTTCATGCGAGGACGCCCGAGCCGAACAAGCCGAGCGCATAGAGCGGCGCCGCGGCCGTCACGCTGTCGATGCGGTCGAGCACGCCGCCATGACCCGGCAGCAGCACGCCGCTGTCCTTGAGACCGGCGGCGCGCTTGAACATGCTCTCCGTGAGGTCGCTGACGATCGAATACACGCCCACGGCGCAGCCGAATGGAACGCCGGCGACGACCGGCACATGGAAGCGCTCGCAGCCGGCCCAGGCGACCGCCGCGACCGCGGCCATGCCGCCCGCCGCACCCTCCCAGGTCTTGCCCGGACTCACGCGCGGCGCGAGCTTCAGGCGGCCGAAGCTGCGCCCGGCGAAGAAAGCCCCGATGTCGGCGCTGAACACCAGGAGCAGCAGCCACAGCACCGCCTCGGGACCGTGGGGCAGACCCTGCGTGGCCGCCTGCAAACGCGCGAGCGCAGCGAACGCCGGCACCAGCACCGGCACCGCGCAGCAGAGCACGAGCAGCGGCCGATGCTGCACCGGGGCGAGGGACAGCCAGAACAAGGCCACCGCCCACCAGCCGCAGGCAAGCGCGGAGAGGACCAAGAAATGCAGCAAGTCGCGCGACCAGAGCCACGCGAGCAGCAGCAGCAGGCCGATGCCCGCGGCAAAGGCGATGCGCGCCGCCCCGGTCAGGGCGCCGAAGCCGGCCCACTCCCAGGCGCCGAGGACGAACATGGCCGCGAAGGCGAGCACCGTTCCCTGCGGCGGCAGCCAAAAAAGCGCCACCCACAGCAGGCACGCGAGGACCACGGCGGTGATGACGCGCTTCTTAAGCATTGGAGCCCGCTTCAAGCATTGGCGGGGGCGTCAGGCATTGCAGCCCGCCGCGAGCCGGTGAGCGCCTCGGCCGCGACCATGCGGCCGGCGAGTTCGGCGCCGAGCTGCCCGCGGTCGCCGATGAAGCGCACGCGCACGCCGTTCTCGTGCAGATCGGCGATCTCGCGCACCAGCGAATCGAGGAACTGCGGCAAAGCGGCCATGGCCTTATGTGGTATGCGGGTTCTGCATGCTTCAGACCTGCATCAATTCCTTTTCCTTGTCGGCCATTGCCTGGTCGATCGCGGCGACGTGCTTGTCGGTGAGCTTTTGCACCTCCTCCTGCGCCCGCCGATCCTCGTCCTGCGCGATCAGTTTCTCCTTGAGCATCTCCTTCAGCTCCGTCATCACTTCGCGGCGCACGTTGCGCACCGAGACACGGGCGTTCTCCGCCTCGGAGCGCACCACCTTGGTGATGTCACGGCGCCGTTCCTCGGTGAGGGCCGGCATGTTGATGCGGATCAGCTGCCCGGCGGTGTTCGGCGTGAGCCCGAGATCGGACTTGTAGATCGCCTTCTCGATGATGGGCACCATCGCCTTCTCCCACGGCGTCACCGTGAGGGTGCGGGCATCCTCGGTGGCGATGTTCGCAACCTGGTTCAACGGCATCTCGGAACCGTAGTAGTCGACCTTGATGTGCTCGATGAGGCTCGTGTGGGCGCGCCCGGTGCGCATCTTCTTCAGCTGGTCGCGGAACACCGTGACGCACTTGTCCATCCGCAGTGAAGCATCCTTCTTCAGGTCATCGAGCATGGGTTCTCCTCAGGGTCCGGCCGACACGACGGTGCCCAGATCGTCGCCCTGGACGATGCGCACCAGATCGCCGGCGTTGAACACATTGAATATCTGCAGCGGCAGATTGTTTTCCCGGCACATCACGATCGCCGTGGCATCCATCACGTTCAGACGGTCGTTCAAGACTTTATCGAAAGTCAGGCGGGCGTAACGCACGGCGGCCGGATTCTTGACCGGATCGGAATCGTAGACCCCGTTCACCTTGGTCGCCTTGAGGAGGATTTCGGCGTCGATCTCGATGGCGCGCAGGCTCGCGGCCGTGTCGGTGGTGAAGAACGGGTTGCCGGTGCCGGCGCCGAAGATGACCACGCGGCCCTTTTCGAGGTGGCGCACCGCGCGGCGGCGGATGTAGTCCTCGCACACCTCGTTGATGCGCAGCGCCGACATGACCCGCGCATAGATGCCGAGGCTCTCGAGCGCGTCTTGCATCGCGAGGGCATTGATCACGGTCGCGAGCATTCCCATGTGGTCGGCCGTCACCCGGTCCATGCCGGCGCGGGCGAGGCCGGCGCCGCGGAAGATGTTGCCGCCGCCGAGAACCACGGCGACCTCAACCCCCATCTGCGTGAGCTCGCGGATCTCCCCGGCGATGCGCTTCAGCGTCTTCGGGTCGATGCCGTATTCCTCGCCGTCCTCGCCGCCGAGCAGCGCCTCGCCGGACAGCTTGACAAGAATCCTGCGGTAACGCGCCTTGGCGGGTGTGGTGGACATTGGATGGCCTCAGTGTGTCTTGCCGCCGCCGCCATCCTCGGTGTTGGCCTTCACCTGCGCCATCACCTCGCCGACGAAGTCATCCTGTTTCTTCTCGATGCCGGCGCCGACCTCGTAGCGCGCGAACCGCGCCACCACAGCCCCCGACTGCTTCAGGAGCTTCTCCACCGTGATGTCCGGATCCTTGACGAAGGGCTGGCCAAGCAGGGTGATTTCCCCGAGATATTTGCGCAGGCGCCCCTCCACCATCTTGGCGATGATCTCCGGAGGCTTGTTCTCGCCCTTGGTCTGCTCGGCGAGGATGGAGCGCTCCTTGTCGAGCACGGCGGCAGGCACCGCGGCGGCATCGAGGTAGGCCGGGTTGGCCGCTGCCACGTGCATCGCGACGTCGCGGGCGAGGGCCTCGTCGCCGCCGCTCGTCAGCGCCACCAGCGCGCCGATGCGCCCGCCATGGACGTAGCTGCCGAGCGCGCCCGGGGCACTCAACACGGTGAAGCGGCGGACCGAGATGTTCTCGCCGATCTTGGCGACGAGGGCGCGGCGGCGCTCATCGAGACTCTGCTCGCCGAGTTTGGCGGCCATCAGATCGGCAAGCGCGGCGGCGGCATCGCCCA
>Ga0302319_10016127_pt1 | contig 13790 bp, 12 predicted proteins | sample Bog_T0_2_FD_203319 | JGI IMG/M metagenome (GOLD analysis project Ga0302319, IMG submission 203319) | Peat permafrost microbial communities from Stordalen Mire near Abisko, Sweden - Bog_T0_2 | ecosystem: Environmental > Terrestrial > Soil > Wetlands > Peat | place: Sweden: Abisko, Stordalen Mire...
TAGAGATCGGTTCGCGCATTGATCAGAAGAGGAATGCCGGTGGAATCGGCGACCGCGCGAATGGCCCGGATTCGCGAAACCTGGAGGTCTATCTCAACCATTTCGCCCTGAACGCGGTCCTCAAAGTTCAGACCCACCGCGCCAGCCTCAATGGCGGCGAGCGCGGTTCCCGCGGGATCGCCGTAACCCGCTTCCAGATCCGCCGTTACGGGCACGTCCACAGATGCGGCAATCCTGCGCACCAGGAGCATCATCTCGTCTCGCGGCACAATTTCGCCGTCCATGTATCCAAACACCGCGGCGCAGCCTGAGCTCGAAGTCGCGACGGCCGGATAGCCCGCGGCCTCGATCACCTTCGCGCTTGCCACATCCCATGCGTTCGGCAGCACCAGAATTTCCGGACCATGATGAAGACGCCGCAGCGCCTCCGCTTTTTGCTTCTGCTCCATAACTCTGCTCCATAATTCAACCTGCCTGCTTCTTTTCTAACTCAGCCCAGCGCGCATAGAGCCCGTCCACGACGGCCTGGGCCTCATCCATTTCACGCACGGCAGTGGTGAGCCGCGCCGGATCCGACACCACTTCCGGGAGTTCCAGTTGCTCGCGTTTCGAATGAAGGAAGTCCTCGGCCTTCATGACCACTTCTTCCATTTGTTCCCACTCGCGGGCTTCTTTCCACGAGAGCTTTTTTTTCACCGGAGCCGCGCTGGATGATTCTTTCGCCGCCGGCTTAGGCGCAGGAGCTTTCTTAGCTGCGTTCGCGTTTTCCCACTGCGCGAGTTCCGCGAAGAACTCCACTTCACCCGCTCCATCCATCGCCATGAGAATGGTCGACAGGCGATCCAGCAAAAACCGGTCATGCGTCACCAGGGCGATCGCGCCGGGAAACTCCGCGAGATTGCTCTCCAGCACTTCGAGCGTGGGAATGTCGAGGTCGTTGGTCGGCTCATCGAGCAGCAACAGATCCGCGGGGCGCAGCATGAGCCGTGCGATATGCACGCGCGCTCGCTCGCCGCCAGAGAGCCTGCCCACTGGCAAATCCAGTTGCTCCTGCCGAAATAAGAAGCGCGCGGCCCAGCCGGCGACATGCTGGGGACGATCGCGGAACATCACCGTATCGCCATCCGGCGCAAGCGCGCGCCGCAGCGGCGTTTCGGGATCGATCTGATCGCGGGCCTGCTCGAAGTAGGCCACCCGCAGGCCTTCGGCGCGCCGCACCTCGCCTGTGTCCGGTTCGATTTCGCCTGCCAGGATGCGCAGCAGCGTCGTCTTGCCGCTGCCGTTCGATCCGAGAATTCCCATCCGCACGCCTGGTCCCAGAGCGAGCCTTACATTGCGGAACAACTCGCGCCCGCCCATGCTCTTGCTCACGCCTTCGCAGGTGACCAGCCGCTTCGTCATCCGCCCCGTCGCGGTGAAATCCACCAGGGCCGTGCCTTTGCGATTGCGCTCGGAAACATCGGCCAGCTTGTCCTGCAGGTCGAACGCGTCCTGAATGCGCGCTTTCGATTTTGACGTCCGCGCTTTCGCCCCGCGCCGCAGCCACTCGATTTCGCGCTCAACCAGGTTCGCCAGCGCATCCTGCTCTTTTTGCTGCGCTCGCAGGAACTCGGCTCGTTTCTCCAGAAACTTGCTGTAATTGCCTGGCGCGGCGAACAGGCCCAGAGGATAGGCGCGATTAATTTCGGCTACGCGCGTCGAGGCGTTCTCAAGGAAATAGCGGTCGTGGGTGACGAATACCGACGCAAACGCGGAACCCGTAATCAGCTTCTCCAGCCAGAGGATGCCCTCGACATCGAGGTGGTTTGTGGGCTCATCGAGCAGGAGCACGTCGGGACGCTGCGCGAGAGCTTCCGCGATGGCGAGGCGTTTCTTCCATCCACCCGACAGCGTTCCGGCCATTGCCGAAGGGTCGGCGAAACCAGTGCGGCTGATGATCTTCGAGACCTCGATATCGCGATCTTCAGTGTCGCCTGCGGCGTCGAAAACGATTTCGCGAACGGTGCGCGCGGGTTCGAACATCGGGTCCTGCGCCACCATTGCCATGCGCACGCCCTTGCGGTAAGAGACCGTGCCGGAATCGGGCGTCATGGCGGTACCGAGGATATTCAGGAACGTCGACTTGCCCGCGCCATTGGGCCCGATGATGCCCATGCGGTCGCCTTCATGCAGGCTGAGCGAGATGTCGGAGAATACGGTGCGCGATCCGAAGGACTTCCCGAGGGAATCGCAGGTTAAAAGTACGGCCATTGACTATTATGACTGGGATGGAACTATATACGATCGCGCCCTGGCTTTCGGTCCGCGGCGGCCGCGAAGCTCTCGATTTCTATAAGCGGGCATTCGGAGCCGTAGAAGTCTATCTGTTCGATGGTGGAGCCGATGGCGTGGTTGCCCGGCTTTCCATTCATGGCGCCGAGTTCTGGGTGGCTGACGAGTCCCCCGAAACCAGCTCTGAGAGTTGGGCTCGAATCATTCTCACGGTGCCGGATCCCGATGCGGTGTTCGCGCAGGCGTGCGCCGCCGGAGCAGCCGAGATCTATCCCGTAAGCGAAGACCGTGGCTGGCGAGTCGGACGTGTGGTCGATCCTTATGGGCATCACTGGGAGATCGGCCGTCAGGTGTAAAGTACAACTTCGACGGGTTCGGACTCGCGGCCTTTCACCGCGAGGCTGACCATCGCCGCACCTGGTTCGAGGCCGGCGGGCAGCAGGGCGTTGATTTGCCGGGTCTCCGAGGCGGGCGAAATCCAGATCGCGGGCAACTCCGTGCCGTCCAGCCGGAGGCGGATTTCGGGCAGCGTTATATCTGCGGGCAAACCGGCGGCCCAGACTGAAATCGCGCTGTCCTGGCCCACGCGGATGCGCAGGTCCTCGAAGTTCTTCCCGTCGGTGACACGTGTTAGCCGGGTTTCGCTCGATGGTCCGCGGCGCGCCCGGCGGTCTGCGGGATCCAGATCGATTGCAATAAGGACCGACGCTGCGAAACCGCTGTGCTCCGTTCGCAGGGTGGCTTCGTGCCAGCCCGCGCCGAGACCCGGCGGAATCTTACAGGTGGCCTGCCAGCCACCGCCCGAGGGCGCGACGTAGATGGGACGCGCGCCGTAAGGCCCGATGCGCGGCATCACGGTATCGCACGTCAGATCGGTCTTATAGCTCGTGAAGTAGAACGTTGCGTAGTCGTCGGCCTGGCTTGAGAAGTTGTGATTGTGGGTGGCGGCGTTATCGATGCAGAGAATCGCGGGCGCTGCGTCGTTGCCTGTAGCCGGGAGCCAGTCGCGATAGCCGACAGCATGGCCGCGCTCGGCGAGCGTACCGGCGAAATCCACTCGTGCGAAACCCGCGGTTCGGCAAAACGCCATCAAACACGCGGCGTTGGGACCGACCCAGTTATCGAGTTGCCCGCGCAGTTCGGTGGTCTCGTAAAACTCCATGGAAGGAATCGCGTGGGGGTCGCCATCGGTGACGAACGACTCGATGCACGCCATGTCGCGGGTGAGCCCGCAAACGTTCTCGAGCGCGAGTACCGGGTGCTTCACGTGATACAGGACGCCGAGGAAGAGCACGATATCGAACGTTCCCAGGTCCTTCGCAGTGGTTCGGCAGATATCGCCGATACGGCATTCGATGCGCGAGCCGAGCAATTGCCGGGCTTCGAGCAGCCGTGTGTTCTTTGCGGAATCGAGCGCCATCACATCGGCTCCGCGGCGTTCCATTTCGAAGCTGAACCAGCCGTCCCAGGCGCCGATATCGAGCACTCGCTTGCCGGTGAGGTCTTCGGGTATCGGGAACATCCGCAGTCTGCGGCGGAGTTGCTCAACCGATTGATGGCCCTCGATCACGCCACCATCGGGCAGTTCGATGCTGTGATACCAGCCGAGCTTTGAGAGGCGGTCGATCTGGCGGCGGCTGTCTTCGATAAATCGCGGGTCTCGGGCCTCGCTCATGCCTCTTGCAGAATCGGGAGCACGGACGATGCACCGGCGGGCTCGGCCTCTTCGTCCAGTTCGCCATCGGGATCGAGATAGCGCGTGTCGAGCAGGCGGCCGTGATTGATATTCCCCATTGCCGAGAGGATGTTCTCGCGGATATGCGGATGGTCGCGCTCCCATTCGGCAATCGTTTCCCGAAGGCCACGCCGCACGGTGCCGGTACGCAGAGAGCATCCGCACGGCACTACGGGAACGCCCTTGCTTTCCACGTACGCCCGGGTGATCTCTTCGTTCACGAATACCAGGGGACGGATCAACCGGAAATCGTGCTTCTTCGAATGCGTGACTGCGGGCAGAGAACTCAACCGCCCGGTGTAGAGCATGTTGCGGAGGAGCGACTCGCAGAAATCGTCCGCCGTGTGTCCGAACGCGATGACGTTGGCGCCGAGTCCGCGGGCAATCTGATAGACCGCGCGGCGGCGAAAGCGGCTGCAGAGATCGCAGCCGTGATCCGGCTTCTCTTCGAGCAGCCGGAGGGAGGGGTTGTCGGTGTGATACGTCCACGGAACGCCGAGGCCGCGAATGTAATCGCCCACCGCTTCAACCGGCGCGAGGAATTTTCCCTGCTCTACGGTGAAGGCGCAGATAGAGAAGTTGATAGGCGCACGTTTCTGCAGGAGCAGCAGCGCCTCCAGCATGGTGACCGAGTCCTTGCCGCCCGAGACCGCGACGGCGATCCGATCGCCTTCGCGAATCATGCGAAAACGGTGGATGGCCTCACCGGTTTTTCGCAGAAGAGTCTTTTCGAGATCCACTATCTTCAGAGTATCCAATCGCGGCTTCAAGCCGGGACGCTGAGCAAACTATCGTTGGGATAAAAGTGGTCCACGTTCTCCGGCGTGATGATCTGGTGGCGCGTGAAGACTGCGGGAGGCACCGGCTTGCGCACCAGAATGTCGAGCGCCAGGCGCACCAGACCCTCGCCATACTGCTCGGGGAAAAACGCCACGGAAGCAATCAATCGCGACCGCGCGAGGCGCAGCTCGGCTCTTGCTTCGGGCTCGGCGTTTTGTCCCACGATGGCGCACTCTTCGGCCCGTCCCGCTTCCTGAAAGGCCCGGAGCGCGCCGAGGGCGCTTGAGTCGTTTACAGCGCCCACCAGGATTCGCCTCGCTTTCGATTCGCGCACGTGCTTGCGCACCCGTTCGAGGGTGGTTTCGAACTGCCCGTCGCCATCGACCGGGACGGTTTTGAAGCGCTCGGGGGTGCGCAGCACTTCAGTCAGGCCGGCCAGCATTCCGCGCATGCGCGCCTTTGGCAAAGACCCGGAGCGCTGCAGCTCGATGAGCAGAATCTCATCCACATCGCCGTTCCAGTTGCGCTTGGCCCAGCGGCCCAGATAGTGCCCGCCCATCAGCCCGGCCTGATAGTTGTTGGCCCCGAAATAGGTGGCGCCGGGATGCGGAATATCGATGGCGATGAAGGGAATATTAGCTTCCAGATACTTCGATGCGATGTCTGGCGCGACGGCCTCGTCGGCCTGAAATTCGATGGCCAGATCGACTTCCTGGCGGATCAGGTAATCGGCGCTGCGCAGCGCGACCTTCGGCTGGTAGCGGTTATCGACGGTGATCAGTTCCACCTGCTCGCGCTCGGCCGCGCGCTTCAGTCCACTGGCGACCTCGCGATCGAACGACGTATCCTGGCCCTGCTCGGCATACCCGATGCGGTACAAGCGCCGCCGCCGAACTTCGGAGGTAAGCCGGTAACTGTTCTCGCCCACGCGATCCAGAAATCCGCACTGATGGAGCGAGTAGAGAAGGCGGAAACACATGCCTTTGTTGAAGCCGGTCCGCAGCACGACATCGCGCAAACGAAGCACATCGCCCGATGTCTGGAAAGCCTCCAGAACGCGCGTGGCATGCACCAGGGCTTTCACCATGTACCGGCTGTGATTCAGGTTCCGCGACGATTCCACAGGTTAACGGCTACAGTTTTATCAGTTTTGAGGTGCGAAACACAACTGACGTTGAGAAGGTCAGTTCGCAGAGCAGTCGACGCCTGCCACCGCGTTCGCCACGACCGAGCTTAGAGCGGTGAGTGTAGCCAGGTTTGCGTTGGTAAAGGCATCGTTTTCGGTGCGATAAAGAGACAGCACTCCCGCGATTCCCCCGTTTGTAAAGAGCGGAATGGCAAGCGCCGATCGCAGCTTGCCGAGTCCGGCGGGGTCCAAAAGGCTTGTGGATTCGACACCAGGATTCCCGTTAACGATGGACTTGCCATGTTCGGCCACCCAGCCGGAAACCCCGTCACCGGCTCGAATTTCGGTGGTTCCCAACAGTGCGCGAGCTTCCCCGTCTGAACAACAGGGGTAGAGGACTTCTCCGCGGCGCCGATAGACAACCATGGCGTCGTACGGCACCATTTCCGGCAAAGCGCCCGGCAAGGCAGCCAGCAGCGTCTCGGGTGTGCCACACTCCGCCGTAAAGGCCATGAACTCAGTAAGCGCCCGCTCGCTTTGGGGCACATCGCGTAATTTGCGTCCGAGTGCCGTCAGGTCCTGCGCCATTTGGGCGACAGCTTTGTCAGCAGCTTTGTCCACAAAGAGGTGAGCGTCGGCGACCTTTTCGAATCCGGCTGCCGGGGCGACGCCCCTTTCCACCCGAACCGCGGTGGGAAGTTTGGCGATACCCGGCGAGGACTTCATCATCGCTTCCAGATCGAGGTGACGGCGGACCAGGATCTCGACAACCCTGGGATCGAAACCCTTGCCCGACTCCGCCTTTACGATCTCGAGGGCCTCTTCAAGGGGCATGGCGCGGCGGTACTGCCGATCCGATGTCAGGGCGTCCAGGCAATCGACCACGGCCAGAATCCGTGCTCCCAGGGGGATCTTATCGCCCTTGAGACCATCGGGATAACCGGTTCCGTTCCATCTTTCGTGATGCCCACGGACCATCTCGGCTACGCCGTAAGGGAACCGGATGCGGTCGACGATCTCGGCGCCGACCACGGTGTGGGTCTTCATCCTGTCGAACTCTTCCGGGGTTAGTTTTCCGGGTTTGGCGATGATGTATTCCGGTACTGCGAGCTTTCCAATGTCATGCAGCAGCGCGGCGGCGCTGAGCGCTTCCAACTCGCGCGCTCCCAGACCCAGTTCCCGTCCCATTTCCATGGCATAGGTTTCCACCCGCTCCAGGTGATCGCGGGTAGTCTGGTCCTTGGCTTCCACGGCCAGCGCCAGAGTTTCTATGGTGCGCCGGTGCAGGCCGGCTACCTCAACCGCATGCGCTGTCTGTTGCTCGGCGCTGCGGTGGGCCTCCTCCAGGCGTTCCACATAACTGCGGTGCGAGCGATGGACGATATAGAGAATGGGCAGCAGCAGCGTTCCGGCCTGCCAGCCGAACTTATGGTTCAGTTCGCCGACGCCCCACACAGCTCCGGCCCCCACCAGATAGTTGGGAAAAGTCCAGAGGTTATTGAGCCGCCAGACATCCCAGGCGTTTTTGCCCTCAGTCAGGGCGATGACAATCGCTACCGGAATCGTGTTCACGGCAAAAAACGTCGCCGCGGTCAATACTCCGCCCCCCAAACCGGGACTATGCTGAACCAGGTACGAAATCCGGATCGACAAAGCCATAATGGCAATGTTGAAAGCGATCTGCACCCTTTGGGGCCGAACTCTCGTAAAGAAGACGCTTTGTACGACCGCGCAAAACGTCCCCATGAGCATACTCTCGCCCAGACTGAATTCCGAGACGCCCAGCAGCATGAAAACGAAGCTCACCGAAATAGTGCCCAGGGTGCCCGGCAAGCGGATCTTAATGCCCGACGCCGCTCCGGCAAGTATAAGATAAGAAATGAACTTAGCGGGGTTTGCGCAATCCCACCCCTGGAATCCGTGGCTCAGGCTCAGCGCCCCCGCCGCGATTACCAGCCCAATATAGGCTTTGGTCCGCAAATTCATCCTGTAGCTATGATCGGCGGAGACAGCGATTATCTTTAGGGATGTTTGCAGTGATGTTTTGTGGGGGGCCATTTTGAAACCGATTGGCCGATTGGCCTAAGATTCACTCGGATTCACTGATTCACTCCGATCAATATGGCTTGTGGCGCGGTGCGGGGTGTCCGTACAATTCGAACCCAATCGGGCACTATGGCTCCCGTGCAATTCGAAGCCAATTTGCGTGCGGAGCGCATGATTCCGCGCGGTGGTAACCATTGGCACGGCTTTGCGAGTGGATCGCTCAGGGGATAAGACCATATACAATTCGATTCGAACCCAATTCCAGTCGGCTTGGGCAAAAGGCGTTTCTCGCAGAGACGCAAAGAACGCAAAGATGGCACTGATTTCGACGGTGGCCAGGGGTTTTCAGGCGGCTCTTGGTTGCTCCTCGGTTGCGGGAAGGACTTGGCCGTAGACGAACATGTTTTCTTCAACCGTTCGGAGGCGGTCGAGGAGCCAGCTATCGAGCGCTACGCTTCGGGCGAAGTGGATTTTGTTCTCATTGCGGGGGCTCATGCTGCCTTGAGACCGACGGCGTCCATGAGTTTGTCGAGATCATCGGTAACGCGCAGTTGGGAGCGCTTCTGCGGACGCAGCGGCAATCGGGGTCCAGGCAGCCGTTCTCCCACCCGATCCCGCGCGGCGCGGCGGCGCAAGATCAGGTTGTCACAAGGCTGACCGAGTTCCCGGATTGCCGCGTCTGCCCGAGGCCAAGGGCTTAAATAGCTGGGCGCGAACCGGTGATGAGGATGTCGACGAGTCTTCTGGCGCTCTGCTGCCAGTCCGGGCTTGTGGCCACATTGGCGACGCCGATCAGCGCCCGCAGGAGATCGATCGGATCGAGGTCTTTACGGACGTCACCGCTTTTGATCGCGCGCTTCACCAGTGCGCGAATCGCTTCCCACATCCGGGCGTAGGATGCCTCAAATACTTTCTTTGGATCGCCCAGCAACGCATTGAGTGCAGGGGCGATCAGTTGCTTCGCGGCGATGTAGTCGACAAACAACAGCAACCAGGCCCGCAGTGCTTCGATGGGCGGCAATTCTTCGGCGAACTTCTGTTGCGCCGAGGCCAGTTTTTCCATCTCAGTCCGATAAACCGCCTCCAGAAGTTCCTCGCGCGTGGGAAAGTGACGGTATAGCGTTCCCGGCCCGACGCCTGCGTCTCTGGCGATGTCGTCGAGGCTTGTGTTTGCGCCGGAGCGGGTAAACGCGTCCTTCGCTACTTCCAGAATGCGTTCGCGATTCCGCCGCGCGTCACTGCGCGGTTTACGAACGGAAGCCTGTTTATGTTTCGTGGGCATAGCACAAAAAAATCTTGCAACCGGAGATAGTCTCCGTTAATCTACGGATACGGAGACTAACTCCGTTTTAGCAGGCGCGTAACCGTTCGTCAACATTCACCGGTTACGGATTCGCCACGCGAACCGATCGGAAGGAGAATACAGCATGCGTGTGTTTCTTACGGGAGCTACGGGCTTTATCGGATCTGCCATCATTCCGGAACTCATCAACGCGGGACATCAGGTGCTCGGACTGACGCGGTCCGATGCCGGCGCCGAATCTCTCATTGCCGCAGGAGCCGGGGTGCATCGGGGAAGTCTTGAGGACCTGGAAAGTCTGCGCAGCGGGGCAGCCCAGTCGGATGGGGTGATTCACTGCGCTTTCGATCACAGCGCATTCGGCGCAAACGACTTCTCGAAGTTCGCCGAGGTCTGTGAAAAAGACAGGCGCGCCATTGAAGCCCTCGGAGAAGGTCTTAGGGGATCGGACCGCCCCCTGGTAATCACCTCCGGAACGGGATTGGGGAGCGCCGCTCCCGGTCAACCTGCAACCGAAGACCATTTCGACGCCAACCACCCGCATCCGCGTAAGTTGTCGGAAGTCGCCGGCGCTGCTGTTTCGGAGCTCGGCGTGAACGTGTCGGTGGTGCGGCTTCCTCAGGTCCACGACACGGTCAAGCAGGGCCTCATCACCCAGTTGGTACGGGTGAGTCGTGAAAAGCGGGTCTCGGCGTACATTGGCGAGGGACTCAATCGCTGGCCGGCGGCGCATGTTCTCGATGTTGCCCGTCTCTACAGGCTTGCGATAGAGAAGGGCGAGCCGGGCAGCAGGTACAACGCGGTCGCTGAAGAAGGAGTATTGATGCGGGAGATTGCTGAAGTTATTGGCAAAGGCTTGAAGGTGCCGGTGGTCAGCCTCCCGCAGGAGGAAGCTCAGGCTCATTTCGGCTGGCTGGCGATGTTTGCGGGTGTCGATATGCCTGCTTCGAGCGTACTGACCCGGCAACGGCTTGGATGGCACCCCACCGGGCCTGGACTGATTGCCGATCTGGAACAGATGCGCTGGAGCGAAGCCTGACCTTAATGGTGCAGCAAAAAGGAGGGAGATATGAGGAAGGTGTTTGGTGCGACTTCCACTACAGACGAAGTTCTGTCGGGGATCGATTTGCGAGGAAAACGCATTCTCGTCACCGGCGTGTCCGCGGGCATCGGGGTTGAGACGGCGCGGGCTCTTGTGGCCCATGGCGCGCATGTGACAGGAGCAGCGAGGGACCTTGAGAAAGCCGAAGCCGCGACTGCGCAGGTGCGAAAGGATGCCGCGGTGAGTGGTGGCAGCTTCGAACTGGTCGCGCTCGATCTGGCCAGTCTGAAAAGCGTCCGCGCCTGCGCCGACGAACTCCTGGCGCGCGGGGAAGCTTTCGATGTGGTTATAGCCAATGCAGGAGTAATGGCGACACCATTCGGGCACACCGTGGACGGCTTTGAGACGCAGTTCGGCACCAACCACCTCGGCCATTTTGTCCTCGTGAACCGGATTGCCTCTTTGATTCGTAAGGGCGGAAGATTGGTCAACCTGTCCTCCGCGGGTCATCGGAGGGCCAACGTCGACATCGAAGATCCCAATTTTGATAGGACGCCCTACGACCCCATGGTTGCCTATGGGCGGTCGAAGACGGCGAACATCCTCTTCGCCGTCGCCTTCGACGCGCGGCACCGGGACCGGGGCGTGCGCGCTGCGGCTGTCCATCCGGGAGCCATACAAACCGAATTGGGCCGCCACATGGACGCGAGCCAGATGCAAAATCTGATTGACCGGATCAACCAGCAGATGGCGGCGGAAGGAAAGGAACGCTTTGAGTGGAAGACAATTCCGCAGGGAGCGGCGACATCGGCGTGGACAGCTGTGGTTGCTCCGGCTGACGAAATCGGTGGCCGGTATTGTGCAAACTGCCAGGTCGGCGAAATCGTTGGGGATGAAACGACCATCACAGCCCTCAGTGAGGGAGTGATGGCATATGCGCTCGATCCGCACAACGCCGATGCGCTCTGGAAAAAGAGCGAGGAACTGACAGGAGAATCTTTCCGATGAGAGAAGAGCCAAATCTCGGTGGCCGCTTTACGTTCGCGGGCACTTCGCTGACAGTAAACCGGATGGGTTATGGGGCGATGCAACTCGCCGGACAGGATGGCGATAAGAGGGTTTGGGGCCCGCCACGCGATATTCCCGGTGCGATCGCGGTTCTTCGCGAGGCTGTCGCGTCGGGCGTGAACCATATCGATACCAGCGATTTCTACGGTCCGCACGTCACCAATCAGATCATTAAGCAGGCGTTGCATCCTTACCCGGATGATCTGGTCATCGTGACGAAAGTCGGCGCGCGCCGCGGCGCCGACGGTTCCTGGCATCACGCACGCTCTCGCCAGGAGATTATCGATGCCGTACATGACAATCTGCGCAACCTGGGCCTCAATGCGCTCCAGGTCGTGAATCTCCGGCTCGGCGGATTTGCCGCTCCGGAAGATGAGCCATTTGAAGAGCCACTCTCCGCGCTCGCTGAACTTAAGCGGCAGGGTCTCGTTCAACATATCGGTCTGAGCACTGTATCACCGCGGCAGTTGGCCGAGGCGCAGGCGATCACGGGGGTTATCTGTATCCAGAATCTCTACAATGTGGCCCAGCGCGGGGACGATCAGTTCATCGACGATCTGGCCGCCCAGGGTATTGCCTACGTGCCCTACTTCCCGCTCGGAGGTTTCTCGCAGCTCCAGTCGATAGCGCTCGACGCGGCTGCGGCATCCCTCCGGGCGACGCCGATGCAGGTCGCGCTGGCATGGCTTCTTCAGCGCGCCCCCAACATTCTTCTCATTCCCGGCACATCGTCGATCGGCCACCTCCGCGAAAATCTCGCCGCAGCGACGCTGGAGATTCCGCCGGAGACTATCGCCGAACTCGACAGCATCAATCACGACTAAGTTAGAGGAGCAATACCCATGCAACACAAACGTATCGCCCTTGTAACCGGGGCTAATCAGGGAGTCGGACTTCAGGTCGCTAAGGAACTCGTGGCGAACGGCCTAACTGTGCTGGTCGGGTCGCGCAATATCGAACGCGGCGAGGCCGCGGCCACGGAGATTGGCCCGGGTGCCACCGCGTTCCAGCTCGACGTGACGGATCGGGTCTCGATCGCCGAAGCGGCGGAGCGCGTCCATAAGGAGTTCGGCCGCCTCGACCTGCTGGTCCAAAACGCGGCTATCTCGAATACCAGAAAGGGCAGCTTGTCCCTTCTGGAGTACGCCCGGATAAGCCGCGCGAGCAACGCATCGCTGGATGAAGTACGCGCCGTGTGGGATACCAACGTATTCGGCGTCCTCGCGGTTTACCAGGCGATGTTGCCGCTGCTCCGTGAATCCTCGGACGCCCGCATCGTCAATGTGTCGAGCGCCGTCGGCTCCCTGACGTCGAACGCGGACCCGGCTTACCCCTATCACGCGATGTTCGGTCCCGTCTACCCTGCATCCAAGGCGGCTCTGAACGCAATCACGCTGGCCATGATGGTCGAACTGGAGTCAACCGGGATCAAGGTTAACTTAGTTTCCCCAGGTTTCACCAGGACAAACCTCAACGGATATGCCGGGACGCAGTCTGTCGAGGAAGGCTCCCGCGAGGTGGTCCGTGTTGCGCTGCTCGGCCCGGATGGCCCGTCGGGTACGTTCACGCGTTGGGAAAACGTGGCGATTCCGTGGTGATCGGTAAGCTGGAAACCGCCGCCTTGATTGCCTCAGACCAAAGAGTTACATCACCGGTTGAACTCTTCGACGGTGGTCAGGGCCGGATTTAAGGGATAGTCAGCCATTGTCGGACTCGAAGGCAAGACAGAGCTCATCACAGTTGGTAACCGGCGGTACTGTTTGGAAGCAAAGGAGCTTTCCGATGAGGAACGACGGAACAGAAAAAAGCTCGGACAGTGAAATTTGACAAAGCTACAATCCGCAGAGATTTTATTGAACCCCTCCCGCCTGGCGCCCCAGAAGGCCCGGACGAGTTGCTGGAACAGGTACACCTGGACGGGGATACGGGTTGGGACTCCGGGTAGGTGAGGTTCCGGCGGCGCGATTTTTCGGAAAGTAGATGCATCTATGGCATCATGGGAGGGACGGAAGGGTGGCCGAGCGGTTGATGGCAGCGGTCTTGAAAACCGCCAACGGTGAAAGCCGTTCGTGGGTTCAAATCCCACCCCTTCCGCCAGCTTTTCGTGGAGTCCGCGAACTGTAGGCAGGCAGTGGCTGTCGGACTGGCAAAACGGCTGTAGAAAAGACAAATCTGCAAAATCAGCCAAGTTGAAGCATCGTACGCTGGATCAGCGTATAAGGCGCCTTCGCATACATCACATCGAGAATCGAATGAATCGCCTTACCGCCCACCCCCAAAATCGCCTCGCCCAGAATCTCCTTCGTCTCGGCATCCACCACGATCTTCATGAACCCCTGTGACTCGCCGGGTGCTTAACCATTTTGGGGGTTCCAGCGGAAATCGGTCATTCCGAAGACTGTGTACCGCTTCCTTACGGTCG
>Ga0302319_10016128_pt1 | contig 13790 bp, 10 predicted proteins | sample Bog_T0_2_FD_203319 | JGI IMG/M metagenome (GOLD analysis project Ga0302319, IMG submission 203319) | Peat permafrost microbial communities from Stordalen Mire near Abisko, Sweden - Bog_T0_2 | ecosystem: Environmental > Terrestrial > Soil > Wetlands > Peat | place: Sweden: Abisko, Stordalen Mire...
ATCTCCCGCGCCAGCCACGAGGCCATGCTTTTCACCGACGACGTGGCCAAACTCAGCCCGCAGCTTGCAGCCGATGTATCAAAGACTTCGGCTCTTGAAATCAATCAGCCTGTATCCCTTGGACACGCCCTTGGAATGGGTTGATCCGGTGCCACGAATTTTGCAGACACCGTCTGCAAGATTACGACTGGCAGATTCGCCAGACGGTGTCGAAAGAATCTTAGTTGCGCCCATGCAACACGTTGGAGATCAATGAACGGCGGTCCATTTCGTCTCTCTCAAGCTACGTCACAATCATTCAATAATGGAACCAAATTGACATAACTGGAGGTTTTGAACCCACCCAATGACCTCTTGCAAATGAGGCGACCAGCGACCTCAGGTAGCCTCGGACAATTCGCCCGGCCTTCATTTTCAGGACTCTGGCCTACTTGCGGGGACCCGTTGGAAAAATGCGGCATTTTCTTCGCTAGTCGCATTTACCCCATGATTTCACTTCAAGAAGCATTAGCGCCCTATTGAGCCGCGCTTCAGTATATTTGTGCTGTCCGCGATTGAAAGTTCGCTTTCGTAGTCTTCTCAGCTTCTGCTCTGCTGTGAGCGTCCTAAGATCATCGATGCGCTTCAAAAGGGAATCGTAGGGAGCCTTGCTCTTCCATCGCTTTGCAATCTCAGTAAACGTTTGTCTGACGTCATCATCACCGACGACTTCTATCTTTTCAAGGAGTTTGCGAGTGATCTTTAAGACCGCATAAATGGGACTGCCTCCGCAGGAGTTATCACCATAGATCGAAGCCGCAGACTGGCATATTTCCTCACCTTCGCGGAGCACTGTAATCGATACGAATTTGACGCCGTAGGGAAGCTTTTTCGTCTTTTTAGAAAACTCCATCATGCCATCTGCGAAGGGCTCGCGTTGACAACGAAATGAGCCTGTGTGCTTAAACCATTCGTCCTCTCCGGGCTCCATAAAGACAACAAGCGTCAATGACTTTGCCTGGGCTGTTTTCGCGGCCTGCGCACCTATCATCTCAGCGTCCGTTCTTAGTTGCCTGTCACGACCAGCCACCGCAGGTTGAAGCGCGCCGTAAAGAGGCCAATCTGAGCATAAGCGCGCAGGCTCTGTCGTAATTCAAATTGGTCCGCCAAGCGATTTAGTCGTAACAGGTCGTCAAAGAAATGCGCGCCGACCGCGTCAAATGCACCTTCTGAAGTGTGCGCAACCTCAATGAGGTTGCGTGCGGTCACGTCGAGCCACGACAAATCGCCGCGTTCGTAACGTCTGGCTTCGCGCGCCATCGTGCGGATGCGATCCAAGAAAGGTGCTTCCTCGATGTTTTCGGGACTAGGATTTGCCGCGCCAGTTGCGCCCGGTGACCAGTAATACCATTTGTTATGCCCTTCCATCGCTATCGCAGAGGGAAAGGTTGAATTCTCGACAATAGTTCCTTGCTTCATATGTGCGAACAAGGCGGCATTCGTGTGAAACACGGCCGAGGCGTAGGCGACATGAGCCATCCCTTGCGTTTTCTCTGCGAGGACTTCGAGAAGCTTTTGCTGATGGTCGACAATGTCGAAAGCCCAAAGTGGCGCACTGATTCCGTCGAGCATCTTCAACGCTCTGGGTTTTCTTTCGAAATAAAACGGCCGCTTCGCCTGCAAAAAGAGATTCAGCCGGACATCCGGAAATGCCGATTTGGGGTTGCTTGGTCCCCAACCTGAAGGCCACGCAATCCCCGCCAAAAGCGTTCCATCTGGTGGCGCGGAATAACCTACAGTCTGCCATAGAATCATGTTGGTGGCGTGTAAACCTGCGTCGAATCCCACGGAGTTCTCCAATATCTGGCCTGGGGAGTAGACAAAGGGATTGGCGCGCTCTAGTTGGCCGTAAAGTGGCGATTCATAGGTCTTTTCTTCAAATTCTGCGGGAATCACGGTTGTCCTGGCGTTAGCATAACTGGTGTCAGTTCAGTTGGGTCCTCAGGCTGTTTTGCCGATGTCACGAGGAGTGCCTCAGTTTGAAATAAGCTTCACGCCCTGTTCCTTCATCAGTCGAGCTAAGGCAATCATCTTCCTGAATTCGGTGGCATAAGTTTCTGAAACCGAGATTTCTTTGCAGAAAGCTTTCGGATCAATGCCTTTGAGATCATCGGCGTTTTTCAGCACTTGGTAGTGAAACATCGCAATTTTTTGGTTGCTCTCCACTGCACGATTCACGGCGCTCTTGATTTGCTCGATCACACGCTGTCTCCTTTGGGAGCCGTTCCCGGATAAATCATTATGCAACAGCTCGGCCGAAACCGCGGTTTCCTCATAACCTCAACCGTGGTCGGACAGTCCTGCGGCCATCGCAGAGGTATACGGCTACCAGCATTCTCCACCAGCCGTGAGTCCAGCCACCATCTCGCCCGACCACCATTACGTCTATTAAGCCCCATTGGCAGGATTACTCCCCTGAAACGCCCTCCACGACCCCGATCGTCAGGCCGACCAAAGTCGGCTGATGGGAACGCCGTGCAGATTGGCCGAGAAAGGAATTATGTCCGCGCCTGCGTAGAGCACGACGCCACGTACCCAGTTTTTCCCGACGGCGCTCGCCAAAGCCAGCAATCCAGCCACGTCATTGCTTCCCAGGGTTGCGGCAGCTTTCACTTCAACGCCCACTACTTTCCCAGTACGATCTTCTAGGACGACGTCAACTTCGCGGCCTGAAACCGTCCGCCAGTAGAACAGTTCCGGCCGAGTCGCGCTCCAGGCGCATTGCTTGCGCAGCTCCATCAGAATGAAATTCTCCAAGACCGATCCGGCCACATTCCCCTCACTCTTCAGACGGTCCACCGTGACTCCCAGCAGATGCCCCAATAGCCCCGTATCGTTCAGGTAGACCTTGGGAGTCTGGATAGCTCGCTGCCCCAGATTTCTCGCCCAAGGGCGCAGCAATTGTACGAGGAAAGTTGCCTCCAGCAGGGCGAAGTAGCGTTTCAATGTCGTTTGCGGCAGAGCCATCGTTCTCGACAGGTCGGCGAAGTTCAGCAGTCCGCCCGCGCGGGCGGCCACTACGGAGAGCAGCCGTGGAACGGCGGTCGAGTCGGCAATGTTTGCCAAATCCTGTATATCCCGTTGGAGCACCGTCGTAACGTACGACTGAAACCAGGCATCGCGGCGGGCCGCGCTCTTGCGAGCCAAAGCAGGCGGATAGCCTCCATCAAGGATGGACGCCAGCAATTCTTCCCAGGACATGGCGGGCGATTTGCCTGACCAACCCACGGATTTCCCGGAAAACAAGGTATCCACAAAGTTCTCTTTGACGCCGCGGATCTCGCCCTGGGAAAAGGGCCAAAGAGTCAACAGTTCCATGCGTCCCGCCAGAGATTCTGAGAGCTTCGGCAGGAGCATCACATTCGCCGATCCGGTAAGCAGAAATCGGCCCGGTTGGCGATTCCGGTCAATGGCGGCTTTGATCACCGAGAAGAGCTCGGGAACATGCTGGATTTCATCGAGGGTCACCGGCGCGCTGAGGCCGGCGACAAAGCCGTTGGGATCGCGTTTGGCTGCTGCTAGAATGCCGGGATCGTCGAAGGTGAGGTACTGGCGGCCTTGGCCGGTGACCTCCGCCGATTGCACCAGGGTGCTCTTTCCGGTTTGTCGGGCACCGTTGACCAGGACAGCCGGTGTGTCCGCGAGGGCTTCAAGAAGGGGATCGGTCAGTTGGCGGTGACGCATGTATTGATAATCAACCATAATATGGATGATTATCAACCAAATTCAGGATGATTATTGAGATACACCCTGCTTGCCGGGCTGAGCCTTGGGCAATCCACGGAGATCGATAGAGGGGACGAGAACTAGACGAATATTTTTGCTGCAAGAATCGCGTGTTTCCTCGTTCCAATCAACAGAGGAATAAACAATGCGATTTCTGGGTAGGTGCTTTGCCATCTCTGTTGTCTCGGGGCTTCTGGGCCTCGCCGCCTTTTCACAGCCGATGCAGCCGACTACAATTTCCATGCTGAGCATCCAATTGGTGCCTTCACAATACGATAGAGATTCCATTCTCTCGATTGGCGTCGATCAACGTGAGCATTGGGTCGCGGCTAAACATGCGGTCTTTGGGACGAATTACCCCCTTTACATGCACCACTCACTGACGGCCGTAGGCTGGAAGCGTGACAGCAGAAAATCGAACTCCTCGCAGGGAATTTGGCAGCTTGGTGCCAGTGACCTTCGAGTCAAGTATCACGCCCGGTCTGGAACCAACCTCCACGATCCGGCCAACCAACATTCAACCACCCGACAAGCCCTGCCTCGGCAGAAACTAAGTAATAGCCGCTACTACACAAACAGCGATGACCAGCGGATTCACTCGCCGGCAAACTCACAGAGCGTTCCGGCGGGTGCAACTGCGGTTTGCGCAGATGGGACCTACAGTTTCAGTCAGCATCGAAGCGGAACATGCTCCCATCATGGAGGAGTGGCCAATTGGCGATGATTCAGTTGCGCTTCCCGGACCTCAAGAGCATTATTCTAATGATGATCCGCTCTGCTCGATACAGCCTTACGGCATCTTTTTGGGTGATTCTAAGGAGCACCATGAAGGCGTTCTCCAAGCAACTTGCCATCGTGTCTTGTGTCCTAAGGCTTCTTGTTTTCCTCCCGACCTGTATGTCACAAGCTCAGGGCGATAGCAAAGACTATGTCCCCAATGAAATGCAGGTGGCTGATCCTGAAGTCAAAACATATCTCGATTCTGCAGATACGGAAGGGAAGAACGGAGAATACGAACGAGCCTTCCTGCAACTGCAGAAGGCCCTCGATTTTTGTGTCAAACAAAACCTCCATTCCGACAAAGCACTCCTTGAAGCGAAGATTGCGACAGGTTATGTAGTGCGTGGCGACATTGAACATGCGAAGCAATATTGGCTCAGCGCTGATGCCGACTCGATGGCTGTTGGAAATCTTGTTTTACAAGCTGATGCATTGATAGCTCTTTCAGGAATCGCAAAGTCCTACCAAAAAATGGACGAGGCCCTTGAGCTTGCTACCCAAGCCATCGAAATCGGACGTAAAAGCAAGAATCTGTGGATTCAGTCACACTGCCTAGGAGAACTCGGAAACTTGCAGCTCACTATGGGGAAGACATCGGACGCCCGTGCGTCGGTGGAAGAGGCTCTCCGCATTGACCGCCTGAACCAGTACGATTTTGAATCGATCCATCTGCTATACCTTGCCTGGATTACTTTCATTGAAAACCGCGACCTCGACCAAGCCATTCAGCTCGCCACTTCAGCGCGGGACCTTGCAATCAAACAGGACAACTATCTAGTTTTCATGCAGGCTTCCACGTCACTTGCTCATGGATACGCGCAGAAAGGCAAGCTTGACCAAGCGATCGCACTCATTGAGAAATCACGAGATGGACTAACAGACCAGGGGCAGCCACTATTTAAAAATCCGACCTCGTACCGAGCTGCAACATCTTTGCCGCTAATCAAAGTGTCATTCCTGGAAGCCCTTGCGTTCGACTACCAGGCAAGCCACCGCCCAGATGATGCTCTCAAGACATGGCAAGCGCTCTACGAAGTTGCGAAGTCGGCCAGCTTCAATCTAGCGACTGCCGAAGCAGCCAACGGTGCTGCAATTATCTATCAGGCAAAGAAGGAGTTTTCATCCGGAATTGCATGGTTCGCGCTGGCCGGAGACGCATGGGAGAAGGCAGGAAATGCAGATCGCGAAATGGACGCCCTCGGCTCTGAGGCCTTTTTGCTCTCCCAAAACGCCCAGAGCGATAAGGCGCTGCAAGTCGATGAGACTCTCCTGCAAATGGCTAAGGCCCGCAGGGACCTCCGTCGAGAATTTATTGACGATTTGGCAATCGCAGAAATTACCGAACCGAAAGGAGATGAAGAGAGGTCCTCGAAGGCTCTTTTAGAAGCAGAGTCTCTTCTTTCCCCAGACCTTACGTTACAAGGCGTCGCCCCAGGTCTGATAGCTGAACTCTATGCTCGCATCGCGGACCTCTATGGGAAGAGAAAGGACGAGTTGAAACAACTTATCGTTCTTGAAAAGGCGATGACTCCATTTGAAGCGGACAACAAGCCAGACCTAATGCTTAACCTCGACGAGGAAATTAAGAAGCATCTTGAACACCTTAACGCCCAAGACACAGCGAATAGTGCCTATCTCAGCGGTGACCTCGGGAAGGCTCTCCTGTATTTCGAATTGTTGCAACATTATCAGCAGACAGATGCCCGATGGAGAGGCCTAGACTACAACAAACACTTGGATGATCCGATAGTGCAAAAGCTTATCGACATCCCGATCGCCCTGACTGCTCAACCCGGTGGTGCAAAAACTCTCGAAGAGAATCTCCAAAGCTTGGGCCCCGCTGTCGGAGCGGCAAAGATCTTTACTCTAGTCGCACTGACTGACTACTACCTCCCTCAGAATCGCCCAGACCAAGTGATCAAGTATGCCACAGCTGCATGGCCGAATCTCCGCCTAAAGGCCACTGACCATCCCCAGAGATATGACGTCCAGCTATCCTGCGGCTTGACCTTGTCGCTCCTAATCCAAAAGGACGTTCCTTCTTCTCTGCAACGAGTCACAGGATGCCTAACTAGTGCCAAGACCCTTGCTGATCCTGAATTATTGCTCTGGGCTCATGAGATAAATCTCTGGGTTCTTCAAGCCGCAGGTAGGCAGAGCGATGGCGTGGAGTCTGCACAGTTCGTGACCGAAAATAGCTCTGCGGATCCTCAACAGCTCCTCACTCAAGCGGCAATCCAGGGCATGCAAGGAAACTGGCAACAGGATCTCGAAACCCTTCACAAAGCCCTAACGTTACTGGAAGTCAAAAAAGACGCACCGCAGATGGCATCAGCGCATTTCACGCTAGCAGGCCTATTGGCAACGGGCAAGGTCATGGATGGAGATGGTGAATATGGTCATCTTAGGAAGGCGATGGATCTTTACAAGCAGCTTGGGGATGTTAGTAGCCAGGCGAAAGTGAACGTTGCCCTTGGAAAATACTTTACAAAGAAAAAGGACGGCCCGAGCGCTCGGAAAGTATTTGAGACAGCACTCGCGCAGTCCCGTAATCTGAAAAATGTTGATTTGGAGGCGAGCGCTCTCTGTGCGATTGGTGAGTCATATCGTTCCTTTGGTGATGCTAAAAGTGCACTCGACTCGTTTCGCAATGCTGAAGAGATTTATAGCAATAAAGGCGAACCTGGGAAGGAGTCCTTTGCGCTGAGAAATGAAGCTTACATTATCGGCCTTGATATGCACAGGCCGAAGGAAGCCCTTGAACTCGCACTCAATGCAAGGCGACTGTCTGATCTTGGCGGTGACTGGCTGGAGCGATACTCTGTGCATCGCCTAATTGCTGACATTGATTTCAGCAAAGGAGATTACCAAGGTGGCCTTCTTGCCCTACGCGATGCCCGAGAAATCAGCACCTCAGCGGGCCAACCGTTGAATTCGGCATGGGTAGATCTTCAACGATGCGTAGGATTGATCGACTTGGGTGAATGGGAGGAGGCTCTGGATGCTGTGAATGCTGCTCTTCCCACATTACGGCAGTTTAACGACACAGATGATGAAGCCGTAGCTTACGCCGAATTAACGGATATCTATGGAGGGCGAGAGTCTGAGATCAAGGACTTCGACAAGGCACTTGACTATTACGAAGCCGCACATAAACTTATCTCCCAGGAGAACCCGGAGCGGGCAGCGTCCTTGGCATTAAGCGTGGAGGAAGTCTACTGGCAGCAAGGCCGTGTTAAAGAGGCTATTGCGAAAGCACAGGAAGCACTTTCATACTATGAGTCGAAGAAAGATATTGGAGCCGAAGCCAATGCCTTGCTAAGTCTAGCAGAAGCTCAGCGATTTGTTGGGGACGTTAAGAACTCAACAATCAGCTTAGGGCGAGCCGAGCCATTGGTAAAACAGACAGATGATTTTTACTTGACTGGACGCTTTTATTACGGACAAGCGAATCTATATAAGGTAGAAGGGCGATTCACCGATGCTATCGACGAATATGAGCACGTAATCACCTTTCTGGAAGAGTACAAGGCGAACAGTGACGTTGGTTCGCGACGCACAGTGTCGGAAACTTATAACTATATCTATGGTGAGTTGATTGACACGTACTACTTGCGTGCGACTAAAGACGGTGAATCCTGGAGATCCTCCGCGGAAAAAGCACTCGAATACGCCGAACTTAACAAATCACGTACGCTGACAAATGCATGGGGGCACTCGTTCGTCGATGCTCTCCGACGAAAGGTACCAGCCGATTTACAGCAGAGTGAACGGGATATTCTGGCGAGACAGGGTTCCCTTCATTCCGAACTGAGCCAACTAACCTCGAACAGCGGACGGCGAACGGTAAAGCAGATCCAAGCGGACCTCCAGCAAGTCGACGTGGAGGATTCATTACTTCGCGATAAGCTGCGCCAGAGTATTCCTGCCTATGCGGAGATTCGCTATCCGCGACCAGTTACAATCGCGGATTTGCGGCTTCGTCCAGGCGAAGTTCTGATCGAGTTCAAGATGTTCGACCCTGCAGCCTTTGTTTGGATCCTCCAAGGTTCAGAATCAGGGCCCCAGCTGACTGCCTTTTATAAGGTCGGCCATAGCCGACAATGGTTTGAAGACCGCATTCTCGATATCCGGAGAACATTTAGCCGGGGAGACCAGAGCGGATTCAATCCCAAGCTCAGCGAGGAACTGTTCCAGGCTCTGTTTCCGGAGCAATACATACATACGCTACTGTCAGCTGATTCGATAATCTTTGTTCCGGACGACATTTTATTTCTACTGCCTTTAGAGATGCTTTCTCCGAACGCATCGCAGAATGAGTACCTCTTTCTGAAGACCCCAACGTCATATTTTCCATCCGCCGCCGCTTTGCGCCTCTCCCGGACCGTAACACCAGCGAAGCGAGAGTGGCCAGCGCAGTTTCTAGGCATAGCAGATCCAATAACTACAAAGGACGATGAACGGTACCTGGTAGCGCAGATTGCGTCAGATTTGATTCCGGCCCAGAGAGTGCCGGCGACCTCAGACATATCGTCGCCCGAGCCAGGGACAAGCCCGACTCGTAGCTTCATCACTCGGGGGTACTACTTTGACCGGCTGCCTGAGACTGCAAAAGAAGCAACCAACATAGCCAGCCTCTTCTCCGGAGGCAGCGCATCAGTGACAGTCCGCATGGGAACAGAAGCTACCAAGGCGGATCTCTTGCAGACGGATCTCAGCAGGTTCAGATTCGTGCATTTCGCGACTCATGGGTTTTTACCAGTTGAATCGAACATTGGAGAGCCTGCGCTCATTCTTTCCTACGATGGACAAGATGAAGGCCGGATGATGTTCAAAATGTCAGAAATCTTAGGACTAAACCTGCATTCTGAAATGGTTGTTCTTTCGGCCTGCAACACAGGGTCCGGAAAGGTCACACACGCCGAAGGTGTCGCAAGTCTAGGTAGCGCCTTCTTGGCAGCCGGAGCCTCAAGCGTCACGGTGAGCCTCTGGGAAGTCGCGGACAAGTCTACCGCAATTCTCATGCAAGAGTATTATCGCAATCTACTGGACGGCATGCCCAAGTCCAAGGCGCTCGCAACTGCCCGCGCATCACTGGTCGCACAGGGATATTCGAACCCTTTCTTCTGGGCTCCATTTGTACTCACGGGCGAGTGATGCTTCGCAGCAGAAGCTAAGACGCGAAACCTGGCATCCCACCTGTCGACAATTCTTGGCTCTCGATCACGGCGGAGAACATGACGCAAGTCACTTATTGCTTAAGATAGGGCTCGACCTCTTTGCGAAGACTTACTGCAGAGAAATGACCGACAAGTGCATCGATCTCCAATGAAGTAGGGTCGGACTTGAAGAGCCATCCGCTACTCTGGTAAGCAACTGACTGTCCAATGATGTACACACTACCTCTGGAGAGACTGCTATTCCATTCGTTTATCTGCTTGATTAGCGCTATGGGAGCAGACGATCCCTTTGGAATCTGGCCGAGATAAAACACTATCTGCACCACTTGCATATTGTCGTCGTTTGGATCATTCCCGATAGTGCTCAGGAAGACGTGGAAGCGGTCGGAATCGCCATTATCCGTGGTTATAACAGCCGCATAGTGGGAATCGGCGATTTTAACAAAAGGCATCTCATCAGCCTTAAAAAGGCTCTCAAGACGAGCCTCAGACTTGGGATTTGGTTGCTGTCCCATTGCAGCGCATGAGAGCGCCGCCAAAGAGAGTGCAAGAAACACTTGAAAAGACTTGCTCGTCATCCTTCCTCCGCCATCTAAACTGTTCTCGCCAGCTCCCTAGATTAGGCCAGTTGGCCCTTTAGGGATCTGACTGATAATCATCTCAGAAACGATTCCATCGTGGATTAAGACTGCGATACCAAGGTCCTTGTAGAACCGGTAATTAACATCAGGATCCGTTAGTTGGCGAAAATCATAATCGGCATCCTGCATCAGGGCGTCCAGGTCGCGAGTTGGCATACCTATATAGACCCTGGAGGTCTTCGATCCGAAACCCGTCTCCTTCAGTGTGATCGCAGGCGCGTTGCCGCCTTGCAAAACGAAGGCGAGTACTTGATCTGTTCCTATGACACCGATTCCCCTGTCTGGAAAGTCTATTCTGGCCAGATTCGTATTCGGGATCAATGTCGAAACTCGATCCTCCGTTCGCATCCGGGCTTTCAACTGGCTGAAGTCATCTCCAAGTGCAACCTGGGTTGTGTCTATGGGCAAGGAATCGATTGGGCGGAAATGCGGACTGTCATTTGCAAAGATTGTTGACTCTGGCTCAGGAGCAATACCCATTTTCTTGCTAAGGCCAGAATATTTGCTATATGCAGTCTTCCACAAGACAGCCCCAGGGTCGGTTCGCTTTAGGTAATGCTTGAGGTCTTCGAGAGCAATAGTCTGTACCTTCGGGTCCAGAGAATCGGCGAGAAGGAAAGCCCGATTGTAGGCCAATGCGCTGGAGATGGAAAAAGTGTTCCTTGCGTTAGAGAGAGCGGGGGCCTCCAGAGAAGATTCGATGGCGCCAAAAGTAAGTAAAGCCTTTTGAGAATTTCCCGTTGCCTCATAGGCAACTGCAAGATTTGTTTGTTCCGCCAACCGGGCTACAGGGTCCAACGATTGGTCATTTGCCGCCAGAGCAGACGCCTCTTCCAGGTACTGTGCAGCTTTTCCGGGATCTTTGCCTGCGGGGCGAAACAGATAGGCTACACCGAGATTGGCTTTGGGCAATGACAAGCTAGGATTGAGCCTAATGGCCTCTCGCAAAGCGCCGACCGAATCCCACCACAGCTCTTCGTTTATTCCTCGTAATTGACCCTCTAGGGACCTGGATTGTCTATAGAATCCGCCGATTACCACTTGACCAACATCAAAGTGACGAATGGCGGATTCGTCCAATGAATCGATATACTCCATCAAAAGCGCATATCCTAAGTTCGCCCATGCTTCATCCGAGTTCGGGAATGCTTTGGTCACCTGTCTAAATGAACGCTCCGCGAGAGGATAATTCTGGACCATCAAGAAATAGGTTCCATTTTCGAAGGCGCTTAGTGACCTCCAAAGACCTGCCTGGTTTTTATCTAGCTGTGCGATACGGTCGTACCATGATGGATGGTCGCTTGAGAGACCCTCAAATGATGAATAATTTAGGCCGAGATCAATCATCTTGCGCATTGCAGAGAGACCACCATCGTAGGAATAGCCAGCCTGAAGGGAAAGTTCCATACCTCGGTGATCAGCTTCCAACTCTTGTGTTCGCGTGAATGTCGCTCGCAGGAAGTCGGTCTGTGCCGGTAACTGGCGAGTATGGCCAAGAATATGATGAGCTAACTCATGCCCTAGTACATATGCGAGCTTGTTGGGGTCGCCTTGAATCACCTTCTGGAGCAGGCCTCTGTAGCAAACAACTATCGATTGCGGCTTCCCGTCTATCATCTCGATAGTTGCGAAGGCATTAATGTCGGGCTTGTCAATAATCTTTAAAGTAGGCGGCCATTGAATTGCGCTTTGGGAAGGGGCGACCCTGAGGAGGCTCTGAAAGACCTGCTGCGCAAGTGAATCGTCGTCTAAATGTTCCTGAGCGACGAGTTGAAGACGCATGCTGATGATCGAGACAAAGATCACCGGCAGCAGTAGGAGTCTACATAAAGCGGTGCGATGCCGCTGGCAGGGCTTGTTTTCGGTCATCGATACCTCTATTCACGGGCTTTGTTCGAGGTTTGTCCATTTACGTTCGCGGGGGAAAGCTGAATGTGCTTTGTTTTTGTAGCCGCGATATCCTTCAGGCTTACTTGATCTGGAGAAAGTACGAGTAAATTGTGGAGCGAAGTCTGTTCAGCGAGGAGGAGTGAATGGGCATGTCCCGCACCAAATCCCTTCCCGGTAAAGGAGCGTTGAGGTGTATCTGGAATCTGCATCGAATTTGCAGAAATATCCTTTGATCTTGACGGGCTGAGTGAGGATGGACTGAGGGTTTGGGAATTCAAGGCGTTGACGTTCAACCTGCTCTCAATTGATCCGACGCCGCTTAATCTTGCTTGACTCGTTTGAGCTGAGGCAATCGGATGGAGTCCCACCAAGAGGAGTGAAAATGGGGCTAATGAAACGCCGCGAAGGCATCGTGAAGAAATCATGCGTGACACTTCCTCGACTGGGCTATTTTCGGATTCGTTAAATTGGACGGAATCTCCCCCTCATTGTGAGCACCTCCTAGCAGGGCTGTCAAGAAAACAACTCTCTTAGCGGATCCTTCTCCAGACGGTATCGATTCCCCGGCTGTGTGAATTCACGGCTCAGACGAAACCCGGCGAGAGAACAGGTCCTGGGAAACCCTCATCACACCAGAATTGATTTGTAGATCTCGCTAATCGCCATCCATGTGCTCAATATTCCTATCGCCGCTTCTCGCCGTGTAATCCTCTGTCCGTAAGAGCCTCCCTTGAAGGGAAGGATGCTCCGCCCTTCCCTCGCTGCAACCGCCGAACTTACCGGCGTTTTTCCGCTCCCCATCCATTCGGGGCCTGTTCCTGCCCCGCAACGCCCGACCCTGACGAGCGCAATGCAATTCGGATTGGGTCCTAAATTTCTTCTTTTATCAAGTGCCCCCGCTTCAGGCGGCTTTATGGCAGAGGCGGTCGGAACCTGTCAAGGCTCTCCGCTGCGCTTCGACCGCTGACGCGGCGACTGCGGCGGCCTGGACAGAACCCTCCGCGCCGCTGCCGCGCCGCAAGAGCCATGAAGCGGGAGCACTCAACAAAAGAAATTTGGGTTTCATGCAGTGCTCTCCCTCATGCACGCAAATCGCCCCTCAGCGGGCAGCAAACGAGGAATAGAGCAATGACAGCCACCATGAGCAGTACAGCCGTTATCAGCAGCGCCGCGCCGCACAGGAAGAATGCGGCACGGCAGAACCGCAGCGAGTCGCCTTACCAGCAGCGCACTAGCCAGAAGGACAACCCGACACAACAACTCATCAAGCAGGCCGTGGACTACCTCATTCAGCAGCTTGAGGCAGGCAAGAGCGAAACCTTGACCGCGTACCTTGGCGCGATGGCGCGTTTCCATTCCTATTCTTTCGGGAACATTTTGCAGATCGCCAGACAGCGCCCGACGGCTACCAGAGTAGCGGGCATTCGCGCATGGAACGAGCTTGGCCGATTTGTGAAGAAGGGCGAGAAAGGTATTCAGATTCTCGCGCCGATCATCGGCCATCGCCGGAAGAGAGACACGGCAGAGCAGGAGC
>Ga0302319_10016130_pt1 | contig 13788 bp, 10 predicted proteins | sample Bog_T0_2_FD_203319 | JGI IMG/M metagenome (GOLD analysis project Ga0302319, IMG submission 203319) | Peat permafrost microbial communities from Stordalen Mire near Abisko, Sweden - Bog_T0_2 | ecosystem: Environmental > Terrestrial > Soil > Wetlands > Peat | place: Sweden: Abisko, Stordalen Mire...
GCGCGGGCAGGGTATCCCCATCCACGCGGCCGTCACAGCCGAAGAGCTTTTCCATCGTTTCTTGGTCGAGCGAGTCGCCCTCATCGTCGAAGCCGGAAAAGAGCAAGTATTCCTCGCGCTCGTAGGAATCGATCTGGAGCTTCACGAGGGTCAAGAATCCGCTCTTCCCGCGCAAGGCCTCGATCACATGCAAGCGCGTCGAGTGCTTCGTCACGTCGAAAACGACGCAAGCCGGGGGTGTTGACTGTCCCTGCCCCTCATGGACCACATGCTCACCGAGCGGGTGGGAAAGGCGGTAGAGGAAGCTGCTGACTTCTTCGCCGCAATCTTCGGCTCCCTGTGGGCGCGATTTTGAAATCAGGTGGTAACGTCCTGCTCCAATGCCGCCGTGTGGGGGGCGATCCAAGTCAAAGCTGAGTGCGGCATCGTCGAAGCGTGCGCGATCCGCGAGTATGAACCGGGTTAAGGCCCAGAAACGCTGGCCAACCCGGTCAAGCTGAGCCTGGGCGTCAGCAAGCTGAAGCCGCAGACGCCGGTGTACATCCTCATCGAAGGACTCAAACAGCTTCCGGCGCGTGTCATCCATCCGCGTGCGAATCTGCTCGTCCATCTCTTCCTGCAACTTGTGGAACGCGGCCTCAATCTGGTCGGGGGTTCGGCACTCCTGGTAGATAGCGAGAATCCGCTTCTCGAAATCCACGCCGGACTCGATGGTCCCAAGCACCTCGTCGGAAGCCCCAAAGACACCGCTGAAAAGGCTGAACTTTTCGCTGAGGAGTTCGAGTACCCTACGGTCAACTTCATTACGCTCGTTGAGGAAGTTGATGACCACGACATCAAACTTCTGACCATAACGATGGCAGCGGCCAATGCGCTGCTCGATACGCTGGGGGTTCCAGGGCAGATCGTAGTTGATGACGAGGGAGCAGAATTGCAAGTTGATGCCTTCAGCCGCCGCCTCGGTTGCAAGCAAGATCGCCGCCTCGTCACGGAAATGTTCGATCAGCGCGGTCCTGACATCAACCGCCCTCGAACCCGACGAGCGACCGGTATCTCTGTTCTTTTCTAGCCATTTCTCATAGATTGCCGTTGCCTCGGGGCCGCCGTTGGTGCCGTTGAAAACCACGATTTGCCCGCGGTAGCCGTTGTTTTCTAGGAAGGTCTTTAGGTATTCCTGAGTCCGGCGCGACTCTGTGAAAATGAGCGCCTTGCGGGCGGCTCCGATCTTCGCCATCTGCTCGAAGCCCGTCTTCATCGCCTCCAACAACGTGCTGGTCTTGGAATCGACTCCGATCCTGCGTGCCCAGTTGGCAAGCTGCTGGAGGATGTCGATCTCCTCGCGAAGCTTTTTGCGGTCAATGTTTGCCGGCGCTGGCTCGGGAACCTCAGCATCCTCGTCCTCCGCGAGTATCTCGTCGAGCAGGTCGTCCTCCATCTCCTCTGTCTCGATTAACTGCTCGGCAAGCTCCGAATCGCGCTGAGCCTGCCCATCTCGTAGACCTTCGAGGCGCAGGCGAAGAGTATCGAGGGTCGCGGCGATTGCCAGGGAGGACGACGCCAGGAGCTTACGAAGGATGAGCGCAGTGAGGTGTCTCTGGCGTTGTGGGAGGGCATAGCTATCAGGACGTTGAAGAAACCCAGATACCGCTTCGTACAGCGCATGTTCATCGTCGCTTGGCTTAAACGGACGGGTAATCGTCCGTCGCTCGGTGTAGCGGATGAATTCCGTGACCTGATTGCGGAGCGTACGCTTGCAGAACTCAGAAAGGCGCTGCCGCAAGTCTGTGATGCTACTACCGGCGCTGGCATACTGGGCGCGGAAGGCATTGAGATCACCGAACAGGTGCTCGTCGATGAGGGTTGAAAGTCCAAACAATTCCAAAAGGGAATTCTGAAGCGGTGTAGCCGTTAGGAGGAGCTTCCGGCAATCCTCCATAGCCCAGCGGATACCTTGGCCGACCTTGTTGCTTGGCCGGTAGGCATTGCGGAGCTTGTGGGCCTCATCGACGACGACCAGATCCCAGGCGATAGATTTGAGTTCTTCGCGCAGAGCATTCGCATAGTTGAACGACATAATAAGAATTGACTTTTCGCTCAACGGTAGCCGCCCCTTGCGCTCCTCGTTGCGGAAGGCTTTGGAATCGAGCACGCGGGTGGGCAGGTTGAACTTCTCTCCCAGCTCCAGCGCCCACTGCTTACGCAGCGATGCTGGACAGATCACAAGCAGCCGACGCTTACGCTCGGCCCAGAGCTGGCATAAAACGATACCTGCCTCAATCGTTTTGCCAAGACCAACTTCATCGGCCAGGATGACACCCTTAGAGAGCGGGGACTTCAGGGCGAACAATGCCGCTTCGATTTGGTGCGGATTGAGGTCTACCGCTGCATCGAAGAGGGACATCGAAAGGCGGTCAATGCCATTTGTGGCTCTTCGAGTCAAGTCATATGCGAAGTACTTGGCATGGAACGCTGTCAGGCTCATCGTGCGAACTTGCCTCCCCTTTTTCTCAGCTGCCTTCCAACGACATGGCATCTGTCTCCTGTGTCAAGCGGATCGGTCCGTTCGCCAGGATGCAGAATGAACCACCAGTTGGCATCACTATCCTTGATACAAATATAGAAGCCCTGGCGTGGGCGTGGATTGCTTAGCCGACACTTGAGTTCGATTTGAGATTAGAAGTATTGTCCGCGAAGGATTTGTTTGCACAGACAGATCTACAGGCTCTCGATTCTGGCGTCTGAAGACAGCATTCCGTCTATGGTCGATATTCGTCTTCTATTCGTCTATTTGGTGCATATTGCGCAAGAGGCGGCCATTCGCAAGGGCTACCTGAAGAGTTGAGGCCCATCTCCCTAATCAAGGCCCTTCGCCATTTTCTTTGACGACCTGCCCTTTCTTAGGCGATCCTGCTCCACATTATGTTCCTCAAGAGTAACTACTTATCGATCAGCGCATTTGACCAGATTCGCTAATACATTAAGCACTCCGGGAGGTATACAACACATTGCAAAAGACATACACACTACTAATACCTTTCGAGTCATCGAGCATTCCTTCACATTGACCGCCCTCTTCCGTGCCCATCACCGGATATAGGGACACGGGCGACCTTGACAACATACATAACTGCTGTAAAATAACGTCAGTACAGCATGAGTGATGGCGCTAATCAGCAAGCCACCGAGCTGTCCCGAAACGCTGACGCCGTGGCTCAGACCGTCAGCTAACTCGCCAGCAGGTACTTCCATTCCGAACAGCTCGTAGCGTCTGTTGCGCTCCCAACGCTCGATGGCTCACGCAATTGCGCTCTCGCACCAGGAGAACTCGATGCTCCATCAACTCGTGATTTGCACCGCGATTCTTCTCGTTTACATACTCGCGCTCTTGCTGATCTACCCCTTCGCTAAAGTAGCGAGCCGCAAGCCCTATCCGCAGTCCTCGAAGACAACGCGCATAGAGCTGACCCTAAGTACGCGGGTCCACTCGGCTACTTATCCCTGCAAGAGGACTGGGGCAAACACAACGCAAACCTTCGTCTTCGGCAGCGAACTGGCGAATACGGTCGTCGACTTTCTCTCCGATTTCAAATCGCCAACGCTCCGCGATCTCTACCATTTTCTGGAGCGCGGCGACGACCTAATTGCCGACATCATCATCACGACTCACAACAGGAACTCGATTCGTCAACTGACGCTCCTCGGCCCTGACGCCGAGGAGGTCTCGTCCTATCTGGCGTTTTGCTTCAAGTACCAGTTCGCATCCGGTCTTAAGGAACTCAGCAACGGGCCTGTCTCGTTCGCCCGTTAGCCGCGGACTCCACCTTCAACCTAATCGAGAAAGGACATTACTCACATGGGCCGTTCAGTCAATCTGACCATTCTCCTCGGCAACGTCGGAGCCGATCCCGAGATCAGGTACACCTCCAATGGAACTCCCGTGGCCCGCTTTTCGCTGGCCACAAACAGCCAGTACACAGACACGAGCACCGGAGAACTGAAGGAGATTACGTCCTGGCACAATCTGGTCATGTACGGCAAGAAACCGGCCGACGTGATCCAGAAGTACGTCAAGAAGGGTAATCCGCTTCACGTAATCGGTCACATTGCCTATCGGACGTGGACCGATAAGGACAAGCAGAGACACCACCATACCGCAATCGTCATCGACAGCTTCACCCTTCTGGGACGACCGACATTCCAGAAGGCCGAATCCGCGCCAGATCCAGACGACGGCAACTGGGTCGCCGTGGACGCCGACCAAAGTTCCGAGCTTCATGATGACAATCCATTCTAGTTGCTCTTCAGCACGGGAAAGGGGCTGCGGCCTTTGGTTCGTTGGTAACCACATTCGACAAGGAGTAGTAACTCGATGAAAAGCAGGATTACGTTCGTGGCGAACCTCCGCATCGAAGGCGTCACAGGATTCCGTGCGAGCTAATTGTGATATGGATCACGCGGCTAGTTTCGACGTTTTCAATTCTCCAGTGCCCGCGAACTCTTCCGCGCCGACCAGCGTAACCGCACGAGCTTTTCCTTTTCGTGAACGGACCTCCACGAAAAGTTCCTGAGCCGAAAGAAGTTGTGGGATTTCTGCTATCCGCAGCCATGAACGCTCGTCCAAAGTCTAGTAGCAAATCGGATAGCACTACATCTACTACAGCAGTTGTGTAGTGCTGCAAAAGTCTGGGAACCGCAGTTGACGAAGTGGATTCCTCTGCTAACGAGAAGTGACACTTCAGTACCGCAGCAGGGAACACTGAAGCGCAACCGGGTGTCTAAACAAATGTACCTGTAGTGTTTTCCTTGGTGAAATCAATCGATTTGGAAAGGGTAAGGGATGACAGTCGCAGAAGCTGAAGAGAGAATCGAAGCACTCACACGAAACCTTGCGTCCAGCGAGATTTCACCAGCCAAGCGGGTCATGTGGGAAGCACAAATGGCTCGCTGCTATCGGATTATTCAAAGGGCACGACAACAGGCACACAGGTCTCTAGCTTCCTTTGCAGGGACTCTCCTTGACATGATCGGCGACACGGCTTTCGATCAGGATCATAACACCGCAATCATCACAGCAGCGCATCTCATTCGCGGCGCTTCTATCGAACAATTGGCCGTTGCGGTACCAGCGGCCATTCGCGAGACCCCAACGTGCGACACTCGGCTCAAACGGGTAAAATGCCCTGAATTTTCGGAGATTGTTGTCTGTCTGCTTCGCCTGGACAGCATTCCATTCTCATGCGAGCGCAACATTGCCATTCGGACGGCTCTTCACCTGAGCAATATCGTTGGACGGCCGCAAATCTACCAGTCGGTACGCCGCGCACAGGCGGACACCGGCGGGTTGGGACCAAAGGGCATGGTGAATCGTCTTACGGAGATATGCTCGGCGTATCGCCCACATAAGTCAGGATCTCCGCCACGTGGGTCCGGCTCCAAGAAGATTGCTTCGCTCAGTACGCCATCGACCGCATCAGACCTTCGGTGAAGAATGCGCACGGGGGTGCGTCCAAAACGCTCCCCGTGCAATAAACCCACTACCGCCCCTGCCATTCGCTGTGTAAAACCTGCTTTAATTGCTGCAATTTAGCGTAATTTTCCTTCCAAACTCGTACAGATATGCTCTATAATACATCACAGAAAGGTGGCGACATGACCACTCCGAAGAAAGCTGCAATCCGAACGAAACGCAGGATCGTCGCGCCGCTTGAAAAGCGGACACAACTCAGGCTCACTGTAGACACCAAATTCACGAAAACACACTTCAATCAACTCTTTGCCGTGCTCGGAATTCGCAAAAAGAACGCTCTCGCAGAGCACATCATCATGAACTTCAAAACCAAGGTCGCTCAGGCACAAATTGTTGCCTTCTACAACGGCCCGTGGCTGAACATTCCATTTCAAACGATCGACACCGCCTTCGTGTTCCCCCTGACCTACGAGATAGCGGATGAACTGGAAAGAGTTGGAGGAGAGGTTCTTGGGGGAGTGAATCGCTCCAAGGCATTTCGCGTGATGGTGGCCTACTTTGCCTCCATCTACAAGCTAAAGAGTCCAACCTATACGACCGGTGCATAATCCTACGGGAAGACCGCCGGGCAAGAGGCAACCGCATGAAGCTGATGATTGTCGAGAGTCCAAACAAGATCAAGAAGATCAAGGCAATTCTAGGCAGCGGTTGGGATGTCGCAGCAAGCGTCGGGCATATTCGCGATCTCCCGGTGAAGAGCTTGGGGGTCGAGCCGAACACTTATCGGCTCGAATACCAGATCCTCGAACGGAGCGAATCTGTCGTTTCACAACTCCGGCAGCGCGCTTCTCGCTCCGAACAGGTTTATCTCGCTACGGACCCCGACCGCGAGGGAGAAGCTATTGCATGGCACCTGCAACAGGTTCTCAACCTTCGCCGGTACGAGCGCGTCACCTTCGATGCAATTACTGAAAACGTGATCCATGCCGCACTCAAAGCACCGCGACAACTCAACACCAATCTTGTTCATGCACAGGAAGCCCGACGAGGCGCTGACCGGCTCGTCGGGTATCAGGTGTCGCCTGCTCTCTCGAACCAAACAGGCATTGCGCGCCTCAGTGCCGGGCGCGTTCAAAGTGTTGCTCTCCGGCTCGTAGTTGATCGGCAACGCGAGATCGAGGCATTCAAGGAAACCAAGCACTTCGGCGCCGAAGCGATATTCGACAATGGAAAGTGGCGCGCCCAGTGGGACACGGCCCCGTTCCTCAAAGAAGGCGAGGAATACATCCTTGACGCCGCGCTGGCGGAAGAAGCCGCGAAATGCAGACTCTTTGCGGTCACCGCCGCGGCCACCAAGCCGGCGGCCAAGGCTCCGCCGCCGCCCTTTACAACGGCCACGCTGCTTCAGGCGGCAAGCGTCACGCTCGGATACAAGCCGGAGCAGACCGCCCAGATTGCCCAGCGGCTATTTGAAGAGGGGTTGATTACATACCACCGCACCGACAGCCAGAACTTCTCCGCCGAGGCACTGGCCGAGATTCGGGCCTACGCGGCCAGCAACAACCTGCCCTTGCCGCCCAAGGCGCGTACCTGGAAGTCCAAAGAGAGCGCCCAGGAGGCTCACGAAGCCATCCGCCCTACCCATCTGGAGCAGCGCAATGCCGGGGCGGACGACGACCAGAAGAAGCTCTACGACCTTATATGGACCCGCGCTGTGGCTTCCCAGCTTGCGGATGCCGAATACAGAGTGAACACTCTCACGCTGGCCGCTCAGGACGGCTCGCAGCCCTTCGTCTTCAAAGCGATGGGGCGAACCCTCATCAAGCCGGGTTGGCGCACTCTGACAGCCAAGGATGCCGCCGAAGAACCCGATCCGAACGACACCGAGGACTCTGAGAAGCAATCGGACGAGAATGGCTGCGTTCCTGCACTTGGACGCGGCATCCAGCTCCACGCCGATAGCGCCCGCGTACTGAACAAACAGACGCGCCCGCCGAACGGCTACACCCAGGCGAGCCTTATCAAGAAGCTGGAGCATGAAGGAATCGGACGGCCCTCGACCTACCCAGCCATCCTCAAGAACATCATCACACGCGACTACATCGACGATTCCAAAAAGATATTGCGGGCCACAGACCTCGGCATCCTGCTCATCGACGCGCTCAAAGGCCACTTCGCCTTTCTTGAGTACGACTACACGCGCTCCCTTGAGCAGCAGCTCGACGATATTGCCGAAGGCAAGGACCAGTATCTCAACGTGGTTTCCGGCATAGACGGCCAGCTCAAGAAGGAACTGGCGCAGTTGCACATTGCTCCACAACCTGCCCTGGCGTCGAACGGTTCAGCGCCGGGAACGAAAGGCGCTGCCTCGCCGCCCGGCTCTCTCGTGTGCCCGAAATGCAAGCAAGGCATCGTCAAGAAACCCAATGGGCAGAGCTTCTACGGTTGCAGCCGCTACCGCGAGGGCTGCAACTTCAGCATTAGCGAGACCATCGCGAAGAAGACCCTCACCCCAAAACAGGTCGAGACGCTCTGTATGAAAGGCAAGACCGCCCTGCTCAAAGGATTCATTTCCAAGCAGGGCAAACCTTTCGAGGCTTACCTGACTTTGGGCGAAGAGACGGACTGGAAAGCGCAGTTCCGCTTTGAGTCCAGCAGGTGATTTTATTCGTTCACCAGAGGGTCCGCCAGTGATAACACACGGCGATGGCTCGATTTAAGAATCGTTCACATCGGCAACGTGCCATGAACTACCGTCCGAGCGTTTTGTTCCAATATGGATGGTGACATAGCGTTTATCGGGAGCTATCTGGAATTTGCAAACGAACGAAATTCCACAATTGTCTCGAAGTGGCGTTGGCTAGGCCCGCTTGCGCGGCCTCTTTGCATGGTTTTGTTTAGGGAACAGGCGTTCGAATGTCTTTCGATAGTCGTCCCATTTTCCGATGGACCTCAAAACCGTAATGACCTCACTCTTAGTCTCCACCGCCACCCGATAGCGGCCCGTGAGCGCTAGGTTTATCGGGGATTCGGGAAACTTGCTCGCGTTTGTCTCAATGCGGTTATCAGAAAGCAGAGAGTGATAGGCGGCCATATATACAAGTCCTTCTGTGCCTAAGGACCGGCGAAGCTTTTCATTTATATCTAACGCAATTCGATAACAGACCTCGCACGCAAAAATTGCATGTCGTGGCAACAGTGGAATTTCCTTACCAATTGTCAATATGGGCAATTCGGGAAGCTTTATGTCTCTTCTTGGGCACCATGCCTTTAAGCACTTCCTCAGTTCTTTACTGGCATCGAGTTTGACGAGCGTCTCGTTTGCCCGACCGGATTGATGCGCGATGCAGTTTCGGATGACAGCAAAGTAATCGAAGACGGGCGTCAATCCTGCCAATGCTTTGTCGTCCCACTTTAGCTCGCTATAGAAGACGGAAAGGTCTTGAGATGCGTTCTGCGAACCCTCCAAACCACGGAAACTCGCATACCGATCAAACTCCGCTTTCGTACCGATCAGCAGATATTCAAAGGCAGAGAGGACTCGGACGATGCCGATCTGTGAAAGAAATCTCTTGGTGCCAGGGATTTCCTTTGCAACATCCTTCCAAAGCGTATGCCCACCCCAAGGCTCTCCGAGGGTGGGCAATTTGAGAACCATCTCTGGCGCCACCGTTGACCTCATCTGGGTAATCACACCAAGGGCACCCACGGCAATCCGCATATTGCGATTAAATTCCTCGCTGAATCGATGGAAGAGAAAAAATGGCTCGGTGTTCGCGTTCGTGACGTCCATGATACTTGCTATCCTATCTGCCGGAGCTATTTGGTGTACACATCGCTCCGCAGCCTGCCCTGGCGTCGAATGGGTCAGCGCCGGCGGAGACAGGCTCTGCCCTGTCACCCGGATCGCTCGTGTGCCCGAAATGCAAGCAAGGCATCGTCAAAGAGCCCAATGGGCAGAACTTCTACGGTTGCAGCCGCTACCGCGAGGGTTGCAACTTCAATCTCAACGAAACCATTGCGAAGAAGACCCTGACTCCGAAACAGGTCGAGACGCTCTGCACAAAGGGCAAGACCGGCCTGCTCAAAGGCTTCATTTCCAAGCAGGGCAAACCCTTCGAGGCGTACCTGACTTTGGGCGAGGAAACAGGCTGGAAAGCGCAATTTCGCTTTGAGTCCAGCAAGTGATGTTTGGGGGCCAACACAAGCCCCTCGACAGGTGTCGCACGGCTATGGTTTGATTCTGGAATTGTTCATGTCGGTAACGCCCCATAACCAGCGTCCGAGCGGTTTGCCCGACTATGGATGGGCGGTGGGCGTCTCGATACCAATTTGTCAGTCAATCAATCTGTTGAAAAAAGTTACCCTCATAAAGCTCGATGTAGCGTGGCTGCCCAAGATCTGTGTAATAACCCAGAAGACCAGCGGCAAAAGACCGGCGATAGATTGGAATGCATGATCCGCCCGAAAAGACCTGGATCTTCTGCATAATATCTGGGGGAATCTTGATGAGCGATCCATACTTATGATAAATTCCAAACTCGTGTACCCACATTTCGATCTCTTCGCGAGACTCTCCCGTAATGAGCTTATGATCGGATTCAACAGATAGAAGCTCTGGATTGTTTTCAAAGAAGAACCGAACTTCGCCGGTCAACAAATCAGCAATTTGCAAGCCTATCTCATCGACAGAATCTACACGGTTGTTCATTCCGCCATAAAGCTTTGATTCTTCCGGAGCGAGGACATTCATTGGGCCAGAAAAGAAATTGTCTATTGCAGAAAGAACCGCTTTGTCTTCTTTCGCTTCCCGTGGGTCGCAACAAATCCGGTACGGACATTCAAATTGCCGCATGAAGTAGGAGAGGCCAGCCAGCGGTATTCTCAGAATCCAGCTATTTACTTGACGCCACCAGACACAATCGGTTGTGGTTTCGCCAGATTCGCGAACGGAACTGGCTCAATGTGAACTGCTTGTTGCGCCAATCGATAGAACAGTTTGCCGCGTGACGCCGAGGTGCGGCGGTTAAAGCGGAAGGTGAACTCGTTGAGATAAGTGTCCAGATGCTCGGCAGACACTGCGCCCTGGTGGGTCCCCATCAACCAACGTTTCAGTAGCCCAATGACGCGATGCACACGAGGCAGCACATGCTCGTCTTCGGACTGTTCTGATTGCACATGGCGCTGGTGGATATAGCCGTCCAGCCCCAGATAGGACTTGAAGCCATCGGTTCGCACCGTGCTGCCTGGCTCAACCGATGCGGCGATAAAGCCATGCAAGGCAGTTCGCGTCAAATTCGGGATCGTTTGCAACCGGACGCGGCCGATTTTCCTGCCGTCCTCCTCAACCGCCACGGCGATGATCGCCTTGTTCACGCTCAGCCGCCCGATCAGGCCTGATTCCTCGGCGCCCCAATAGGTTTCATCGACTTCAACTGTGCCTGATAGGCGGTCGCGGCCTGGACGAACCATCGCACGGCGCAGTTTATGCAACATTGCCCAGGCTGTTTTGTAGCTCCCCAAGCCCAACACGCGCTGGAGACCAAGGGCGCTGATGCCGTTCTTCTGGCTGGTCACCTGCCAGATGGCGCGAAACCAGATTGTCAGGGGAAGATGGCTGTCCTGAAAAATGGTTCCAGCCGTGACCGACATCTCATAACGGCAATGACCGCAGAGCCAACGGTCGCGCCGTACTGTCCATCCCTCGGAGGCGGCGCAACGCGGGCAACTCCTCCCCGCTGGCCAGCGCAAGGCCGCCAAATATCCGGCGCAGGCCTCTTCGCTGGAAAAACGCTTCTCCAACTCAAGCAACGTCCTGGGATAATCCTCGTCCACAACCCAAAACACTACCGGTTGGGGTTGGTGGCGTCAAGTAAATAGCTGGATCTCAGAATTGAAGATATTGTCTCCGACTGCGCCACGCCATCTTCCGTATTCTTTCTTAGCTCCGATGCCGATTCAGCATATAGAGCCTGGTGATCAGCTGGTACCTCATTTTGTTGGCCAACAAGCCCAGACCGGACCTGCTCCATAACTACGCCCTTCACTCTGGCGTAAAATGCCGCCACAAAGCATCCATAGGTTCTTAGCACCTTCTGAATTCGCCCGGCGAGATCGGCTCGCTGTTCTGAAGATAACGACTTGAATCGATCGAACTTGAATTCCTTGAGATGAACACCGGAGTCACCAACAACCATTGACTCGTAATCATGAAAGATTACGGCCATCGATCTTTTCAAAAATGAATACTCTTCTTCGGGGATGCCCACGGCCGCATAGCAAAGGTATCCATTCGGCTGCGCGAATCCAAAAAAGGACCGGAGGCTTTCATCCACGAAGATCAGGTACGGCTTACCACGATATCGTTTCACGAGACGAGAGATTGGAGCTGTTTCGAGTGGCGTATTGACCCACTCTGTGCGGCCATCACGGAATCGAAGCTCTCTTGGCACATTCAAATTATAGTTCTCATTGCTTGTCTACGATGCAATGGCGGACCTGCTGTGGCGCGTCTGTTTCCGAGTGGCTGCGCTCGCGGCTCCCGATTCCGTTCATCGCGGCAATCGGACACGGCCTGCAAAGCAATCTTCCCTTGGCCGGTTTTCCGTTCTCTACGGCCCCCAACCCTTCGGTCCGCCCAAACAGGTTTTCGCAACCGACGCCTCGCGTTGATTGCGGCCGCGGCGCGCCGAAAGCTGCCCAAACCGCGCTATTCACCAACGTATTCAAAGAGCATCCACGCGCGCTCGCCGCCTCATGGGCGGCGAGCCACGCAGACTCGAACACACCAACCTGCGTTGCATGGACCCGGCGCGAATCCACGTCGAGTAGTTCCACATCAAGCAGATTCACACTGTCCAGAGCCTCACGGACGCGAATCGACAAATCGCCGTGCATTCTCCAGCGCCGGCGCAAGCACCGATCAACTTTTGCACTGAAACGAATATTGCGGTAGACAATCTGCAACGTCATCTCCTATTCTCCTGCCCTCAAATCTCCATACGGTTCCGTAAACGCGATGTCGCGATTCACGCGCACATTGAACCGATACCCCGGTCGAATCTTCACGGTGGGCTGAATGTTCAGATTCTTCCGTGTCACCTCCATGCCCAACTGCCCGAACTGCTGGCCAAGGGCTTGAGTTGCAGCCGCGCTCGGCGACAATGCGCCTGACGCCGAACTCCCCTGCGGCTGGGACATCTCGACTCCGGCCGTGAACGCACTCAGCATCAAAGCCATCGAGACAAGCCGCACGAAGTGATTGTCCACCTGGTCGTGAAACCCGGCCGCTCCAGAGGCATCGTGCCCTACCGTGCCATCGAGATCAACACTCGACCCGTCCGGGAAGATCAGACGCGACCAAACAACAATTGCGCGACTCTGGCCATACGAAACCCGGTTGTCGTATCGACCGATCAAACGAGAGCCTTGCGGGATCAACAGATACCGGCCCGTCGCCGTGTCGTACACATTCTCACGCACGACAGCCTTTACCTCACCCGGAAGGTCGGTGTTCACTTCACTCTCAAGCGTCGCCGGAATGTCCCATCCAGACTTGATTTCGTACTTCGACAGAGCTGGCGCTCGCGTCGCGGAGGAATAATCCCGCTCGTCCCTGGCCTGTCTTGCCTTGTCGATGAAGCTCTCTTTGTGCTCCTGGAGGTTGGCATCGCTCTGATCTCCAGAGCCTGCATTTGCGGACAATGAAGACGGACTTGGTACTCCAGTATTCCCAACAGAAACGGGTTTCGGATATGCGCCAGCGAGCTGTTGAAGGAGCGAACTCACGCCCTCGACTGGCGCGGCCCCCAGAGCACTCAAACCCTTACTGGCATTCATTCCGCTGGAAATCGAAGTACCCGCCGTGCGCGCTTCGAGATCGCTTTTGTACATCTCCTCGCGCAATTCGTCCGCCGCGCTCCGTCCTTGAGGCGCTTCTGCTTGAGTGCCCACCTGCTGCTGATTCAGCGCGACCCTGCCGCTCGTATTCGTGGGCCTTGCCGGTGAAGGTCGCCCAGAGGCAGAGATCTGCCGAGCTTCAAGAGGAGGAACCAGAGCATCTTTCGAGTAACGGGAAGGAGCTACCAGATCAGCCGGAACCCCGGCACTCTGCACATGGTCCTGAATCACGTCCGGCGTACTCGGCGCAGGCTGAGACTGATTCTGCGATTCCTTCCTTGCGTCGATCTTCCGTTGCTCTTCGAGATCCTTCCAGACCTTCGTCCCGGTCGATTGCGCATCCGTAATCGACTGGTCATCCTTGGCGGCGTCCGCAGCCTTCTTCTTTCCGCCCCGCGACATCACTCCATAGACCATCACGA
>Ga0302319_10016131_pt1 | contig 13788 bp, 10 predicted proteins | sample Bog_T0_2_FD_203319 | JGI IMG/M metagenome (GOLD analysis project Ga0302319, IMG submission 203319) | Peat permafrost microbial communities from Stordalen Mire near Abisko, Sweden - Bog_T0_2 | ecosystem: Environmental > Terrestrial > Soil > Wetlands > Peat | place: Sweden: Abisko, Stordalen Mire...
GTCGTCGCGACAACGCGGATCCTCTCGACCAGCTCATGTTCCTTCGACTCGCGCGTGTGCTCGACGAGGCGCACTTTGATCTTCGCCTGCAGGTCGAGGTGACGGCTCTCGTAGGCGCGGTGCACTTCGGCGATGTCGCTGAAGTACATGCCCTCGCCCTTCGCACCGACGCGTTCGCGGGTCATGTAGTAGAGCCCGAGCACGACGTCCTGCGACGGCACGATGATCGGGTCGCCGTTCGCGGGCGAGAGGATGTTGTTCGACGACATCATCAGCGCGCGCGCCTCCAGCTGCGCCTCGATCGACAGCGGCACGTGGACGGCCATCTGGTCGCCGTCGAAGTCGGCGTTGAACGCCGTGCAGACGAGCGGATGCAACTGGATCGCCTTGCCTTCGATAAGCACGGGCTCGAAGGCCTGGATGCCGAGACGGTGCAGCGTCGGTGCGCGATTCAGCAGCACCGGATGTTCGCGGATGACTTCCTCGAGGATGTCCCACACCTCCGGTCCCTCGCGCTCGACGAGGCGCTTCGCGGCCTTGATCGTCGAGGCTTCGCCGCGCAGCTGCAGCTTCGAGAAGATGAACGGCTTGAACAGCTCGAGCGCCATCTTCTTCGGCAACCCGCACTGGTGCAGGCGCAGCGTCGGACCCACGACGATGACCGAGCGGCCCGAGTAGTCGACACGCTTGCCGAGCAGGTTCTGGCGGAACCGGCCCTGCTTGCCCTTGATCATGTCGGCCAGCGACTTCAGCGGACGCTTGTTCGTGCCGGTGATCGCCCGGCCGCGGCGGCCGTTGTCCAGCAGCGCATCGACGGCTTCCTGCAGCATGCGCTTTTCGTTGCGCACGATGATGTCCGGCGCATTCAGCTCGAGGAGCCGGCGCAGGCGGTTGTTGCGGTTGATGACGCGGCGGTACAGGTCGTTGAGGTCGGAGGTCGCGAAGCGGCCGCCATCCAGCGGCACCAGCGGGCGCAGGTCCGGCGGCAGCACAGGCAGCACGGTCAGCACCATCCACTCCGGCTTGTTGCCCGACTCGAGGAAGGCCTCGATCAGCTTCAGGCGCTTCGACAGACGCTTGATCTTGGTCTCGGAGCTGGTGTTCGCCATGTCCTCGCGGACCTTGACGACTTCCGCCGGGAGATCCATCGACTTCAGCAGCTCATGCACCGCCTCGGCGCCCATGCGGGCGTCGAACTCGTCGCCGTGCTCCTCGATCGACTCCAGGTACATCTCGTCGGTCAGGAGCTGGCCGCGCTGCAGCGAGGTCATGCCGGGGTCCACGACGACGAAGGCCTCGAAGTAGAGCACGCGCTCGATCTCGCGCAGCGTCATGTCGAGCATCAGGCCGATACGCGAGGGCAGCGACTTGAGGAACCAGATGTGCGCGGTCGGGCTTGCAAGCTCGATGTGTCCCATGCGCTCGCGGCGCACCTTCGACTGGGTCACCTCGACGCCGCACTTCTCGCAGACGACGCCGCGGTGCTTCAGGCGCTTGTACTTGCCGCACAGGCACTCGTAGTCCTTGACTGGCCCGAAGATCTTCGCGCAGAACAGGCCATCCCGCTCCGGCTTGAAGGTCCGGTAGTTGATCGTCTCCGGCTTCTTGACCTCGCCGTACGACCACGAGCGGATCATGTCCGGGGACGCGAGGCCGATCTTGATCGAATCGAAATTCTCGACCGGGACTTGCTGCTTGAATAGCTTCAGTAGGTCTTTCATGGATTAACCCTCGCTCTCGAGTTCGATGTTGATGGCCAGGGAGCGGATCTCCTTGACGAGCACGTTGAAGGACTCCGGCATGCCGGCCTTCATCTCGTGGTTGCCGTCGACGATCGCCTTGTACATCTGCGTACGGCCGTTGACGTCGTCGGACTTGACCGTGAGCATTTCCTGCAGCGTGTAGGCTGCGCCGTAGGCCTCGAGCGCCCAGACCTCCATTTCGCCGAAGCGCTGTCCGCCGAACTGCGCCTTGCCGCCGAGCGGCTGCTGCGTGACCAGACTGTAAGGCCCGGTGGAGCGCGCATGCATCTTGTCGTCGACCAGGTGGTTGAGCTTCAGCATGTACATGTACCCGACCGTGACCGGACGCTCGAACTTCTCGCCCGTACGTCCGTCGTGCAGCGTCGTCTGACCGGAGGTCGGCAGGTCGGCGAGCGCGAGGAGCTTCTTGATCTCCTCCTCGCTGGCGCCGTCGAACACCGGTGTTGCCATCGGCACGCCGCGGCGCAGGTTGGTCGCGAGCTCGATGACCTCACCGTCGCTCAGGGAAGGAATGTCCTCGGTCTGCCCGCCGGTTTCGTTGTAGACCTCGTGCAGGAACTTGCGGATCTCGACCACGGCCTGCTGCGCCTCGAGCATCTTGCCGATCTTCGCACCGAGACCCTTGGCGGCCCAGCCGAGGTGGGTCTCGAGGATCTGGCCGATGTTCATGCGCGACGGCACGCCCAGCGGATTCAGCACGATGTCGACGGGGGTGCCGTCGGCCATGTACGGCATGTCCTCCACGGGGACGATCGAGGAGATGACGCCCTTGTTGCCGTGCCGGCCGGCCATCTTGTCGCCTGGCTGCACGCGACGCTTCACCGCAAGGTAGACCTTGACCATCTTCAGCACGCCGGGGGCGAGATCGTCGCCGGCGGTGATCTTCGCCTTCTTCTCGTCGAAACGCTTCTCGAAGGTCTTGCGCTGCGCCTTGAGGCGCTCGGACACGGTCTCCAGCTGCGCATTGGACTCCTCGTCCTTGAGGCGGATCTCGAACCACTGTTCGCGCGGCAGATCGTCCAGGTAGGCCTGGTCGATCTTCGAGCCGGACTTCAGCTTCCGGGGGCCCGCCTCGGCGACCTTGCCCTCGAGCATGTCCCGGACGCGCAGGAACAGATCGTCCTCGAGAATGCGCTGCTGGTCGGCGAGGTCCTTCTTGACCCGCTCGAGCTCCGCCTTCTCGATCGACAGGGCGCGGGCATCCTTATCGACACCGTCGCGCGTGAACACGCGCACGTCGATGACTGTCCCGTCCATACCCGGGGGCACGCGCAGCGAAGTATCCTTCACGTCCGACGCCTTCTCGCCGAAGATGGCCCGCAGCAGCTTCTCTTCCGGCGTCAGCTGCGTCTCGCCCTTCGGCGTGACCTTGCCGACCAGGATGTCCCCGGCACGCACTTCGGCGCCGATGAACGCGATGCCCGCCTCGTCGAGCTTGGCAAGCGCCGAGTCGCCGACGTTGGGGATGTCCGCGGTGATCTCCTCGGGCCCGAGCTTGGTGTCGCGGGCGACGCAGGTCAGTTCCTCGATGTGAATCGTCGTGAAGCGGTCTTCCTCGACGACGCGTTCCGAAATAAGGATCGAGTCCTCGAAGTTGTAGCCGTTCCACGGCATGAACGCGACCAGCAGGTTCTGGCCCAGCGCGAGCTCGCCGAGATCGGTGGACGGGCCGTCGGCAAGCACGTCGCCGCGATGAATCGCGTCGCCGGCCTTAACGAGCGGGCGCTGGTTGATGCAGGTGTTCTGGTTGGAACGCGTGTACTTGGTCAGCGAGTAGATGTCGACGCCGGGCTCGCCCGCGGTCGTCTCGTTGTCGTTGACGCGCACGACGATGCGCGAGGCATCGACCGAGTCGACGCTGCCGCCGCGGCGCGCGACGACCGTGACGCCCGAGTCGACTGCCACGGCGCGCTCCATGCCGGTGCCCACGAGCGGCGTATCGGCGCGCAGGGTCGGGACGGCCTGACGCTGCATGTTCGAGCCCATCAGCGCGCGGTTCGCGTCGTCGTGCTCGAGGAACGGGATCAGCGAGGCCGCCACCGAGACGATCTGTTTCGGCGAGACGTCCATGAAGTCGATCTTGTCGGGCGCAGACAGCGTGAACTCGTTCTGCGTACGGCAGGAGATCAGTTCGTCGGTGAAGCGCCCCTTGGCGTCGAGCGACGCATTGGCCTGCGCGATCACGTACTGGCCCTCCTCGATCGCCGACAGGTAATCGATCTGGTCGGTTACCTTGCCGTCAGCGACGCGGCGGTAGGGCGTCTCGAGGAAGCCGTAGTCGTTGGTCCGCGCATAGACGGCGAGCGAGTTGATCAGGCCGATGTTCGGGCCTTCCGGCGTCTCGATCGGGCACACCCGGCCGTAGTGCGTCGGATGCACGTCGCGGACCTCGAAACCGGCGCGTTCGCGGGTCAGGCCGCCTGGGCCGAGCGCGGAGACGCGCCGCTTGTGTGTGACTTCCGACAGCGGGTTGTTCTGGTCCATGAACTGGGACAGCTGCGAGGAGCCGAAGAATTCCTTGACCGCAGCCGCCACCGGCTTCGCGTTGATCATTTCCTGCGGCATGATCGGCTCGCTCTCGGCGAGCGTCAGGCGCTCCTTGACGGCGCGCTCGACGCGCACGAGGCCGATGCGGAAGGCGTTCTCGGCCATCTCGCCGACGCTGCGCACGCGGCGGTTGCCGAGGTGGTCAATGTCGTCGACGTGGCCGTTGCCGTTGCGGATGTCGATCAGGGTCTTCATGACCTCGATGATGTCTTCCTTGCTCAGCACGCCGGAGCCGGTGATCTCCTCGCGCCCGACGCGACGGTTGAACTTCATGCGGCCGACGGGCGACAGGTCGTAGCGCTCGCCGTTGAAGAACAGGTTCTGGAACAGGTTCTCGGCGGCATCCTTGGTCGGCGGCTCGCCGGGACGCATCATGCGGTAGATCTCGACGAGGGCCTCGAGCCGCGTCTTGGTCGGGTCGATGCGCAGCGTGTCGGAGATGTAGGGGCCACGGTCGAGGTCATTGACGTACAGCGTACGGATCTCGGTCACGCCGCTCTCGATCAGCTTGCCCACGGCGGGCACCGACAGGACCTCGTTGGCCTTGGCCAGGATCTCGCCGGTCTCGGTGTTGACGATGTCATGGGCAAGGACCTTGCCCTGCAGGTATTCGATCGGCACGGGGAGGCGCTTGACGCCGGCTTCCTCGAGGTCGCGGACGTGGCGCGCCGTGATTCTGCGGCCTTCCTCGACGATGACCTTCTTGCCGACGCGGATCTCGAAAGCCGCGGTCTCGCCGCGCAGACGCTGCGGAATGACCTCGAACTCGATCTCCTTCTTCGACAGATAGAACACGTTCTTCTCGAAGAACATGTCGAGCACCTGTTCCTCGCTGTAGCCGAGGGCACGCAAAATGATCGTGACGGGGAGCTTGCGGCGGCGGTCGATGCGCGCGAACACGCAGTCCTTCGGGTCGAACTCGAAGTCCAGCCAGGAGCCACGGTAGGGAATGATGCGGGCGGAGAACAGCAGCTTGCCGGACGAATGCGTCTTGCCGCGGTCGTGGTCGAAGAACACGCCGGGGCTGCGGTGCAGCTGCGAGACGATGACCCGCTCGGTGCCGTTGATGATGAACGTGCCGTTGTCGGTCATCAGCGGCAGCTCGCCGAGGTAGACCTCCTGTTCACGGACATCCTTGACGGGCTTCTTGGCGCCGCTCGCTTCCTTGTCGAGCACCACGAGGCGCACCTTGACGCGCAGCGGGGCGGCGTAGGTCAGCCCGCGCAGCTGGCACTCCTTGACGTCGAACACCGGGTCGCCGAGGCGGTAGCTGACGTATTCCAGCGTCGCGTTGCCGGAGTAGCTGGAAATGGGGAATACGCTGTCGAATGCGGCATGCAGGCCGATTTCGTCACGCTTTGATTCCTCGGTATCCGCCTGCAGGAATCGCCGGTAGGAATCCAGCTGGATCGCAAGCAGGTACGGCGTGCCAAGGATGCTCGGGCGCTTGCCAAAGTTCTTGCGAATACGCTTCTTTTCGGTGAACGAATAACCCATTTGCGTCTCCAGGCGCTAGCGCGCGAACATTAACCGGGTCGTAGCGACCCCAGAATCAAAGGCGCAGGCGAAGGCTGCCGTCACTTGGACGGCATCCCTCGCGCTGCGCAGATCGGCATAAGACACTTACTTGATGGCAGCCTTGGCGCCAGCGTCCTCGAGCTTCTTCTTGATCGCGTCCGCGTCCGCCTTCGGAATGCCTTCCTTGACGACCGAGGGAGCGCCCTCGACCAGGTCCTTGGCTTCCTTGAGGCCGAGACCGGTGATCTCGCGGATGACCTTGATGACGCCGACCTTGTTGGCGCCGAACTCGGTCAGGGTCACGGCGAACTCGGTCTGCGCTTCCGCAACCGGGGCCGCCGCCGCACCGCCGCCCGCCGCCGCTGCCGCGACCGGGGCCGCCGCCGTGACGCCGAACTTCTTTTCCATGTCGGCGATCAGCTCGACCACCTCGATGACGGACATTGCGGAAATCGCATTGAGGATTTCGTCTTTCGTAACAGCCATTTTCGTCTCCAGATATCTATTGAGATGGGCCCTTCAGGACCCGAATCGGTTTGAACATGCCGGCCGCGTTATGCGGCCTGCGCCTTCTTCGCTTCCAGGACCGCGGCGAGCGTACGCACCAACTTGGTGTTGGGTGCGGCCAGCGTGCCGACGAACTTCTGGATCGGCGCCTTGAGGACCCCGAGCAGCTGCGACAACGCCTGCGCGCGTGTAGGCATGGATGCCACACGTTCGATGTCCGCCGGCTTGAGCAACAGCCCGCCCAGCGATACCAGCGTCGTCACCAGCTTGTCGTTGTCCTTCGCAAACGCCTTGACGATGCGCGCCGCCGCGCCCGGATCGTCCTTGGAGAATGCGAGGACCACGGGTCCCTTCAGGGCCGGCGCGATGCACTCGAAAGGAGTGCCGGCCACGGCCTTGCGCGCGAGCGTGTTCTTGACGACGCGCAGGTAGACGCCTTCCTTGCGCGCCTTCGCGCGCAGGTCCGTCATCTGCGTTACCGTCAAGCCACGGTTCTCCGCGCCCACCACGGACAGCGCATGCGCTGCGACCGCGTTGACCTCGGCCACCACGACCTTCTTGTCTTCCAACTTGAGCGCCATACAGGTCTCCGGTAAGAAGTGTCACAAACAGGCCCGACGGAGCGATCTCCCCCGGACCCACCCTTAGGGCGCCGCCTGAGGCGCCCATCCGGTGCGACCCTTCACCAGGAAAGTTCCTGATTCGGGTCCCACCATCTGCGCAGGCCATTGTTTAAGGACCCCAAGAGGTCCGCCTGCGGTCTTCGACGGTGAGTGCGCTAGCGGCCCTGCGGCCTTCGCGCTCCCTCCATCAATCGAATCGTTGACCGGGCCCTCAGCCCAGTCCCAGTGTCGTGTTGTCGACGGCCACGCCGGGGCCCATCGTCGACGACACCGTTACCTTCTTCACGTAGATGCCCTTGGACGTGGCCGGCTTGATCTTCTGCAGGTCGGCGACCAGAGCCAGGAGATTCTCCTTCAGCGCCACGGGCTCGAAGCTCGCGCGGCCGATCTGTGCATGGATGATGCCCGCCTTGTCGGTGCGATAGCGGACCTGGCCCGACTTCGCGTTCTTGACCGCGCCGGCAACGTCCGGCGTCACGGTGCCGACCTTGGGGTTCGGCATCAGGCCGCGGGGGCCGAGGATCTGGCCCAGCTGGCCGACGATGCGCATCGCATCGGGGCTCGCGATCACGACGTCGAAGTCGATCTGACCGGCCTTCACCTTCTCGGCGAGGTCCTCGAAGCCGACGATGTCGGCGCCGGCGGCCCGCGCGGCGTCGGCATTCTTGCCCTGCGTGAACACGGCGACGCGGACGGTCTTGCCGGTGCCATGCGGCATCACGGTCGAGCCGCGCACCTGCTGGTCCGACTTGGTCGCATCGACGCCGAGGTTGACGGCGACATCAATCGACTCGTTGAACTTCGCGGTCGCGAGTTCCTTGACGAGCTTCAGCGCGTCATCGATGCCGTAGGTCTTGCCGGGCGGCAGCTTGTCCTTCCAGGACTTCGTACGCTTGGTTACCGTGGACATGTCACACCACCTCCGAATCGACGCCCATGCTGCGGGCACTGCCGGCGATCGTGCGCACGGCCGCTTCCAGGTCGCTTGCCGTCAGGTCCGGCATCTTCAGCTTCGCGATATCCTCGAGCTGCTTGCGCGAGATCTTGCCGACCTTCGCGGTGTTCGGGGTCGCGCTGCCCTTCTGGATGCCGATTGCCTTCTGGATCAGCACGGACGCCGGGGGCGTCTTCATGATGAACGTGAAGCTGCGGTCGCTGTAGACGGTGATCACGACCGGAGTGGGCAGGCCCTTCTCCAGTTGCTGGGTCTGCGCGTTGAACGCCTTGCAGAACTCCATGATGTTGACGCCCTGCTGGCCCAGCGCCGGGCCCACGGGGGGACTCGGGTTCGCCTGGCCGGCGGGAATCTGCAGCTTGATGTAGCCGGTTACCTTCTTCGCCATCTCGATACTCCAGTGGGTGCAAGCGCTTCACGCAAGGTGAAGCTCCCCGTTTGAATCAACCTTTTTCGACCTGCGAGAAATCAAGCTCCACGGGCGTCGAGCGCCCGAGGATCTGCACGGCGACCTGCAGCCGGTTTTTCTCGTAATTGACCGACTCGACGACGCCGTTGAAATCATTGAAGGGACCGTCGGTCACGCGCACCACCTCGCCGGGCTCGAACAGCACCTTCGGCTTCGGCTTGTCGGCGCCTTCCTCGACGCGACGCAGGATCGAGTTCGCTTCCTTGTCGGTGATCGGCGCCGGCTTGTCGCTGGTGCCGCCGATGAACCCGAGGACCTTCGGCACTTCCTTGACGAGGTGCCAGGTGTCCTCGTCCATCTCCATCTGTACGAGCACGTAGCCGGGGAAGAACTTGCGGTCGGACTTGCGCTTCTGGCCGTCGCGCATCTCGACGACTTCCTCGGTCGGGACCAGGATCTCGCCGAATTTGTGCTCGAGGCCGGCGCGCCGCACGCGCTCCTTCAGCGACTCGGACACCTTGTGCTCGAAATTCGAATAGGCGTGAACAACATACCAGCGCAGCGACATAGACAGCTCCGACTCCGTCAGCCCGATTGACCGGTCAGATACCGGGTAAGCGCGGTAAGGATCCAGTCCAGCGCCCAGAAGAAAACACCAAGCAAAATCGCGAAGACGAACACCACATACGTCGTCTTCACCGTCTCGTCGCGGTCGGGCCATACGACCTTGCGCAATTCGATGCGCGCCGCCTGCGCGAACACCCAGAACTCGCGGCCGTAGGAACTGAGCCACGCAAGGCCGAGGCCGGCGGCGACGCCGCAGACGACCAGCGCGACGCGCAGCGCGAGCGACTGATCGTCAAACCAGTAGAACGCCCAGATGCCGCCCAGCGTGGCGAGCACGGACACGCTCATCAGAACCGTGTCCTTCGCCGACCCGCCGGTAGGTGTTTGCACTTCTGCCATAAGTTACTCGCCGCCGATCATCGACCCTGCCCGATGGCAGGGCAGGAGGGAATCGAACCCCCAACCTGCGGTTTTGGAGACCGCCGCTCTGCCAATTGAGCTACTGCCCTAGGATCATGCGCTTCGCGCAACTTCTAACGGGGTCGAGGCGACCCCGTCCGAAAAGCGCGCGAAGCGCGTAAGAAAAAAACCTATGCGATCACCTTGGCAACCACACCTGCGCCCACCGTCTTGCCACCCTCGCGGATTGCAAAACGCAGGCCCTGTTCCATCGCGATCGGGGCGATCAGTTCCACCACGATCTTGATGTTGTCTCCCGGCATCACCATCTCCGTGCCCTCCGGCAGCTCCACCGCTCCCGTCACGTCCGTCGTGCGGAAGTAGAACTGCGGCCGGTAGCCCTTGAAGAACGGCGTATGACGCCCGCCCTCCTCCTTGCTCAGCACGTACACCTCGGCCTCAAACTTCGTGTGCGGCGTGATGCTCCCCGGCTTGCACAGCACCTGCCCGCGCTCCACCTCTTCACGCTTCGTGCCGCGCAGCAGCACCCCCACGTTGTCCCCCGCCTGACCCTCGTCCAGCAGCTTGCGGAACATCTCCACACCCGTGCACGTCGTCTTCTGCGTCGCACGAATGCCCACAATCTCCACTTCGTCGTTGACCTTCACGATCCCGCGCTCAATGCGCCCCGTCACCACCGTGCCGCGGCCCGCAATCGAAAATACGTCTTCCACCGGCATCAGGAACGCCCCGTCCACCGCCCGCTTCGGCACCGGAATGTACTCATCCAGCGCCGCCACCAGCTTGATCACCGAAGGCACCCCGATGTCGCTCGTGTCCCCTTCCAGCGCCTTCAGCGCAGATCCGGTCACAATCGGCGTCTTGTCGCCGGGAAACTTGTACAGCGTCAGCAGATCGCGCACCTCGAGCTCCACCAGCTCCAGCAGCTCCGCGTCGTCCACCATGTCCGCCTTGTTCATGTACACCACGATGTACGGCACGCCCACCTGGCGGGCCAGCAGAATGTGCTCGCGCGTCTGCGGCATCGGGCCGTCCGCCGCCGAAACCACCAGAATCGCCCCGTCCATCTGCGCCGCGCCCGTGATCATGTTCTTCACGTAGTCCGCATGGCCCGGACAGTCCACGTGCGCGTAGTGGCGCGCCTCGCTCTGGTACTCCACGTGCGCCGTTGCAATCGTGATGCCGCGCGCGCGCTCCTCCGGCGCCTTGTCGATCTGGTCGTACGCCTTGAACTCGCCGCCAAACTTCTCCGCCATCACCTTCGTCAGCGCGGCCGTCAGGGTCGTCTTGCCATGGTCAACATGGCCAATCGTCCCCACGTTCACGTGCGGCTTCGTTCGCTCAAACTTACCCTTCGACACGGCACACCTCTCGGTTTGAAATTGACTGAAGTTGGACTGACCCGCGGCTCATGATGCCTTCTTCATGACGGCATCGGCGACGTTGCTCGGCACTTCGTTGTACTTGGCAAATTCCATCGTGTAGTTCGCGCGGCCCTGGCTCATCGAACGCATCGACGTCGAATACTGGAACATCTCGGCGAGCGGAACCTCCGCGGTAACGACCTTGCCGGACGGGGAATCCTCGTTGCCGATGATATGGCCCCGGCGTCGGCTCAGGTCGCCGACGATGTCGCCGTAATAGTCTTCCGGCGTCACGACCTCGACCTTCATGATCGGCTCGAGGAGGACGGGCTTGGCCTTGCGGAAACCTTCCTTGAATCCCATCGAGCCCGCGATCTTGAATGCCATCTCGTTGGAATCGACGTCGTGGAAGGAGCCGTCGAACAGCGTGACGCGCACGTCGACGACCGGGTAGCCGGCAATGACCCCGGTCTGGACCGCTTCCTGGATGCCCTTGTCGACCGCCGGAATGAATTCACGCGGTACGGTGCCGCCGACGATGCCGTTGACGAACTCATAGCCCTTGCCGACGGCGAGCGGCTCGAGCTTCAGCCATACGTGGCCGTACTGGCCGCGCCCGCCGGACTGGCGGATGAACTTGCCTTCTGATTCCACCGTCCCGCGCAGCGTTTCGCGATACGCGACCTGGGGCTTGCCGACGTTGGCGTCGACCTTGAACTCGCGCTTCATGCGGTCGACGATGATCTCGAGGTGCAACTCACCCATGCCGGAGATGATCGTCTGGCCGGATTCCTGGTCGGTATGCACGCGGAACGAAGGGTCTTCCTTCGCGAGGCGCTGCAGCGCAAGGCCCATCTTCTCCTGGTCGACCTTGGTGCGCGGCTCCACCGCGACCGAGATGACCGGCTCGGGGAATTCCATCTTTTCCAGGATGATGACCTTGCCCGGGTCGCACAGCGTCTCGCCGGTGATCACGTCCTTGAGTCCGACCGCCGCGGCGATGTCGCCGGCGTGCACTTCCTTGATCTCGGAGCGCTCGCTTGCATGCATCTGCAGAAGCCGGCCGATGCGCTCTGTACGGCCCTTGTTCGGCACGTACACCTGGTCGCCCGAGTTCAGCGTACCGGAGTAGACGCGGAAGAACGTGAGGTTGCCGACGAAGGGATCGTTGAGAATCTTGAAAGCCAGCGCCGCGAACGGCTCGGCGTCATCGGCCCTGCGCGTGATCACTTCGCCGCTTTCACTGTGGCCCTTGACCGGGGGCACCTCGACCGGCGACGGCATGTACTCGACGATCGCATCGAGCACGGCCTGAACGCCCTTGTTCTTGAACGCGGAGCCGCAGGTGACGAGGCAGACCTCGTTCTTCAGCGCGCGTTCGCGCAGCCCCTTCTTGATCTCGAGGTCGGACAGCTCACCCGTCTCGAGGTACTTGTTAAGCAGTTCCTCGTCGCCTTCCGCGGCCGCCTCGATCATCTTCGCGCGCCACAGCAGGCACTCCTCGCGCATGTCGGCCGGGATCTCGCGATACTCGAACTTCATCCCCTGCGTCTCCTCGTCCCAGGAGATTGCCTTCATCTTGACGAGGTCGACGACACCGGAAAAATGATCCTCGGCGCCGATGGGCAGCTGGATCGGCACCGGATTGCCGCGCAGCCGCGAGCGGATCTGGTCGACGCAGCGCAGGAAGTCGGCACCGGCGCGGTCCATCTTGTTGACGAACGCGATACGCGGCACGCCGTACTTGTTCATCTGCCGCCAGACGGTCTCGGACTGCGGCTGCACGCCGGAGACGGCGCAGTACACGGCAACCGCGGAATCCAGCACGCGCAGGCTCCGTTCGACCTCGATCGTGAAGTCGACATGGCCCGGCGTATCGATGATATTGATGCGATGCTCGGGGAAGCTCTTGTCCATCCCCTTCCAGAAACAGGTCGTTGCGGCGGCGGTGATCGTGATGCCGCGCTCCTGTTCCTGTTCCATGTAGTCCATCACGGCCGCGCCGTCATGGACCTCGCCGATCTTGTGCGAGACACCGGTATAGAAAAGGATGCGCTCCGTCGCGGTGGTCTTGCCCGCGTCGATATGAGCTGAGATACCGATATTCCGGTAGCGCTCGATTGGCGTAGTACGTGCCAAGGTCGGGTACCGGAAGAAACCTTACCAGCGATAGTGCGCGAAAGCCTTGTTGGCCTCGGCCATGCGATGCGTGTCTTCGCGCTTGCGGACCGCAGCGCCGCGGTTCTCGGCCGCTTCCATCAGTTCAGCCGCCAGGCGATGCGCCATCGACTTCTCGCTGCGGGCCGTAGCCGCCTCGATGACCCAGCGCATCGCGAGCGTCTGGCGGCGGTTGGCACGCACCTCGACCGGCACCTGGTAGGTGGCACCGCCGACGCGGCGCGACTTGACCTCGACGACCGGCTTGACGTTGTCCAGCGCCTTCTGCAGTACGGCGATCGCCTCTTCGCCGGCATTGCCGGACTTGTCGCCGATCTTGTCGATGGCGCCATAAACGATCTTTTCGGCGGCGGACTTCTTGCCGCGCTCCATGACCATGTTGATGAACTTCGCCAACATGTCGTTGCCGAACTTGGGGTCAGGAAGGATCGTGCGATGCGGCGCTGCTGCTCTGCGGGACATGGATGGCTTCTCTTATTTCTTGGGGCGCTTCGCGCCGTATTTGGAACGGCCCTGGCGCCGGTCAGTGACACCGGCGCAGTCGAGCGCGCCGCGAACCGTGTGGTAACGGACACCCGGCAGGTCCTTGACGCGACCGCCGCGGATCAGCACCACCGAGTGTTCCTGCAGGTTGTGGCCCTCGCCGCCGATATAGCTGGACACTTCATAACCGTTGGTCAGGCGCACGCGGCAGACCTTGCGCAGTGCCGAGTTCGGCTTCTTCGGCGTCGTCGTATAGACGCGCGTACAGACGCCACGCTTCTGCGGCGAAGCGGCGAGCGCCGGAACCTTGGACTTCCAGGCCGGTTCATTGCGGCCCGTGCGGATCAATTGAGTCGTCGTCGCCATAAATACCTTATGAATGCCGGCCGTAGCGCGCTGGCTCTGGGTGATAAATCCGATTGACGCGGGAGCTATGCCCGGCGACAAAGGCCGG
>Ga0302319_10016132_pt1 | contig 13788 bp, 9 predicted proteins | sample Bog_T0_2_FD_203319 | JGI IMG/M metagenome (GOLD analysis project Ga0302319, IMG submission 203319) | Peat permafrost microbial communities from Stordalen Mire near Abisko, Sweden - Bog_T0_2 | ecosystem: Environmental > Terrestrial > Soil > Wetlands > Peat | place: Sweden: Abisko, Stordalen Mire...
CAAGGTCAGGATCGAAGAGCAACACTTTTGTGGCAGTGAGTTTACACTCGCGCCTTGTTCGATGGCCGTACTACAATGGAGTGAGTAACGCCGCCCAGAGTTCAAATTGCAAGTCGCGGAACATCTGGCGCAGGCGAAGATGCACTTATTCGTCCCAACTACACAAAAAGTAATCAATATGCGGTTACCCAATTGCTGAATTGGTGTGTTCCCAAGGACGCACTTCCGCTCGCTAGCGTGTCCACCTTCGCGGCATTGTTCTTGTTGGTTCTAAAGGGTACTTTCAAACCATCAGGCCGCCCGAAAGCATCATTTCCGGCACTTATTTTTCGGAGTCATTAATATTGGCTCCCTTTCGGTGAACTCTGGAGGCCACAGCGTGACCGTGGCACAGCGACGATCGCGCTGTGGCCTCCGGAGACTTTTTCGAAAGCTGACAGGAATCGGGCGAGCGAGAGATTGAAATAGCCGTGAAAACAACGGCAATCGCATCCACTGCTTATGAGAGCCGCGTGCATAGGCGGGGAACGGACGATGAAATGAGTGACGGCCTGCAGCATCCCGTCGCAGTTTTGGGATTGCCGATCAACAGTTTGACCGCGAACGAGGCGGTTGACACATTGGAACGCCTGATTGTGTCTGGTGGCACACACCAGGTGTGCGCAATGAACCTGGATACCTGGCTCAATGCACTTGCGGATCCGCACTTGCATCGCATAGTTGCCGGTTCGAGCCTGGTTTTTCCCGATGGTATGCCTTTGGTCTGGGCTTCAGGGCTCTTGGGATGCCCGCTGGCTGAGCGCGTCACCGGAGTAGACCTGGTGCCGAGGCTCGCCGAACTTTCAGCCCGCAAGGGCTATAAGATGTTCCTGCTGGGCGCCAAGCCCGGCGTGGCCGACCGTGCCGCACGGCTGCTGGAGCGCAATTATCCCGGCGTGCAGATTGTGGGCACGTTTGCTCCCGCCGAGGAAAATTTGATCCGCATGGATCACACGGAGATCCTGAGGCAGATTCACGCTGCCAGCCCCGACATTCTTCTGGTGGCGTTCGGCAATCCGAAACAGGAAAAGTGGATCTGGATGCACCGCAAGCGGCTGGGAGTTCCTCTTGCCATGGGGGTGGGCGGCAGCTTCGATATTCTTGTCGGCGATGTGCGCCGTGCTCCGCGCTGGATTCAGAAATGCGGCCTGGAGTGGGCGATGCGCTTTTTGCAGGAACCTGTGCGCCTGGGACCGCGGTACCTGCGTGATTTTGGCGGCCTGGCGCGGCGTCTGCCCATGGCCATATTGGCGGCGTGGTGCCAGCGGCCGTATCTTGGCGAATCCAGCGTGTCCACAGCCACAACCCCGCAAGTAATGCATGTGAACGTGCACGGGCGACTGGGGGCAGAGACCGCAATCGCAATGCAGGAAGCAACCACGGCCAGCATTGTGAACGGACTTGTCATGGTGGTCCATTTGCATTCGGTCAAGCAGGTGACAGCCGCGGGACTGGGCATTCTGCTGGGCGCGCGGCGCCAACTGCTGGAGGCCGGACTTTCGCTTTCGCTTGCCGGGCTTAACTTGAAGACGCGATTTGCGCTCTATGCATGGAATCTGCAGCGGCTCTTCGACGAGTGGCAGCCGACCATATCGCGCGGCCGCCCACTGGTTGTGGAATCGGAAGCGCCGGTTCATGTCAGGCTGCGTGGTGAGCAGGACGTAATTCCGGCGGAAACCCGCATTCGCGGGTGAGATCAGCAATACGGCGAGCTCGATGCCGACCGAATTCGATGCACTGTTTTAGTCGAGCATGAACAGGTAGAGTTCCGCGCGCACGCAAGAAACCGGCGGGACGCGAAAAAGGAACTTCCCCAGGAGTCGGCAATGAATGCACGCGAACTCATACCACTTGGCTTCAAGCACGCCGTGAATGCGGTGGCCGAGGAAATGTACATCAAAATCGGCGTAGATAAGACGAAGCCTGTTGCTTTCTATGGGCTGGTGAACCAGCGTTGCAATGTCAAATGCCGTTACTGCGAATACTGGAGACTGCCCGAGTACGATGAGGAGCTTACCATCATACAATGGCAGGCCGCGTTGCTCAGCGTGAAGGAATTTGTCGGAGACTTTTCCATCAACTTCAGCGGTGGCGAGCCGTTTATCAAGCCGGGCTTCCTCGATCTTTTTGCATGGTGCCGTCCCAACGGAATCAAAGCCGGAGTGACCACCAATGGTTCGGCGCTCACTGAAGCCAACGCAGCCAAGGTTGTGGCGGCTCATCCGTTCAACGTGAACATTTCGCTGGACGCGCCCAAGGCGGAAATCCACGACTACATGCGTGGTGCGCCGGGGCTGTTCGAAAAGTTGAGCAAGGGAATTGACTATCTGCGGGAAGAGAAGAAGCGCCAGGGCGTCGAATTTCCCATTATGGTAAAGCCGACCGTTACCGAGAAGAACTTCCGCTACCTGCCTGACCTTGTCGAGTGGGCGACGGAGCGAGGTCTGATGGTAAGCCCGCAGCCCGTAGACCGGTGGTCGCCGGAGACCTACAACGAGCTGTGGATTGAAAAAGAGAATCTGCCCGAGTTCGAAGCGGTTATCGAAAAGCTGATCGCGCTGCAGAAGGGCGGCGCGCCGCTGATGACGCCGGAACCGGTGCTGCGGCTCATGGCCGATCATTATCGGGAAAAGTCGGCCCCACGGTCCGTAATGCCGTGCCGGGTGGGGCTGCGCAACTACTTCATCCGCGCCAACGGCAATGTAGAGGTATGCGTGATGGGATTTCCGCCCATCGGCAACGTCAAAAAGCAGAGCGCGCGGGAGATCTGGTACAGCGCAAAGGCGCGCGAAGTGCGCCACGACACGGTGGCATGCGAGAAGCTTTGCCTCATCACGTGCTTGTCGCAAAAGACGCTGGGTAACAAGGTTGGGATGGCTATGAGATTGCTGAAGGGGACACAGTAAGGGTGCATCCGCACGGTATCGGTGCGGAATTGCATCCGGCCCCAGAGATGGACGAACGGTAGATGGCAGCAATCATTCTGATTCCGGCGGTGGTCTGCTGGCTCGTGCTGGCCGTGGGCTCGGCGCGGAAAGCGTTGCTGTATGTCTATCTCCCGATACTGCTTTTACTTCCGCAATATTACGAACTTCGCATCAAGCATTTGCCTCCGCTCACCTTCGCAGAGGCTGCCGTGATCCCCCTGGGTATTGCACTACTGGCGACACAGATGCGGCGTTGGCGTTGGGCGTGGATGGATCTGTGGGTCCTGCTCTTTGCCGTTTGTGCCGGTCTTTCAGAAGCTCTCAGCACCGAGCTTGCCAATGGCGATTGGCTGCGCTTCTTTTCGCCGGACTTTGCGGCGTCGGAACGACTCAGCACCAATCTGAACGACGGCATTTACATGTTCGTTGCCGGCGTTCTGACCGTGGTGATGCCCTACATGATTGGCAAGCTCCTTATTGAAGGCCAAACCGACGGCGGAGTGCCCATGCGCAGAAAGATTGTTGAGCGCATGGCCGTGTTGCTTGCGATTGTGGCCTTGATCAGTGTGCATGACTTCCTGGTTCCCGGCAGCCTGTGGGAGAAGATGGGAAAGCATTTCTTCCCCGCGCAGACGGAGGTCTGGCTGCCGCAGACGCGCTGGGGTTTCGGGCGCATCGCCGGTCCGTATTCGCACGCGATTCTTGCCGGGATGATTTTTCTGATGGGCGTGGTCTACTGCCTGTGGCTGTTCCGGGCCGATCCCCGTTGGGGTGCGCGGCGGTTGATTGCAGGATTGCCGGTTACTCTGCGCGGGCTGGTCTTTGCTGGAGTTGTGGCGGGCGCGTTGATGACACAATCGCGCGGCCCGTGGATTGGCGCCGGCCTGGCCTTGGTTTTTGTGTTTCTCACGCAAAAGCTTTCCATGGGCAAAGCGGTAGCGGTGTTTTTGGTGGTTGTGGGGCTGTTTAGCGTCGCTGCCTACGAGATTGGCAATCGCTACACTGAAGGGACAATGCGGCAGGCCCGCACCGATGAGCAGCGGGGCGCGGTTTACCGCCGAGAGTTGCTGAGCAACTACCTGCCGGTGGTGGAGCAGCACCCCGCCTTTGGATGGGGCATCACCACGTACCCGCACGCTAACGGCCAGAATTCCATTGACAATGAGTTTTTACTTCTGGCAGTAACCGAGGGTCTTGCGGGGATGGGGATTTTCGTGGCCATCGTGGCGGGCAGCGCGCTGAAACTGGTGCAATTGATCGGCCAGCACCTGGGGCAGGAGGACCGGCTGCTCGTCTATGCCCATTTGGCTGTGCTGATCGGACTGACGACGACGCTGACAACGGTTTACCTGGGCGAAGCGATGGTGATGCTGTTCTTTCTTTTTACCGGCTGGGTGCAGGCCATGCGGCCAATGGTGGAGCGCATGCAGGTTGTGCATCAGCTTGCACCGCAAGTGGGTTTCCGGCGCGTGCTGGTTTAAGGCGCGCCAGTATGATGTCCGGCGGTTTCCGCCGGTGAAGTTGAACGGAACGGATTGGCCGCGAAAGTCGGGCGGAGTAAAGAACGAAAGATAACGGGCGGAGACGGTTGACACTTTGATTTGGCAAAGCACATATCTGGCGGAGGGGCTGGCGGCGGCGATCGCGATGCTGACCTTGCCACTACTCACCGATCTGGCAGTGTGCATTGCGGGCAACCTGCGACGGCGGCGAAAAACTACTGCGGCCAAGGTGCAGGAGATTCGCCTGGCGGTGGTGGTTCCGGCTCATGACGAGGAGCCGATGATCGCGCGGACTGTGCACTCGTTGCTCGAAGCGGGTTGCACGCCGAGCTCTGTTCGCGCAAAGCAAGACGGACAGGCGTGGCAAGTTCCCGTGATTGTTGTGGCGCACAACTGTTCGGACTGGACGGCGATACGGGCCGCCGCGGCAGGCGCGCGAGCAGTAGTTCTGAACCATCCCCATCTGAGAGGCAAAGCTGCGGCGCTGCGATTTGGTTTTGACAGGGCGCGCGACGAGGGCGCCAATGCGTTTCTGGTGGTGGATGCCGACTCCGTGGCCAGCAGCAATCTGATCGCGGCCACGAATGCGGCACTCGAGCGCGGCGCCGATGCCGCACAATGCCGCTACGAGTTGGAACTGCCATCTTCGCGGCCGGCTACAGCGCGGGAGCGACTCCGCGTGCTGGCATTCCGGGCCATCAATGTGCTGCGGGCTCGAGGTCGCGCACGGTTGGGATTTTCCGCCGGAGTTTTTGGCAACGGCTTTGCGGTAACCGACGATACCGTGGAACGCGTGCCTTTCACCGTGGACAGCATCTGCGAAGATCTTGAATACCACGTGCGGTTGGTAGCCGCGGGAGCGCGCGTGGAATGGGTTGATGAGGCGTTTGTTCACGCCCCGCTGGCCCCGGTGCGCGCCGCGCAAGTTACGCAGGAAGCGCGCTGGGAAGGCGGGCGTTTCTTCGTCGCCACGCGGGCCACGGGCAAACTGTTGGCGGCGATCTTCCGTGGCAACTGGCGCGCTTTCGAAATGCTCGCTGAGGCGTGGAGTTTGCCGATTTCGCGCGGCGTTTTTGCCCTGATTCTGGCCGCATGCGTGAGCGTGCACTGGCTGCATGTATACGCCATGGCCGGGGCGGTGCTGATTCTGGCCTACGTGTTGGAAGCGGCTTTCCTGGGTGACGACCCGCGGCGCGATCTTGCCGCACTGGCCAGCGCGCCCGTGCATATTCTCTGGAAACTGGCGATTACACCCCTGGTCCTGCGTCAATCGCGGGCCAGCGCGGAGTGGGCCCGAACCCAGCGGGAGGTGCACACGCCATGACCAACGAGATCCACGAAATCCAGATGGTCGCCGATACGCCGGACAAGGAAGTGGACTGGTCTTTGGATCCGGACGCCGGCCGGGAGATGGTCGCCGCTGGTACGTCGCCCGCGATGCTCAATGAAGTGCACCACAACTTCAGCCGCAATGTGTTTACCACCATCCTGGCGCGCGTGGTGAATATGGTGCGGGGCGTGGTGCTGGTGCCGTTCCTGCTTTGGCACCTCGGCCTCGAGGCCTACGGCATCTGGACCACGATTTTCATTCTGGTTTCGTATGTTGGCGTCACCACGCTCGGCATCTCCAACGTGTACATCAAATATGTCGCCGAGTTTCACGCCCGCCGCGAATACGACAAGGCCAACTCGCTGCTTTCAACCGGCCTCGCGATCACCATTCCCCTCTGTACCGCGATCTTCCTGGGATTCCTGTTTGGATGGAAGTTGTACGCGCCGTGGCTGCACCTGCCTCCGGCTCACGCCGCCGACGGCAAGGAAGCAGTGTTAATTGTGCTCGGCGTGTTCCTGTCCTCCATCGCGCTCAACGGCTTTGGCGACATTCTGGCCGGGACCCAGCAGATCGCGGCCACACAATGGTTTCTGATCCTCGGCATCCTGGCGGAGTTCGCGGCCATTCTTTGGCTGGTGGGCGCGGGGCGGGGCATCCGGGGATTGGCCGAAGCCTATTTGATCCGCATCCTCTTCACCGACGGCCTGACCATCTGGTGGGCGTGGAGAAAACTCAAGTGGCTGCACCTCTCGCCGCGGCAAATTCGCCGTGACTCTATCCGCTATGTCCTGCATTTTGGCGGTCTGGTCCAGTTCCAGAGCATGTTGTCGATCTTTCTCAACTCCGTGGAGCGGGTAGCCGGGCTCGTGCTCATTGGTGCTTCCGCTGCCGGCGTGCTCGACGTGGCCAAGAAGTGGCCCACGTCGTTTTCCACGGTACCAATGGCCTTTTTTGCGGCACTTTTGCCCGCCGCATCCCATGTCGACGCGGCTTCCAGCGATTCGGAGCGCCTCGGTAACCTGCGCACGCTCTACTTGAGCAGTTCGCGCTACTCAAACTTGTGCACTTCGGCGTTTGTCGCCCTGTTTTCCTTCTTTTCCGCCCCAGTTCTGCACGTTTGGCTCGGATCCCAATTACCTGCGCACCAGAGGCTAATCACCCTGTTTGTGGTATTCAATTTGGCCATGCAATTCCATATGCTTACGGGACCGGGTACTTCAATGTTTCGCGGCATGGGAAGAGTGTACGAGGAGTTTAACTACTCGATTCCCAACCTGATCCTGCTAGGCATTACTTTGCCGGCGGCGCGCTTGATCGAAGGCAGCTGGACGCCATTCGGAATCGGTGTGGCAGTGGCTGTGGCAACCGCCGGTTCGGCCTGCGTCTTGATGGGGCGCGTGCTGTTTGTGCTGCATTTGCGTCTCATGCCTTACCTGCGCGAAGTGATTGTTCCGGGGCTAGCGCCGTATGTGATTGCTGCCTTGATGGCGTGGCCGGTGACGCAACTGGTGAACATGGTGAATCGCTGGCAGGGAGCGGGAGTACTGCTCCTGGCCGGCATTCTCTATCTGGCGGGTGCGGTAGCGGTATTGAATCGCTGGGTATTGACGGAAGATGAGAAGCAAAGGGGACTTGGGTGGTATCGCCGGAGTTTGGGAATGCTCCGGGGCAGGGAGGTAACCGCATGAATCGCCGCGCAAACGTTATTTGTCTTCTTCCACTGGTTCTTGCGGTGCTGGCCGCCGCGCAATCGCCGGCGCCCTCCGATCTGCCTCTTCCCGGGCAAGACAATGCGCCTCAGGCCAATGTACGGGTGGCCGAGGCCAACGGACCGGTACTGAAACCCAATCCGCTGGAGACTCTGCGTAACTTCGAGCCGGCCGCCGATGAGGCCTACCGGTTGGGCAAGGGCGACGAGATCAAGGTGGATATTGCCGGGCGCCCCGACCTCGGAACCAGTCTTGTCATCGGGCCGGATGGATGCGTGACGCTGCCCTTGGCAGGCGACATCAAGCTGAATGGCATGACGCGGCCCGAGGCAAGCAAGGCGATTGAGTCGGCTTTATCACATTATTACGACAATCTCGCCGTACAGGTGACGGTGACGAAGTACACGTCAAATCGCGTGCTGGTGCTGGGTGCAGTCGCCACGCCGGGCGAAGTGTCTTTTGAAGGCACGCCGACCCTGCTGGAGGCCTTGACGCGCAGTGGGCTGGTCACGGGGCCGAACAAAGTGGGTGTGATCCCCGAGCGTTGCGCGATCTATCGCGGCAGCGACCAGGTGGTGTGGGTGCAGCTTCGCGAACTGATCGCGTCAGGCAATACGCTGGCCGATCTGCGCCTGCGCCGTGACGATGTGATTTATGTGCCCAGCCTCACCGAGCAGTTTGTTTCAGTTCTCGGCGAGGTCAACCATCCGGGCGCGGTCCCGGTCACCAGCGAATCCACGCTGGCCAGTGTGCTGGCCGAAGCCGGCGGGCTGACAGACCAGGCGGGCAACAACGCCCACATTCAGATTGTCGATACTGTGACCGGAAATTCACGCGTCCTGACGTTCAAGGACGTTTTGAACCCGGCGAAATCGCGGGAGGTCGCGCTGAAGCCGGGCGAAATTATTTTTGTCCCCAAGACGGGATTCGCGCGCGCCACTTACGTCTTGCAGCGCCTGAACCCCATGTTCCAACTCAGCAGCCTCGCGTACCTGGGAGCGGCTCTATGAACCGGACATTCGATTCACTCCGGCTTTCGAATTCGCCTCGTCTCACGGACGGCGTTCAAGCCATGTCTGGGGCGCCGCGTAGCTTCACACCTGAACAGGCGCTCTTCCGCCTCGACCTGATGCGCAGCCTGCGCATGCATCGGCGTCTGGCGTTCGGGTTCTTCCTGGTGGGAGTGGTTCTGGCCGTGCTTTATGTGGCCAGGTATTGGTCGGTGTATACGGCCGAGTGTCTGGTCTTCGTTCAGCCCACTCCTTCGGGAGTGCTGGAAGCCGCGCCCATGCACTGGCCATATAACTACGACCCGGCCACGTATGACTCGTATATCCAGCAACAGATGTCGAGCATGACGCGCCCGGATGTGCTTGCCGGGGCGGTGAAGAAGCTCGGACCCGGCGTATGGCAGGAAAGCGACGAAAGCGAACAGAGCGCGGCCGACCGATTGAAAGGCGCGATTGAAGTGGCGCGCGTCGGAACCAGTTATCAGGTCGCCATCACGGCGCATGCCAGGAACGCGGATACTGCCGCGGCATTGGCCAATGCGGTGGCGGCAAGTTACATCGAGAACACTTCGCACGAGCAACGGGCCAGCGATGCCGAGCGGCTGGCGATGCTCAAGGAAGAGCGCGATCGCATCAAGAAGGAGCTGGATGACGATCGCACCGAGCAGGCAACACTGAATGCGCAACTCGGAGTGGCGGCCATCGGGCCCGTGGCTCCCGAACATTATGACGATGACATCGCCAAGATTCATGAGGATCTGGTGAAGGCGCGCACCGACCACGACGAGGCGGCGGCGCGGCTGACATCAATGAATTCGAGCAACGGTCTTTCGTCGGCGGCTCTGGATGCGGAAGCCGATCAACTGATCTCGACCGACCCGGGCCTTTCGAGCCTGAAACAGGCTCTCCTCACGCGGCGCGCGGCATTGGTGTCGCAAATGGCGAACCTGACGCCGAGCCATCCGCAGTACAAACAAGATGCAGAGGAGCTGCAGAAGATCGATGCCTCACTCGAGTCTTCAACCCAGGAATTGCGCGCCAAAGCGGCATCGCGTATTGAAGAGCAGTTGCGCACGGACCTTGACCGCACATCCGGACTGGAAGCGCGCCTGAACGGGGAACTGGCGCAGATGACCAGGGCGGCAGCCGGCGCCACGCCGAAACTGCAGCGCTCGAGTGATCTCTCCAATGACATCACCCGCCTGCAGACCCGTTTTAACGCGGTAGACGAACAGTTGCAGAACCAAACGCTGGAAGACAACGCTCCGGGCACTGCGCACGTCGCCGAGGCTGCCGTTCCTCCGGCACATCCTTCCGTAGGCGGAGTGATCCGCAACGCGTTCATCCTGCTGTTTGGGTTCATCGGGTTGGGCCTGGTGGCTGCGGTCGCCGCGCACAAGATGGACCGGCGAGTGTATGCCGCATCGGATATCGAACAGTTGTTGGGTTATGGGCCCATGGCGCAGTTGCCGAATTTCGATGAGGTTTCAGACGAAGTGGCGGAGGCTCATCTACTGCGCATGGCATCGGGAATTGAGCATGCCTGCAAGAACGGCCAACTGAGCAGTTGCGTGTTCACTGGGACTGGTCCGGGAGTGGGCGTAACCACGGTCGTCAAGCGAGTGAGAGACATGCTCGGCGTGCTGGGCGCCGAGGCAGTGCTGGTAGATGCTACGGGACCTGTGCCGCAAGAACGGCGGTCAGGCTTGAGCGGCGAGACGGCTGCGGCTGGAACGGACCTCAAGCGGAGTTCGCTCTCTACGGCGCTCACTCCGCACGCGAGCGAAGCGGTTACATCGGGCCGCGAGGTTCTGTTGCTCACCGATACCGCGCCTCTGACTGTCTCAGCAGAGGCGGAATATCTGGCGCGGCGTGCCGATTGCACCATTCTCGTGATCGAATCGGGCGCCACCACGCGCGCGCAACTTCGCGCTGCCGCCGAAAGTTTGCAGCGTCTGGATGCCGCAGCAGTCGGATTCGTGCTGAACCGCGTGAGCCTGGCCAATGCCGACGAGAGCTTCCGCCATTCCGTGGGTGAAGTGGAAAGACATTTGCGCGTGCAGGGGCGCACGTCGGGGCGAACCGTCGCGCAGAATTCGCGCGTTGTGCCGGAAGCGGCGCTCGTCGACTCTTTGCGGAGACCCTTGCGAGAAACACCCGCACTCGCAGAGAAACCCGTCACACGCGCTGCATTGTCATCTCCGGCCGCGCATCCGGCTCGCCCAGCGACACAGGAACGCCCAGCGCCGCCTGCGCGTCCAGCCACTGCCGAGCAAGTCGCCGCTGCGCCAGGGCCGCTTCCGAAGCCTGCACCTTTTGTGGTTGCTGAAGAACGAGCGGCACAGCCTTTGCCGCAGGCCGCTCCAGAGAGTCTGCGACAAATTGAGCCGGTATCTCATTGGTCGGCAAAAACGGCGTCGCAGCCACAACAGGAACCGGCCGAGCCGCACAATCCGGAACGGGTAGCCGCAGCGCCAGCGCCGCTTCCCAAGCCTGCGCAGTCTGTCGTTGCGGAAGAGCGGGAGGAGCAAGCATTTGCACGGGCAGCGTCGGGATATTCGACTGCACCGCCGGCGCGTCCGGCCAGGCTGAAGCGAGTTGCCGTTTCGGTGGCTCCGCTGCAATGGACTACGCCTTTTGTAGGTGCGGAAGAGCGAGAAGCGCAGCCGTTGCCGAAACCCACGCCTGCGGCTTCAGCGGCTCAGCCGCAGATTAAGCCCGTGTCTTTTTCACTGGCAAAGAATGTGGCAAAGCCGCTTCATGAGCCCGTCGTGTTACCAATTCCGGAACGCATGCCGGTGATTACAGGGGAGCACGATGTGCCGCCCAAACTGGAGCCAGTGCCGATCGTTCCGTATGAAGTCGAGCGCGCGGCAGAGCCGGCGCAAAAGCCCGCATCCGCGATTGCGTCGAAGCCCGTTGCTGAGGAGCAAAAGCAAGAGCCCGTAACACAATGGGCGCCGGAGACGCGGCAGGAACCGCAGGCAGTGGTAACGCAGCTGGCACAGCAGCCCTCGGAAGAGGCTCCGTGGTGGCTCACGGAAGCGCCTGCGCATGCTGAGACGGCTATGATTCACCCGCGCACACCGCGCGTGGGAACGTGGCACTCGATGGCTGCGAATGGCGAACAAAAAACTGCTGCGCCCGATGTAGAGGAAAAGGCAGTTTCCGAAGCGCCGACGCGGCTGAGTGGGTTGAGAGGCCTTCTCTTTCCCCTCGGAAACCGGGATTCGGGATCGAAAAAGAACGCTGAGCGGCACGATAATGGCAATGGGAAAGTCGCTGCGAACGGGCACGCGAAGCAGGCGGAAACGCCCGATCCCGATCAGACCATTGTGCTCGAAGCGGTCAAGCCGCAACCGTTCCAGGAACCCGTGCACTCCAAGGCAGAAGGAGCCGTGGCGCGCGGGGCGCTGCCGCGCTGGGTCACGGCGGAACCCGAGTTTCTGCCTCCACGCGAGGAATCGACCGATAACGGCAAAGCATTGCGCGCGACGAAGCCGAGTTACGAAGAAGACGACTTCAACGACATTCAGATTCTGCCGGCACGGCGCGGGCAGTATCGGCGCTGAACACGAAGACCGCTGAAGGTTATTTCACCGCGGCCGGAAATCCGCTCTGAACCCTGAAGATTGCCGGGCCTCACCCTGCGAGCAAGCGATCCGCCTGACGCGTGCGCCTGCTTTCCAGAAAATCGATCGTTTTCGTTGCCATCCTTGCGGGTCCGTTTGGTCGGGATTCCCGCAATGTAGCCGTGCTATGATTTTCGTGCTGCAACGGCCCCTCCCAATCCCGCATCATACGAAGAGCGCAACTCGTCCCCACAACTAAGAACGAACGGAGGAAAAAATGAAATCCAAAGTAAGAGTCCTTGCATTCGCAACTCTCACCATTGGCCTTTTATGCTGCGCGCGACAAGCGGCGGCCCAAATCTCCATCAACATTGGAGTGGAGCCTGTGTGCCCCTATGGGTACTTCGACTACGCCCCGTATAACTGTTCGCCCTACGGCTATTACGGGCCCGACTGGTTCGTGAACGGCGTGTTCATCGGTGCCGGCCGCTGGTTCCACGGCCCCGAACATTTCTACGGTCATGTCGACAACCGCTACGATCCTCGTCACGGTTATCACGGACCGTTGCCGGGGCGCGGCGAAGAACAGTTCAACCACTTCCACGGCAACGAGGCGCGCGATGGCCGAGGCCACGTCACCAAGGGCGATCACGACGCGGGCAATGAGCACAATCTCCCCGGATATCACGGTGGCGACCATGGCGGTGACCATGGTGGCGGTCACGGTGACGACCACGGCGGGCACCACTAGAGCGCGGCCGATTGAATAAAGAGGACGAGAGACGGCGCGTTGAACGCCGTCTCTCGTCTTGGCCGTGTGTCCTGTGCCGGCTTCGCTGGCACGGGCAATACAGGCGCTGCACGCATGGCGGGCGACTGGTCACCTTCCGCGCCCCTATCTCTCCCCCCCCGGTGTGGTTTCGGCAAGTTCGCCCGTATAAAGCGGTTACGGCCGCGGATTCCCGGTAAAGTCCACTTTTTCAGGAACTTGAATCCCAAGTTCAGGAAAACGCTGGACTTGCGGCGCGCAGGGCCCTTCGACGCTGAAAGACGGCGCCAGAAGAACGGGGCTGCGATGACCACTGAATACAGGATAGGAGATTGCGGGAAATAATCTGCAAATTATCGGTGCTTGTAGGCCGTTGAAGGAAAAAGGGTTGCAAACATTTTTCGGAAGAAGCGCTTGACCAGCGGAGTTCGGTTGATTGCAGCTTGGCCGGCGGATGCTGGCGCTCCCGGCTCCCCGGTTCCAAAATCGGGGATCGTCCCGTCTGTCCCCGGGTTCCCCATACCGCCCGCTCATCGCGATGCGACCGCGATGAACGGGGCACAGCTTTGATTGGCTCATCGTGATTCTTATGACCGGGCCACCTGCCCGCGGGGCGGTGTGCGTTCCGGGTTGAGGAAACGTCCCGTCTGGTCCCAAGTTCCCCGTATTCCCGCAATGTGGTACGAAAAACCTGTTTTTCATTTCATATCCTCCTGCAAAGAACTTGTTTGTTTTCAGTGCCTTAGTCGACGCGATTTTCGGTAAATATTCTGTTTCAGGTCACTTGCGGCCAAATGTTACAAAATGCAGGGGTTAGTGGTCAGTGATCAGTGATCAGCTGGCCGCAGACCGTCGCCCAAGAACACGAACGCGGCGGGGATTGGCCGCCGCGCTTCAACCTGGTTTGTGACTTATGGGAACAGTATG
>Ga0302319_10016136_pt1 | contig 13785 bp, 14 predicted proteins | sample Bog_T0_2_FD_203319 | JGI IMG/M metagenome (GOLD analysis project Ga0302319, IMG submission 203319) | Peat permafrost microbial communities from Stordalen Mire near Abisko, Sweden - Bog_T0_2 | ecosystem: Environmental > Terrestrial > Soil > Wetlands > Peat | place: Sweden: Abisko, Stordalen Mire...
CGATGATCAGCTGATCGGCGGTGAGGGCCATCTCGCTCATCAGGTGGGACGACACCAGCACGGTGCGTCCCTCGCTGGCCAACGACCGCAGCAGGTTCCGGATCCAGAGGATCCCGTCGGGATCGAGGCCGTTGACCGGCTCGTCGAGGATGAGGATTCCGGGATCACCGAGCAGGGCCGAGGCGATGCCCAGCCGTTGGCCCATGCCCAGCGAGAAGCCACCGGCCCGACGGTCACCGACCCCCGCCAGCCCGACAGTGTCGAGTACCTCTTCGACCCGTTCACCGCTGATGCCGTTGGACAGAGCCAGGGTACGGAGATGGCTGCGCGCACTGCGGCCCGGGTGGAACGCTTTCGGGTCGAGCAGGGCACCGACCTCGAACAGCGGGCGTTGGTGCTCGACAAATGGTCGCCCATTGACCAGGGCCTCACCGGCGGTGGGCCTGTCCAGGCCGAGGATCATCCGCAGGGTGGTCGACTTGCCTGCCCCGTTGGGACCGAGGAACCCGGTGACCTGGCCTGGGTAGACCTCGAAGCTCAGTTCGTCGACGGCCAGGGTGCTGCCGAACCGCTTGGTCAACCCTCGAGCCTCGATGCTGGCTGTCTGTCCGTTCATGATGGGCTCCCTTCGTGGGCTTGCGGATCGCCTGCCCTGTCACCATCCTGCGCTCGACCGCCCCCACCGTCATCGGCCGCCGGGCTCGTTCTCTCATCCGGCCCACGGCCTACGTGGACAGGGCCTGCTACATCCAGCGATGTACGGAGGTACCCTCCGGCGGCCGATGTGCCGGAGGGCAGCGCCCCCTAGCGTCGGTAGCAATGACCTCTCGTCCCGACGACGTCGAGCTGCGGCCACCGTGGCTCCACCGCGTGACGCCAGCCCAGTGGCAGCTACTTGATGTGGGGCTCGCCCTGTTCTTCATGCTGGGCGTCCTCCAGGTGGCCGGCCTGATCAGCCCAGGGGCGCAGACGGCCAGCGGTCTCGAGATCGCCCTGGGCCTGGCGGCGAGCGGCGCCGTGGCCCTGCGGCGACTCTGGCCGATTCCGGTACTGGCGTTGGTGGCGGTCCTCGTCGGCGTCGCCATTGGCCTTGGGCAGTCGTTCGCTGCAGTACCGATCGTCGCCTTCCCCATGGCCACCGTGGCCATGGGGTACGGCCGGAGGGTGTCGCTGGTGGCCCTGGGAGTGGCGGAGATCGCACTCATCGCCGGGAGCGCCGTCGCGCTGGCACTCTGGCCGCAGTCTCCTGGGTCCTCCAACATCATTGTGACCGCGGCCGCCTGGTTCATTGGCGACAGCATCAGGGCCCGTCGCATCTATGTGCAAGGGATCGCGGAGCAGGCAGAGCAACGGCTCCGAGATGAGTCGGAGCGGGCGGAGCGGGCGTTAGTGGACCAACGGACGGAGATCGCCCGTGAGCTCCACGATGTAGTGGCCCATGGAATGAGCGTGATCGCCGTACAGGCCGGAGTTGGGCGCCACGTGATCAATGATCGGCCGGACGAGGCCGCCAGGGCACTCGAAGCCATTCAGGAGACCAGCCGGTCAGCCCTTGGTGACCTTCGCCGGGTGCTTGCGCTCCTCCGGCGTGATGGCGACCAGGAACCAGCCAACCTCGAGCCATCGCCCGGCCTCCGTGAGCTGCCGTCCCTCATGGAACAAGTGCGCAGCGCCGGCGTCAACGTGCTGATGGAGGTGAAGGGAAAGGCGGTGGGTTTACCGCAAGGCATGGACCTGACCGCCTATCGGATCGTGCAAGAGGCACTGACCAATATCGTCAAGCATGCCGGCGGTGCAACGGCCTCCGTGCTGGTGGAGTACAGGTCAGACGCCCTGGTCATCGAGGTTGCCGACAGTGGCAACGGGTCGGGTGAGCGGGTGACCACACCCGCCGGCTCGCTTCGGTCTCCTGTCGGAGTCCACCACGGCCTGGTGGGCATGCGCGAGCGGGTCGCGCTGTTCGATGGAACGCTCGAACTGCGGTCCATCCCTGGTGCCGGCCTGGAGATCTGTGCATCACTGCCCCTGGCCTCGGTGACGTCATGACCATCAAGGTGCTCGTGGCAGATGATCAGGCTCTGGTTCGTGCCGGCTTCCGGGTCCTGGTGGAGAACGCTCCCGACATGGTGGTGGTGGGAGAGGCGGCCGATGGTCTCGAGGCGACCGAGCTGGTCAGGGACACCAAGCCCGACGTAGTGATGATGGATATCCGCATGCCCCGGCTCGACGGCATCGAAGCGACCCGGCTGATCACGACTGCAGCAGGGACCGAGCCCGTCCGGGTATTGATACTCACCACCTTCGACCTCGATGAGTACGTGTATGGGGCTCTCCGAGCCGGAGCCAGTGGATTCCTGCTCAAGGACACTCCTCCCGAACAGCTGCTCTCCGCTATCAGGATCGTTGCCGCCGGTGAGGCACTTTTGGCCCCGAGCGTCACCCGTCGAATGATCGAAACGATCGCTACCCGGTCATATCACGAGGCCACCGCCAACGTGAAGATGTTCGACGTTCTCACCGCCCGCGAGCATGAAGTACTGCTGTTGGTGGCACAGGGCTGCTCCAATCAGGAGATCGCTGACTCACTATTCATGAGTCCGGCCACCGCCAAGACGCATGTCAGCCGATTGCTGACCAAGCTCGACGCCCGGGATCGAGTCCAGCTCGTGGTGATGGCCTACGAGTCAGGTCTCGTCGGAGATCGGCGCTAGCCGGAATCCACTCACCGCGTCGCGTCGTACATCGGTCGCAATTTCCCAAGCCCTCGGCGGAGTACTGACTGCGCCCTTGACGCCGGAGCACCGGATCTTCGACGTTGCCCCCCTACGTTCCAATCGGCCGGGCCGGTCATTCGGAGATAGTGGTGCTCGTGGAGCGTAAGTGCTTCTCTCAACGCCCTGCACAATCGGGCCACTTCATCGTCCTCATACATCGCAAGAAGTACGCGAGAAGGGGCACAGAGGATGACGACAGCACGGATCGGTACGCAGAGAATGGAAGTGAGGCAGCCACACCCAATCCAAGGAGTACGCCATGCCCACGTTGATCAGCCCCGCAGCAACCGTCGTCCATCCCCGATCCGGCACTCTGTCGAACCTGCCGACCGCAGTCGCATTTCCGCTGGCCGTTGTGGTGGCCGTGGTGGTGGGCGCATTGGGCACGACAGCCATTGCCGCCATTGCCCACGGGGCCGGAGTCGCCCACTCCTTCTCGCCACTCCACCCGGGCAGCTACATAGCACTCATCGTCCTCGGTGTCCTCGGCGGTGCAGTCGCCTGGCAGCTGGTCCGGGTCAAGGCACGTCAGCCCGCACGGGCTCTCCGGTCCCTGGTGCCCGTGGTGGTGATCCTCAGCTTCATTCCCGACGTCATCATTGGAATCACGGGAGGCTTCCACGCGACCTGGGGCGGTGTGATCGCTCTCATGGCCGCCCATGTGGTCGTGGCCGCCGCCGCTGTCACCAGTTTCGCCACATTGCTGCCGGCCAATGGTCCGAACGGTGCCTGAGTTCGGCGGCAGATTCCGACCCCCACCCGCCGAAGGGCAGGGCGCCCTGGGATCGCCCTCGATCCATGCCGAGGAGGAGGACTAATTGTGATTGAAGTCATTGGTGTAACCAAGCACTACAAGGACAAGTTAGCCGTCGATGACCTGTCCTTCGAGGTGAAGTCCGGTCAGGTCACTGGCTTCCTCGGCCCGAACGGGTCGGGCAAGTCCACGACGATGCGGATGATCATGGGTCTCGACGCCCCTGAAACCGGGTCAGCACTGGTGAACGGAAGAACCTACAGAGATCTACCCGTTCCGCTTCGAGAAGTTGGAGCTCTGCTGGAAGCCAGCGCCATCCACCCGGGTCGGAGCGCCTACAACCACCTGTGGTATCTGGCCCAGTCCAACGACATACCCCGCTCGAGCATCGACGCTGTCCTCGAGATGGTGGGTCTGAGCGACGTGGCGAGAAAGCGGGCCGGCAAGTTTTCGATGGGCATGGGACAGAGGCTCGGCATCGCCGCCGCCCTGCTCGGCGATCCGGAGGTCCTCCTCTTCGACGAGCCGATCAACGGTTTGGATCCTGAAGGGATCCTGTGGGTTCGCAACCTGCTCAAGCGGCTGGCCTCGGAAGGCCGTACGGTATTCGTGTCCAGTCACCTCATGAGCGAGATGGCCCTCACTGCCGACCACCTGGTGGTCATCGGCCGTGGGCACCTGATCTCCACGGGTTCGGTTTCCGAGTTCATCGCCCAGAGCACGTCGCAGTTCGTCCGGGTACGTTCCCCCCGATCGGGTGAACTGCGCCAATTGTTGTTGGCAGATCACGTCCAGGTAGCCGACGAAGACGACGGAGCGCTCTCCGTAAGCGGCCTGTCAGCGTCGGACATCGGCGAGATCGCCGGTGCGTCAGGCATCTATCTCCACGAACTCTCCCCCCAGATGGCCTCACTGGAGGACGCCTTCATGGAGCTGACCCGGGACAGCGTGGAGTACCACGGCGTGAATGAGCCGGTTCATCTGTCCACTCTTCCCCAGCCTCTCTCAGGAAAGTAGAACGACAATGACTACGGCGACCGTAACTCCGCGACCCCTCGACCAGCATCTTCGGGTCTTGAGCGCGTTCAGGTCCGAATGGATCAAAATGCGTACGGTACGGTCCACCATGTGGAGCCTGGTGGCCATGGCAGTCATTACCCTCGGTGTGGCTGTTCTGGGCACGGTGACGGTGAACTGGAACGCGATGTCGCTGGTCAGTCGGTTCACCTTCGACCCCACCAGCAGATCCCTAACCGGTCTCCTGTTCAGCGAACTGGTCATCGCTGTGCTCGGCGTACTGGTCATGAGTGCCGAGTACGGGACCGGGACCATAAGGTCCACCTTGGCCGCCATCCCGAATCGGCCTCTCGTACTGGCCACCAAATCGGTAGTGTTCGCCGCCGTCGCCCTGGTCATGGGGGAGGTGCTCTCGTTCGGTGGCTTCCTGATCGGTCAAGCCCTACTCAGGAGCCCGGCCCCGCACGCCACGCTGGGGCAACCGGGCGTCCTCCGGGCCGTGGTCGGAGGTGGACTTTTGATCGCCGCCCTCGGCCTGTTCGCCCTCGGTCTCGCCACCATCATCCGGCACACCGCTGGCGCCATCACCGCCTTCGTCGGTGTGTTCTTCGTGCTGCCGATTCTGGTCGAAGCGCTCCCCACGTCGATCGGGCACCCGATCGCCGAGTATCTGCCGCTGAACATCAGCAGCACGATGACCTCGGTGGGTCACACACTCGGGCAGTCACCGGCCCTCAGCCCGTGGGTGGGATTCGCAGTCGTCTGTGCCTATGCGATCGCTGCACTGACAATCGGCGGGGTGCTTATGGTCCGACGTGACGCATGATGTGACCAGGAACAGCCAGGCGGCTGGACCCCGATCAGAATGTTGCCAGGCGGATACCGCGAGGGGGAGAGGCCCTCAGGCAGCTTCAGCCGAGGCAGGTCCTCCACGCTGATGCTGGTAGATATGACGCATCTTGCCCGTCCTTCATTGGGTTCGTCTGGCATCGACTGGTAGCTCAGAGATGCTGTTGGATTTGCTGCCGAAGCATTGGAGCAAGGTGCTCATAGAAATCTCGACCCGATCGACGATCCTCCACCGTCGTCTGGTCGTAGAGCCCCTGTTCGGCAAACCGCTCGAGCGTGGTGAGCGACAGTTGCTACCCCTAAGGCACCGGGTTTGGATCACGAGTGGACCTTTGGGTTTTCCAACAAATCTGTCATCACTGGTGCCTGTTGTGATGATCCTCAGTTTCATTCCGGACATCGCAATCGGAATCACAGGGACCTTCCACGCGACCTGGGGCGGCGTGATCGCTCTCATGACCGCCCATGTAGTGGTGGCCGCCGCCGCCGTCACCAGTTTCGCCACGCTTCTGGCGGTCGATGGTCCGAGCGCCGACTGAGGTCAGCGGGAGACTCCGTACACAGCCCCAGTCCGATAAGCGCTGGTTGCTGGCGGAGAGCTGCGTTTGAGTCACGAGTGAACCCTTTGGCCCTTCCCGAATGCGTCGTAAGGAGGGCATGGCAATGTCTCCCGGCTGACGGCCACCCATCAGTTGCCGGTCGCCCCCGTTTCCCCGCGTCCGGTGGTGACCAGTGCCGCGGGGGTCGGGGGCCCGGGGCCTTCGACACTGCGCCTTTGCGACCGCCTGCGAAACAGCACGTACACGACGACGGCGAGGGCGGCCACTCCGATCAGCACGAGTGAGGCGGTGCTGAGGTCAGACACGATCCGGGTGAACGAACGGCCGACGAGATATCCGAGCAGGGTGTATCCGACGCCCCACAGCAGACCACCCAGGGCGTTGTAGGCCAGGAATGTCCGGTAGCGGAGCCCACTCATGCCGGCAAGGCCCGGAATGACAGCTCGGGCAAAGGTGACGAACCTCCCGATGAACACCGCCGGTCCGCCTCTACGCTCCAGAAGGTTCCTCGTACGCAGTACGGCGGCTCTCCCTCGGAGGGGTCTCCGCTCGAGGAGCCATGGGCCGGCGGTCTGTCCGACGAGGTAGCCAACGGAGTCACCGACGATGGCGGAGAACACCACCACGGTCATCATCGCCTCGAGGTTCACGGATCCTGCTCCGGCCAGTACCCCACCGACGACTGCAGCAGTCTCGCCGGGTAGGAAGAAACCAACCAGCAGTGCCGCCTCGGCGAAGACGAGCGCTCCAACCAGGGTGTAGGCAAGCCCGCCATGGAAGTGGAGGAGCCAGTGAGTGATGTACCCCGTGATACTCCCCGTCGTCACGTGCTGCACGAGCAGGGTGTTCATCGCTTCACGCAGTGGTAGCCGAGGCCGTGGGGATCCGGCGGCCAGGGGCTATAGGCGATAGAGCCAACCTAGCTGGTTGTCGTTTTCACCAATCGTTCGATCTGATAGTTACCGTCATCGTGTCAAGGAGCCGTGGACAAGGTCGTACTGATCGGGACGGAGGTCACCGGCCTGACCAAAAGTATCCGCTGAACTGGTGGGCCGTGCGAGTCTCGATCTCGCCAAATTGGGATTAAAAGTGAGGGCCCGACGATTTCAGGACTCGTTGTGGTTCACCAATGGTGTTCATCGCCTGGGCATACCGTCCCGATGCCGATCATGGTCCGAATACGTTGACCGGGAGTTGTAGCCACGGGTGTAGTCAGGGAGACCCGATTCAAAGCACGCACCGGGTCCACAGGTCTTCGACTGTCTGGTCAAAGCGGCCCCCAGTTGGTGACGATGTCGATGAGCTCAGACGCCACCCAGTAGAGACGGGGGCGCCCTGGTCCGGCCGGCGCGGTGTCGAAGGGCTGAAGAATGTCTCGCTCAGCCAGTGTGGCGAGGGCTGCTCGAGCGGCGCGTTCGGACACCGAAAAGTGCTCCGCTACCAGATCCGAGGAAATAACGGGGTGTTCGACGAGGACGGGGAGTACCTGTCTGGCCGTGGCATCGGCCCGAAGGTCATCGGTGCGCAACTGCCACTGCTCCAGCAGTTGTTCGGAGCGCACCATCAACCCCTCGGCCGCCTCACTCGAATACTGAAGCTCGGCTGCGAGCCACTCCACCCAGGGGTCGAGTTCGCCGAAGCGGAACCTGGTGAGGCCCGCCAAGTATCCGCCGGGGTCCCGGGCGATGAAGACGCTGACTGGCGGCGGGACGGTGATGCCGGTGCGATGGGCGAGAATCCAGCCGATCAGGATCCGGCCGATCCGGCCGTTTCCGTCCCCGTAGGGGTGGATGGTCTCGAACTGGGCATGTGCGACCGCAGCCTGGGTGACCGGGTCGACCCGCTCTGCGTTTACGAAGCCAACGAGATCGACCATGAGATCCGCGACCCGGTCGGGCGGAGGAGGGACGAAGGAGGCGGTGCGCGGCGAGGTGCCACCGATCCACGACTGGGCAGTGCGAAAGTCGCCAACCATCTCGTCGGGCAGGCGACCCGACGGTCCCATCAAGAGTCGGTGCCACTCATGGATGGCTTCGATTGTGAGGTTGCACCCCGACCCGTCGAGGGCGTAGCGCACGGCTGTCAAGTTGTCCGCCACCCAGACGGCGGTTGCGTTAGAGGTTTCGCCCACCTCAGCCGCAGCGACGTCGGCTAGTGGGGTGCGCAGTCCCTCGATGTACGACGACGCCACGCCCTCTGCCCGGAGCAGTAACAAGGCGAGCGGTTCGAAGCGAGCAGAAGCGCCGCCACTTGCTCGCACGGCTGCGATGGCTTGTTCGGTGCGTCGGGCCGTGCGGACACTGACTTCGAAGTCCTGGCCGTCGAGGAACTCTGGGACCCAGGCGCGGGCCGGGGCGCCGTTCCACACCACGGTCACTTCGTGACCCCGCTCGCCAACTTCCGAAAAGGGTACCATTACGGAAGATTATCAGCCATACCTTCCGTAATAAACTGATTCAAGGAACGCTGCTCGGAGCAAGATTCTGGATGGAACTTCTTCGGGCGTGCTTTGGGCGGGAAATGTAGTCACGTTGTAATCACACCGGCCGCTCTCCTGACCACCGGGTTCCGTGGACTTACATCGGAGTCATGTCCGGCGAGCCGACCTCCCTGCTACCTCTCGGTCCCTTGCGGAGTTGACATTCAGCAGGAGGGAGTGCTTTGAAGCAGGGTGATGATCTGAGGGTGGAGTCCGACTGAGGCGGCGACGAAGCTTTCGGAACTGGCCAGCCAGGGCTCTCCGTCTGCGTCGGTCACAATGCCCCCGGCCTCGGTGACCAAGAGGCTGGCGGCCAGCAGGTTGCCTGGGTCGCGCCCGAACTCGAAGAAGAAATCCATGCGACCAGACGCCACATCGGCGATCTGCCACGATGTCGGGCCAAGATTGCGTACCGCGCCGACGGCAGGCAGCAGCACGTTCATCGCACGGCCCGTGGCCGCAATGGCAGCGGGTTGGCGAGCGGGGAATGGCGGTTGGCTCATGCCGACGAGCGTGAGTCCCAGATCGGTCTTGCTGGATGGTGTGACGGGGACGCCGTTGCGGAAGGCACCGCCTCCCCTCGCTGCGGTGTAGGCCTCGCCGAGGAATGGACTGTGTAACGCCGCCAATTCTGGTTTGCCGTCGCGGACCAAGGCGATGCTCACGGACCACTGCGGAAGCCCCTGCAGGTACTGGATCGCCCCATCGACAGCGTCCACGACCCACGCTTCACCGTTCGGCAGGCTGGCGTCTACCTCGTCGACAAAGGGAGCCCTCGGCCGGATTGCCTCGAGCTGCTCCTGAATGGACGCGAAGAGCAGATGGTCAACGCCTTCGAAGGCCGTCCTGAATTCCGCCCACGTGTTGAACTGGCCGGGTGTCGGGTTATCCGGCATCAGGGTGCCGGCGATCGTGGCGGCTTCTGCCATCGCCGAAAGTGTCGAGATCTCAGTCATCTGAAGTTGTCCTTCCGTGGTGGACCATTCTGGTGATGAAGAATCTTTCAGAATGCGGTCGATGCCGTCACTAATATTCGCCAAACGTGATCGATAATGTACAAATGGTTGATTCAGCGGTGGAATCTAGCTTTGATGAACGCGATCGGCGGCTGATTGCGGCATTGCAGTGTGACGGACGTCTCCCTGCGGAGCGGGCCGCCGCCGTGTTGGGGCTACCGACCCGGGTGGTCCAGAGGCGCTGGGCGGAGTTGCTCGCAACGGGAGCGGTCCGGGTCGTCGCCTCGCCCCCTCGGCCATCGATCGATGGTGTGATGCTGGTGCGCATTCGGGTGCTGCGGGGCAAGGTGGACACACTTAGTCATGTCCTGGCCCGGCGAAACGACATCCCGCTGATCGATATCAGTGTGAGCGGCGACCAGCTCATCGCGGTCGTCACGCCTCGGGCGGACGGCAGCGGCCGATTGCTGCTTGAGGAGTTGCCCACATCACCGGCGATACTGAGCGTCGACGCCCAGTCGGTGATCCATGTCTTCGGCGACGCCGCCGAATGGGTCGCCGATTACCTGAGCAACCAGGAACGTCAGGCCCTCACTCCCCAGACTGGTGACGAACATCCGACTGGGTCCACAGACGATCTCGACCCGTTGGACACCTCCATAGTCGGGGTCCTGGCGGACGACGGTCGACGCTCGGCCGCCATGGTCGCCCGCATGATCGGTGAAGCCGAGTCCACCGTACGTAGACGAATGGCAACCCTCCTCGATCGTCGTCTGCTCGTGACCCAAGTCGTCGTCGATCCCAGGGCGCTTGGATTCCAGGTCGACGCGGATTTGCATATGCAGGTGGCCCCGGAGCGACTCGATGCCGCCGGTCGTGCCCTCGCCCAACATCCCGCCGTTCACGGGGCCTTAGCCACGACCGGTCCCGCCAACCTGATGATTGCCGTCTGGTTGCGCAACCTTGAGCACCTCTATCAATTCATCACTGGCGATCTTGCGCACCTCGGTGTCAGCAACGTCGACACCGTCCTGATTGGTCGAACGGTGAAACGGCCAACCGGGGCGTGGTGATCAAATTCCACCTCTCCGCCTTGAGGTCGGCGGGATCACCGAGCCTGCACGCAGCCGATTCAGCCCCGAGCGTTGCTGCGTACAAATGCGGTGCACAACATGCCTAGCCACGACAACTCCCGAGCTGGGTCATCCGGTCGGCGACCGGATCGTCGGTGACCGCCCCGCTTCCGGCTCGGCTCCGAAACCGACGGACCCGCCGCGCATCAACTGTCGAGACAGCTCGTCCATCCCCTTGCAATGCACCGCTCGAGCAGTTGCGTTCACGTAATGTAACTAATATAGTTACATCGAGTGAAGAAAGGAAGCCAATGACGAATCTCCGATACGACACGCTCCTCATGCGGCGCGAGGGACTCACGCGGGACCTACCCCCCGGCGACAACGAGGATCTACGGTGGGTGACGAACTCAGCGACGCTGATCCTCGGTGACCACGACGCCGTGCTCGTCGATACGTTCACCACGATCGACCAGAACGAACAGCTGATTCAGTGGGTGAAGGAGCACGACCGGCGGCTCACCCACGTCTATCTGACCCATGGTCATGGCGATCACGTCTATGGAATCGGACAGCTGCTCGAGGCATTCCCCTCAGCAACTGCGTTGGCGACCGCCGGCACACTTGCTCAGTCTCGAATCCAAGCCCGAGACGAGTTCCGCGACGGGTTCTGGGGCCGCCTGTTCCCCGGTCAGATTCCGGTGCCCGTACTTCCCGATGTGCTTGACGGCGACCGGCTCGACCTGGAGGGACAGGCATTGCGCGTCGTCGAGACCGGACACACGGACACGCAAGGTACAACCGTCCTCTGGGTGCCTGACGCTCGTCTCGTGGTGGCTGGGGACGTCGTCTACAACGACACACATATGTACCTGGCCGAATCGACTCGGGAGTCCCGCATGGAGTGGATCGCGTCCCTCGAAACGATCAAGTCATTGGACCCCACCCGTGTGGTTGCCGGTCACAAACATCCCGACCGTCCCGATGACCCAGTCGCGATCGATGAATCCATTCAGTATCTGGTGGACTTCAACGACGCCGAGCTCACGAGCTCGACAGCCCTCGAACTCTACGAGACCGTGCTCAAGCATCACCCTCGTCGGGTGAATCCAGGGTCCCTGTGGGGTGCAGCGAAACAGATCAAGGGTTCCTCATGACGCTCCGTAGGATATGACCGAGTGAGCGCCAACAGCAGGCTCACGATCGCGGTCCACGCGTTGGGCTGGATCGATCTCCACTCCCAGCTCGGCGGAGGTCCAGCTACGTCGGAGGGCATTGCCAAGAGCATCCGGACGAATCCGGTTGTGGTGCGCCGCCTGCTCGGCCGGCTACGTGACGGTGGACTCGTCCTCTCCCATCGAGGGACTCCTGCCGGATGGACACTGGCCCGACCCGCTGCAGAGATCACGCTCCTCGACGTCAAGAACGCTCTGGATGACGGTCCCACGTTTGGGCTTCACAGTTCACCACCGTCACCGAACTGTCCGATCGGTTTGAGCATCGGACCGGTGCTTACGCACGTCTATGAGACGGCGCAGAGGGCAGCTGATACAGCCTTGGGCGGTGTCACAATCAAACGGACACTCGACGAAACGCTCGCACGTTCCGATCGGACTCGGCCCGAGTTGCTTGCGAGCTTCGCGGAGACCACCAGGGCTGCCCACTAGGTCGCAGGCACGGATGTCAAGGAATCAATCACCCGTGATCGCCGGCATCGATAGGTACCACAGGTCTGGATTCGGTTGGGGACAGGGCTGATCCCACCTGCTGTGATGGGGATCAGACGTCCTCGTCGAGTTGTTCCAGTAAGGCGGTCAGTGCAACTGTCTCTGGCTCTGTCAATCCCCCGAATACGGACACGAACCTTGTTGGCTTCACGACGATCACGACGCGGACATCGGCGTCCAGGACGGGTACGTCGGACCCGTAGCGCTGTTGAAGGCTCCGATAGAACGTCGCATCAATGTCGGGGTCCATGGATTCGACCTGACCCCGGACCTCGAGAGTCCGGTACGCATTCTCGGGATCCTGGACGTGGAATGCGACCCGTCCATCGGCAAGGAGGTTGTGGTATTTCTGCCGTGTACTGGTGTGGGAGAAGCGCACCCGTTGGCCGTCCCAAGCGAACCACATGACGCTGCTCTGCGGGCTTCCGTCGGGTCGGATCGTGGCAAGATGCGCGAACAGTGGGCGTTCGAGAAGGTCAGCATGGCTCTCGGGCAAGTCGGCGGTCATGAGATGTCTCCCTTGGTAACGAGGTGGGCCGGACCGGACTGGGGCGGGGCAGCGCGCAGGAACTCGACGGTCAAAAATGCGAGTGGTGTGTCGCCGATGTTCTCGAGGTCGTGGAGGAGGTACTCGCCCGGTCCGAAGTCGAAATGGCGTGTCTCACCCACCGCGTACGTCACCAGCCGGGTCGAGCCATCAGCGACATGTTGGAGGCTGTGCCCCGCGCAGAGAGCCGTCCAGAAATAGTCGAGTGTGTGCCGGTGGGCACCGAGGCGCTCACCGGGTTCGAGCTCGATGCTCCAGATTCTCACTCGATCGTCCGTCGACAGGAGCTTCGAACCGACGCGCGCATTTCGAGAATTGGCGACGAAGTCCGCTCTGACCGCGTCAGGCCAACCCTCGAAACCGGTGGCGCTCACCACTCCCGTGAGTCGGTCGGGGTCTACCGGGTGTTCGGTGATCAATCGCCGACACGTCGGACTGTTGAGGTCATATCAGCAGTGTTCACCCTTTAGAGTGATAGTTCCAACACTTTAGAACTCTGATTGCCATAGTATTTAGTAATGCCAACGCTCCGCCAGCTGGAGTATCTGGTCACTGTGGCCGAGCTCGGATCGTTCACCCGGGCGGCAGCCGAGCTCCACGTCAGCCAGCCCACACTGTCCAGCCAGATCGCGGTGTTGGAACGGGAGGTCGGTGGTTCGCTCCTCGACCGGCTCCCTCGGACGGTGCGCCTCACCCCTGCCGGCCGTGCACTGTTTCCCCATGCGAGAGCGGCGCTGACCGAGGCACGGCGGACCCTGACCGCTGCCCGGCAGGCGGTTGGGCTCGAAAGTGGTGAGCTCGATGTGGCTGCAGTGCATTCGGCGACGCTCGGACTTCTGCCGGCTCCGCTGCGACGCTGGCGGCAGGCTCATCCAGGGGTACAACTCGGTCTCCACGAGTACAGACACGGCGACGAACTGACGACTGCCATGCGCAACGGTGAGGCTGATGTGGCGATCGGCCCAACACCGGATGATTGGTCCGGCGATCTCCTGAGCCTCGGAGACGAAGAGCTGCTCATCGTGCTGGCGAGCGACGATCCTCTCGCT
>Ga0302319_10016141_pt1 | contig 13784 bp, 13 predicted proteins | sample Bog_T0_2_FD_203319 | JGI IMG/M metagenome (GOLD analysis project Ga0302319, IMG submission 203319) | Peat permafrost microbial communities from Stordalen Mire near Abisko, Sweden - Bog_T0_2 | ecosystem: Environmental > Terrestrial > Soil > Wetlands > Peat | place: Sweden: Abisko, Stordalen Mire...
TTGGCTGGGAAACATCACTACGATTGAGCCATTGTAGGTCAGGGTATAGCCTGACCAATTCTCCAGCAACCGGACAAAGTTTTCCACCCCGCCGCTATAATGATTTGTGTTGGATGGATCGATCCCCTCCAGCGTTGCCGCGTTCAAAACTGTGTTTACCGGGACCCGGGATGCCAAAGCTGTACTCGCATTGTTTGCGTCACTCCAACTGGATGATAACAGTGTCAACGAATCACCCAACAAGGAAGCCGGGTAGGTATTGGTGGTATCACCCAGGGTGTTCGAAAAAACGGTCCCGTTGGTCGTCGTATTATAATCTCCCTTGACATAAATCGGGTCAGGCGTGGCCACGGTCAAGCCGTTCGTCGGCAGCATCTGACCGTCAACCATCCGCACGGCCGGCATCGTGGCAGTGGTTTGGGGAACGGCATTGATCGCATAGATCGAATTTATCCCATGGTGCTTGGTCGTTGTTCCGCTAGTATTTAGGTTATTGTAGTATGTACCCGCACCGTTGGTCATCCACTGGTTCATTTTTCCCACGTCAATGTCCAGCGATTGCACCGTGCTGGCCTGGCGATAATCATAGAAGGAACTGTTGGTCACAAAAGAATAATAAATGTTGGTAACCCCGGAGACGATATTGGTGACATCCGGCGGAACCGCCATTAGCTGTGACCCGGCAGGTTCATTCGGGTTTTGGTAGTAGACCTGAATGCCTTTCCCCGCCGATCCATTGGTGCCGTTGGGACTGTTCGTAATGATCAAGTCCACTGTATTTTCAAAATAAGTTACCCCATTGCTGGAAAGATATTGGCTATTATAGTTTGGCGCAGAATAGGCGGCCGGAGGCGGATACAGGATTGCCAAAACATTCGAAGGGTTGTTGGCAGAGGAGTTGGTGTTGATGACCCCCACCGGCAGATTTAACGTCCCGACATTTTGCAGCGGATAATTGGTATTGCTGTAAACGACATTGCCGCCCCGGTTATTCTGCGGATCCGTCGGGTTGTTGGAATGGTTGGTCGCCATGAGCGCCGCCTCTACCGAGGAACCGAAAGTAAGTGGCGACGCCGCTGCAGAACCGGAGGCGTAAAGATTATGGTTTGAATGCACCCGCCCGTTGACCGTCATGGCGGCGCCCGGGTTGATCTCCAGATCCATATTATAAAAAATCGCAAATTGAAACAAGGGGATCACCCCCATCCAGACATTTTGGCTCACCCGCGCGGTCATGTTGTACCGCTGATTGACGGGGGAAGCTTGCGCCACAACCGTAATGGTATTTCCCCACCCGGAAGTGTTGGCCACTTGATTGGGAAGTGATGTGGTGTTCGTATAATTGGAAATGGCCACGGAAATCTGCCCCGTATTCCCGTTGGTATCCGAAAATACATATTGCACCGGCCAGCCCGTCATCGCCGGCACCATCGTCGCGTAGGTGGTGGTTGAGGAAAAGGCCGTGTTATTATCAAAATCAGAGATCATCGCCGCCAGCACTTGCTCGGTGGCCGACTCCGCGGCGACTTGTGATTGATTATAAAGATTGTTGCGCTCCGTCAGCCGCGCATTGCTGGACGTCCAGCTCATCATGCTCGCAAACACAATCAGCATGACCCCGAGAAAAAACAGGGTGATGATCAGCGCATAACCGTTGGATCTCTTTTCCGAAAGGAAGTGATTGAATTTCATGGGCTTTAATTACGCCGGGCGATCCGGCTCTGGAGCGAATAGTAGGCGTAGGCGTCAATTCCCGCGGAATTGGTCACCATGCTAATAGGGTATTCCCATTGCACAAATTGAAAACCCATATGGATAACAGGATTTTCGCGATAGACCGAGACAATATTATTCGAGTAATCCTCCGCATCGAAGCAATAATAGTTGGTCATGTAATTCAACTGGGGAATAAGATTATTATTGGTATCAATCTCCCATAGATTCGTGGGACTGGTGTTCGGGTCCTGGTAATAAATCGTCGGGGTTCCCGCCGGAACCCCGTTAATCGAGGATGAATAAATGGCCAGGGCATTGCCGATTTGGCGGGATCCGTTGGCAATTCGATTGAAATTGGTGCTGTTCGGCGGATAGATTCCGCCGGGATAAGTTCCGACATAGACCACTTGAGCCGCGCGGACACTATTGCGCAGGCTGTTCAAAGTCTCGCGCGAATCCGCAGTGGCGGTTATTTTTGTCGCGGCCAGAGTATAAACCCGCATGCCATAGAGCTGCACCGTCACGAGCGCCGCAATGACAAAGGCCAGGAAAATAACGACCGAAACCATCATTTCGACGAGCGTGAACCCCGTCAGCGTCCGTCGGGATGTCGCGGGATGTGGGGAAATATTTGGATTCATTGGTCTGGGGCTCTCAAAAGAATGACGGTATTCGTAACTACTTGTCCCGTTGCCGGATAGGTCCATATCGCATCCGAGCGAATTTGCCGTAGCTGATAGCTCCCGGTCACGGGGGTGACATAAATATAATTGGTCACCCAATTGTTAAAATTCGTCTGGTCGGGAGTTCCCTTGGAGGGAATATCCATAAAGTCCACAAACATCATCGCCGGCCCCGTCAAATTGGTGGTCACTTCATCTCCGGTATTCGGGCCGGTGGCATAAGGATATTGATGAGGGTCCCATTGGGCGGCGCGAACGCGCTCCACCCCCTGAATGGATTCCGACTCCCCCGCCAAGGACATCGCCGTGTAATCGGCAATGCGGTTGGCTTGCGTGTAGCCATAAATGATTCCGCCTACCACGAACATTAAAACCAGAAACGCCACCAGCATCTCCACCAAGGTAAACCCCGATTGACTTCTCTGCTGACTATGTTTGACCCGCTTAAATCGCATAATTGTTTAACTACCAAAAGCTCTGAATCTTTTAGCCTCTTCACTTGAATAAGCACCCCTTGTGCCATCGGCACAACCCGAAAAACCCCAATGTTGTGCGTTACCGTTGCACTCTCCAACCCCCTATTTTGCCTATTTATTGGGCAGCTTGTCTGTATTTTCAATAGGTTCGCGACGGCGGCGCTTTCACAAAACTGGCTTCCCTTAGATAAATCGGCTCCGGCAGCATGTTCGTGAAGTGTTCACCCGCAGCCAGCTCGCACAAACGGGTTGCCGACGGAAAAATCGTCTTAGCGGCTCCGTCCCAACGAGTTGCTTCCGGCCCCCCTAAAATTTCCCCATTTCCCATCATCGCGGGAATTTGGCTGCTGGAAAAAATCCTTAACGGGCTCTTTTCGCTCAATCCCGTTTCCCATATTGACCACAATGAATGATAAACATCGCCCCGCTGCGCATCCACCACAAGGTGAACCGCCCCATGGATTCCCAACGCCTGCGCTTCAGCCGCCAGGCACTGAACGCTGCTGATCCCCAGAAATTTCACGGGCCGCACCAAATGCCAGCCTTCCGCCACCGCCATGGCCGTGCGGATACCCGTATAACTTCCCGGCCCCAGGCCAATGACAATGCCCTCAATGGCTTCGTTGGCGACGCCCCCCTGCTGGAGTACATTTTCAATCATCCCCATCGCGTTGGTGGCGCGTCCGCCAATTTCTTTCGCTTCCGCCAGCACCACGCCGTGACGCGAAATCGCCACGCTTCGCCGGTCCGAAGAAAAATCAAGAGCCAATATCATCATAAATTATTTTCCGGTCATTACCGGCCAAAATCTCAATCCTGACCCGCCGCGTCAAAGAGTGTGTGCCGCTCGTACGGGCCAGTAGATCCAGTCGCTCAGCCCATTCGATAATCGACACCCCGTCCGGCGATAAAAATTCTTCCACCCCCGCGCTCAGGATTTGATCGGCCGTTTCCAAACGATATAAATCCAGGTGAAACAACGCCAGCCGCCCACCGCCATACTCGTTAATCAACGTGAAGGTCGGCGAATGCACCCGCACCGCCGCTCCCAACCCCCGGGCGAACCCGCGCACAAACTGGGTTTTGCCCGCCCCCAGTTCGCCCGAAAGGCGGACCACCAGCCCCGGTTGCGCCGTGCGACCCAATTGCTCGCCCAGCAACTCCGTTTCGGCGGGACTATGCGAAATGATCGTAGCCATAAGCCTCCAGTTTTTGCGCCCCGTACCGGTCGCGGAGTATAATATCGCGGCCCGGCACAATTTTCCCGATACAGCTCAAGCGCAGTTTGGGAAATTGTTGTTTCCATGCGTCGAACAACTTTACCGCGCTCCCGCTGGCGACCGTGAACAACAGTTCAAAGTCCTCTCCGTCCGTCAGCGCTGCGATCAACGGCGGCTTCGGGTTCCGTTTCGCCCGCAATTTTGCCGCGCGCGAAATGGGAACGGCGGATTTCAGCAGTTCGGCGCCCACCTGGCTGGCTTGCAAGATGTGCCGCAGATCGCCCGCCACGCCATCGCTCACATCCATCATGGCATGAATCTTAAAATGATCCGCCAGCCAGCGGCCTTCCGCGAGCCGCGGTTCAAAATCCAAATGCCGGCCTGCCAGCGAGCCCCCCAATTCGCCAGTAACGAAAATGGCGTCCCCCGCTTTGGCGCCGCTGCGCCGGACCTGCTTGTCTCGTTCGACCGTCCCCAGCAACGAAATGGAAATCAAGATCCGCTCCGGGTTGGTGGTGGTTTCGCCGCCGACAATGGCCACCCCGAACTGCGCCGCACAAGTGCTCAACCCTTCGTAGATGTGTGTCACCCGCTCCGTGGAATAATTCTGGGGCAACGCCAGGGTCACCAGTGCGGCCACCGGTTTTCCAGCCATCGCCGCGACGTCACTGAGCGCCCGGGCCAGCGCCTTGCGCCCAATCAAACGCGGCGGCGTTTCGCCCGTAAAATGGACCCCTTCGACCACCGCATCGGTTTTAAAGAGCACCAGCTGGTCCGGAATGCCCAGGTCCAGCACCGCGCAATCGTCCCCCGCGCCCACCACCACGCTGTCGTTCGCCGGCAGGCCCTTCGTCAAAAGAGCAATCAGGTCGAACTCTTTCATGGATGAACTCCGTTCGCCTGCGACAGGGTTCCCGTGGCGAACATAATCAAGAGATTCGATAGGTTGAAAGTCGCGTGGGTGATCATCGGCGCGAAGAGGCAGTCGGTCTTTTCATAAAGCCAGGTCTGCGCCAGCGCAAAGACAAATAGCGGAACCAGAATCACCAGGCTGCCGTGAATGGAAGCGAACGCCAGGCTCACCCCCACCAGCGCAAGTTTGGGAAAGCCCAGTTGCTTGATGAACGGGTACAGAATGCCCCGAAAAACAAGCTCCTCCGCCACCGGCGCCAGCATCACCGCGAAAAAAATCAAATACGCCGTGCTTAAATTCGATCCCGATTTGGAGAACAATGCCACCGCTTCCTGTTCTTTGGGCGGATGGCCCAGCTGGGTCAATAATGCGTAAGAAACCATTTGGAGAAAACCGGCCACCGGCAGGATAAAAGCAACTGTCAGGATCATCGGGCCGATCAGCTGCCGAAAATGTCCCTTCCCCCATCCCAACGCGTCGCTCCAGCTCACTTGATGATAGCATAGAAAGAAATGGATTAAAACCAGCGCGGTCCCATGCAGGCACAAAGTGCCCACCAGAATCATCCCCAACCCCTCTTCGCCCCGGAAACCCGCCACCCCCGCATGATGCAGCACGCCGATCACGATGCTGCCAGCCAGCATGCTGACAAAAATGCCCGCCAATAGCTGCAGCACAGCATCAAGGCGCCAGGGTTTGGGCGATAACATGCCGTCAATTTAGCGGGCACCCTCCGCCGAAACGATGCGAAATTTGCCAAAACCGAAAAAAGACGAACCAAGGCGCACCCCGCCTTTGCAGCGCCGTAGGCGCGACCTATCTGTAGAAACATGCCTGCAAATATCCAAGCCCCGTCGGGGCCGCCTATTCTGTTTCCCTCGATAACATTGTATCGGCCAGCGATACAGCCCGGACGAGGCCGCACCTACGGCGCTAAAATGAAGGGTTGGGGATGGCGTTTCTACAATGAGGTCGCTCCGATGGAGCTGCATATCCGCAGCGCGGTCCGAAAGGTCTCGGCTCCGGCTTATTCCGTTTCAAACGTCCGGCTGCTCTTTGCCTTCGCGTACCCCGCGCAAATACCGTCCCGTCGGTTCACTTTCCCTTTGGCACATCCCGGCGCCCCCCTTTCCCCTATCCCACTTTTCCGCTTTTGCCGATCCCGGTTAAAATCTACACTGCCCCTATGAATTTGCCTGGATTCCCCGTCATCCGTCCCCGCCGATTGCGCCAATCGCCCGCCCTGCGCGCCTTGGTGGCCGAAACGCACCTGAATGTCGCCCAACTTATTTTACCCTTGTTCGCCCGGGCCGGCCGCAAGTTCCGCCAGCCCATCAAATCCATGCCCGGCGTTTTCCAGCTTTCACCCGATGAAATCGTCCGCGAAGCCGCCGCCGCCCATGCCGCTGGTATTCCCGCTGTGCTGTTGTTTGGTATTCCCGATAAAAAGGATGATCGCGCCAGCGGCGCCTATGCCAAAAATGGCATCGTTCAACAGGTCACGCGCCTGCTCAAAAAAGAGCTGCCCTCCCTCATGGTGGTTACGGATGTCTGCCTTTGTGAATACATGGCACACGGCCACTGTGGCATTGTCCGCAATGGCAAGATTTTGAACGATGTTTCCCTCGACTTGCTGGCGCGCACCGCCGTCAGCCATGCTGCGGCCGGGGCGGATATTGTGGCCCCCAGCGATATGATGGACGGACGGGTGCGGGCGATCCGCGCCGGTCTGGATAAAGCCGGTTTTGCGGACACCCCCATCATGAGTTATGCGGCCAAGTTTGCTTCGGCCTTTTATGGTCCCTTCCGGGATGCGGCGGAATCGGCCCCCAAATTTGGCGATCGTCGCAGTTACCAGATGGACGCCGCCAATGCCCGGGAAGCCTTGCGTGAGACCGCCTTGGACATTGCCGAAGGCGCAGATATTGTCATGGTCAAACCCGCCTTGGCCTATTTGGACATCATTCACCAGGTGAAAACCGAGTTTGGCCTCCCCACCGCCGCTTATTCCGTCAGCGGCGAGTATTCGATGATCAAAGCCGCCGCCGCCCAAGGCTGGATCGATGAGCGGGCCGTCACCTTGGAAAGCCTGCTGGCCATGCGCCGCGCCGGCGCCGATATTCTCATCACCTACTCAGCCAAAGACGTCGCCGGGTGGCTGAAGGGATAAAAGGCCGCCGGCCAGTGTTACCTCAAAATTCATACTTTTTTTCGCGTTTCCCGCTAACGTGCATATTCCAAATCCCAGTGTATGCTGGGACCAAAAAATCTATGAGTCCATTTGAATCATCTAATCACCAGCCACGCCGCTCCCTTCCCAGCCCTCGGTCGCCCGTCGGCCTTTTCATAATTCAGCCTTCATACTTTCTCTTATTGGGTCCAGCGTCACGCTGGTTAAGCCATTTTAAGCGAATTTAAGCCATTTTAACCGTGTAAATTTTTTTAATGGAAAAATCTCCCCTCGTGCCGCACCCAATTCCGCCCTCGGCCTCCTTCGCCCCGCCGCAAGGTTCTTGATCTGCGCCCGGCGCATAAAACCGTTGGTCGCTTTTCGTTTGCCTTGTCCGCCCTGTCAAGCTAGGCTCCCCGTTCATTTTTCACTATGATTGGAACAATTCGTAAGCACTCAAAATGGTTGTGGGCGGTCATTATCACCGCCACGATCGTTTCATTTATCTGGTGGGGAGCCGCTCCGGCAACCCGCGGCGGAGCCGGTGGCGCCAATGGCTATGGCAAAATCTACGGCGCCGAAGTGACGCCGCAGGACTACATGGATGCCAAGTCCGAATTCCGCCTGTTCTATTTTACCCATTACGGTTCATGGCCCGAAGGAAAGGCCAATATTACCACCCAGGACATTGAGCGGGAAACCTATATCCGCCTCCTGATGTTCCGCAAAGCCGCCAAAATGGGTATCCAGGTTGGCGAAGACGCCGTTGTGGCCGGAGCCCAGGAACTATTGAGTTCCCCGGGCCTCGTTAAGATGTTTCATTCCAATACCAAATCCATCCCCATGGAACAGTTTGAGCAGTATGTGTTGGGGCCCGCTAAATTGACCGCGGCAGACTTTGAACGCTACGTTCGCAACGATATCGCCATTCAACAATTGGTTAAAACTTACGGCGTACCCGGCCAGATTATTTCGCCGCAGGAAGCGGGATTGCTCTATGACCGCGAACGCCAGGAAGTCTCGGCCGATGCGGTGTTCTTCTCCGCCTCCAATTATCTGTCCCAAGTCACCACCACGCCTCAGGCGATCTCCCGATTCTACAGCAATTACCTCGCGGAATACCGCCTGCCCGACCGCGTGCAAATCAGGTACGTCGAGTTCCCGGTCAGCAATTATCTGGCGACCGCCAAAGCGGATTTTTCCACGAATTTGGAATCCGCCGTTAACAATGTTTATGCGCAATACGGCATGAGCGCCGTGCCCGAAGCCAAAACGGAGGCCGAGGCCAAGGACAAGATTCGCGATTCCCTCCTGCGCCAAAAGGCTGGCCTCTATGCCCGGACAAATGCCAACAACTTTGAAAGTTCCATTTCCGCGGTTGATTCCTCCACCGTGAAGCCTGAGTTCCTCGATCAAGTCGCCGCCAAGAGCGGCCTTGAAGTTCACGTCACCGCCCCCTTCAGTGCGGATTATGGCCCGGCAGAATTCTATGCCCCGGACGAGCTGACCAAGATCGCCTTCCAATTGAACTCGGACGAGCCCATTTCCAGCCCCATCGCCGGAGCGGATGCCTATTATATCATCGCCCTTGCCAAAAAATTGCCCAGTGAGATCCCGCCGTTGTCCGAGATTGAATCCCAAGTCACCCGGGATTACCAACGGCTTTCCGCCGCCTACCTCGCCCGTCAGGCGGGAACTAATTTCGTGCAAGTTCAGCTGCCTATTCAATTGGCGGTCAAAAAGAGTTTCGCCTCGGCCGCCAGCTCCGCCGGTTTGAAGCCCGAAGCGTTGCCCGCCTTTTCCCAAAGCACCGAAAGCGTCCCCGGATTCGAACAGCGCAATGAACTTTCGGCCCTCAAGTACGTGGCCTTTGGGACAGAGCCCGGCCATGCCAGCCAGTTCGTTCCCACCCCGGACGGCGGCTTCCTCGTCTATGTAAAATCCCTGCTGCCCGTCGACGAAAGCCAGAAGCAGACCGAATTGCCCCAATTCACCACCCAACTCCGCCACACCCGGGAAAGTGAAGCCTTTAACCTCTGGCTCAATGGCGAGGCCAACCGTGAATTGCGTGGCACGAGTTATTTCCGCGAACAAGCGGCCGGCGCAAACGCCGCCCAATAGCTTGTGACTGCCGCCATCAAGTTATCGTCCCCCACCACCAAGGAGTTTTGGGAGATCCCTGTCCTTCACGAAGACGAGCACTTGCTGGCCCTGGACAAACCCGCCCGCATGTTGACTTCGCCCGATCGCTATGATGCGTCGCGGCCAAATCTGATGCGGCTGCTGCACGAAGGCATCGCCGCCGGCAAGCCTTGGGCCGCGTCCCGAAACCTGACCTACCTCAGCAACGCCCATCGTCTCGATTTCGAAACCAGCGGCGTCATTCTGCTGGCTAAAAACAAGCCAGCCCTCGTCGCGCTCGCCAATTTGTTCGGCTCCGAAAAGGCCGCCAAAAAATATGTCGCCCTCGTGCGCGGCAACGTCCCCGCCTCGCCGTTCGAAGTGGACGCCAAGCTCTCCCCCCACCCCGTCAAGTTGGGAATGATGCGCATCGACCAAAAGGAGGGGAAACGCTCTCTGACCAAGTTCGAACTTCTCGAAGACTTCCCCCGGCACGGCTACGCCCTCCTCCGCTGCGAACCCCTGACGGGACGCACCCATCAAATTCGCGTTCACGTCACTTACGCCGGAATGAAGCTGGTCGGCGATGAGCTGTATGGCGGAAAATTTCTCTGGCTTTCGCGGTTGAAACCGGGTTATCGCCTGAAACCCGGACGGGAAGAGCGCCCGCTCCTCTCCCGGGTGGCCCTCCACGCGGAAGAATTATCCCTGGTGCATCCCTTTACCAACGAGAATATCACCATCACCGCCCCCTGGCCGAAAGATCTCAAGGTCGCCGTTAAATATTTACGGCAATACTCCAACGGCCCCGCCCAGGCCTTCGAAGAAGACGAAGAGGCCTGAGCCGCCGGTTCAAGTCAGGATACCGACCAATTCAAAACGGATTTTTGCACATGCAGGCGGTTCTCGGCCTGCGTGAAAATCGTATCCGCATTTGCTTCAAACGTTGCTTCATCGATTTCCTTGCCGCGGTACGCCGGCAGACAGTGCATCACCAGCGCGCCCGGCTTGGCCAGCTGGACCAACTCCGCATTGATCTGGTAACCGCCGAGCACTTTGATCCGCTCCGCCGCTTCGGATTCCTTGCCCATGGAAACCCACACGTCAGTATAAAGCAAATCCGCGCCCCGGGCCGCCGCCTTCAAATCTTCCGTGCAAACGATATTGCCACCGGCGCGCTGCAATATTTCCGCGGAAGGCTGAAAAGCTTTCGGGGCCGCAATCCGCAATTCAAAGCCCAGCTTGGCCGCGGCAAAAATCCAGGAGATCGGCACATTACACGCGCCGTCCCCCACAAATGTCACCACCTTGCCGGCGATCGGCCCGCGTTTCTCCTCAAAGGTAAAAATATCCGTGATGATCTGGCACGGATGCTCGTCATCCGTCAGCGCATTGATCGTGGGCAGCCGGGAATATTCCGCGAACTCCTCCACATCCGCCTGGGCATACGTCCGGATCACGGCCCCATGAATCATGCGGCCCAGAACGCGCGCCGTGTCCTTGATGGGCTCGCCGCGGCCAAGCTGGATGTCATTTGAACTGAGAAACATGGGGCGGCCGCCCAGTTCGCTGATTCCCACTTCGAACGACACCCGGGTGCGGGTGGACGATTTGGAGAACACCAGCGCCCAGGTTTGCCCCTTCAAAGGCTGGGTGGAATGTCTACCGCGTTCACGCTTGAAGATCACGGTGTCCCGCAGGATTTTCTCGATATCCGCTGCCGGCAATTTTTCTAAAGACAACAAATGTTTCATCTCACAGTTCAAATATTCCAAATAGCGAAAGAAACATCATAACGCTCGCCGCCCGCAGTGCAAAAATATTTTTTGGAAACGTTTTGGCAACGGATCGCGGCGGCTGAACGTTTCCGCTTTCGGAAGCCGCTTTCGGCTCAAAAGGAATTCCTAATTCCGTTCGGACCTGCTCACCATCCATGAATCGCAAAAGGCTGATGTGCCGGAAGACGAAAAAATACTGGAGATTGTCCAGCGCGGCACCCTCCTCTCAACGAAGAGAGGGGAAGGGGTGAGGAGTGAGATAACGCATGTCATTGGAGATGTACACCTCGTTTTCCGGTTCCGGGCAAGTGTTGCGCCCTCTTTTCAGGGATTTTTGGATTTCTTGTTTGACGGCGGTGCGGGAAACAGCGACAAAACAGGTGGATGAACCCAAAACGCTGGATTCTGTGGACGTGCATCGTCCTGCTTCTCGCAGGTGAGGGACTGCTCTTCACCACCAACCAACAGAAACGCGCCGTCCAGAGCCAGCTGCTGGACGCGCAGCAGCAGCTGGCCATCCTTCATCAGGAGATGGATCAGTTTCGGACGTCCTCCGCCATTGTGCAAAGCAATGAGCTCGCCCGCCTCCGCCGGGAGAACAACACCATTTTCCTCAAACTCAACGCCGCCCTCGAAACCGTCAAGGCGCTCAGCGGAACCAACGCCCAACTGGCTTCCGATCTTGATGCCACCCGCGAACTGGCGAGTCAGCAACAAGATCTGATGCAGCAGCAGATGCAATTGGACGACAGCTCCACCACCAATGCCGACGGAACGTTGGCGGTGCCCTTGGCGGTGGCGCAACGAAATGAATGCATCAACAATCTTCGCCTGATCGATGCCGCGAAACAACAGTGGGCCATTGATAAACGCAAAGGTTTAAACGCCGTCCCCACCATCCTGGATTTGCTGCCCTACCTGCCGGACGGCTTCCCCGTCTGCCCCGTCGGGGGCCGTTATATCATCCACGCCGTCGAGGATAATCCCACCTGTTCCGTCGCCGGCCACGTGCTGAGTCAGTGAAAAACTAGCGGGGATTGGCCTTTCCGAGTTCATTCAGCCATTTCCAGACCCGCAGGGTTTCGGTCACGCCCCATGCCTGCGCATCGCAACCGCGCTGGGTGTGCGGGGCGTCACCATCAAGAATTTCCGGTACTTGGCCGAGGCAACCGTGATTCAAAACCAGTTCGGTGCTGCTGAGATAACTTTTCGCCGTGGCAATCGCGTTCGCATCAAATTCCCACGCCCGCACCAGCGCTTCGCAGAAACTAGGGAACGTCCACGTCCACGCCGTGCCGTTATGATAGGCGGGTTTCCGGCGCGTATCCTCGTCGCCCTCATAGCGCGGCCAATACGGTTCCGCCGGATTATTGAGCAGATGACCATCGCGCACCACCGGGAGCGGGGTCTTGACCGGTAACGGCGCCAACGTCCGCAAACCTCCGGGAACGACCAGGTATTTCTGCGCAGCATTGACACACCGTTTGGCGCGCACGCCGGTGATCAACCCAAGGCTGGTGGCAAAGAGACAATTGTTGCGCAACGCATCACCGACGGTCGCGTCATGGGCAATGACCCGGGAACCGCCCAACAAAACGTCAGCAAACCATCCCTCGTCTTCCAGCCAAAACAGCTTGTCCAGCGAAGCCGTCGCGTGAATGGCCAGGGCTTGCCATTTTTTCTGGCCGGCTGGCGGGGTGATTTTTTCCAGCAACCGCAGCAGGCGAATCCAAAGCACTTGAATCTCGATGGGATACCCCTCGCGCGGCGTGCCCGCCGGATAATTGGTATCCATCCACGTAAAATGACTTGGGCTCCAGATCAGGGCCGAATCGGGGTCCATGTGAATCCCATTCGGCGTTCCCTTGGCATAATTCTCCGCGATGCTGACCAAGATCTCCAACAGCGTTCGCTTCCCATCCACCACCGTGTCAAAAAAATCTTCTGGCGCCGGATCAATTTGGGAGAGTTCGTCACACACCACCGCAAACCACAACGGCGCGTCGGAAGTGTCGCGATTGGAAACGTCATTCCCGTGAATGGTATTGGGCAACGTCCCGTCCTTTTCAAAACGGGCGAAGGTCAGCAGCAACTGTTTGACCTCGCTGGTCATCCCGGCGGCGATCAGGCCCCGCGCGCAAATGAGCGAGTCCCGGCCCCAATCCAAAAACCACGGATAGCCGGCAATGACCGTTTTGCCCGCATTGCGCCGCACCACGAATGCCCGCGCCGCCTGCTCCAATTGCTGGGTCAAAATATCATCCGCCGATTGGCTGGTGGTTGAGGAATTCATAATATGGCCGCGCGAAGCTTATGCCAGCTTTGGGCCCCCTGCGGAAGAAAAATCTGTGGCGCCGCGGCCAGAAAAGCCCGCTTAACCCGTCGAAAGAAGGTCTAATGGTAGGGCGGGCAGTCCCCTGCACGCCGTCGTAGGAGCGCATTCAATCGATACATGGCATTAGCCTTCAAACGTTGTCCCAGCAGAATCGTCTTGCCCACCGCATGATTTTCTTTCCCGCTCCATTCCACTCCTTTTCGCGTATTTTGGCACAAATCGGAATTTCACGGGTGTTTCAGCGGCATGTTGGACGAAGCCGCTTCGCGGCGGTGGAAAGGGGCATTCAGGCTTCGCATGATTGGACGCTTTAGTGATTTGTTTCGGTTGGTTTTTCGCTGACCTTGGTAAAAGGCGATGCCAGCTAACGGG
>Ga0302319_10016144_pt1 | contig 13784 bp, 10 predicted proteins | sample Bog_T0_2_FD_203319 | JGI IMG/M metagenome (GOLD analysis project Ga0302319, IMG submission 203319) | Peat permafrost microbial communities from Stordalen Mire near Abisko, Sweden - Bog_T0_2 | ecosystem: Environmental > Terrestrial > Soil > Wetlands > Peat | place: Sweden: Abisko, Stordalen Mire...
ATTACTTGCCGACGGCTCTGACGAATAGATAGCACTCTGAAGTAATACTCAAATGTGTTACTCAAGGGTTATATCGACATTTCAAGAGATTGACCCGGAAGCCCTTACGGCGAAAGACAATTTGGATGAGTATTCGATCGCATATTGATAGTGTGCAGGAGAATATTCGCGAGTAACCAATCAATTAAAGAGGCCCGTGTTGGTGCGCTCTATTACGGGCTCTGGAAGAAATAGCGAATTGTTGTACAAATGTCTCACATCTGTCTTGCATGACGCGAAATCGAATGGTACAGTTGGTCAATCTGACATCCAGGGGCGCATTTTAACGGCAGACGGCGAGTGCATCATCTCGCCTTCTGACGCGAGTCGATGCAGCGCAAAATCATTGGTCCTGCCATCATGGGACCGAGAGGAGCGAAGCTCGCCTCGAGATTCTCCCTGTTGAAAAGGCCATGTTCTTTTCAAGCCTGGATTCCCATTCGGATTGCACTCCAGCATTTCCAGCCAGAACATAGCACCCCGGTAAGTTCCATCAATAACTCTCTATCCATGGGAGACAAGAGTTTTATTGAAACCCTCCGCTGAAAACTGAAATTCCCTATGACAGTCCTCAAACCCCGGTCAAGAATGATTAGTGTCCGTCTCTCTGAAGACGAATATTGTGCGCTCCGGAAACTTTGTTCCGCAACCGGCGCGCGAAGCGTTTCTGACTTTACGCGTGATGCCATGCGCAGCCTTCTTACTGACCCGTCCCTGGAAGGCCCGCTCGGCAGTTATGTGAACGAATTTCGTACGCAAATCAGCAACCTGGATCAGAGAATCGAAGAGCTTGCCGCACGGGTTGCGCCACCAAGAACCGAGCCAGAAAGTTGAAATCCGCACAGACGTTTTCCACTCAGTAGCCGCGCTTTCGATGCGCGGCGGCAATCGCGTATTGCAATCCTCTTCCCAAGGCCTGTTTATGAAGAACCTGGTAATTGCCATCCTCATGGTCCTCGCTCCCTGTGCGGCATCCGCGCAGGATCAGTCGAATTCGACACGTGCCGGCGCCGGCGCAACCTCGCTCAACGAAGCTGCCAATCTTCCCGTCGAGCGCATTGGTCCCAACGATCTGATCGGCATCACCGTGTACGACTCGCCGGAGTTGACCCGCACCTTTCGCGTTGACTCGGATGGTGAAATTCGCCTGCCCATGCTTCGAAAACACATCAAAGCCGCCGGACTTTTTCCGGAAGAGCTCGAAAACTCGGTTCAAGCAGCCCTGGTCGACGGTCAGGTAATGGTGGATCCCATCGTCACGGTATCTGTGGTGGAGTATCGCAGCCGGCCGATCACCGTTGTCGGGGAAGTAAAGAACCCAATAACATTTCAGGCTACCGGCGTAGTAACCGTGCTTGACGCCATCTCTCAGGCTGGTGGGCTTGCAGAGGATGCTGGGTCAGAGATTCTGGTGAGCCGTCAAGAGTTGGCCGCGGACGGTAAATCGACAACCCTGACCCAGCGAATCCCTGCGCGCAGCCTCTTAAGCGCAGCGGATCCCTCCATGAATCCGGAGCTCAACGGCGGGGAAGTGATCCGGGTTCCGGAAGCCGGACGGGTTTATGTAGTCGGGAACGTAAAGAATCCCGGAGCGTTTCCCATCAAAGATGAATCCGGAACCACCGTCCTGAAGATGCTGGCTCTCTCGCAAGGGCTCAACGGCTATACCGCGCGTACAGCCTACATCTATCGCACTGAAGGCGGCAGCGGTGGAAAAAACGACATCCCCATCGAGTTGAAAAAAGTCATGCAACGCAAGTCGCCCGATGTTCCTCTCATGGCGAACGACATTCTATACATCCCTGAAGCCAGTGAACGCAAGGCGGCCATGACGGCTCTGGATCGCGGGCTCCTCATTGGTGTCGCCATGGGTACCACTCTTCTTTACCTCTATCACTAGGCGTGTGGCGTAAATCTATGTCCAAAGAAACATCAATGGCCGCTGAAATCTCAACGGATTTGTCCCAAAACAGGGCAACTCCACAACACTACATCCCCGCCTCAGTGTCTTCGGAAGTGGAGCCGGAAGCCCCACCCGTACCACTGTCGCACTACCTTTGGATTTTGCGTCGGCATCTGTGGAAGATGGTCGTCTTTGTGGCGGCGTGCATGCTGGTGACCTTTATCGTTTCAGCGCGGCTGAAGCCGGTCTATGAGGCTACGACAACCATAGATATTGACTTGCAGGCGCCATCGGCAGTCGTTGGCCAAGGCTCGGTAACGCCCGTTGATACCTTCGACCCGGATGTTTTCTTCGCTACGCAGGTCAAGCTGATTCAATCCGACTCTGTGCTGCGGCCGGTAGCGGAACAGTTTCATTTACTCGGCGGAGAAGCGGGTCATGAGGGCGCGAACGCGCCCGGAGTCCATGCCTTGGCAGACGCACCAGTGTCGCTGGGCGGCCTGAGGGTGAGCCGTCCGGCAAACACTTATCTGCTGCTCATCAGCTATCGTTCTCCCGATCCGCGCGTCGCCGCGGAGATTGCCAATGCGGTTGCCAACTCATATCTTGCCGATACCTATAATCTCCGCATTCGTTCATCGGCCAGCTTGTCTTCCTTTATGGAAGAGCAGTTGGGCGAACTCAAGGCGAAGATGGAACGTTCAGACCTTGCCCTAGCGCAGTTTGAAAAGGAAATGGATGTCATCAACCCGGATGAGAAAACAGATATTCTTTCCGCGCGCCTATTGCAGCTGAACACTGAATACACGACTGCTCAGGCCGATAGGGTCACCAAGGAAGCGGCCTGGAACGCCATGAAGTCCGGCTCGGTGGATGCTGCATTGATGTCATCTCAGGGCGATTCCCTGGCACGATTGAATGACACCTTGAATCAAGCTCGCCAGCGGTTGGCCGAAGTGAAGTCAACTTATGGTCAGAATCATCCGGAGTACCGTAAAGCCGCATCGGAAGTGGCCGAAGTGCAAAGCCAGTTCGATGCGATGTGGCGCAGCGTAAGCAACAAAATTGACTTGCAGTATCGTGAGAGCGTCAATCGCGAGCAGATGCTTGGGCAGGCGGTGGCGGAGTCGAAGTCTGAATGGGACCGAGTCAACGCCAGCTCCTTTCAATACCAGCAATTGAAGCAGGAAGCTGCCGCGGATAAGGCGCTCTACGACGAGCTGATCACGAAGATTCACGACGCTCAAATCAATGCGGGCTTCCAGAGCAGCGATATCCGGATCGCCGATCTTGCACGGCCTTCGACCGGACCCGTCTTTCCAGACACCAGGCTCGATATCACGCTGGCGTTTCTCTTCTCCGCGCTGCTCGCCATCGGGGCTGCGCTGCTGCACGACGCGCTTGATACAACCTTGCGTGATCCTGAAGAAGCGGGCCGTTATCTGGGTGCGGATGTGATCGGGATATTGCCTCTTGACCGTGCAGGATCGCACATTGCAAAGCCATCCGATGCCATCTCGAAACCAACTCTTGCCGCGCTGGCGGGCCAGGAAGCTAACGGAAACGGCAAGCGCCGCAAGGGATACTATCGTTCGATTTCAGGGTTTGAAGAGGCGGTGCGCACGATTCGCAATACAATTCTCCTCTCCGACTTCGATCAGCGTCTGCACTCCATCGCGCTCACCAGCGCCGAGCCCGGTGAAGGGAAGACAACTCTGGCGATCCACCTCGCGATTGCCAACGCTGCCCGCGGCAAATCAACGCTGCTTGTCGACAGCGATCTGAGACGCCCCAGCGTTCACTCCAGGTTTGGCTTGAATCCGCGAGAGGGGCTCTCCAATGTTCTAAACGGCGAATTGCCCTGGCAGGAAGTCGTGATTCCAATAGAGGGCCGGCAGAATCTGAGCGTCCTTCCTTCCGGACCCGGCTCTCACCGCGCTGCCGATCTGATTGGCCCCAGGCTCTCAGAGCTTTTGAACGAATGGGCCAAGGAATACGATCTCGTAATTCTTGACTCGCCACCGCTGCTGGGCTTTGCGGAATGCCTGCAGATGGCCACCGCAGCGGATGGCGTACTGATCATCACCCGGGCCGGAGAAACCAGGCGCAAGTCCGTTGCCGCGGTGGTCTCCACACTCCAGCGAGTCCGAGCCAACCTGATCGGCGTTGTGCTCAACCAGGTTACCCATACAACGTCCGAAGACGGCTATTCCTACTACGGATACCATCCTTACCAGCACTATCAGAAGCCGGAGTAATCAGACGCCGTGACCCCCCATTGCGAATTCGAAACATCAGCCGCCGTTCAATGTGTCCATATTCTTGGCTCGCGCGTCCACCTCCTGACGGCCGCCGGCACCGTGGATCGGATCGAGAGCTGGATTGAAAGACGGGACGGCGGCTGCCGAAGAGTCGTTGTAACCGGATTTCATGGACTCTGGGAAGCGTATAAGAATCCGCGATTACAACAGATGCTGAACAGCGCCGAACTCTGGGTTCCGGATGGCATTGCACCGATCTGGGTGGCGCGTCTCCGCGGTCATCGCGGCGCAGAGCGCGCTCCGGGCGCTGACATCATGCGCGAGTTTTTCCGCCGCGCCAATCAGAAGAAATATCGCAGCTACTTCTACGGCGATACGGAATCCACCCTGTCCGCGCTGCAAGGAGCGTTAACGCGCCATTACCCCAGCCATCAGATTGTCGGCACATTCTCCCCGCCATTTCGATCGCTCACAGCGGAGGAGGACAGGGAAGTCATCGAGCGCATTCATGCGGCTCGCCCCGACGTGCTCTGGGTTGGGCTCGGAATGCCAAAGCAGGACATCTGGATTCACGAACACCTCGATCGGCTCAATGTTCCGGTTGTGATCGGCGTCGGAGCTGCATTCGCCTTCGTCGCAGGTACTGTGCCGCGCTGTCCGGAATGGGTTGGCCGTATGGGTTTTGAATGGGCTTACCGCTTTTTGAAGGAGCCCAGGAAACTTTGGCGGCGGGATCTGCTGGACGGCCCGCGTTTCCTTTTCCACGCAGGTCTGGAATTCCTTCACAGCGAGAACCGGGATTGATGCCGAATTCACTACCCCAAAGTGAGACACGGGCCGCCGATATGCCCACTCCTGCGACTCCGCCAATCAGGGCAAAGCGCCCCGGAATCATTGCGCGCATGCTCCACGGAACAGGTGCCGGCGCCGTCGCTTATGGTTTGGGAATCGCGAGCAACCTGCTCCTGCTCCCGCTGTATCTGCGCTTTTGGTCGGTTGCCGTCTACGGAGAGTGGATGGCGCTTTATTCGGTGGTGAATTACATAGGCAGCCTCGATTTTGGCGTTACGGCCGCCGCGGTTAATGCCGCTACCATGGCATACGCCGGCAATGACTGGCCGGCTTTCAAGCGCATACAAGGAACCGCGTGGGCTGCCTCTCTCGCCATTGCAGGATTTGGCGCCGCGGTGGTGGCCTTATTGTCCCTGTTCTACTTCCATGTGGACCGGTGGCTGGGCTTGACGGTAATGGGTCATGCTGAAACCCGCCTCGTGTTCTGCGGCCTGGCCATTTCACTCCTGGCCGGCATCCCGGGCCGCCAGTTGATTGCGGTCTATACCGCTACCGGGCAATTCGCAAAGTACCAATGGCTCTATAACGCGTTCGCCTTGTTTACCTTCATAGCTTCGGCACTGGCATTGAGCATGGGAGCCGGCCCGGCATCGCTTGCCGCGGTGACCGCTGCAACGACGCTTTCCACCATCGGCTTTTCGTTGTGGTTGCTTCATCGGCGGGGAGCACATTTGTATCCGCGCTTACGCGACGCGGAATGGCACATGGCCCGTTCCCTGGCCGCGCCCACCGGGCAGTTTGGGATTTCAATGTTGGCCAATGTGCTCGCTGTGCAAGGTCCGGTCGTCGTCTTGAGCCGCATGCTGGGCGGGCCTGCGGTTGCGCTCTTCACCACCACCCGCACGGTCGCCAATGTGGTCAGGGGAACGATCATTCTGCTGCGCGCTCCCTTGCGTCCTGAATTCAGCGCGGCCTCGGCACAGGACAGCAAGAGCTCGCTGCGCAGGCTCTTTCGAATCGCGGTCAGTATGGATACCATCATCGCCGTCAGCCTTTCGGCGATCCTCTGGTCGGGAGGAAACTGGCTCATCGGCTTCTGGTCGCGCGGCCGCATTCACCCCGACCCGAGGCTGCTTCATCTGCTCCTGATTGTCGTCGTGCTCGAAGGCTTTTTGCAGATATTGTCGCTTGCCGGGTGGGCAACGAACCGGATCAAGGCTGTGTCGTTGGGACAACTCGCCACCGCGGTCGCCACAATCATTTTTGCTATTGCGCTGGTCAGACGGTTTGGTTCCTCAGCCGTTCCTCTCGGAGCGATCATTCCTCTCATCGCAATCATGACGCCGCTGGCAGTGAGAAATGCCTGCGCTGCGGCGCATCTTCCCGTGCGATTTGTTGCCGGCCGCCTGCTGTTGCCGTTTCTGGCTGTTTTCGCATTCTCGGTACTTCTGCCCTCATGGCTCGCAAGATTCTTGCTCATTCCGGCCTGGATCTCTGCCGTTTTCTCAGCCTTGGCGGTTTGTCTTATCACCCTATTCGCCGCAGGCGCCGTGTTTCTCGACCGCGACGATCGCGGGGAGTTGCGTGCTCGTTTCGTCGCGCAATTCTCCAGAAAACATTCTGACGATTCTCCGCCCAGCGCATTGCGGGAAACCGCTGTAACTCCTTTGCAGCGTTGTGCCGGACAAGATAGGCCAGTGTAGGGCTCATCACGGCTATGGTAAACCTGCTTCTGTTCATGAAACGTTTGTCCCGCATTCCTCGCCGAGTTGTGCGCGAGTCCATTATGCTCGGCGATCTGCTCTGGTTCTCGCTGATCAATAGGTTCGGCCGTTCTCCGGTGACTCAGCCCGGTGGTCCCACAGTATCGATGACCACATTCGGCAAGCGAAGTCAGAAGGTTCATCTCGCCATCGAGTCGATTGCCAGGGGTACCAGTCGCCCATCAAGGTTGATATTGTGGATCGACGATGTGGCTCTATTTGAGGCTCTTCCGCCAGCCATTCGGCGTCTCCAGAAACGTGGGCTTGAAGTCAGGCTCTGCAGGAACTATGGGCCGCACGCCAAGTATTATCCCTATGTCGAATCGCAGGAAGTATTCGATAACCCCCTCGTTACCGCTGACGACGATCTGCTGTATCCCCGCTACTGGCTGGAAAAACTCGTCCGTGCCAACAAACAGTACCCGGAGACCGTGAATTGTTTCTGGGCTCATGTCGTAGGCCTAGGGGACGATGGCTTCAGGAAATACGCGCAATGGAAGCAGTGCAACTCAACTTGCCCAAGCCATTCTAACCTCGCGCTTGGCGTCATGGGCGTTTTATATCCTCCCTCATTCCTGCTGGTGCTGAAGCGTGCGGGAGCGGCATTTGAAGCCTGTTGCCCAAAAGCAGACGACCTCTGGCTTCATGTGCAGGCTCTTCGATCCGGACATAAGGTTCGACAGGTTCTATCGCGCTTGCCCTATTACTCGTTTCATCCGATACCGCAAGCTCACAAGATAGAACTCTCTTATGAGAATGTGACTTACGGAGACGGCAACGACCGGCAGATAGCGATTACATACAGCCGGGCGGATTTGGAAATGCTTCGTGCGGAATGCACCGCTGCTGGCGGAGATTGATACGAAAGGCAGGCTGAATGACGACCATGCTTCAGGAACTAAGCGCGCCCACTGGCGAAATAAGAGTCCCGTCCAGTTTGGACTTTATCGCTCCAACCTTTGTTGACGGCTTGATCAGGGTAGGCAAGGCAAATGACGGCGGTTATGTGGTCCCGGAGTGGTTGATTACGGAAGCAGATTGTCTTGTCTCGCTTGGCATATCTGAAGACTGGTCCTTCGACCAGCACTTCAAGAAGCTCAATCCTCAGATTCGAATTCATGCATATGACCATACGCTTTCAAAAAGAGAGATCTCAAAGAGCGTGGCGGTGGCGCTTCTGAAAACCTGCATGGGCATGTCGTCTCTGAAGAAAGTGAACCAGAGAGCGACGCTGTTGAGGTCGTACAAAGCGTTTTTTTCTGGATCGGTGAAGCATTTTGAAGAGCGTGTTCACAGCCGTGCCGATCGCCCGAATGATGCGACCCTGGAAAAAGTCTTTGAGCGCACCCAGTCTGGAAGAATCTTTCTGAAGGTCGACATTGAAGGCAGCGAATACAGGATCATCGACGGGATCGTGTGTCTTGCCGACAGGATCGTCGGTGTCGCCATTGAGTTTCACGACACAGACCCGCTGCGCCCTGTGTTTGTTTCCTCGATCAGAAAGTTACAGGAACGTTTTGAGATTGTGCATTTTCACGCCAACAATTTTGCGGGCGTCGCAAAAGACGGATTTCCCGAAGTTGTAGAACTGACATTGATTGAGAAATCGAGATGTCCGGCGGGAGAAAAAAGGACCACTTTTCCGATTCCTCAGCTTGACTCCCCCTGTAATCCGTGTTCGCCGGACTACAGCGGAAGATTCGTTCTTGGCTATTCCAGCCGGACTGCGCACGAAGCGGATAGTCAACTTCCAGGTATCAGTTGTGATTCTGCATTTCGGGAATCGTCTAAAGGCTTCTAGCCGTCGCAATCGGAATGCTTGCATGTCCCGTCCTGCGGGGGAGCCAACCATGTCCAACGCCCTTCTTATGTCTGATGGTTCCACTTCCTTGAGACTTCGTCCAAAAGTTGTTATCGGTCATCCGCGCATGGGCCGTGGCGGGTCAGAAGCGCGCGTAATGTGGTTGATCGAGGCACTGAAGCAGGATTTTGAATTAACAGTAGTAACTACCGGAGGATGGGATTTGGCGGCGTTGAACGCGTACTACGGGACGCGTGTCGGGGATAAAGAAGTGAAAGTTCGCATTGCCCCGGTCCCATTCGTGTTGCGCAACCTGAGCGCCGCGGCTTTGCGCGGGGCGTGTTTTCAGCGTTTCGCGCGCCAGATCGCCGCCGAATACGATGTGCGCATCAGCGCTTATAATCCCACGGACTGGGGCTTGCCCGCGGTTCACTTCATAGCCGATTTCAGTTGGCATCAGGAGATTCGGGAGCGGATTCATCCACGATCCCCAGGATTTATCTATAGGGATACGGTGTTGCGCAGGCTCTATCTGAAAACTGCATCCGCATTCGGAATGCCCTCCGAGCGGGATGTGCTTCACGACGATCGTGTTATTAGCAACTCCCAGTGGAGCGCCGCCCTGCTCAAGCAGTTTTGTGGAGTGGAATGCGCGGCAGTCGTATATCCGCCCGTATGGACTGGGTTCCCGGAGATCGCGTGGGAGCAGAAAGAGGCGGCGTTTGCAATGATTGGACGTATCGCGCCGGAGAAACAGGTCGAGCGTGCAATCGCTATCCTTGAAGCTGTGCGGAAGCGCGGTCACGCGATTCGGCTCCACCTCTGTGGACAGATTGAAAACGACCTTTACGGAAAGCGCATAGCGCGCCTCTGCCGGGAACACGCTGGGTGGATCGTTGCTGAGGGGCGGGTGAGCGGTGCAAGGAAAGCCGAGATTCTCGCCAATTGTCGTTTCGGCATCCAAACAAGCGCCGCTGAGGCCTTTGGTATCGCGGTCGCGGAAATGGTCAAAGCGGGCGCCATCGTTTTTGCTTCAAACGACGGCGGACAAACCGAAGTCATTCATCATTTTGGCCTTCTTTTTAAAGATGTGGACGAAGCAACGGACAAGATTGACGCCGTCCTCTCCAGTCCTGAGAAGCAACGTGTCACACAAGCGCATCTGGCTGAGCGCGCACAGATGTTCAGCTCCGGCAAGTTTATGGAGGACGCGAGCTCGCAGATCAAGTTGGCGTCACGCAAAACCTCTCTGACTGCGAGTGCTCGCCGCCGTCCGAAGGTCGTCATCGGCCACCCAAGGCTGCAATTCGGTGGCTCTGAATCCACTGTGATGTGGCTGATCGAAGCGCTGAAGCGGGACTTCGATGTAACCGTCATGACCACCGGAGGCTGGGATCTGGCAGCTCTGAACGCCTTCTACGGGACTCAGGTTGACAAAGACGAGGTCAAAGTTCGAATCGCGCCTGTTCCGTCACTGATGCGCGACCAGAGCGCGGCAGCTTTGCGGGGCGCATGTTTTCAGCGCTTCGCACGTCAGATCGCGGCCGAATACGATGTGCGCATCAGTGCTTACAATCCCACCGACTGGGGCATGCCAGCGATTCATTTTATCGCCGATTTCAGTTGGCATCAGGAAATTCGGGAGCGGATTCACCCACCATCTCCAGGTTTTATCTACAGGGATACGATGTTGCGCAGGCTCTATCTGCAAATTGCATCCGCTTACGCAAAACCCTCCGGACGGGATCTGCTTCGAGACGATCTGGTGATTGCCAACTCCAACTGGACCGCGGACCTCATACGGCAGGTTGGAGGCGCAAATTCCGTGGCAGTTGTGTACCCCCCCGTCTGGGCAGAATTTCCCCATGTTCCCTGGGACCAAAAGGAACAGGCTTTTGCGATGATCGGCCGCATTACTTCGGAGAAGCAGGTGGAGCGCGCAATCGCTATCCTTGAAGCTGTGCGGAAGCGCGGTCACGCCATCCGGTTTCACCTTTGCGGACAGATTGAGAACGACCTTTATGGAAAGCGCATCGCGCGCCTTTGCCGGGAACACGCTGGCTGGATCGTTGCTGAAGGACGGGTGAGCGGTGCAAGGAAAGCCGAGATTCTCGCCAATTGTCGTTTCGGCATCCAAACGAGCACCGCTGAGGCCTTTGGTATCGCGGTCGCGGAAATGGTCAAAGCGGGCGCCATCGTTTTTGCCTCAAACGACGGCGGGCAAACCGAGGTCCTCAGCGATCCTGACCTCTTATTTGCAGGCGTCGACGACGCTGTGGACAAGATAAGCGCCGCCCTGTCGAGCCCGGAAAAAGAGCGCGCTCTGCGCGCTCACCTGGCGCGCCGCTCCAGGATGTTTGGCGCCGGAGAGTTTATGGAGGCGAGCGTGGCAGCCATTGTCTCAGCGCTGCCAGGGAGCCAGTGCGAATCCGGTGAAGAAGCTGCTCTCGAGTTCGAACACGTATATCCTGGCAGTCGCGCCGCGGTGAATCGATGAGGATTGCTTTTGTCTGTCTCTACGAGGCCTATCCCCCCGCTTCTGGCGCGGCATATGTGACCTTCAATTGCGCTCGGTTAACGCCGTGCACCTCTCTTCTGGTGCAATTTTCTGAAAAGGCAGCAACCGAGAGCGTTGCAAATCTCACCATTGTCAGTTTGCGGCAACACGCTTCATCGCGCTTGGGCAAGCTTGTCAACATGCCGCGGGCCATCGCGCAGATAAGGCGGGAAGTCTCACGATTCAAGCCCGATCATATTGTGCTGGAGGGAGCTTCCTGGGCAGTTTATCTTCTGCTGTTGGTATTTGTACTGCAAAGGACATTGCCCGGTGTCAAAGTTGTTTATCACGCCCACAACATTGAGTATCTTATCCGGCAGCAGCGGAGCAGCCGGATTGTCGCTTCTATTACACGCTGGGCCGAGAGACGAATCCTGAAGGCATGCGACCGGAGCTTTGCCGTCTCGCAGGAAGACCGCCATCGCATCTCGTCGCTCTACGGAGTTTTGCCCGGCCTGCTCCCAAATGGAGTTGATTGCAGCGCCTATTGTGCGACACCCGCCGAGATTCACGCCGTAAGAAGCAGGTATGGACTTACGGATGAATCGATTCTCTTCATGGGGCTCTATGCATATCCCCCCAATACAGAGGCGGTGCGGTTTCTAATGGAACAGGTGATGCCCGAGTTGCATTTGCAACGGCCCAATGTGCGTCTTGTGGTCACTGGCGGAGGGCCCCCGAATTCACAGCCATGGCTGATAAATACCGGCGTTATCTCTCGTGGTGACTTGAACACCATGCTCTGTGCGTGCCGAGTCGGAGTTGCGCCGATCTTCAAGGGGAGCGGAACCAGGCTGAAGATTCTGGAGTACATGGCCGCTGGACTGCCCGTCGTATCGACGAAAAAAGGGGCGGAGGGATTAGGCCTTGAAGGCGGCAGACATGTGCTTTACGCTGAAACCGCAGCTGAATTCCAGGTCGCTCTGTCTCGCCTTTTTTCTGATCCGTCGCTAACAAAAAGCCTGTCGTCTGAGGCCGCTGCATTGGTCAGATCCAAATTTGACTGGACGCCTCTCCTGCGCCAATTTGCGATCCAACTCGAGATCCAATGAGACAGCCCCTTCGACCTATATCAAATCGAACCGCATGGTGGAGGCATGTGCCTGCAGCCGCTCTCATTTTGTGGGTGTGTCTCTGGTGCAACCTAAATTCTGGATTTTGGAATATCGTTCCGCCGACCAGCGCTGATACCTGGCAGTTAATGGTTCGCGCAGGTCTCCCCTTCGCGGTACTTCCTGCGGCCTGCGTCGTTCTCCTCCGCCGCCGGAAACTCCATCTCTCCAAGACCGGCCCTTCGCGCTTTCTTCTGTACTACGGATTATTCGCCGCATTCTCGGCCATCTTCTCCCCGCAACCACTGTGGTCCCTTTATTGGTCCTTGAATTTTATCGCCACGATCCTCGTTGCATGGACGTTCGTCGATCGCTACGCCCCGCTCGAATTTGCCAGGCAGATGCTCCAGGTTACCTGGGTCGGCGCTTTCATAGTTGCGGCAATTATTGCGCGCCAGGCGAGTGGCGTCATATTCGGTCACGCGACAACCGCCTATGGCGCAGTCTATCAAGCCACGGAGGGCCTTGCGCGCTCTTCGGGAGTGGCTCGGTGGGCGGCAGTTCCTGGCTTGGTTTGCCTCATTCGGGCTTACTACAGCCGTCGTGTCATTATCATCGCAACGTACCTTGGCCTTGCCGCCGTTGCCTTCTTTATCGTTTACCGGATGCAGTCGAGAGGAGCCGTCTTCGGTTGCGCCGCGGCGCTCCTTTTTGCCTTGCTCGTCTCGTCCCGAATGCGCCGCTATGCATTACCGTTTGCAATCCTGTCGATTGTCGTGATCCTTCTTCTGGATTCCCCCGCTACGCTGTCACAGCAGGTTACCGATTACCTTGAGAGAGGACAGACGAGGGATGAATTCCTCAGCATGACCGGACGAACCCGCGCTTACGAGCACGGCGTGACCGCCTTTGAGAATGCTCCGCTCTTCGGTTACGGGCAATGGGCGGATCGCGTAACCATTTATGAGCATGTCCACAATTCATACCTTTCAGCGCTCTTGAATTCCGGAATTGTTGGCGCAGTTCCGTATCTTCTGTCCTGGGTCGTCGGCTGGGTATTGTTTTTCAAGCTCCAAAAAAGACGCGCTCGGCTGAGCCCCATTGATCGTCTTTGTCTGGTTGAGGCCGGTACAGTCATGATGTTCTTTACCGTTCGCTCCATTCCTGAGACAACCTCGGCTGAATTCGGCGTCGATTTGCTGGTCATGGTCGCCATATATGTGTACCTGGAAGTACTTGCGGTTTCCATAACTCGCAACAAGTCAAGACGCCCTTCGCCGAGACTAGTCGATGCCGGCTCATTTGAAAAAGCATTTCCACTCGAACCGGTAGCCTGACCGGAATTCTTCCTGGCGGGAGTCAAAGCAATCCAAGCCGCTGAATTTATGTCACCTTCTTCCTTTTCTCTCTCTCAGAACGAAGCGGAAAGAGCCGCGGACAAGCCGCCAGCAAACTGCGGCCTGCTTGGACTACCTCGGCTGAAGGTACTGGTCAGCGCCTACGCGTGCAGCCCTTCCCGAGGCTCTGAATATGGAGTTGGATGGGGTTGGATCGAGGCCATATCGAAATATCACGACCTGTGGGTACTCGTTGGAGCGCATTGCAAGGATGAAGTC
>Ga0302319_10016145_pt1 | contig 13783 bp, 17 predicted proteins | sample Bog_T0_2_FD_203319 | JGI IMG/M metagenome (GOLD analysis project Ga0302319, IMG submission 203319) | Peat permafrost microbial communities from Stordalen Mire near Abisko, Sweden - Bog_T0_2 | ecosystem: Environmental > Terrestrial > Soil > Wetlands > Peat | place: Sweden: Abisko, Stordalen Mire...
CCATTCATATTTGGCTCCGCGATCTGAAAAGCGGGCAACAAAAAAGACTGGCCGGCGGTGATTGCAATAGCACTTCACCGGCGTGGGAATCGGATTCGAAAGCGATCATCTTCGCCAGCGATTGTCAGCGCGCGTTTGGAATGCCGACGCTGTATCGCGCACCGGTGACAACCTACGAGAGGCCTGGCCGTTGAATAGGTCGAGTTGCGGTCACGGTCCTTGGTCATCTAACTCAGTCTTCGTTCGACCTCAGCCAAACGCCCGGCGAGAAATTTTCGCTCTGCGGCCCGATCGACGAGGGATAGCGACTCCCGGTAGGCCTGCGCAGCCGCATCCCACGCGCCAAGGCGGCGCAACATATCCGCGCGCGCGGCCGGAAGCAGATAATACCCGCGCAACTCTCCGCGGCTCTCGAGTTCATCGATGAGGCGCAGCCCCGCTTCGCACCCCTCGGCCATGGCGACAGCGGCGGCGCGATTCAACTCAATCACCGGGGATGGCTGCATGCGCAGGAGCACATCGTAGAGCGCCGCAATCTGCGCCCAGTCCGTGTGGTCCGGGCTTGTGGCATTCGCATGGACAGCGGCAATCGCTGCCTGCACGGAGTAGGGACCGGGGTCGCTGCGCAACGCTGACTCCGCCAACGCAATCCCCTCCGCAATCTCTGCGCGATTCCAGAACTGCCGGTCTTGAGCTTCCAGCAGGATCAGGTCGCCCTCGCCATCTCTGCGTGCCGCGCAGCGGGAATTGTGCAGCAGCATGAGGGCCAACAAACCGCGGGCTTCCGACTCTTCAGGTAGCAGCTCTCTCAGTACGCGCCCCAGCAGGATCGCCTCCGCAGTCAGTGCCTGGTCCTCGCCCGCCGCGTTGTAGCCCTCGTTGAATACCAGGTAAACCACGAGCAGAACGGCCGCGAGCCGCTCCGCGAGCTCGGCCTGCGGAGGCGTGCGGTAGGGAATCCCGGCGTCGCGAATCTTCTGTTTGGCGCGCACCAGCCGTTGCGCCATGGTGGCGAGTGGAAGCAGAAACGCCTTGGCAATCTGCTCAGTGGTGAGGCCGCAGAGCGTGCGCAGCGTCAGTGCCACCTGCGCTTCAGTCGCAAGGGCCGGATGACAGCAGGTGAAGATCAAGCGCAGACGATCGTCCCGCAGTGCCAACCCGTCCTCCTCCATCTCCAGCGCGGGTTGCTGCGCTAGTCTCGACAGCTTTTCTTCTGGATCGCCGTCATCTTCCCAGCGCGCTTTCCGACGCAGCGCATCGATGGCCTTGTGCCGAGCCGTTGAGATGAGCCAGGCGCGCGGATTGGCCGGAATCCCATATTGCGGCCACTGTTCGAGCGCCGCGGCGAAGGCTTCCTGGGCAGCCTCCTCAGCCAGGTCGAAGCTGCCCAGAAGACGGATGAGCGTCGAGACAATTCTGCCCCACTCGTCGCGATAAAGACTCTCAAGACATTGCTGCTCGGTCGCCAACACTCGGCCTCAAAACCAGCGTAGCCGGTTTCAGGCCAAGGGTGCCATCACGCAGCTGGGCAAAAAAATGGGGAGCCGCAAAAATCCAGGATGGGTAAACCAACGCGCAACCCTACTTCGTCTTTCTGCTTAGATCGCAGAGCATGTCCGAATGGATGTTCAGACCGATATTGGTCATGTTGTAGAAATGCTCGCTGGCAACAAGCCAGGCGATCTCACAGATGGCGCGTTCGGAGTGATAGCGCGCCAGGTTTGCAAATGTCCCTGGGGCGACCTTTTTGTCGCGTGTCAGTTCGGTCACATAGTCCAGCGCCGCACGCTCCGCAGCGGTAAAGAGCGGGCTGGTGCTGTATTGCTCCAGGGCGTCGAATTTGTCCTGGTTCATGGATGCTTTGATGGTGAACGATCTGCCAATATCGATGCAGAAAAGGCAGACGTTGATACGCGCTACCTGCTCTCTGATCAGCATCACCGTTTCCGCCGGCAGTTTCAGCTTTTTGTCCAGCTGGCTGATCTTTCCGTAGAACTGGCCGAAGGCAAGCGGCAGCCGCGCGCAGAACACCTTGACCGGCGTAAGAACCTTGCCAAACTGCCGGCGCGTCATACTGTATACCAGCTTCAACATCAGGCCATCGGGATTTTCAATGGGTGCAAGAAATGTATCCACGGCATGCTCCTTCAAACGCTTCTTTGATGCTTCCACGGTGGTGCCACGATTCTTACGCGGCACGGCGGCGCAGCCCGATTCGAACGAACCGGGCTACGACGTTGAGTTGCGGCTGGTAAATCGTCAGGGCCTTTCCATTGCTACAATCGGCCGCACCTCGACGGATCCGACCCCAACGGAGGGAATGCGGGCCGCAATGGCTGTTGCCTCGTCCAGGTCGGCGGCCTCGATCAGGTAGTAGCCGCCGAGCTGCTCCTTGGTTTCGGCAAAAGGGCCGTCGGTCACCAGTTTCTTGCCGTCCTTTACGCGCACGGTTGTAGCCTTTGAGGTGGGGTGCAACTGGTTTCCGCCCTTGAAGTTCCCACTGGCGATGATGCCCTGCGTGAATGCACCGAATTCCTTGTGCATGTCGGCGCGGTCCGCTTCGGACATCGCGTCCCATTGGCTCTCGGCGTTATAAATCAGCAGAAGATATTGCATGGATTGCAGGCCTCCTCTTGCCTGTTCTGGTTCCTAGTCGAATGGGTTGCCGGCTTTTCGACAGATTGCGTGAATTTATTTTTTCCGGCTGATCGGTGGGTTCCCACGCGATAAAAGCTGCGCACGAGACCCCGCCGGTATAATCTCACCTGTCATGGAAACTACGGGTTGCGGTACAGCTATCGTTACGCCCTTTCGGGCGGATGGTTCGATCGATGAACATGCTTTGCGGGCGCTGGTGAACTGGCAAATCGACTCGGGAATCGACTTTCTGGTGGCGTGTGGGTCCACGGGTGAGGCAGCGACGCTGGACCAGGATGAATGGCTGCTCGCGGTGTGCATTGTGGCCGAGGCAGCGGCAGGGCGCGTGCCGGTGTGGGCCGGATGCACGCATAATTCGACGCGAACGCTGGTTCGACAAGCCAGCCTGTTGCGCCAGTTGCGTGGCGTTGACGCCGTGCTTTCCGCCAATCCGTATTACAACAAGCCCTCCCAGGAGGGGCAGTTTCAGCATTTCCTTGCCCTGGCCAAGGCGGTTTACCCGCTGCCGGTCACGCTGTACAACGTGCCGGGCCGGACAGCCGTTAACCTGGAGCCGGAAACGGTGGCCCGGCTTGCCGATGCGGCGCCGAATATCCAGGCCATCAAAGAGGCGAGCGGCAAGCTGCCCCAGATTGCCGAGTTGGTTCACATCCTGCCCCGCGGCTTCAAGATATTCTCCGGAGACGACAACCTGGCGCTGGCCTCGATGGGAGTGGGTGCGCACGGGCTCATCAGCGTGGCTGCCAACGAGGCTCCGGCGGAGGTTGGCCGCATGATCCGCGCCGCCCTCGAAAACAACTGGGCTGAAGCCCGCGATCTTGAACGCAGGTACGCGCGGCTCTTTGAGGCAAATTTCTGGGAGTCGAACCCGGGCCCCGTCAAGACAGTGCTCAACCTGATGGGCCGCGCTCACGATGGAGTTCGTCTGCCGCTGGTCCCGCCGACGGCTGCCACGCGATCCCGATTGGAACGCCTGGCCGGCGAGCTTGGCCTGCTGAAGCACGCCCCGGTGCCTGAAGGCATATCCGAAGTGTTCTGAGCGCAAGTTCGGTGAATTTGGCTTATAATTCTCGCGAGAAATTTAATCAGCTGCAAGATGCCCGTCCCCGACACCTGCAACTGGGGAGATAGTTATGTTGAAACCCTTTTTGCTGCTTTCCGCGGTGATCCTCTTCGTGATTGCTGCGCCCGCGCCCGCACCCATGCTGGCCGCGGGGACCTCGCCTCAGGACGCTGCTCCTGCTTCTACCAACCCCGTGAAACCGACTGCTGCCTCGCAAGCGCAGGCGAAGGGAATCTATGCACGCGATTGCGCGTTGTGCCATGGGGATAACGGAAGCGGCAAGACGGACCTTGCCAAGGATATGCAACTGACGCTATTGGACTGGACTGATTCGAAGTCGCTGGCCAACAGGTCGGACAAGGAACTCTTTCACACCATCCGCGAGGGCAAGGACAAGATGCCCGCGGAGGACGTGGGTCGCGCCAAGGACGACGAAGTGTGGAACCTGATTATCTACATTCGCGGAATGTCCAAGGGACAACCGGCTGCGGCCGATAAGCCGGCCAACTAGGGGCTTTCAGTAGGAAACGATCCTCCGGCGAGGTGCAATAAATGTGTCGAGGCACGGTGAAAACCATTTCTCGTATCTCCGCTCCGCGAAACATGTCAAATCACGCCTAAGCGGCCAGCCCCTTTTTTACCATCTCGCTAACCACGCGGCCTTCGGCGCGCAGGCCCGCTGCCTGCAACCTGGCCTGGACGGCTTTGATCACGGTGCCCATTTCCTTCGGCGTTGGCTTCTGACCGCTTGCGGCAGCCACTTCGGCAATGGCTTCGGCCACCAGGGCGCCAAGGCCGGCTTCATCCAGGGCCTTGGGCAAAAACTCCTCGATTACTACGATCTCGGCCGCCTCAATCGCGGCCAACTCGGGCCGGTTGCCCTTGGTAAATTGCTCAATCGAGTCGCGGCGCTGCTTGATCATGGTGGCCAGCGCCTGCTCTGACTCGGCCGGGGTCAGCGGAGCCCGCTTTTCGATCGCCTTGTTTTTGAGCGCGTTCTTGATGAGACGCAGCGTGCCAGTGCGCACGGCGTCGTGCGCCTTCATGGCGGTGATGATGTGCTGGCTGATGAGGGTTTCAAGTGCGCCTGCGTCGGTCATGGATTCCTGCCTGTTTTCTTAGGGTTGCGGGCGCGGAAAAGGCTGCCCAGGGAGAATTGTACCGATTTCGGGACGTCACTGCTTATTTCCATAGAAATCTGGTTTTGCACCGATAAGAATTCACATAAATCACATAAAAGTGTATTCTGTGATCGTTGGTACCGCAGTCTTTGGTCCAGTTCTGGAGGAAATGCCATGTTTCGCAAGACACGCTTGTTCACTCCCGGCCCCACCCCGCTGCTTCCGGCAGCGCAGTTTGCCATGGCGGCGGCGGACATTCACCACCGCACGCCGGAGTTTCGCGCCCTGTTCCTGAAGGTGCTCGGGCAGTTGAAGATCTTCGTGGGGACGCAGAGCGATGTGCTGCTGCTGTCATCTTCCGGCACGGGCGCGATGGAGGCGTCGGTCTCGAATCTGACATCGCCCGGCGACCGCGTGCTGGTGCTCTCCGCCGGCAAGTTTGGCGAACGCTGGGTAGGCCTGGCCAAGGCCTTCGGATGTGAGCCGGACGTGGTGAGCGCGCCCTACGGGCAGACCTTTGACTTGGCGGCTGTGAAGGCCGCGCTCAAGCCTGAGCATAAGGCCGTCTACATGCAGGCCACTGAAACTTCGACCGCCGTGCGCCACGACGTGGAGGCGATTGCAAAGCTGCTGAAGGAAGCGGGCAGCGAAGCATTGCTGGTGGTGGATGGCATTACCGGCCTCGGCACTACGCACTTCGACGTGGATGGCTGGGGAATTGATGTGCTGATCGGCGGCTCGCAAAAGGCGGTGATGATTCCGCCGGGGCTGAGTTACCTGAGCGTGAGCGAGAAGGCGTGGGCGGCGATGGAGAAGTCTCGGAATCCGCGCTACTACTTTGACCTGCGCAAGGAGCGCAAGAACGCTGCGAAGGGCGAAAGCGCCTACACGCCTGCGGTCGCACTGATTGCGGGGTTGGGCGCAGCTTTGGGCTATATTGCCGGCCAGGCGGGCGGCGATCTGGAAAAGGGCCGCATCGCGCTGGTGGACAATGCGGAGTTGAATGCCGAGGCCACGCGGGCAGGCCTGGTTGCGCTGGGCTTTACTCTGTTTGCACCCACAGCGCCGGCGGCTGCGGCCACGGCGGTAGCTGTTCCGGAAGGGCTGAACTCGAGCGACGTGGTCAAGGCGCTCAAGACGCGTTTCAGCCTGGTCATCGCCAACGGACAGGGAGAGATGCAGGGCAAGATCTTCCGCGTGGCGCATCTTGGCTTCTTCGACTATCTCGACACGGTGGCACTGTTAGGGGCGATGGAGCACATCGCCAAGGACACGCTGGGCTTGCCGGTGGTGTATGGGCAGGCGGTTGCAGCGGCACAGCAGGTGTATGCAAAAGCAGCTGCCAGCCTCTAGCTGCTAGCTTCCAGCTTGTCAGTGGGGTTTTGTTGAGCGGGGCCTCACATTTTTCGTTGGACATCGGCTTTTGGTTTCTAGCTAGGGGCTAGAAGCTAGCGGCTAGGAGCTGCTTTTATGGCTGAACTCAGTTTCGGAGAGAAGTTGCTGATTGCGCGCAGGCAGCTGGATCTCTATCAATACGAGATGGCGGAGCGGTTGGGTGTGCATCCCAACTCCATCACCAAGTACGAGCGCGGCGAGGGCAAGCCGCATGCGGCCGTGGTGCGGATGTTCGACCTGCTGTGTGAGAAGCACGGCATTCAATTCGACGAGTATCAAAGCGCGCAAAAAAGCAAGGGAGACGCGATGAAGATTGTTCTGGCAGAGAAGGTTTCTCCGGCGACATTGGCCGTATTTGCGGCTGAGCCGGGATGGGAAGTCCTGACGCACGACCAGTTGCCGGATGGCCTGGCTGCTGCACTGGCCGATGCCGATGCGCTGGTGGTGCGCAGCGCAGTACAGGTGGACGACGCGCTGATGGAGCATGCGCCGAAGCTGCGGGTGGTGGGCCGTGCCGGCGTGGGCGTGGACAACATCGACGCCGATGCGGCAACGCGGCGCGGCATTGTGGTAATGAACACGCCGGGCGCGAACGCGGTGGCTGTGGCCGAACTGACCATTGGCCTGATGCTGGCGCTGGCTCGCAAGGTGCCCGCGGCCAATGCATCGATGCACGCCGGTCGCTGGGAGAAGAAGAGCCTGCAGGGGGCAGAGCTGCGCGGAAAGACGCTGGGCATTCTGGGCCTGGGGCGTATCGGCCTGGAGGTTGCCAAGCGTGCGCGGGGTTTTGGTATTGAGATTGTGGGCAGCGATCCGTTTGTTTCGGCCGCGGTGGCGCGCGAGAACGGCATCCGGCTGGTCACGCTGGACGAGTTGATTGCGGGTTCGGACTACATTACGCTCCACGTGGGCCTTACGCCGCAGACCGCGGGAGTGATCAACGCGAAGTCGCTGGCGGCTATGAAAAAGGGTGTGCGCATTATCAACTGCGCCCGAGGCGAACTGGTGGACGATGCGGCCCTGGCAGCGGCGCTGAAGAGTGGCCACGTGGCTGGGGCGGCGCTGGATGTGTTTGTGGAAGAGCCTGCGAAGAACACGCCGTATACGGAGCTGGACAACGTGATTCTGACCCCGCACATTGCCGGCTCGACGGCCGAGGCGCAGGAGGCGGTGGGTATTCAGATCGCCATGCAGGTGCGTGAGTATTTGAAGCTTGGAGTGGTGCAGAATGCCGTGAATCTGCCCTCGCTGAGTCACGAGGAGTACGTCGTGCTGGCGCCATACATTGATCTCGCCGGGCGGGTGGGCTCGTTTCTGGCGCAGGCAGGGAAGAGCGGCATCGAGGCCGTTCACCTGGTCTATGGCGGATCGCTGGCCGAGGCCAAAACCGACCTTGTGCGCAACGCGGCCATCGAGGGCCTGCTGCAGGGGTCGGAGAACGTGAACCGCATCAACGCGGCTGCGGTGGCCGCGGAGCGCGGCATTCGCATCCACGAGGAGAAGCAGGAGAGCCATCATCGCGGCGGGGCGGCCAGTGTATTGACGGTCGAACTGCATACGGCTGCAGGTTCAAGCCACGCCAGTGCGACCGTGATTCATGGCGAGCAGCCCAGGCTCCTTGAGTTCGACGGCATCGACATTGAAACGCCGCTCGAAGGCAATCTGCTGGTTTGCCGCAACCTCGACGTTCCCGGCGTGATCGGGAAGATCGGGTCGATTCTGGGCGAGCAGGGTGTGAATATCGCCAACTTTGCGTTGGGCCGCGAGCGCTCCGGTGCAAAGCCGGTAAAGGCGCTGGCTGTGGTCCAGGTCGATGCTCCGGTATCTGCCAAGGTACTGGAAGCGCTCGGCGCGATTGAAGCGCTGCTGGAAGCGCGTCCGGTCAGCCTGCCCGAAGGCAAATTCTGAAGCATGTCTTTGCGGAGGAAATGATGCCAGGCAAAAGGAAAACCACCGCCTCTCCGCGGTGGTTTTTCATTTGCAGAGAAGGCGACGCTACCCGGCAATACCGCCGTGGCCCAGCCAACAGCGCAGGTAAGCGACCTGGCCCAGATGGTATGCGTCGTGGTACGCGAAGAAGTCCATGAGGCCGCTGACTTTGCCGTCGGCGCTCGGTATTCCTTCAGGCGAGGGTGCGGACAGGACATCCTCCGAGACTTGCTCCAGTGCAGCGGTCAAATGCGCAGACACATCCTGCCACGCGAGCATCACCTGTTCCGGCGTGGGGTATTCGGCGGAGTCATCCAGCTTGGCGCCGCGGGCGAAGAGCGGCAGCCATGGCAAAGACCATTCCGTTCCCAGAAAGCGGAGCGCATTGCCGCGCGCCCAGATGGCGTGGCCCATGATCCATAACAGGTGATTTGAGGATTCGCTGGGGCGGCGCAGCCAATCTTCGTGGGTCAAACCATCAAATCCTTTTTTGAGCATTCTGTTGTTCAACTGGAAGCAAAACGCGGCGTTGGAAAGCTGACTGACGGTGGGCATTTGGATGATTCTCCTTTACGGGTGATGCCGTTGATGTCGAATGCAAATTCTACGCGTGAATGACGGAAGGCATGGGGAAGATTTCTGACCGGAATCCGGCGCCTGACAGGATGGCCGGGTCTGCTTCCGTGAGCGCTTCTGCCTCCGCAAGGCCGCTGACGCGCATGATACCCACACCCCAGCTTCCCGCCGGATCGGCAACCGGGCCAAAGGCAATGGCCTTTCCTTCGGGAAGCTTGCCCCGCCAGTAGAGGCTGTGGGCCTTCATGATACTCATCTCCTCTGGAGTGATGTCGCGGATAAAGCTCGGTCTTGGCGGGATCAAGCGGAACAGAAAATAGGCCGTTGGCGCGGGGGCAGGTCGCAGATCTGCCGCCAGCCAGCCCAGCACGCGTCCCCAGCCATCCCCGTGATTGCGGCAAACAAGGGTGCGGATGGCGAAGCCCTCATGGCGCAGTGTCAGATGGGTGCCCGCTTCCACCGGCTCCAATAAATAAGTCACGCGCGTCTCGTTCGGCGCGTCCCAGTCCGGCCGCCAGGTAAAGACCAGCTTGTGCGGCGCGTCAACCTCGACATACTCGCCCTGCACCTGGTAACTCTTTCCGTCCGGCGCTTTGCCGCCTGCTCGCCATTTGCCGCCCGGCCGCAGGTCGGCCTCCCACTCGGTGGTTCGGTACGCGCCCTCAGCTCCCCACCACCGGATTACGTCCTCCGCACTGGTAAGAGCTTTGAAGACTCGCTCAGGTGGGGCGGCAATCTCCACGGACGCCAGTACCAATCCATTCTCCACATCTGCCACTGCTCGCGCATCGTTCTTAGCCGTCATTCTTTTGCTCCTGACACTCCTTCGAGGTGTCGTTTGAGGCTGTTGAGATTTGTCTGCCAGAAGTCGCGGTACTCCTCGACCCAGCGGGCGACGTCGCGCAGCGGCTCGGGCTCAAGGTAGTAGCGTCTCTCGCGTCCATGGCGGCGTTCGGCGACCAGGTGCGCGGCCCGCAAAACCCGCAGATGCTTGCTCACGGCCGGCCGGCTCTGGCTGAAGTCCGCGGCCAGGGCGTTCACATGCATCGGGCCCGCGCGCAGCCGATCCAGAATCGCGCGACGGGTAGGGTCGGCTATTGCCCGGTAGACATTGTGCGGTGGCGAATTTGCATTGGCGCGAGAATGCGTAACCATAGAGTTACATGATTTTGCCAGAGGTGAAGGAAGCGGTCAAGTGAAAAATCTGGAATTTCCGCTCAAAATGATGGCGCAACCCCAGAGGTTGCGCCACTTCAGAAAGGTCTCGCGAACGGCCGGTATGCGCCTGAGTCAGGTCGCCGATCTACCTTATGCGGTAAACGAAAGCGTCTTCCAGATATTGATCGCCAAACCGTTGGCCGCCAAGGCGCATTCCGTAAGTATCGCTGGCTGAAGCAAAGGTGCGGCGGAGAGCCTGAATGAATGGCTTGTCCATTGACCTAAGGAAGATCGACGGCTTTCTATGTATCGGAATCCCGGCCTTTTTCAGCGCCGCGTTGATTTCTGTATATCCTGAGCGCGACGAGGATTGATCGAGGTGATCCGATGCAATTACCAATCTCCAATTTTCGTAATCCGGCAGCTTGGCCCAGAGCGCGACGTTGGGATTCTTGCCTTCCCGATCAAGCGCATCGATTACTTCTTTTCCGTTTTCAATATCGAAGTTCACCAGCACTATTTGATCCATCGCAATACCCCTCCTTTCTCCGATTCAACTGCGTCAATTAGCACTTGGGCGGTTACCAAACCACCCATCGGATTATCTCTGAATTGGTCATATCGGCTTTGTTCCGACCATTCTCGAACGGTCTCCCAGTCCAGCTCCAGCTCCTCGTCGACGGCAAGATCGTTTTTCAGCAAGTCAGACAAACCAGCGGCGTCCAGCAGTCTTTCCACATCGTGTGAGTAGCTTTTGTCTACGAGTTTCTTATCGGGATAATCATGCTGTTGTGTTCTCTTTGCGATGCATGCCTTCAGTGCGCATTCAACCGAATACCCTGCCAGATAGTTGCACCCTCTGGAAGTTGAGCAGCCAACAAGGCTCTGGCTTCTCTTAGCCTCAATTCGGCAAGCTGCTGAAAGTCATTACGATTCATGGCCGTGCATTACCTCTCTTACGCTCGGCTCAGGTATGCCCCTTCGCTGGTGTCGACGCGGATTTTCTCGCCTTCATTGATAAAGGCGGGCACCTGGACCACGAGGCCGGTTTCGGTCTTCGCGGGCTTGGTCACGCTGGAGGCGGTGGCCGACTTCAGGCCCGGCTCGGTCTCGACGACGGTAAGCTCGACGGCCGCAGGCAAATCAATGCCCACCGCGTGCCCGTCGTGGTAGCTCACCTTGATCTGGAGGTTTGGCGTGAGGTACTCGACGGCGTCGCCGAGCGTGGTACCTTTCAGAACGGTCTGCTCGTAGTCGACCGGGTTCATGAAGTAGTAGTCATCGCCGTCGGCGTAGAGAAAGTCCATGGAAACCTCGTCCACGACAACTTTTTCAATGGCGTCGGCGGAGCGGAATCGCTCCTCAAACATGGCTCCGGTCCGGATGTTGCGCAGCTTGGCCTGGATAAAAGCGCGCAGGTTGCCCGGAGTGCGGTGTTCGACTTTGAAGACCAGGTGGAGTTGGTCTTTGTGTTTGATGATCATGCCTGGACGCATTTGAGTGGCGGGAATCGCCATAGAATTTGAAGCTCCTTGCTCTCGTTTGCGCTCAGCGCGCAATGAATTCTGGCTTTGGCCTATATGTATTGTAACTGAGCGCGGGTTTGACTACCGCTGGCTTGCCTCTCCGGCTGCTACCCGCCGATTGAACTCCGCTGACCTATTCCGCGGCACGCTGAGCGATTGCCAGCGGTGGCGGGCGAGGTGCTTTGCCAACAGCACGATCTGGCCAACGTGATAGGCGTAATGGGCCACCTGGCGGTTGATGGTCTGCATGACCGAGTGCGGCTCGCCGCGGATGGTCGCCGTGCGTCCGAGGTCCGCGTCGGAGAGGGGCTCAAGAGCTTCGAACAGCCGGGCCCAGCCGTCTTCCCATGCGTCCAGAAGCGCTTTGCGCGTTGCCGGCAGATTCACAAATTCTGAGTCGCGATCGCGGTCCGGCTTCTCCCCGTCCGTGGTCGGGAAGTCGGTCCACCGTGAGCGCATATTGCCGGCCATGTGCTTTACCACGATTGCGATGGAATTCGCCTCTTCATCCAGCGTGGCGAAGAGCTGTTCGTCCGTAACCTGCTCCATGGCGCGATCGCCGAGCTTCTTGTAGTAACGGAAGATCGCTGCAGAATCTTTAAGGTATGAGGTGGTGAATTCGAGTGCCATGCGGACAGTCTAATGCAGGATTGGAGGGAAGCGGCAGTGGGAAGAATTCCTGTTTACCGCGCCGGTTCGTAGGGTTCCACGCGCAGCATGTCAGAAAGCACGCCCCGCTCGTCGGGTGTGAAGACGCCCTGATATCGGCTGGAATTCAGCACCATGGGGCGTTGGTCCACGGGAACCGCGCGCAGGTCGCGGAAGGCGCCACGCATCAGAGCCTGACGGTCGGGCGACATGGCCGCAAAGCGGCGCGCTGAGAGGTTCACCTGCATCCGATCCTGAGGCGACAGGTGTTCGATCATCTCCGCGCGGGCCAGCGTGCGCTGCCGTTGCTCCTCAGGCATCTGGTTCACCTGGTGCAACCGGTCCACCAGCCTTTGCTGTTCCTGGGCAGGGAGGCGGTTGAAGTTGGGGTCGCTGCGCAGCATCCGCTCCTGATCCTGCACGGGAAGATTGCGATGCTGGTTGAGCCAGTCGCCCAGATGGCCCGGAGGTGCCTGAGCCCGATAACCGTAGGCTGGACGCGCCTGTGACCCGTACGGAGCGCCCTGGTAAGCGGGTCCTCGATAGGCAGGGTTGGCTGCGCCAGGGTATCCCTGTGCAGGACGCCCGGCACCGGCTCCTGGCGCCCGGTTCTGCATTTGCGGGCCTGGCCGGCCCTGATACTGAGGTCTTGGTTGCTGAGATCGGCCGCCCTGAGCACGGGGTTGCGCGGCGTGCGGTGCGGGTGCGGCGGCGTGCTGCTGGTTACGCGCCCAGGTTGCCGGCGCACACAAAGCCGCGACTGCCATCGCAGCCAAAGCCGCGCGGCTCGTCCATCCCGCGTTGTGTCCCCCGGTTACCACGTTCACCCGCTCTCACTGCAGCCGTCTCAAAAAGGCGATCAGTCTCCGTTATCGTTGTTGGTGTTGGACATCGCTTCCAACTGGTCGAGCAATTGGGCGTTGTTATCCAGCGTTTGCAGATCGTGTACCACGGCGGGCTGTCCCGCAGAAGCGGGTGGCTGGCCACCGTCGGTTACGCCCAGGTACGTTCCGCCGCCAAGCAACAGCACAACGGCCAGCGCCATTGCCGCCAGCGGACGCACATGCATCGACGGTCCATAGGCAAGGCGCGCGCGCAGCCGGGCAAGCCAGCTTTCGGGCCAGCTGGCCGGCGCGGTAGCGCGCTCCTCGCGCATCCGCGCGTCCAGTTTGGTCAAAAAGTACGGGCTCGGCTCCGGGCCTTTCCACGTATCCATGAGGGCCATGGTTGCGCGCAGTTCCGCCAATTCCGCGCGGCAGCCCTCGCAGCCGGCGATATGCATTTTAACCTTGGCAGGCGCAGCGTCCGGATCGAGCAGCATGTCTGCCAGCTTCGACTCCATTCCGGAGCAATTGGTCTTCATCGGTTCCATGGTTTCCACCCCACTTTCCGCCGGTGTCGCCCGGCGTGTCTCCACTTACACAAAATCCTTCAGCTTGTCCCGCAGCGTCTGGTAAGCGCGAAAAAGCAGCGACTTTGTCGCTGACTCGCTCAACTTGAGCACTTCCCCGATCTGCCGGTAATCCATCCCCTGGTACTTGTGCATCAACACCGCCATCCGCTGGCGTTCCGGCAGGGCCATCACATGGGTGCGGATCGCTGCCATTCGCTCATCCCGCATCAGGCGCTGCTCCACTGACGGTTCATCGTCGGCCACGTCCGGCGTGGTGCCGGTTTCCTCATCCGGAGCGTCCAGGTAGAGGGTTTGC
>Ga0302319_10016148_pt1 | contig 13783 bp, 8 predicted proteins | sample Bog_T0_2_FD_203319 | JGI IMG/M metagenome (GOLD analysis project Ga0302319, IMG submission 203319) | Peat permafrost microbial communities from Stordalen Mire near Abisko, Sweden - Bog_T0_2 | ecosystem: Environmental > Terrestrial > Soil > Wetlands > Peat | place: Sweden: Abisko, Stordalen Mire...
CTGCGTTCCATTTCTCGCATTGTCGATCCCCCGCGCGGACTTCCTGTCGTGCTCTCGGACCCCAATGACGATGCCGTGCTGTATACGGCCGTGGCTGCCGGAGCCAACGTGCTGTGCGTCAGGGACCGCCATTTCTATGACTCGCACGTTCTGGCTTTCTGCGACCGCGAAGACATTGACGTTATGGATGAGCTGGGCCTTATCGAGCTTCTCAGCCATGGGTAAAAGGAGCACGGCGGATTTGGGTAATTTTGGGTAATGCCCTGCGGCAGCGATGGCAATGTCTCCTCCTCGGCCCACAACAGTATCCGGCTGTGCAAACGTTCCGGTTGGACCAGGCGCTCCATAAAACTCACCTGGTCGATACAGATCATAAGAAAAAACCGCGTGAAGTCGGCCAAGGCTTCTTCGCTCAAAGTTCCACGCCCGTCTAAATCGTTTCGCCGGGTAAGGTCGCAGTCGGAGAGGTGCCGCTTGTACTCCTCCAGGTTACGAGCGAGACCCCGGGCTACCGACCAGACTGCACCCGTGTCAAGCGCTCCGAGCAATATCGCGTGGGACATCAGTCTTGCTACGCGGCCATTACCGTCAAGGAAGGGATGCATCCAAAGGAGTCGATGATGAGCCGCCGCCGTGGAAAGGATTAGCTCCGCCTTGCCGACCCCTGCATAAACGCTTTCGAAGCGTTGAAGGAAGCGAGGCAGGGAGCCAGGGCTGATAGCAGTGTGCCGCCCAACCTGAACATCGCGGTGGCGCAATTCACCTGGTGTCAGGGGCACCCGCTCTTTTGTCCTGGGGTACTCCACCCACAGAAGATCCGCCGGCAGCAACCGACAAAAGCGAAAGTGCATCTCCCGGATACCTTCGGCCGTGAGAGCGCGGCGGTCTTTGAGCCCTCCGGCATCGATCCATTGTTGGACGGCAATGTGAGCCTTGGCTGTCCGCTTGCATGACCGTTAATTGAGTATGACTTAAATACCTGCAAATCAATTATATGTGACATACCTGGGGAAATGCGAGACCGGCAAAAAGTCCGCTTGGATGTCCGGATAAAATCCAGCATGACCCGATCCGATTCGCCTTCCCATTTCTGTGCTGTAGCGAGAACCAGAATTGACGAGTCGAACGTGACCAGCATTGAGGCCGATGCCGAATGGCATACAGTGCTTCTTCAATTGCCGCGTCGACCTATCCGCCCCGTCTCCGATTGCTAACATGAGAACGCTCACCCGATGACTCCCCCTCCCCCATCACCGCGGAAAGCCTGGCGCGATCGGATCGTCCCCTTCACCCTCCTCGCGCTCGCCATCGCCATCAGCATTGTCGTGCGGGTCCGGCTTCTCGATGCCCCTCTCGACCGGGATGAAGGCGAGCACGGCTACCTCGCCCGGATGTTGTTAGCCGGCCACGCGCCGTGGCAGGCCGCCTACAGCCTGAGACTTCCCGGTACGGACGCTCTGTATGCCGCCGCAATGGCCGTCTTCGGCCAGACCGCGAGAGCCATTCGCATTCTGCTCCTTCTGATCGACACACTCACTATCTTCCTTGTGGTGCTGGTTGGCCGGCGCCTTTTCGGCACGCCTGCGGGCGCCCTCGCGGGTGCTGCCTTCGCGCTGATGGCCTGCAGCCAGGGTGTTGCCGGCACCATCGCCCATTCCCCCCACTTCGTAATCTTCTTCGCTCTCTGGGCCACGCTGCTCGCGCTGGAAGCCGGGGGCAGGTCTCGCGTCATTCTCTTCAGCGGACTCCTCTACGGCATCGCATTCCTGATGAAGCAACCCGGCCTCGCCTTTGCCGTGGCCGGCGGCCTGTACCTCGCCGCGGAATGCTACACCTCGCGGCTACCGATCCCGGCCAGCCTGAAGCGGGGCGCCTGCTTCGTCGCCGGGGTTGCCGTTCCCTATGCCGCCCTTTGCCTCGCTCTGTGGCGCGCGGGTACTTTCCCCCGCTTCTGGTTCTGGACCAACACGCTCGTGCAGGGGTACGCCTCGCAATTGCCTCTGGATGTCCGTCTTGAGGCCTTTGGCCAGGGAATCGCCATGGCTGCGGGTGCTCCCTTATATCTTTGGCTGCTCTCGGCCGTGGGACTCATTCTCGCCGTCCGAAATCGCGCGACGCGCCATTCTGCGCTGTTCCTCACCGCGTTCGCGGTCCTGTCCTTTCTGGCTGTCTCGGCCGGAGGCACTTTCCGGAACAACTATTTCGTCTTTTTTCTCCCGGCGGTTGCGCTGGGGTGCGGGGCGTTGCTCGCTGCCGGCGGCGGCGCGATCGATGACTTGACGGCCCTCGTAATTCCCAAAGTAACCCGCAGACGCCGCGCGCAATTGTCTTTTGCTTTGCCTGTGGTGCTGGCGGTCCTCGCTTGTATCAGCCCGGTCGCCAACCAGCAAAAGTACCTTTTCAGGATGACTCCGTATGAGTTCGCGCGCAGTACCTTTGGCCTGAATCCCTATCCCGAAGCCATCACGATCGCGGACTATATCCGCGACCACACGAAACCCGATGCGCGCCTGGCGATACTCGGTTCCGAAGCCGAAATTTATTTCTACGCCCATCGCCAGGCGGCCACAGGCTACCTCGCCATGTACCCTCTGATGGAGCAGGGGAGCTACGCTCTGGATTGCCAGAAAGAGGTGATGCGGGAAATTGAGTCCGCCCGGCCCGAATACCTCGTTTTCACCGTCGTGGTGGATTCGTGGCATGCCCACGCCACCTCACCCAGGAACATCTACCTTTGGGCGGACGCCTATACGAAAAAAGATTTCGATATCGAGGGCGTCATCGATATTGTGCCGGGCGTGCCCGCGCGGTATGTCTGGGGCCGGTGGGCACCCAACTATCTGCCCCGGTCTTCGGCGTATCTGGTGGTTTACCATCGCCGGGCGCAGATCGCGCAATAATGTGTGATTAGGTAAGAGTCATCAATAGATTAGTACTTAAACTAACATTTACAAAATCCTTCCGTGTGTTTTTTGTGCGAATACGCACAGAATATTTTCCTTTTCCGGGGCATAATGCGGATTGGCCTCAGCAACCAATCAAACGATTGCCCCATTCGATCACGTCTCATGGCGCCGCAATCTGCCTTTTTTCCTTCTCCTAGCGCTCAGTTTGGGAGTCAGCGCCGTAGTCCGTATCAGACTGCTGAACGCACCCCTGGAGCGGGACGAAGGCGAGCATGCCTACCTCGCGCAAATGATCCTGTCAGGGCACGCGCCCTGGCAGACGGCCTACAATCTGAAGCTTCCGGGTACCGATTTCCTGTACGCGGCTTTCCTGGGATTGTTTGGCCAGACCACCGCCGCCATCCGAATTGGCCTCGGGATCGTCAATTTCGCCATCGTTCTGCTCGTCGGTCTGCTGGGGAAGCGCCTGTTCGGCCTCACCGCGGGACTGTTCTCGGCTTCCGCCTTCGCCCTGATGTCCTGCAGCCAGGGAGTTCTGGGCACCATCGCGCATTCCACTCACTTTGTGGTTTTCTTCGCCCTTTGGGCCACGCTGATCATGCTGGACGCCCGGGAAAAGAACCGTCTCCTGTTCGTCAGCGGACTGCTCTACGGGATCGCTTTCCTGATGAAACAACCCGGCTTGGCCTTCGCCGCAGCTGGTGGTCTGATCCTCGCCCGCGAATGCCGGGCATCCCGGCTTCCTCTCGTTCCCAGTCTGAAGCGGGGCGCTGTCTTCGCCCTCGGCGTCGCACTTCCCTATGCAGTCCTCTGCCTCGTACTCTGGCGCGCAGGGACCTTCCCTCGCTTCTGGTACTGGACGGTGACGCTCGCGCAGGGATTCGCCGCGCAACTGCCATTGGACCTCCGCTTTGAGTACCTCACGCAAGGTATCGCCGCTGCCTCCGGTGACGCCCTCGGCATCTGGCTGCTCTCGGCGCTGGGCATCATTCTCGCCTTACGCAAGCCCGGGACGCGCCGAGCGGGTCTCTTCCTTGCGGTATGGGCTGTCCTGTCCTTTCTCGCGGTCTCGGCCGGAGGCGTTTTCCGCAGCCATTACTTCGTGCTTTTTCTTCCCGCGGTCGCGCTGGGGTGCGGCGCCTTCCTTGCCGCCGCCGCGGAAGCGATAGACGATTTTACGGCACTGGTCGGCTCCGCTCCGCCGCCCCGACTACGTGCTCAGTTATCCTTTGCCCTGCCCCTCATGCTGGCGATCCTGGCTTGTGCCGCTTCGGTCCTCGAGCAGCGTGATTATCTGTTCAGCATGGATTCCTACGACTTTGCGCGCAGTGCGTGGGGTCTGAATCCTTTCCCGGAAGCCATTCAGATTGCCGATTATGTCCGCGATCACTCCAAACCGGATGCCCGCGTGGCCGTGCTTGGCTCGGAAGCTGAGATCTATTTCTACTCCCATCGCCAGGCGGCCACCGGCTATCTCTTTATGTACCCCCTCATGGAGCCGGGCGATTACGCATTGGATTGCCAGAAAGAGGTGATCCGCGAAATCGAGGCGGCCCGGCCCGAATATCTCGTCTACGCGAAAGTCAGCAGCTCGTGGCTTGCGCACCCCGACTCGCTCAGGGATATTTACCTCTGGGCCGACCAGTATACGAAAGAGTATTTCGACATCGAAGGCGTCATCGATCTGGTACCCGGCGAACCGGCCCGGTACGTTTGGGGCCGATGGGCGTCCAACTACATCCCAAGGTCCTCCGCGAATCTGCGTGTTTATCGCCGCCGCCAGACGCCGGCTAACGATCAGGCCCGTATCCAGGTCAAACCCGGTTCTCCCTCTGAGTAGCGGTCCCGGCCGCCGCAACAAGTCTCAGTTGACGCACTCAAGTTACAATGGCCCGAGTGAGTCCGCCGGACGGTTCCCATCCCCGCAGGTTTTCCCTCGCCGACTCTGCCGTCTGTCTCGCCCTTCTTCTGTGCACGGCCGTCACCTACCTGCGAGTCATCCCCTTCGGCTTTGTCAACTTCGATGACAACCTCTATGTCTTCAACAACCCCCACCTGCGCGAGGGCTTCACCGCCTCCGGTCTCAACTGGGCGTTCACGTCGTTCGATCCGGATAATTGGTTTCCCCTCACACGCCTGTCGCACATGCTGGATTACGCCCTCTTCGGCCTCAATCCGCACTGGCACCACGGCGTCAATATCCTCTTCCACGCACTCGCTTCGGTGATGCTCTACGGCTTTCTCCGGCAAGCCACTTATCGGAACACCACGGACCAGCGCTGGCCGGCCGCTTTCGTGGCCGCCGTCTTCGCCCTCCATCCTCTGCATGTGGAATCGGTTGCCTGGATCTCGGAACGAAAGGATGTTCTCTGCGCTTTCTTCTGGTTCTCCGCCCTCTGGGCCTGGGTCCGCTACACTCAGCGTCCCTCTCCCGGACGTTACCTTCTGAGCCTCGCGCTCGCCGCTGCCGGCCTGATGTCGAAGCCCATGATCGTGACCCTCCCGCTGTTGTTGCCGGTCCTCGACCTCTGGCCCCTCCGCCGTCCCTTCTCGCGAAGTTCCTTTCTCCGTCAACTGCCCTTCTGGGCTCTTTCCCTGACCGCTTCCATCCTGACCCTCCTCGCCCAGCGCGGCGTTGTGCGGACCCTTCACCAGTTTTCCCTCGCCGACCGTCTCGAAAACGCCGTGGTCACCGTCTTCATTTATCTCGGCAAGACCGTCTGGCCCGTGGGACTTTCGCTTCCTTATCCCTGGCATCGATACTCCCCTCTGTTGGCCCTGGGCGCGGCCTTTGCTCTCATTGCCATTTCTCTGTTGCTTCTCTCTCTCCGCCGCGACCGTCCTTATCTTGCCGCGGGGTGGTTCTGGTTTCTCATCACGCTGATTCCCGTCATCGGCCTGGTTCAGGTTGGTGCGCAGGCCGGGGCCGATCGCTACATGTACGTCCCCATGGTCGGTCTCCTGATCATGGCTGCATGGGGCGCCGACGAGATCCTCCGGAATCTCAGCCTGCGCCTGCCCTGGGCGAAGCCCGCCGCCGCTTTCCTCGCGGCCGCTCTTTGCTTTCTGTTTGCCCAACTTACCTGGGCTCAGCAGCAGTACTGGGAAGATGCTCCCACCCTCTTTCGCCATGCCGTCGCCGTGGACGATCAGAACTACCTCGGCTGGTACCACCTCGGCAGCATGGCCACCGATCGTGCCACCCGCTACGAATGCTTCCGCATTGCCTCCCAAATCAGGCCCGATCTCTCCGATTTACACGTCGATGTCGCGATCGCTCTGTTTAGCGAAAAGCGCTATGCGGAATCGATCGCGGCCTTTGAAGAGGCGCTTCGACTGGACCCGCTCGACCCCAAGGTCCGTGCCTATCTGGGCAGGGTCCTTGCCACCACGGGACAGACCGATAAAGCCATCGCGCAGTTCCGGCTCGCGGTTCGTAACGGCCCCGACTCTGTCATAGCCGCTAACGATCTGGCCGTTGGTTTGCTCCGCACGCCCGGAGATGCCGCGCGCGCCGAGGCCATCGCGCTCCTCGAACACAATATCGTCCTTCAGCCCAAAAACCCCCTGGCTTACGTCAATATCGCTCTTGCGTTGCTGGCCGTTCCCGGCCGTGCCGCCGCCGCTCAAACCTGGTTGATTCGCGCCCTCGCGGTTGACCCGGATTGTGTTGCGGCCCATTTGGCCATGGCGAAGGTCCTATCCGCCCCGCCCTCGCCGAATGCCGCCGCCGCGGCCGAGCACCGGGCTGCCGCTGCCCGCCTCGAGTCCGATCCGGAAGTGCTGCGGATGCTTGAGGAGCCTCAGTTCGCCTGGGATAAGAGCCCTTAGTCCCATAAACTGCGGCCCGGGCCTCCACGTTGGGGGCAGTTGGAACGAATGAGAGACCCCGATAGTGGCTCTAACCCTGGAGCTACGACATTTATCCAGTAGCTGCGGGCCGATTGTCAATCTGATTGTCAATCGGCCCAGTGACGCAATGCGTCACCTGACCCGTCTGCGCACTACCCCCAAATCGTTGAAACAGTGCCATCCGATGGGCGCGGCGTCGTTCGACAAGGTCCTGTATCTGACTGATTTTAAGGGGTGATTCTCGGATGAGCTTGCGGTTGCCGGCGAAGCTCGACGACTTGCGATAGCCCGGGTTCGTCACTCGGATACAATCGTGCTAATGAACGCTGAGTCCACTCGGCCTCCCGGTAATCTTCGTCTTCTCGCCGCTTCTCTCTGCCTGGCCGTGTTCCTCGCCGCCTGCGCCGTCTATCTGCGTTGCCTCCCGTTCGGGTTCATCAATATCGACGACTCCTCCTACGTCACCCACAATGCCCACCTCCGGGAAGGCTTCACCCGCAGCGGACTGACCTGGGCCTTTACCTCCTTCGATCCCGATAACTGGTTCCCCCTCACCCGGCTGTCGCATATGCTCGACTATGCGCTCTTCGGCCTGAACGCACCCTGGCACCGGGGCGAGAACATCCTGATCCACGCGCTCGCGAGCCTCCTGCTCTATGCGTTTCTGCGGCGAGCTACCGGCCAGCCCTGGCCCAGTCTTTTCGTGGCGGCCGTTTTTGCGCTGCACCCGATGCATGTGGAATCCGTTGCCTGGATATCCGAACGCAAAGACGTCTTGTGCGCTTTCTTCTGGTTTGCCGCCTTATGGGCGTGGGTGGGCTATGCACAGCGGCCGTCCCTCCGGCGCTACCTTTTCGCCTTGTTCCTGTTTGCCGCGGGTCTGATGTCGAAGCCCATGATCGTGACCTTTCCGCTGCTGCTTCCGATTCTCGATATCTGGCCCCTGAAGCGGCCCTTCTCGCGCCACTCGGTGCTTCGCTATCTTCCTTTTTGGATCTTGTCCCTCGCGGTCTCGATTCTCACGGTGCTCGCTCAGGGAAGCGCCGGGGCCGTCCGTTCCCTCGATTCCTTCCCCGTCTCCCTGCGCCTCGGAAACGCTTTCATAACTGTATGGATCTACATCGGCAGGGCCTTGTGGCCCGTTGACCTGTTTAATCCTTACCCGTGGCCCCAACATGTGCCTCTCTGGCAGTCTGTCCCCGCCTTCCTCGCCATCGCCGCCGTCTCCGTTGCGGCCCTGGCGTGGCGACGCGACCGCCCCTGGCTTCTCGCCGGATGGTCCTGGCTGCTCATCACTCTCATTCCCGTAATCGGCGTGCTGCAGGTCGGTCCCACAGCCGGGGCGGACCGGTACATGTACGTCCCGATGGTGGGACTCCTCATCATTGCGGCCTGGACGGCTGCCGACATTTTCGAAGTTCTGCGAGGCCAATGGAGCCCGGTTCCCCTCGCAGCGGGCGCTGCGGCCTCAGCGATCTTAATATGCCTGACGCTGGCCGGCCTGACCTGGAGCCAGCAACAATACTGGCAGGATTCCATCACCGTTTTCCGCCACGCCATCGCAGTTGATGATCGAAACTATCTTGCCTGGGAGTATCTCGGCAACAGCATGGATAAGGAACACCACCTCGACGCCCGGATCGAATGCCTTCGCATCGCGTCCGACATCCGCCCCGATATCCCCGAGTTTCATTCCGAATATGGCAAAGCGCTGCTGAACGGTTACCATATCCAGGAAGCTGAGGCCGCCTTTGGCTGGACCCTTCAAATCTCTCCCCGCGACACGGAAGCGCGTGTTTTGCTGGGATTCGCCTTACTGTTGGGAGACGATTTGCGCGATGCGCTGACGCAATTCCGAACCGCGGTGCGGCTTCGGCCCGATTCCGCCATGGCTTACAACGATCTTGCCGTGGCTCTGCTCCGCACACGTCCGCAGCCGTCGGACGCGGACGTCACGGAAGCTGTCGCGTGCCTCCGTCGCGCCATCTCACTCAGTCCCGGCGATCCGGTGCCTTATGCGAACCTCGGTTTTGTCCTGTTGCCGGAGTCGCCTGAAGCCGCGGCAGCGGAGTTCGTTCACGCTCTGATTCTGGATCCGAACCAGGTTGAGGCCCATCTCGGCCAGGCAAGCGTCCTCGCGCTGCCGCCTTTTCTCAACCACGCCGGCGCCGCCGATCATCTCAACACCGCCCGGCTTCTCGAACCGGATCCCGGGCGTATCCGCGAACTGGGGTCGCCCCAGTTTGAGTTCGCCGAGTTCCGCTGAATCCTCGCAAAGCGCTGTTGCCGGAAAGGGGGCGCTCCGTCTTACGACGCCACGCGGCCGGCGCGCGTTGAAATCCCGCAAGCTTTCAGCGCGCGGACCGCGGGACCCCGCGGATGCAAGGGTACGGCAACAACGCCCGGTTGCTTCCCCGCGGTCAGGTCGCGCGCGGCTTCTGGAGAGCTCCGCTCCCTGGCTGAAAGCTGAGTGCTGACAGCTCTGTGCGCTGAAAGCTGAGTGCTGACAGCTCTGTGCGCTGAAAGCTGACACCGTTGCCGGAAAGGGGCGTTCCGTCTTACGGCGCCGCGCCGTCGGCGCGTTGAAATCCCCGCAAGCTTTCAGCGCGCGGACCACGGGACTCGCGGATGCAAGGGTACGGCAACAACGCCCGATTGCTTCCCCGCGGTCAGGTCGCGGGCTGTTTCTGGAGAGCGCCGCTCTTTGGCTGAAAGCTGAGTGCTGACAGCTGTGCGCTGACCCCTGACACCTACGGCTCCGGCTTTACCACCGTGGGAGAAACCGCCTTAAACTCCATCAACGATCCGGAGTCGACGTGCACCTCCAGCCCATGGACCTTGGCCTCGGGGGACCCCTCTTTTGCGCCGGTATAGGAAACGGTCAACCCTTGCTCAAGCCCGCCCTTACCGGACTCGATGGTGTAGTGATGCCCGCCGAACTCCACCGCGCCCACTTCGAATCGGATGCTCTTGCGCCCGTCGGCGGTCTTCTTGTCCGCCACAACAGTCGTTACGCTCGCGCCTTGGGGAATCACCACCTTGCCTCCCACGCTGACGTCTTCGTCCACGGTGCCCGGCGCATAAAAACCCTCGGGCATGCAGCACGTATCGATCATCCACGATGTGACCACGGGAAACGCAGTCCCGGAGGGTAAAACGATAGCCCCGGCCGCGCCAACGCTGCTTTGGCTTTTCTCCGCCGGACCTCCGGTTCCGGGTCGGTCCGATCCACCGGACGCAGTCGATCCGGATGGCCCCGGGCGGCCGTTGCCGTTCAAAACCTCCTTCATGTCCGCGATCTCGGAAAAAAGGAAAGTGTGCACCCCACCGTCCGAATCCGCCAAAGTAATGGAATTCGTCTCGCGCCTCACCACCGTTCCGGTCGTCTGACTGCCGTCCCTCTTTAATGTCACAGTCACCGCAACCTCCGGTTTCCTGCTGACACAACCGGGCAGCCAAAGGCATGCCAACACCAGAATCGGACAGAACGACTTTCTCGAATGAATGCGCATCGTCTTCAAATATACCGCCGATTCGGCCCCCTGGCTAGCCAATTCAGCATCCCGCAGGCACACTGCGGCACCTGCGGCGCACACGGAGCCGGCCAAATCCGCCCGGAACCTCAGCCCCGCGCATGCGTACCCTGCTGCGGCCACCAACGCCAACTCCTTACCAATCCTGCTCTTGCGGCAGTTCGGGCAGGCAATCCCAACCGCGAGCCAAAAATGCGCCACGCCCTCCCGCGCACCTCTCCTTTACAAGCCACTATTCTGTAATTTATTGATTATAAGAGACATCGCCCATACGTGCGCCCCTCGAACGCTCAGGTCCACAGCCTCGCCGCGCATTGCCTGCCCTGCTCAGCCGAAACCAATCCCGGAGTTCCGTCCAATCCGTCAGTCAACCAACAGAGGACTATCCCTTGGGCAAAGTGCAGTCCTTCGCCCATTCCCAATGCCACCCGTCCTCCGTAAACCCAAGATCCGGCGAACCTTAGTAACGAAACCTTAATCATGGGCGCGCTTGACCATCGCTGGCCGTACTAGTACCTTATGCCGCCCAAAAAAAGGCATATTCTCCTATGTTTCCTATTGACCATGCCGCCGGTGCGTGCTAACATTCTTCCATAAGCCCACTTGTTAGGCCGTGCGGAGAAGGTTTGCGGTAGGCTTGTTTGACAACTAATTCAGAACACAAGGAACACTAACTTATGACGAACATTCGGAGATTTATATTAAGCGCAGCTCCCTTAGCACTGGGAATCTGCATGCTCGCAGGTCAGGCCTCAGCCTCTTTCCTCGAAGCAACCGGAACCTGTGGTAGCACGACCGCGGCTGGCTCAGGCACTTGGACCTGCCCGACTTGGACAACGCTCGGCCTCACCGGCGACACCTTCGTTGGCGAGTTTGTCGTTTACAACAACGATTACTCCAACGGCCTCACGAGCACGGTTACAACGCAGACCGTCTTCACCTTTACCGGTGGTACTATGGCTTACAGCGCGGATACACTTACCTCCACCGGCGCCAACAACAGCAGTCCCGCAGTCTCCGGCGCTGGCAATCCCAACGGATTTTTCGCGCTGAGCGTCGGCCCCCCGGTTATCCTTGCAGGCTATGACAACCTCGTCACCGCCGGTGGCCCGTCCGCCATCAGCGTAGGTTACAACACGTCGACCGTAACTGGTGCGACACTGGCCGACACGTCTTATGCTCAGATTGTATACGAGTATAACGTTCCGGTTACCGGTACGCCGGAACCCGCAACCCTGTTCCTGATGGGTTCGGCTCTGGTGGGTGTTGGCATGCTCCGCAAGCGCATCAAGGCGTAGTCTTTAACGAGTACTCCGATTCTCGTCTATGTTGGGGGACGGGCTAACCAAGCCCGTCCCCACCCTTAGTTAGAGAATCGGTTTTTTGCGGCAACCGCTGGAGTAATGAACCCTCGGTGAGAGAGACGGCTTGTGGCCCGCACCATAGGTAGCTAGTCTTACCGAGTTAAGACCGAAGGGAATCAAATTCCGCGCTTCCCGGCGCAAGAGTCGTGACCATCGCCCCCTGCGTCCGGTACACGGCTCGTTGTCTTTGTGGCCCTGTTTCTCCACAGTCGCTTTGCCGCCCGGCTTTCCATTCCCATACCGTTTCTTCAGTTATCTGTCTGGGTTTTCCATTGCCCGTGTGGGTTTTCCACTAGTTAGAGACGCGCCGCGTCAGCGCATCTTGCCCCTTGCAATTTTTCCTGTACCCCCGGCATCGGTTCTCATATACAATACATTCTGATATGAACCGTGCTTCATTCTCTCCCGTTTCTGCCTCTTCTGCCGCCCTCGCATTCACCATTTTCGCGTCGCTTGTCGGCGCTTCCGCCAGCCAGGCAGCCAGTCCCTTCGCTGGACGGTGGGATTTCACCGTTCCCAACGCCGCGGGCAACTCCAACAGTTCCTACTGGCTAGGCGTGACCGAGAAGGATGGCAAGCTGGATGTCTGGTTTCAGCCCTCCGGCGGTAATGTCATTCAAATGAAGGATTTCAAGGCGGATGGCAAGCATCTGAGCGTTACCACCTCGGCCGCCACGGCAACACGCCCCGCCACTACCTGGGAACTCGATGCCACAGACGGCAAGCTGACCGGCGCGATCAAGAACGGCACGAACTCCACCGCGGTTACCGGCCTGCCCGCGCCTGCCTTGAAACGCAAAGAGCCGAAGGCCTGGACTACACCCGTATCGCTTTTTAATGGCAAGGATCTCACCGGCTGGCAACCCCTCGGCGATCCGGCCAACAGCCACTGGATCGTCGCCGATGGCTTGCTCGTGAACCAAACCAAGGGCGCCAACCTCAAGTCCACCGCCACTTATACCGATTTCAAGCTGCATTTTGAAGTGAACTGCCCCGAGACGGCGAACAGCGGCTTCTATCTTCGGGGCCGCTACGAGGTCCAGTTGGAATATGAGCCGGCTGGCAGCGAGCCCCCCGAGCGCGGCATGGGTTCCGTGTATGGCCGCCTGGCGCCGGGTTCCACACTACCCCGCACGCCAAGTCAATGGGAAACGTTCGACGTCACCTTGGTGGGCCGTACGGTTACGGTCTCCCGCAACGGAGTCCTGACCATCGACCACAAAGAGATCGAAGGCATCACCGGCGGTGCCCTCGACGCTAACGAAGGCGATCCGGGCCCGTTCTACATCCAGGGCGACCACACCGGTGGCCTCAAGTTCCGCAATATCACGGTTTCCGTCCCGAAACCGTGAACCGCGCCACTTGGGCGAGATGCTGCTGGCCCCGGTGGTTTTGCCGTTCCGCTGTTCACGCTGCGGCCTGCGCCAGTTCCGGTCGGTGTTTGCGAACGTTCGCGAGCGCAGTCATTACGATCACAAGAAACACTGAAGCGGCAATGATCGCCGCGTAGCACCGTGTATTGCAGTCGCGCGCCAGCTGTGGTGGGGCTTGGTCTTGCCGACGTGCCGCCCTGGAGTCACCGCTACTCGCTACCGCTACCGAGCCGCGACTGTGAAGGAGCGGTACGGAAACGCCCGCGAACTTCCTGCGCCCCGTTCCATCGGCATCGCAGAATGCTGGCTGAGTTCGACAGAATCCCATATCTGCAGGATTCTACAAGAGGGTCTCAGCTTGACGGGTGCGACCGCAGTTCGACGATACTGTACGCCTCGCATCACCGGGCTCGGTGAAGTCCTGCACCAAATTTTCCGGAGAATTCTCCAGCGTCGCGGCACTGCATCCCTTCGGGGCCGCGATGCACAAGTACGATGTCACTCTGAAGAACGCGCTGCGCCGCCTGACCGGCAGCGTGCTGCGCGACGTCAGCGGCGTGAAGGTAGCGCGCTGGCACAATAACGAACTGCCGTCGGTCCAGACCCGCCGGGCAGACATGTTGGGCGAAGCTGCCGACGGCCAGTTGCTCCACATCGAACTGCAAAGCACAAATCAGGCGGATATGGCGCTGCGGATGCTGGAATATGCCACGGCGATCCACAGGCAGTTCGGCCGCCTTCCCCGGCAGCTGGTG